>Ga0194113_10000308_pt1:0-60000 | contig 61634 bp, 59 predicted proteins | sample TA2MahC200mmetaG_FD_146193 | JGI IMG/M metagenome (GOLD analysis project Ga0194113, IMG submission 146193) | Freshwater microbial communities from Lake Tanganyika, Tanzania - TA2015017 Mahale Deep Cast 200m | ecosystem: Environmental > Aquatic > Freshwater > Lake | place: Tanzania: Lake...
GCAGGTGGGGAGTACCGCTGTCATCGACAACGTCGAGCAGGCGGCGGCCCCCATCTCGGCGCGGATGGTGCTGAAGGCGGACGTGTGGGGGGGCATCACCGGGGCGTCGAGCGAGGGGGTCAGCATTGCCGCTGCGGGGAGTAACTTCGAGGCGGCGGTGCGGGGGCCGAGCATCCGGATGACGTCGGCGCCGGTGGTGTGTCCTGGGGCGAGCTTCACGGCCGTGGCCCAGGTGCGGCACTGGGGGAACATGGCCAGCCACAGCAACAGTGCGACGCTGACTGTGCCGGCGGGGTTCACGCTGACCTCGGGGGCGAACCCGCAGACCTTCGGAACCATCGCGGCGGGGTCGCGTGGGACGGCGAGCTGGGGGATCAGCGCGCCGGCGGCGGGGTCTGGCGTCTTCGGGAACAGCGTGACGATCAACTGCTACGACGAGACGTGGAACATCGCCCATAATCTCACGGTGGCGGTACAGAGTCCTACTTTCTCAGACGTTGGGTGCGCGAACCCCTTCTACGGGTGGATTCAGCGGATCAGCGCGACTGGGGTCACGGCCGGGTGTGGGGGAGGGAACTACTGTCCGGACGATCCTGTGACGCGGGCGCAGATGGCGGTGTTCGTCATCAAGGCGATGGGGGAGAGTCCCGCGACCTGCACAGGAGTGTTTGCGGATGTGCCGCCGGGGTCGTTTGCCTGCGGGCACATCGAGCGGCTGTACCAGTTGGGGGTCGTTGCCGGGTGTGGAGGAGGGAACTACTGTCCGAGCAGTCCTGTGACGCGAGGGCAGATGGCGGCGTTCATCGTGAACGCCCGGAGGTTGAGTGACGCACGTTGGGCGCCGTGGGCGCGGCCGGTGGCGACGTTTGCGGACGTGCCGGTGGGGAGCACCTTCCAGTCGCGGATAGAGCGGTTGGTACTGGAGCAGGTGACTGAAGGGTGCGGCGGGGGGAACTACTGTCCGTCTGCGAACATAACCCGGGGGCAGATGGCGGTCTTCATCGCCAAGGCGTTTCCGAGCCAGTGGTGACCACGTGACTCCTCGGTCACTCCGTATCCTAGCGATCTGCGCTAGGTACTGGATGGGCACTAACGACGCAGTGGCCGTGATGCTTCGCGCGCTTCGCGACGTGGTTCCCAACGTTGTGGAGCTCAATCTGGGTGAGCACCCAGACGCGGTGGAAGTCCTCCACGCGTCCCCCTCTCCGCTGGTTCCCAAGACACTATGCTGCGAGGCGGTTCAGCCATGGCTTGATAACTTCCGACCGGACCTGGTCCTCTGCCTGGCAGGCGGGCTCACCTTTGGCGAGCGCGACTTCCTCGAGGTCAACCGCCGCGCCCGCACCGTGGGGATTGCGCTCAGCGACCCGGAGTCGTTCCCATATCACGGACGGGTGTTCGCCGCGCGCTTCGGACACTACTTTACGACGTCGCGGGAGTCGCTCGCCGCGTACCTGAGGCTAGGGGTGCGCGCAGGCCTATTCCAGCATGGGTGCTATCCCGGGTTTCACCGTCACATGGATGTGCCCAAGCGGTATGATGTTGTTGTCGTCGGACATGCAAAGAAGGATAGGATCGAGACCGTGAATGCCCTGGCCAGACACTTCTCGGTAGGCGTCTGGGGATGGGGGTGGGATGGCTGCGTGGTCAGGCCCGAGCCGCAGGTCCACGGCGACGACTATCTGCGCGCCATCTGCTCCGGCCGTCTGTACCTCAGCCTCCCCCGCACCCACTCGGGCCTGCTGGCCATGAAGTATAGTGTGTTCGAGGCAACCGCATGCCGCATGCCGGTGCTGACGGAGCGATTCGATGAGATGTCCGAGCACTTCGAGTACGGGCGGGAGATCGTCGGCTACTCCGATCTGGAGGACTTGACACGGCAGATTGAGTACTACCTGGCCCATCCGGACGAAGCCGATGCTATTGCCGAGGCGGGCCACCGGCGCTGCCTCCGCGACCACACCTGGCACCAACGGTGGGAGGGTCTACTCGCGACCGTTTCGTCAGGGTAGGATGACGGGACCCTGTGTCCTTGCACGTCATGGGACGGAGACCTCTGGGTGATGCCTGTGAGATCGAGTGCGCCCAACGTTGTTGTCAGCGCCGTCCAACCCGGCGACGCTCGCATCGAGGAGCTCTGTGCCGTCGTAATCGGCCGCATGCGGACGTTGCTCCCCGGCGCCACCATCGAAGCGGCGGGAATAGCACACGCACGGCTCGACTCCCAGGAGGCCTCGGTTGTACCATCCGGCGAGTACGGGCTCTCCGCGGCGATCCGGCGAGCGTCGGTTGTGGTCGTCCTGGCTCCGGATCTGAGGGTTATGGGCATCGAGGACCCAGCCATGGCCTTTGACGCCCCGCTGCCCGAGTGGCCTGCGGCCTACCTGACGCGCCTTCTGTTGCTGGCGCGCGCCTACGATGTTCCGGCTGTTGTATGGGCCCCCAAACTCGCTGCTCAGCCCAACGCGCCGGCCACACGGCTCCTCAGCATTGCGCTGGAAGGCGCGATGCTCGTGCCGTCGGAATCGGACGATGCGAGCGAGCTCTGCTGCGCGATTGCCAATGTCATCGAGCGAGCCACACAGGGCCGTCCGGAGGCCCCCCCGCAGGCGCCGCTGCTCTCCCCCGGGCAAGATGCCAGGGACCTCGCCGAGTCACTGAGAGATTATGTTCGGTTTCTGGGAGCGCCGCAACCCGGCTCTGGGCCGAAGCCGGCCGCACTGGGGCGGCAAGAGCCCCCTACCGCCGATGTCCTCGCCGAACTCCGCCAGATGCACGCCGTCGCGGAATCTGCCCGCGCTCACCAGATCCGGCTGCTGGAAGACCTCTCGACGCGTCTCACCTTTCCACGGATGATCATGGCCCCCGCGCGCTGGCTCCGCCGCATCCTGCGGCGCTCTTAGGTCTGTGCCCAGGCCGTAACGCCTCGTCCTGCTCGGCTACTATGGGTCTTCGAACGCTGGAGATGAAGCCATCCTGGGCGTCCTGCTGGCGCATCTCCGCGGGTCGGGCCGCCGTCACTCGATGGTGGTGCTAACCGGGAACCCTCCCCGCACGCGCGAGGATTACCGGGTCGAAGCGCGGAGCTCCCGGGACCTGGATGCGGTGATGGATGCGCTGGCCGGCGCGGATGCGCTCATCATGGGCGGCGGCGGCCTGCTCCACGACCACTGGGGATGGCAGCCCGAGACGGTGCTCGCTTCAGGGCACTGGGGCCTTTCACTCTTCGCTGGTATTCCGCTGGCAGCTGCAGCCCGCGGGAAACCTGTGGCGATGCTCGCGCAGGGGGTGGGTCCGCTGCGCTCAGCCTCGGCGCAAGGCTTCTCCGCCGCAGCGTTTGAGGCGGCTTCGCTCATCACCGTCCGCGATCGGGAATCACGTCGGATCCTGCGAGAACTGGGGATTCGGCCCAGCCGCATCCACCAGACGGCGGATCTCGGGCTGCTTGTGCCGTTTGATCCCCCTGTGAACTCCCGACACTGCCTTGCCCGCCTTTCTGACCACCAGGTCACGACCGCATGCGGCGCCGTGGCCGTCGCGTTGCGCTTCTGGGATCGTGGCGTGGAGCCGATACGATGGCAACAGGCCCTCGCAGACGGGCTGCGGCGATTCCTGCAGGCCACGGGTGCCCAGGCTGTCTTCGTCCCGCTGCAGCACAGCGCCGATCCACGCGGCGACGATGCGGCCGTGGCGCGTGTGGTCGCGGAAGAGATTGGCCTGCCCGACCAGTGCCACGTTGTCTCCGGACCGCTGGCGGTTGGTGCTATCGTGGAAGTGATTACTCGCTGCGGCTTGGTGCTGGCGATGCGCTATCATGCCGCCGTGTTCGGGATTGTGGCGGGGACCATGCCGGTGGGGATAGCGTACGACCGCAAGGTGGCAAGCCTAATGCAGGATGCAGGCCTGGGCGTTTTTGCGTGTTGCCTCCCTGCGCTCACCGAGGAGCGCGTGGCGGCGATGATGGCCAACGCCTGGCGGCGCCGGACTTCTCTGGAGAGGCGCCTTCAGGAGGCGCGCTCTTGTCTGGTCGCGGCAGCACGGCGCAACCTCTCGCTCCTGGACGGATGGCTGGAGCGACTTCCGGCTGTCTGTGGCCCCGCGCGCCGGCACGCTGAGGAGGCTCTTGAGCGGGCTATGCGGGGTTATCCGCCAGCACCCTGAGCGCCTCGCAGAGATCCTGTGCGCGCCGCGTCCAGGTCTCGTTCTCCGCGAACCGGATGCGCTGCAGACTTAGATCGCCCTGCGGTTCTGCCAGCGATCGGTCGATCGCCGCGACAAACGCCTCGGCTCCCTCGGCGATGTAGATGAAGTCGCCCAGCCGGTCGAGCTCCGGCAGGGGAACGGCAACGACCGGCTTCCCCGCCGCCAGGTACTCGTAGATCTTGATCGGATCCGCAGCCGCAGTAACCGCATTCATCAGGAAGGGGAGCATGCAGCAATCGAAGTGGTAGAGGAATTCCGGAATGGCCTCGTAGGGTTGCGCCCCCAACAGGTGGACATTGGCAAGGGAGGCCAGGCGGCTGAGATCGAGATCGAAGACCTCTCCCACAAGCACGAACTGGTGCTGGGGCCGCGCTCTGGCTACGGACTCGACCAGCGATACATCGAACCAGTGGGCGGAGGCCCCGAAGAACCCGACAATTGGATGAGGAAGGCCCGAGAGCCTCGTGTTGGGCTGACACCTGCTCTGGATGAAGGCAGCGTCACCACCGTTACGGATCAGCCGCACGCGCCTTGCGGAGGATCGCCACTTGCTCTCAAGTCGGCCCGCGGAGACGACCGTCAGGTCACTGAGGCTGACCAGGGTCCGCTCGGCCTCCACGATCTCAGCGGTCATGCCAGGGAAGACTTCCCAATCGTCCATGCAGTCGTAGATGACTTGCCAGCCCCAGCGCTCACGCAGCGACAGGGCGGCCGGAGTCCAGAAAGGGAACTGAACGACAATCACGCCGTTGGAGAGTCCGGCCCTGTCGTGGAGGGTATCTATGCTCGACAGCGTCAAGGCCACGTTCCCTGGATCCATGACCGAGCGGTACGGTCCAAACGGCCGATCCACGGGCACTTGAGCGACACGGACGCCGGTGATACCGGGGGCCAGGTTCTCGGTACTGTATTCTCCGGTGGCCGGATCATCGGCGAAACGGTTTGGACTGACGTAGAAGACGCGGTGTCCCTGATGGGCGAGTTCACGCATCAACTGCTGCGGGCGCTGGAATCTGAAGTCCCAGTCTATGACGGCAAGGCATACGATGTCGAACCAGGGTCTGTTCACTTGCCCGTGGGTCACGGTCGCTCCGTCCATGCCGGCCGGCTATCGAGGCCCGGGGTGGTCCGTACCGCGAGCACCTGCAGTCGGGGAAACCCTGGGGGCTCACGCAGACCAATCCCGAGTCGATGATCGAAGCGCAGATCGGGCAGGTATCCCCCGCCGAACCGGCCGAATGAGCCTTCATTGCGAAAGAGGCCCTCGTACCGGTTGATCTTTCCGCCCAGAAGGTGGAGGGTTCCTTGGGAGGACCGTGTCTCGACTTCGGCGACCCCCACCGATCCATGGCCTGCCATCAAGACCGCATGGATCACTACATCGTCCGGCGCGTCCTTCCCAACAAGGACTTCCCCGCCGAAGCTGTAGATCCCCAAAAGGTTGCGGACCCCGCACCGGTCGTCGCCCGAGCAAGGTGGGGACCCCCACACATCATCGGGTCCGCGGGGATCCACCTGATAGCGGAGGTCGCCCCCTATGCGGATCGTGCCCGTGGCAACAACCGTGATTGCGTCGTCCTGGTGAACTGCCGGGGCCGCCTCCTCACCGCCGCCGACCCGGCGGCGAGGAGGGCCAGTCAGATCGTCGATGTCTCCGCGAACGAAGATGATTCCGTTGGGCACTCCCTGGTACGTGCACTCCAGCGGCGTCCCCTTCCGGCTGTAGAAGACCTTGGTCAGTTGCGCAGCCCGATCCACGCGGATCGTCCACCAGTGATCTGGGTCGGTGGTCAGTTCGTAGACAGACATCCGTCCGTCAACGGAGAGTCGCAACGACCGCAGGGAACGTCCAACATAGATGCCGCCTCGAAGCCGTCCGCCCGCTTCTCCGGCCGCGAAGTAGCACCTGTCCACCCTGGATTCATTAGCGCCAGTCGGTAAGAACACGTCAGGCGGGACGTCGGCCGTCACCACTGGGAGCCCCAGCGCGTAGCGCCGGTCGACATTAGAGATGGGATCTACCAGCCCGTCGCCGTCGGCATCGCGCCGCAGGTTGCCCACCAGCGCGAACCATTCCTGCTGGTGAAGATCGACCGGCATCGCGACATAGGGGACACCTCGGTCAAATCCCTTCAGAAACCTTGGTGCATCGGCCGGCAGGTTACGTGCCGCGTTTCGGTCACACCACCCTCCGGGCTCCGCGTCGCCCGCGCACTCAAGGCCTCCGTTGTAGAACCGCGCCACCGGTTGCCCGACCCTGTCCCCCAGCTCCGGGCTGAGTTCGCCGTCTCCGTTGCTGTCGCGAAAGTTCGCGCTGGTCGCGCGATCCATGAACAGCGGATCGCCTGCGATCCACAGGCGTTCGTTGGTGTGTACCGGTCCCTCGTACACCGCTCCGGCCGAGAGCCACCGTCGGCAAGGCTGCCGGTTGGGACAGACAGGTCGCGTGCCGAAGATGTTGCTGAACAGGAAGTACTGAGAGAAACTCGGGCGCTCGATTACGACCTGAAACTTCCCGCTCAGCGACACACGGCGTCGGCCAAATGGGCCTGTTCGCCCCTCGGCATCGATAGTATAGCGGAAGGGGAAGAAATACCGTGGCTCTCCAGGGCAGCCTGGGAGCGCGCTCTCGGCCCAGGCGTTGCCATCGCGGGCAACCGTCGCGCGGGCCAACAGCGTTCCCACTCCCAGGGGAGTGATGACATCATCCTGACCGTCTGGCAGGAGCCCAAAGGCGTCGCCTTCTAGCGGGGCAAATCGGTACCGGACGCTCTGAGCGAACGCTGTCGTGGCATTCGCCGCTGGCGCAGAGGCGTTGGCCGCTCCGAGACCGACCATGTCGAAGAGCGCGATGGAATTGCTTCCGCCGAGTTCCTGTGTATCCGAGGATGTTGCTCTCCCGCATGACCCCTCTAGTGTTCCGGTTCCAGCCACCAACCGGGCGAGGTGGGCGTGGAGCTTCCCCGCGTTCTCCAGGCTGCGCCAATGGAGTCCCTCGTTCAGCCCGAGTACTACCAGCCGATGGAGCGATGCCCTGGTCAGATGGGCGGCGCCTTCGGCGAGGTAGAACGCCTCGAGTGAGAGACGGTGCCCTATAGATACCGCGATCTCGCGAGCGGTAATGGTCAGGAGCACGGCTGCCAGCGCCGCCAAGGCCATTGTGACCGCCAGCACCGTGACCAGCGCGGCACCGCGTTCACGGAGCAAGCGCATCAGTTGATGTCCCTGACAGTGGGCAGCATGCGCGAAGTCCCGATGAGCCAACGGTAGACCAGGATCGCCGGGGTGGTGGAGACTGCTCGTTGCCCGACTGAGCCCTCCAACACGATGGAGAGATCGTAGCTGCCGGGTCTTGCGAACTCCATGTCGAAGAGGATCACCATCCCCGCGGCCGTGGCCTCCGGTAGGTCGGCAGGAAGGTTCACGCGCACAAGCCCGGTTCTGGATGGGACCGCGATTTCGACCTCAGCCACATGGCGGGCGGGATCCTCCAACCGTGCGCGCGGGACCAACCGCACCCGCATCTCTCCAAGCGGGGGTACCGGCAGCAGGCTGCGCACCCTCACCGCTGCGCTCGTCACCCTGGCATTGCCCGTTCCCGTAGCGGAGACCCGAAGCATCACCAGAAGGCGCCCGCGGGTGGCCTCCACGGAACGCAGGGTCCGCTCTCCCTGCGTGACACGGTGCTCGGACGAGACGTAGAACACGCGATGGCGTGGCCAGGCCCCAACCTGTTCAGCACCGGGTGCTTTGCCTGGGATTGCGATGATCTCCCAGGCTCTGCCCTCTGGCTGGCTCAGGAGCGCCAGGAGATAGGCCGGGGACGCGACCACCGCCGCGGCATCGGCGTTGGCAGGCGCCAAGGTCCACAGCCCCGCCACCGGGATGACCTGCACGAGGCGTGCGTGAAGCGCCACCGCCATGCCGTAGGCGGGCGACTGCGCGGGCGCCAGGAGAATGGCACCCACAGCCCCAAGGAAGACCATGCTGCGCGCTGACCTGGCCATCTCCTTACCCTACCCTATGGCGTTGTAGTTATCCTGCCCATCGCGTCAACATGGACGCTACGCTCCCCGGCCCGGTTCCGCACGCGGATGACCCCTGGGTGGTCGGGATTGCCGAAGGTCGAGAAGGTCACCTTGTTGCCGCGCCACGTGGTTTCGACGACGATCACACCTCGGGGGAGCTGCACCCGGTGCGCCCATCCGCCCCCGGCCCTGGCCAGGCCATACTGGTTCGAGCCGACGGAAAATGCTGCCGTGTACTCCCAACGCTCAAGCCGGGCGCGCTGCTGGGTTGCACGGAGGTCAGCGGCAACCTGGCTGGCCGCAAGCGAGAGCATCTGAGGAGTTCTTGAGATGTTGAAACCGACAAGAGACGCTCCGACCAGCAGGCTCACGATCGCCAGCACCACCACCAGCTCGATCAGGCTGAGACCGCGAACCTGCGTGTTCATTCACTACTTCTGCCTGGGGAATACGTCTGCTGTAAGCGCCCGATGGTGGCGTCCCATGGCGACTTCTACGCGCATGTTGACGCGTATCGCGTCGGTCTGCGAGTCTGTCGGGTCACCGTCTCGGTTGAAGTAGCGGAAATGGAGGAGGGAAACGTGATCGGCGATTATATGCCCATCCCTGGGCTCCCATGCTCCGGGGATCCAGCGGTGGTCCAGGAAACGGCCCGTGGCGTCAACCTGCCGCCGAATCGTGCGTGTCTTGGAGTCGAAGACGAAGCGTACCGCGTAGGCGCGCCCGGGATCCTCCTCAGGATAGGGCCTGCAGAGCCGCAGACAACCCGGATACTCCGGGTCGGGCGGGATGGTTACGGACAGAGCGTAGGGGGCGGTCTCGAGGAACCCGCCGGCGTTCGCCTGGGGCGCGCCACCCCATCGTACCTCTTCAATGATTCGATCCACGGCGACGCGGGCGTTGTGCTGGAGGTCTTGAAGTTGCATGGTCATGGAGGTCGAACGGACGGCGAGGCCCACGACGCCGAAGATCGCCCCCACTGCCAAGCTGAGGACCGCTAGGGCCACTACTAACTCGACCAGTGTCATGCCCGCTCGGTCTTGGCGGCTGACCGGCACACTGCTCATGGGTACTCCGCGACAACCGTGGTGAGCTCAGCGATCGCGCCTGGCCCCGAAACGGCATAGATCCTGACGGTCACCACCCTCGCCGATAGCCACCCCTGCCCATACGGGAAACGTTCTGCGGCATCATCCACGATAGTCTCGCGTTCGAATCGAGGAAAGTCGCCGGACAGGCGCGCTCGTGGCTCCTGCCATGGCGGGGCGTCCAGAGAGGCAAACCGCAGCGACCGGACCAATTGATCCGGCGACCCTTCCACCCAGGACCTGATCTGCTCGAGGCGCTGCAACGCCAGGTTTGTGGCAGCGGTCCGGTCGCTGTTCCTCCCCGTCCATCTCAGGCCGGCGTCGAAGGCCCTGGTCATTGCGATGACCACCATGGCCAGAATGCTCAACGCGACCAGGATCTCGATTAGGGTGAAGCCAGGGCTGGTGGCTGGATATCGAGCTCGCGACACCTGCCCGATCGGGGCTGCCGGGGTGGCCAAACTCTTCCACCTCCAACTGGAGCCTAGCACGCGCGGTCCGTCCCGGGCAATCCGTCCATCCGCCGGCCCAGAGGTAGGAGTATGTTTGGGACAGACCGAACCTGCTAGGCCAGAGTGATGCGATCCGGCCCTGGCTAAGTTCCGTTCTGCACTGCGGGGTGAGCACTCCAATATGAGAATTCTTCTCACCTACGTGACCATCGGTCGCGGCGGCGATGCCGTCCAGTGGCTGGCGTTGGCTGAGGGCTTCAGGAGGGAGGGCCACACTGTCACCATCGCCGGCGCGAGCACCGTCAGGCCGTACAGCACCGGCACCACGGCGGCAAGGCTGCGAGGATTCGCGCGTAGCCTTCCCTGGTGGGCGCGCGACGCGGTCGAGTTTGCGCTCAGTGCTGTTACAATCTGGCGGGTGTGGCGCGCGGCTCGTCGTCACGGGGCGGACCTCATTGTACACAGAGCAACCACCTACGACGTCACTGGGGTAGCGCTTGCGCGGCTGCTGCGGGTGCCGCTTGTAGTCCACTTGGACGCTCACGTCCCTGTCGAGCGCAGGTATCGTTCGGAATCGTACTGGCGGTGGCTGCACGAGCGGATGATGACGCTCCTCGGGCGACATGCGGCCCTTGTCGTGACGCCATCGAGACCCGTGCGGCACTACTGCCGCGAGATCGGCATCCCCCCGGGGAAGCTCCTGGTGCAGCGGAACGGCATCTTCGCGCGCCACGTCAGGCTCGGCCTCGAGGCCACGCGCACCTCACCGCCGTTCGCGCGTAGGCCGGTGTGCGTTCTGGGTTTCGTGGGGAGCCTCTCGGACTGGCACAGGGTGGACCTGCTACTCGACGCGCTGGCTCGTCTGGTTGCCACAAGCGGGAAGACTTCGTACCGGCTGATGATAGTTGGTACCGGTCGGGAAGAGGCTCGGCTCAGGGGTCAGACCGAACGCTTGGGAATCGCGCACCTCGTCGAGTGGCGAGGGCCGCTGGCCCACGAACGCGCGGTGATGGCGATGGCTGAGTTCGACATCGCGATCCTGCCCTCGACGCTGGCCACGGGTGCGCCGATGAAGCTCTCGGAGTACGCGGCTATGGGCAGGCCCATCGTGGCGCCGGCGCTTCCCAACATACGTGACCTCCTTGCGCCTGAGACCGAGGCGGTGCTCGTGGAACCAGGGAGCGCTGACGCCCTTGCCGAAGCCATAGCCGCGCTGGCCGCAGACCCCGAACGGTCACGCCAGATCGGCCGAGCCGCCCAGGCCCGCGTCATGGGCTGCACTTGGGAGGCGACGGCCCGGCTGATGGCCCGCGCGGCGTCCGCGAAGGTTGGCGACACGGCCGGCCTTGACGACCTCGACTCGGTCGCCACCGAGGCTGATGCCGGAGATTCCATGGTGCCACCAGTGACGGCTCAGGAATCCGGGCAGAGGCAGTAGAGAGATCACTTCATGTTGCTGGGGTTCAGGTCCACACACTCACGAAGATGGCAGGCAACCGTGAGAGGGGCCGCTGCAGTCCAAGCTTGCCCTGGGACGAGTATTCGGCGATCGGGCAGGGGAGACCCGACTTCGCGATTGCACTCTGGTCATGGTTGATTCTCCCGAGCGATTCAGCAGTTGCGAGACCGACGGACTCAAATGCCGGGTGCTTGGCGCGACCCACGACCCTGTGTCATACGACGAACGCGTGCGGAACGAGCAGGCTCACTATTCCTCGCTCCTAGCCGCGCAGCCACCGGGCACCGAGCCGAAGAGGCCGCAGCCACGCGTCTCCGTGTTCGAGTTTGCTATGCAGCGCTACTCTGCCTACATCAGAAGCAAGATGCCCCACGCGACCCTGGAGTCGCACGTTGTCGACTTCACGGATCGCTCTGCCGAGCCTACTCGGATGCTGAGCCTGGGTGCTGGGGCCGGCGACTGGGAACTGGCCGTCGCCCGCCGCACGTCGCCGCCAATGGAGATCACCCTGGTTGACTTGAACGAAGAGCTCATGCGAAGCGCGCGCGTCGCAGCTGAGACACGTGGAATCACGCTATCCACGGTGGTGGCAGATGTCAACTCAATCAGGATCACGCCGCACCACTATGATCTCATCGTGTGCCGTAGCAGCCTGCACCACTTCGTGGAGTTGGAGCATGTCTTGACCCAAATCAGGAAGGGCCTCTCGTCCAGAGGGGAATTCCTGGTCATAGGCGAGGTGATTGGTCGGAATGGGTTGATGCTCTATCCCGAAACGGAAGCAGTGGCCCAAGGGATCTTCTCCTCACTACCTCCACGGCTTCGCTTCAACCACTACACCAAGCAGGTGGACGAGGTTGTCCCCAACTTCGATCACTCGAAGGGATCGTTCGAGGCAATTCGCAGCGAGGACATCCTTCCGCTCCTGATGGAACGCTTCACGCCAGTCGAGCATGTCACCTTCGACGCCTTTCTTTCTCTGCTGTTGGACTGGCGTTACGGTCCGAACTATGATCTCGACCTCGAAATGGATCGGGCAGTCGCTGCGTTGATCACCGAGATGGACATACAGATGGTGACCAATGGAGTTCTAAGGCCGACATGTCTCTTTGGGATCTTCAAGTAGTCGGGTCTCCCTCCCGGGGATGAGCGCGGCCTTGGGGGGCGAGATGAGTCAGGAACCCGGGCCCCGACCTCGCGACGGAACACCGGCACAGCGGGGAATCCGCCTACGGTCGCGATGGGATACCATCGTCGTGCTGGCGATGGCCTGCGTGATCGGTTACCAGCTCTTTCTGCCGCCCATCGTGGGCCTGGCCGACAATGGTGACTTCGAACGCCTAATGGGGCGCGTCGGCCTCCAGTACACCACGGAGGATCGCGAAGACAGGTACTTCCGCTACATCAACACCAAGTTCAGAGTGGTGGAGCCGTGGTGGAACAGCGGCGTGATCTCATCGCAGCAGCTCCTGCTGGAAGTCGCGATGGCCGCCAACCGGGTGATATCGAAGGATGGGCTTTTCGATCTGCGGGTCATGGGCGCCGTCAATGCCGTTTGCTTCCTGGCGAGCGTATGGCTTGTTCTGTATGCCAGCCGGCCTCTGCCGATAGCCTCGCGGGCCATCTTGCTGGGGCTCGTGGCGCTGATCTTCACCGATGTCGGGTACGTGGCCTACTTCAACTCTTTCTACAGTGAACCGGCAAGCCTCATCTTCTTCGCACTAACCCTTGCGGCATCGTTCTTCGCGTTGACGGCCTCAAGGCCCAGCTTCTGGCATCTGGTGTTCTTCTCGGTGGCCGCCGCCCTCTTCATCAGCGCGAGGGCACACAACAGCACGCTCGGCTGGCTGCTGGCTCTCTGGGGAGTGCGCCTGTTCTGGCGCTGGCCCAGGCCATCCTGGCGCCTTGGGGTTCTGGCTGCGGCAACGACCCTGGCGGTCTTCTCGTGCTGGTACTACCTCGCCACGCCCGCGTACATCCGTGAAGCAAACCTGTACAACGCCGTGTTCTTCGGGATCTTGAGGCGATCGCCTTCGCCCGAAGAAGACCTGTCGTCCGTTGGACTCGACCGTCGGCTTGCCGCCCTGGCGAACACCCACGCCTACCGGCCCGACTCGCCCATTCAGGATCCGGAGTTCCGACGCGCCTTCTTTGGGGCGATAGGGCAGTATGATGTCGTTCGGTTCTATGCAACACATCCAAACCGACTGGTGCTGACGGCCAGACGCTTGGCACGACACGCCTTCCTCACCAGGCCGGAGCGGCATGGGAACTTCCTGAAGGAGAGCGGCTATCCGCCGCGCGCCCAGTCTCACAGGTTCGCTGCCTGGAGTGACTTCAAGGCGCGCTGGCCACGCGATCTCCGGTTTCTTGTGGGCGTCTTCGTCCTGCTCCTCGGGACCGGCGTGGCTGCCCGGTGGCGGTCTGCCAGCGTGACCTCAGGGCTGTTGTCGGAACTCCTCATCATCCTCGGTCTCATGGCGGCCGTGCAGTACGTTGCGAAGTTCATGGGCAACGGACTGCTTGACACGGTGAAGCAACTGCACCTGTTCAACATTCTGATTGACACCTGTTTCGTCTTCGTTGTGCTGTGGGTTGTGAACCTGCTCGGGAACGCGTTTCCGGCTTCCGCCCGAGGGCCGCAGGCCCGCCTGGAGCCGTGAACACCCCGCCCCGGTGAGCGTCGTGAAGCATCTCCTGCTTGTGGCAACCGCGTTCGGGATCCCTGGTGCGGCGCTCTGGGAGATGGAGCGCCGCCGAGGTTCCACTGCTGCCCGGTGGGGCTTGGTGCTTCTGACAGCAGCATGTGCGGCGTCCCTTGCTGCTTCGGCCGGCGTTCTTGGAGCACTTGCTGTCACCGTGGTGCTGTGGGTCGCGGCATACGGGTACGGATCGCTGGCGGCCAGGTGGCTGGACCTTGGGGACGCCTGCAGCTCTTGGGAGGACGTCCCGCTGGTAGCAGCCATGGGATTGGCGGTCTTCGTCCTGCTTGCGATCCTTGCCGGAGTGGCGGGAGTGCTGAGCCGGCCCGTGATCGGTGCCATCTCACTTGTCGGAGTCGCCCTGGCCATCCTCAACTCAAGCCGCATGCATGTGCACTGCCGGTCTGGGGGACGGGAACCCGCAGGCTCACCAGCGGCGACGTGGTGGTGGGGCCTGGTGGTACTGATGCTGATAGGAATGGTCGGTGCAGTGGCGCCCGAGGTGCGCCATGATGCTCTGACGGCACACCTGCCCGTTGCGCGAGAGTTCGCCCAGCAGCGGGCGATAGTCGAGATGCGACAGCAGATCCAGAGCTACCTGCCGCTCAACGCGCACATTTTGTACGCCGCCGGCATGCTCTTCGCCCCCGGCGAGGCGGCGCCGAAGCTCATGCACTACGCGGCGGGTGTGCACGCCGGCATGCTCACATATGGCCTGGGGGCGAGGTTGTTCACTCCATGGGTAGGCTTGGCCTCTGCTGCGATCCTCGTGAGCACCCCACTCATCTACTGGACCGGGGGAACCGCGTACACCGACCTGTGGTCGGTTCTCTTCGTCGTAGCAGCCCTGGCCGCCCTTGTCTGCTTCATGGAGCGCCCAAGCTGCCAACGTGCCCTTGCTACAGGGGTATTGACTGGGACCTTACTCGGATTCAAGCTGACGAACCTGATTGTCGCCCTTCCTGTGACGGTCGTGCTGGCCCTTGTGGGCGGCCTGTCCTCTGGGCGGCTGAAGACGCGGTTGGGTCTGATCGGTTCGTTCACCCTTGGAGCCGTGGTGACCGGTTCCATCTGGTATGGGCGGGCATGGGTGTTGACCGGCAACCCTGTGTTCCCGATGCTCAACGCGGTCTTCAAGAGCCCCTTTTGGTCCCTGGAGAACACAAAGTTCAACATGCACCTCTTCGGCATGGGCACGTCGCTGTGGGATCTCGTGCGACTGCCGTGGAACGTCAGCCTGCATCCCACACGTTTTGTTGAGGACGGAAGCATCGGACTGATCTACCTGCTCCTGCTCCCGTTCGCGCTGTTGGCGATCGCTCGCAGGCGCATCGCTCCGTGGGCATGCGGGGTGCTTCTGGCTGGCGGATTGGTGTGGTTCTTCAATGCGCAGTATCTCAGGTATCTGTTGCCGTTGCTTCCTCTCGCGGCGATCATTGGTGCGGCGGGGTTGTTGGATAGGGCGAGGCACGGCAAGGGCGGGCTTCGACTCGGAGTCGTTCTGCTGGCAGCCGCCATGATGACGGCCGTCACCTGGATCACGCCTGGGTCCCCCGCCTTTCCGACCGCGGTCGTTCGAGGAACGGTCACTCGAGCCGACTACACAGCAGCGCACGTTGCCGGATTCCGTGTGGCTGAGTATGTCAGGAGGACGCTTCCTCAGTCGGCCCGTATCTATGGGGCGGGTGAGGATATGGCCTTCTACTACGACCGTTTCTTCGTGCCCATCTCGTGGCTCGGACGGATCTACGACCCCGCGCTTCCGGACGCGGTGCTCGGCGCTCGTACGGGCGCCGAGATCCAGACCGTCTTGAAGCGGGCCGGTTTCAGCCATCTCGTGTTGAATCGGGATTACCCGGTAATCACCCGGTGGCGGCGCGCCGGCGGGTGGCTGGCCCGAGAGGCCCCTTGGGAAGAGGGTCCGCGGCTCGAGTACGCCTACGGAGAGTACTATCTCTTCCAGTTGTCGCCTCCGGCTGGTGCCCAGGTGCGCCGCGGCCAGAACCTGCTTCGGAATCCCGAGATGGCGCCCGATCCAGCCGGTGTACCGGCGGGATGGGGCCGCCATGGCGCGGTGAGCGTTGTGCAGGCAGCCGGCGGCCTGGAAGGAGCAGGCACGCTCGTACGGCTTGCCCCTGGAGCCCACCTTGTGCAGCGAGTTGTGGCCACTCCGTACGTGCTATACGTTCTCGAGTCAAGAATCCGGTCAATGGGGCCCTCGGGGGCAACCCGGCTCTTCATCCAGTGGCTAGATGACCGCGGCCGTGTGATTGATCATCCCACATGGCGAAGGATCAAGATCGGCCCCAATAGCACGCGCTACGCGATGGCCTGCACCGCTCCCAACACAGCGCGGCTTGCGCAGGTATGGCTGATGGCGGAGCCGGACGGCAACGTGGAAATCGACAACGCCTACTTCTACGAGCTGCGATGAACCCGCAGGCTTCCACCGCAGAAGAACTGAACCTCCGCCTGATGGCGAAGGCCCGGCGGTATCATGGGTGGATCTACGACATGATGAAGGACCACATCCGCGGTGACCGGCTGCTGGAGATCGGAGCAGGGGTCGGAAACCTCACGCGACTCCTGATCCAGCGTGGGGGCCACCTGACATGTACCGATGTCAACCCTCGAAATCTCGAGGAACTCGCCGTCGCCTTCCCCGGCGTGCATATCGTTCTTGACGATCTCGCGGAGACGCGCCTGGAGGAGACATATGACACCATTGCATGCGTCAACGTCCTGGAGCACATCGCCGACGATGTTCGCGCGCTCCGGAATCTCCGTCGGCTCATGGCCGCCGACGGCCGGCTGGTGCTTCTGGTGCCGGCGGTGCCCGGCGCGTACGGGACCATCGACAGGGCCGACGGCCATCACCGCCGGTACTCCCGAGGCGAGTTGCGAACCAAGCTCGCCGAGACGGGGTTCGAAACCATTGACCTGCGGTACATGAACGCGCCAGGGCTCCTGGGGTGGTGGTGGGAGGGGCGCGTGCTCAAGAGGGATCTCCACAGTTCCCAGGCGCTCACGCTGCTTGACCGGCTGGTGCCACTCTTGATGGCCATCGAGCGAGTCATGCCGCCGCCTATCGGGCTATCCCTCGTCGCCGCAGCCAGACCTGCCGGGTCGGGCGCCCACGATGCCTCCGGAGTCTCACGCGGAGGGTAGTATGGGCATGCAGGTTGAGACCACGATCGTGGTTCCGGCCTTCAACGAAGAGCAAGGCCTTCCGATTGTCCTCGAAGGCCTGCGCCGCGTGCTCAGGGATGCGGACGAAGTCCTGGTGGTGGACGATGGATCAATGGATCGTACTGCCGAGGTCGCCCGGCAACATGGTTGCCGTCTCGTCTCTCATCCCAGGAACCGGGGCAAAGGGGCTGCGATGCGCACGGGCGTGGCTCATGCGCGTGGCGACAAGATCATCTTCATCGACGCCGACGGGACCTACCCGACGGAGATGGTTCCCGAGATCGCTCGTGCGCTGGACGAGCACGACATGGTCGTCTGCTCTCGGAGCCTGGGCCAGCGGCACATCCCGGTATTCAACCGGATCGGCGGCTTCCTGTTCCGAACGATCATACGGTTGCTCTACGGTTTCAAGGGGCACGACCCCCTGACCGGGCTCTACGGCATACGGAAGGAGCACCTGGAACGGATGCAGGTCGGCTCGACCGGGTTTGGCGTCGAGTCCGAGATATCAATCAAGGCTGCGCGCATGGGCCTGCGGATCCTCGATGTTCCTATCGAGTACCGGGGGCGCATCGGCAGGGCCAAGCTTCATCCCTTGCGGGACGGGTACAAGATACTGAGAACGATTCTCAGTTTCGTCGTGCTCTACAATCCAACGGTGACCTTCATCGCGCCAGGCCTGTTCTGCCTTGCCCTGGGTGTGGGGCTGATGGGGGTGCTTCTCCTGGGACCGGTGGAGATCGGCCGGATCGCCTTTGGCATGCACACCACGCTTGCGGCCGTAATGCTCGCGCTCGTGGGTTCGCAGGCCGTCGTCTTCGGGGTGGCTGCCAAGCTCTACGCGCTCGCGCACAGGTTCACGACGAGCGATCTGGTGACGGATGTAGCGAGGCGTCCCGGCGCGCGCAGGGCCCTGGCGTCGTCGGGAGTCATCTCGATGTGCGCGGGCGGTGCCTACGGATTTCGGTTGGTGGCGGACTGGGCAAGGGGTGGCTATGGCGATTTCGTGCGAACGCAGGAAGCCGAGCTTGTGGCGTTTCTGGTTGTGTTAGGGCTCCAGCTCCTCCTATCAGCAGGGTTCATCATGATCTTCGCCGATGAGCTACGCAACAGAGAAGAGTAGGTGGGGAAGATCGGAGTGGGCACAGATAGAACTCCGCGCATAGACCTTGTCATCCCGGTCTACAACGAAGAGGCCAAGATCGCTGCCTGCGTGGGCACGCTGGTTCCTTTCCTGGAAGAGCGCTACCGTGGCACCTATCGAGTGGTCGTGGCCGACAACGGCTCCACAGACCGGACCGCGGAGGTCGCCGAGGGCCTCTCAGCGCGGTGGCCCCAGGTGCGGTGCCTTCGCATCCCGGAGAAGGGGCGCGGCCGCGCGTTGCGGGCGGCATGGCTGGCATCCGCCGCGCGGGTCGTGGCCTATATGGATGTGGACCTGTCCACCGACCTGGCCGCGCTCCCGCCCCTCGTCGAGCCGCTGCTGGAGGGCCGCGCCCACGTGGCCACGGGCACCCGCCTGCACCCGGCGAGCCGGATCGAAAGGAGCCTGCTGCGCGAAGTGCTCTCTCGCGGCTACAACCTGATGATCCGCCTGCTGTTCCCGCGGCGGCGGTTCTCCGACGCGCAGTGCGGGTTCAAGGCGCTCAGCCGGCAGGTGGCGCAGCAACTTGTGCCACTGGTCCAGGACAACGCCTGGTTCTTCGACACCGAGCTGCTCCTGCGCGCGGAGCAGTTCGGCTACCGCATCCACGAGGTACCGGTGGTCTGGGTCGAGGGACGGGACAGCCGGGTCCGGATCGCGCGCACGGCCTGGGAGGACGTCAAGGGGCTGCTGCGCGTGCGGTTCACCCGGGCAGACCGCGGGGCGCGTCAACGCCGACTGTGAGGCCTACCTCAGGACTTGACTGAGTGTCCTGATGCTCAGGCCAATGATCAGGACTCCAACCAGCAGCATCAGCACCCTGGTGGGCGCTCTCTTGCACGTGTAGGCGGCGATTGGCGCGGCCACGGCTCCTCCGATGGCGAGCCCTACGATAGCATGCCAGTACGACAGGCCAACGGTGAGGACGAAGGTCGCGGATGCCGACAGCGCCACGAAGAACTCCACAAAGTTGACCGACCCGATCGTGAATCGGGGGCTGTTGCCTCGTGCGACGAGCGTGGACGTGACGATTGGCCCCCAGCCCCCTCCGCCTATCGCGTCCAGGAATCCTCCGACCAGGCCCAGGGGAACGAGGCGCGTGCGCACCTCGCCCTGAACCGCCCTCCTCAGGGCCTTCGAGAGGATCACTAGGCCCATCACGAGCAAGTAGGCAGCCACGAAGGGCTTGATCGTCATTCCCGGGACCGAGGCGAGGATGTACGCGCCAGATACCGCCCCAATCACACCGGGGATCACGAGCCGCTTGACAAGGTAGCCATCAACGTTACCGAAGCCCGCGTGGGAGAGTCCGGAGAGCCCGGTGGTGACCACTTCGGCCGCGTGAACGCTTGCGCTCGCGGCCACCGGCGGCATGCCAAGCGTGAGCAAGAAAGAGGTCGCGGTGACGCCATAGGCCATTCCCAGGGTGCCACCGATCATCTGGGCGATGAATCCGACGACTATGTATGCGGCGATCTGCTCCAGGGCGAACTACCCCACGGCGTCAGGGACTACGGCTGCCATGTTGTCGCGGCAACCGAGACACGTACTCTGGTTCGCCGATCATGCCCTGAGAGCCTGCCCGTCACGAGTCCAGGTCTAGGGTACCGCGGGGTGACAGAATCACCGGGCTGCCAAGGAAGCCGCTCCTCTCATTGACTCAATGCTATCGGCATCATTATGCTATGAGCCGGGCTCCCAAACGCGAGCCGGTGGGGTGCAAGACCATGCGAGCGCGGACGATGATCTACCTGGAACAGGACCATCATCGGGCCCTTCGCACCGAGGCCGCCCGAGAAGGGATATCCATGGCCGAGCTTCTGCGGCGTCTGATAGGGCGGCACCTCTCGGACCGCAGTGGCTCAGGGCATGTGCCAGCCGAGGCGTATCTGAGACTCGTGGGGCTCGGGAGGAGCGGGCGCTCCGACATCTCTGAACGCCATGACGCCTATCTGGCCGGGGCGCTCCGCCGTGAGCGTGCTCGTTGATACCGGCGCCTGGTATGCCCTGGCAGACGCGTCAGACCGCCACCACCGCGAGGCCCGCGCGTTCTACGTCCGGCACGCCGGTAAGACACCCCTCCTGACAACCGATCTCGTCATCGCCGAGACATGGGCGCTGCTTACCGCTCATCTCGGGCGTCGGGCCGCGCTTGCATTCTGGGGAACCCTGCGCGAGACAAGGATCGCGGTGCTCACGCCAGAGCCGGTTGACCTGGAGGCGGCCTGGCACATCGCGCACGCCTATCCTGATCAGGCCTTCAGCTTCGTGGACTGCGCGACCTTCGCCATGATGGAACGCCTGGGGATCAACGATGTCTTCGCCTTCGATGCGGACTTCCTCGTGTACAGGTTCGGTCCGGGGCGCCGCAGGGGGTTCCGCCGGCTCCCACGCTGATCGGCAACGGACTGGCGCATACGCTGCGGTTCCGAACTGGGTGACCGCTCTACACCTCTGCGGGGGTCCGTGCACCGTCTTGACAACCTTCGCGGGTGTGCTAGCCTAGACAGGCGACCGATAGGGTCCCCTTTTCCGGGACCCGTGCGCGAAGAGCCGTCGGTCGCCTTCTTCATTTGGACGGTACCGCGCCGAGGTCTCCAAGAGGTTCACCAGGCGGGGTGAAACGCCGTGTACCTCCTCTACGTGGACGAGTCAGGGAACCCTGACAATCCGCAGGACAGGCACTTCGTGCTGGGAGGTGCAGCCGTCTTCGAGCGTCAGACCCTCTTCCTCGCCCAGGATCTTGACGAGACTCAGAGGCGGCATTTCCCCGGTCTGCAGCCCGTGGTGTTCCATGCAGCCGACATTCGCGCGGGGAGCGGGTTCTGGCGGGCGGTGCCCCAGACCACAAGGCAGGCCGTGCTTCAAGACATCGGCAACGTCATAGCAGGAGCGAAGCGGCCGGGTCTGGTTCTGTTCGGAGCAGCCATCGAGAAGACCGAGACATCTTCTTGATGCGGCGCAAGAGCGAGTTCGACGACCCTCAGCGCGGGCTGCTTGTCTTCGCCGAGGGGCGATTCCGCCAGCGTACAAGAGTGTGGGTCAGAGGGTTCCGAGAACTCGGGACACAGTGGGGAGTCCTGGTGAACCTCAGTGATACCCCCTTTTTCGCCAGTGCAGCGGAGACACGTCTGCTTCAACTCGCGGACTTTGTCTCGCATGCCATCTTCTTGCTCTACGAGAGGCGAGATGCGACGCTCATCGGTCCTACCATCAACCGGTTCGACCAAAAGGACGACATCCTTCACGGGCTGGTGCATGTTTCGCGCACATCGTCCACCTGCGAGTGCCCTGCTTGCGCCAGCAGAAGAGCCCCAGGCTCTCTCGGTACTTGGTTTCGGGCTACCGCCCCCCAGGGGCAGTGACAGATGGCTGGCTTGCGGCCGGTTGGCTTGCGGCGGAGGCCGCGCTTGACACCCTTCTTCCGCCCATATTAGACTAGGCCGTGGCTCGCTCGCCGGGTGACCGTCGCGGTCCCCGGCTTTCTTCGCCAAGACCGGACAAAGAGGGTTGCATGAAGACCGTCATTCCGACCGCCGCTGAGATCGACCGCCGCTGGCACCTGATAGACGCCGATGGCAGGGTGCTGGGCCGGCTGGCCACGCGCATCGCTGCGCTGCTGCGCGGGAAGCACAAGCCCACGTTCACGCCGCATATTGACGTCGGCGACTTCGTCGTGGTCATCAACGCCGGCGGCGTACGGCTGACCGGGCGCAAGCTGCAGCAGAAGCGCCAGTACCGGCACTCCGGCTACCCGGGCGGCCTCAAGGAGATCACCTACGAGGTACTGATGAAGACGCGTCCCGAGCGGGCGATCACCGAGGCGGTCCGCGGGATGCTGCCCAAGACCCGGCAGGGGCGCCAGCTCATCAAGAAGCTCAAGGTCTACCGGGGCGCGGCGCACCGGCAGCAGGCCCAGAAGCCGGCGCCGCTGGCCTGGTAGCAGAGGGAGCGAGGGAACCCAAGTGGCAGGTGTGCAGGTAGTCGCGATGACGTCAGGCAGCCGCAAAGCGGCGGTCGCACGGGTACGACTGGTCCCTGGCGCAGGCAGGGTCACGATCAACGGCAAGGAGCTGAATGCCTACTTCCCGACCTCGCCGCTGCAGGTGATGGTCCGCCAGCCGCTGTTGACGACGAAGGCCGATGACCGCTTCGACGTGATAGCGAACGTCTCCGGTGGCGGTTTCTCCGGGCAGGCCGGGGCCGTACGCCACGGCATAGCAAGGGCACTGCTGGAGGCCGACGAGACGCTGCGCCCGGCGATGCGCCAGGCAGGGTTGCTGACGCGGGATCCGCGCGAGAAGGAACGGAAGAAGTACGGACTCAAGCGCGCGCGCAAGGCCGGTCAGTACAGCAAGCGCTAGAGACGGCAAGGCCGCCACGACCACCGGTGCCGGCAGTGGGCTTCGGCCCCGGCCCGCGGGCGTGGCGGTTCCATCGCACGCACAAGGAGCCCTGTTGGCACTGACTATATAGAGAGCGCCGCGGGTCATCACCAATGCCGATACGAGCCCTGGACCTCCTGGACATCGCCATCGTGACGGCGTTGATCTATCAGGTCCTGTGGCTCGTGCGCGGGACGCGGGCGGTGCAGCTCTCGACCGGGCTGGCGGTGCTCTTCGTGGTCTACACCGCCAGCCGGATCCTCAAGCTGAACACGCTACAGTGGGTGCTCTCCTACCTGGGCTTGGTCATCCCGATCGCCGTCCTCGTGATCTTCCAACCGGAGTTGCGGCGCATGCTAGAGCAGCTCGGCCGCGGCGGGATGTTTGTTTCGGGGTCGGGCCAGGGGTTGGGACGCGAGGAGATGATCCGGCTCGTGAACGACGTTGCCAGGGCGTGTCGCGTCCTGGCGACCCGCAAGACCGGCGCCCTGATCGTGTTGGAGCGGCGCACCGGGCTCAGCGACGTCATAGAGTCGGGCGTCAAGGTTGACGGGCTGGCGTCGGTGCAGTTGTTGATCACGACGTTCTTTCACAACACGCCGCTGCACGACGGGGCCGTCGTGATCCGAGGTAACCGGCTGATGGCGGCCGGCTGCCTGCTCCCCCTCAGCGAGAGCCCGCTCCTCAGCCGGACCCTGGGCACAAGGCACCGCGCTGCGGTGGGGATCAGCGAGGTCACCGATGCCGTGGCGGTGGTTGTTTCCGAGGAGACCGGCTCTATCTCCCTGGCGCGCGACGGCGTCTTGAGGCGCGGGCTGTCCGAAGAGGAGTTGAAGGTGGCGCTCCTGGGGTTGCTGGCCCACGGCGGACCCCGCGGGCCAGCCCTGTGGCCGTGGCGCAGGGCCCAGGCGAACTCATGAAGGCCCGTCTGTCCGCGCTGTTTTCCGAGCGCACGCGGCTGCTGCTGCTGTCGCTGGCGATCGCGACCGCGATGTGGCACTACGTGGGAAGCGCGCAGGGCCCCAGGTCTGAGCCGGCGATGGTGGCCTCGCTGCTCGTCCGCAACGTGGAGGTGACCTTCACGGAGCTGCCCGCCGATCTCGTGGCAACGGCGAACCCGCGAACCGTGGACCTGGAGATCCGCGGCCCGACCCCGGCCGTCCTGGCGGTGAAGCCCTCCGACGTGCGCGCGATCGCACCCGTGAGTGGTGTCGTGGATGCCGGGATGTACCGCGTGACGCTCAATGTGCCGGTGCCACCCGGGGTCACATTAGTCCAGGCATCTCCACCGGTCGTGATGGTAACGATCGCGCGGCCCTAGAAAGGCGTGGTGCCGTTGAGGCGGCTCTTTGGAACCGACGGGATCCGCGGGGTCGCCAACGCCGACCTCACACCCGAACTGGCGTTTCGCGTGGGCCGCGCGGCCGGCGCCGAACTGGGCGGCGCGGCCGCGACCTTCATCCTGGGCCGCGACACCCGCCTCTCCGGTCCAATGCTGGAAGCCGCGCTCGCGGCCGGGCTCTGCTCCGTGGGCGTTCACGTCTGGCTGGGCGGCATCCTGACCACGCCGGCGGTGGCTTACCTGGCACGCGATCTGGGCGCCGCGTGTGGCGTGGTCATCTCAGCGTCGCACAACCCGGTAGAGGACAACGGCATCAAGCTCTTCGGCGGTGACGGCTTCAAGCTGCCGGACGCGCTCGAGGCCGCCATCGAAGGCCTGCTCGACCGCGACGACCTGCCACGTCCCACCGGCACCGCCATGGGGACGATCGAGACTATCCCGGACGGCGTGGACCGCTACCTGCGTCACCTGGCCGGCCTCTCCGCCGGCGGGCTGGATGGGATGAAGATCGTGGTGGACTGCGCCTTCGGGGCCGCCGTGCGCGTGGCACCGCGCCTGTGGGAGATGCTCGGCGCCGAAGTTGTGACCCTCCACGGTGAGCCCGACGGATCCCGGATCAACGTCGCGTGTGGCTCCACAGATCTGGGTCCGCTGAGGCAGGCCGTGCTGGCTCATGGCGCCGACGTTGGGTTCGCGCACGACGGTGACGCCGACCGGGTGCTGGCCGTGGACGAACTGGGCGAAGAGGTGGACGGAGACGCGCTTATGGGAATCTGCGCGCTGGACCGACACCGCCTGGGCAACCTGGCCGGAGGGATCGTTGTGGCCACCGTGATGAGCAACCTGGGGCTGGAGCAACGCCTGGCGCAGGAGGGGATCCGGCTGGAGCGGGCCCCGGTGGGCGACCGCTACGTGTTGGAGCGCATGCTGGAGACCGGCGCCACCCTTGGGGGCGAGCAGAGCGGGCACCTGATCTTCCTTGACCAGGCCACGACCGGGGACGGTCTGGTGACCGCGATCGCGCTGACCAACGTGATGTCCGCGACCGGGCGCCGTCTCTCCGAGCTGCGGGCGGGGATTCCGCGGCTTCCCCAGGTTCTGGTGAATGTGCGCGTGCGCGCGCGCAACGGCCCGATTGACGCGCCTGAGGTGGAGGATGCCGTGGCCGCGGCCGAGGCCCGGCTTGCTCCGCGCGGACGCATCCTGGTGAGGCCGTCGGGCACGGAGCCCCTGGTCCGCGTCATGGTCGAGGCCTCCAGCCAAGAGGAGGCACGCGTGGTTGCGGAGGAAGTTGCCGCGGTGATCGCCAGGCACCTGGGCGTGCCGTCGTGACGGTTCCGTCTGACGCGGACGTCGCCGTCTTGCGGCGAGAGCTGTTCGGGACCCAGGCGCACGACGTGGGGCTGGAGGCGGCGCTGCGGTGGGCGCGCGATCGTATCGCCGCGCGCCTTCCCGGATACGTGGTTACGCTCAACGGCTCGCTGCTGGTGCAGGCGGCCCGCGATCCGGCGCTCCGTGCGCTGGTAAACGGCGCCGCGCTTGTTACCGCGGATGGGATCGGCGTGATTCTGGCGGCACGGATTCTGGGAGTGCCGCTTTCCGGGCGCCTGGCAGGGATTGACTTGGCGCTTGCCCTCTGCGCGAGCGCCGCGGCCGCCGAGCACCGTGTCTTCCTGTTGGGGGGCGCGCCAGGCGTGGCTGAGGCCGCTGCCGCGGCGCTGCGACGGCAGCATCCGGCGCTGCAGATCGTCGGGACCCACCACGGGTTCTTCGAGTCCCAGGAGGAAGAGGCGGTGCGCTCGCAGATCCGGCAGGCCCGTCCGGATCTCCTGCTGGTGGCGCTGGGCGCGCCGCGGCAGGAGCGCTGGATGCAGCTCCACAGCGCGGATTTGAGCGTTCCGGTTTCGATCGGGGTGGGGGGCTCCTTCGATGTGCTGGCCGGGCTGGTGCCGCGCGCGCCCCGGTGGATGCAGCGGATCGGTCTGGAGTGGTTCTACCGGGTTCTGCGCGAACCGCGCAGGTGGAGCGTCGTGCGCACGATACCTCCGTTGTTCTTGATGGCGATTCGCGAGCGCTGGCGGCGCGCACGGGATCCGCGCGGCTGAGGCAAGAGCCGCCTACATGGAGGCAGGTTATGTGTGGCATCATGGGCTATGTTGGACCGCATCCGGCCTTGCCCGTCCTTCTGGATGGGCTGCGGCGGCTGGAGTACCGGGGATACGATTCCGCCGGCGTGGCCCTGCTTGACGGCGACCGCATCGCGGTGCGCAAGGCCGCCGGCAAGCTGGGCGTGCTCGAAGCGGCGCTGGAGGCCAATCCACCGGCCGGCCGCGTCGGCATCGGCCACACGCGCTGGGCGACTCACGGCATCCCCACCGATGTCAATGCTCACCCCCACGGCGACTGCACCGGGCGGCACGTCGTAATCCACAACGGCATCATCGAGAACTACATGCCCCTCAAGGAGCGGCTGGAGGCAGAAGGCCACCGGTTCCGGTCGGACACGGACACCGAGGTTCTTGCACACCTGATCGAGTCCGCGCATGCGCGGCTTGCGCCCGACCGGCCGGATCGGTTGGAGGCGGCCGTCAGGGAGGCGTTGCATCAGGCGAAGGGGGCGTACGCGGTCGTGGTGCTGAGCGCGGATCATCCTGATCACATCGTGGCGGTTCGGATGATCAGCCCGCTCATCATAGGAGTCGGAGACGGCGAGATGCTGCTGGCATCCGACATCCCGGCCCTGCTCCCGCACACGCGCGACGTGGTCGTGCTCGGAGACGGCGAGGTGGCCGTCATCTGGTCGGACAGGATGGAGATCTCCAACCTGGAGGGGCAGACCATTGATCGCCCGGTTCAGCGCATCACCTGGGACGCGGCGATGGCCGAGAAGGGCGGGTATGCGCACTTCATGCTCAAGGAGATCTACGAGCAACCGCGAGCCCTGCACGAGACGGTGATGGGCCGGCTCGATCTTGACGACCGGGTCGAGCTGGATGGGGTTGCGCTTCCCGAGGGATTCGTCGAGCGCCTGGACAAGATCTGGATCGTCGCATGCGGCACGGCCTATCACGCCGGGCTTGTGGGCCGGTGGACGATCGAACACCTCGCCCGGGTGCCGGTCGAGGCGGACCTGGCGTCTGAACTGCGCTACCGCGATCCGCTGATCGAGGGAGCCACGCTGGCCGTGGCCATCAGCCAGTCCGGGGAGACGGCCGACACGCTGGCGGCGTCGCGCGAGGCGCGCGCCCGCGGAAGCCGGCTACTGGCGGTGACCAACGTGGTGGGCAGCACCCTGGCGCGCGAGGCCGACGACGTGCTGTTCGTCCGCGCCGGGCCGGAGATCGCGGTTGCGTCCACGAAGGCCTACACCACAATGCTGGCGGCGCTGCAGATGCTGGCCGTTGACCTGGGCGTGCGCCGGGGGACGCTCTCGCGTGGGCGTGCGTCGGCGCTGATCGCCGGGCTGCGCCATCTCCCCGTGCTGGCGCAGAAGGTCTTTTCCGATACGACCCAGGTGGAAGCCCTGGCCCAACGCCTCGCCGCGGCCGAGCACGCGTTCTTCATCGGCAGGGCGCTCGACTACGCGGTGGCCATGGAGGGTTCGCTCAAGCTCAAGGAGATCTCTTACCTGCACAGCGAGGCGCTGGCCGCCGGCGAACTCAAGCACGGCACATTGGCGTTGGTCACGCCCGAGACCCCGGTCTTTGCCCTCGTGACGCAGCGCGCGGTGTTCGAGAAGACGGTCTCGAACATCCAGGAGGTGCGCGCCCGCGGCGCGGAGGTGATCGCCGTCGCCTTCGACGACGACCGCGAGATAGGCCGGTACGCCGACACCGTGTTGCGCATTCCTTCCGTGGATGAGATCCTGGCGCCGGCGCTGGCGATCATTCCGCTCCAGTTGTTTGCCTACCACGTGGCCGTGCTGCGCGGCCACGACGTTGACCGGCCGCGTAACTTAGCGAAGAGCGTGACGGTCGAGTAGGGAGGAAGGGGCGCCGGGTCGAACCGGTTTCCCCGCGGGGGTGCGCAGATGGCGATTGACGAGGGGTTCCTGCAGGTGCTGGCGTGTCCTGTGGATCACGCGGCTGTTGTGCGCGACGGCGATCGCATCGTTTGCACCGCCTGCGGGCGCCGGTATCCGATCCGGCAGATCGAAGGCGCGGAGATCCCCATCATGCTGGCCGACGAGGCGGAGCTGCCGGGATGAGGGTGCTCGGACTTGGTACCGACATGGTCGAGGTGGATCGAATCGAACGCGCGGTCGCTCGATGGGGTGAAGCGTTCGTTTGTCGCATCTACACGCCATCAGAGATCGAGCGCGCGCGGCCCCTGCTGGTCCGCGGGCCGCGGCTGGCGGCGCGCTTCGCGGCCAAGGAGGCGGTGATGAAGGCCCTCGGTGTCGGCCGGCGGGGGATGGCGTGGCGCGAGATCGAGATCGTAAACGACGATCAGGGACGGCCGCTCGTGCACCTGCACGGCGGTGCGCGCCGGATCGCAGACCAACAGGGCGTGGTCAGCGTGTTGGTCACGCTCGCCCACACGCACGACCACGCCGTGGCCAGTGCGGTGGCGTTGGGCAACTGAGAAGCGTAGAGGGCGCCGGGTGAAGCCAGGGGAAATAGAAGAGGAGCGCTCGCTTCTTCCGACTTTTCACCGTCTTCAGTCGCGCCGCCGGTTCGTACCGCTCAGTAGGCTATTCTCGGGAGTTACCTCCCAAGAAGACCATCCGGCTTTCGGAGTCCACGTGCGCTACGTTTGACTCGGCTACTTTGCCGTTGGGCTCGCGCTCCTCTGGCCCGAAACATACCACCGGCGGTCGGGTCAGTCAATCCCCAACGGCCGTTCCCGGGCTGTGGATAGTGTGGGCAAGATCCGAGAGGAAACCGGCCCCACCTGCAAGAAGCCACGCAGCGGCATAGCCGGAGGCGACGCTTGAGACTCCCAACGAGCGAAGAGATGGCCACCCTTGACCGGCGGGCGGCCGAGGAGTTCGGTGTGCCGACGCTGCTCCTCATGGAGGCGGCGGGCCGGGGCGTGGCCCAGGCGGCCGTCCGGCTGGTAGGCCGCGGCGGCGCGAGGACCGTTGTGGTCGCGGGGAAGGGCAACAACGGTGGTGACGGGCTGGTCGCCGCCAGGGTTCTGCAGGCGGAGGGGTGGCGGATCCTGGTGGTGCTGATCGCCCGTGATGCCGAGGTCAGCGGCGACGCCGCGGTGAACCTCCAGGCCGCGCGCCGGGCTGGGGTGGAGATCACGAACCTCGACAGCACGGCGATGCCCGGGCTGCGAGGGGTGCTGGCAGGCGCCGACCTGGTGGTTGACGGTCTCTTTGGGACCGGGTTTCGCGGCCCGGCGATCGGCCTCTCTGCCAAGACGATCGAGGCCATCAATGGCTGCGGCCGGCCGGTTCTGGCCATAGACATCCCTTCCGGGGTGAACGGCGACACCGGTGCCGTGGACGGCCAAGCCGTGCGAGCCACCGCGACCGTAACGATGGGACTCCCCAAGGCAGGGCTAGTTCTTGTTCCGGGTGCCGTCCACGCCGGACGCATCTGGGTTGCCGACGTGGGACATCCGCCCCGCTTGCTCAACGATCCCGGAATAGCAACGGCCCTCGTCACGGGCGACATGGTGGACGCGGCGATTCCCCGGCGCCGTCTCGACGCGCACAAGGGCGATGCCGGGAGGGTTCTGGCGATCGCCGGCTCCATCGGGCACAGCGGCGCCGCGGTCCTGACGGTGCTCGGTGCGCTGCGCGCCGGCGCCGGCCTGGTTACGCTGGGCGTGCCCGGCGCGATCTACCCGATTGTGGGCCCGGCGGTCATCGAGGGGATGCCGCTGCCGCTTCCCGACAGCGACGGCGCGCTGGCGGCAGAGGCCGCCGGTCAGGTCATGGACCTGGCGGGATCTGCCGATGTGGTGGCGTACGGGCCGGGGATCTCGCGGCTCCCAGGGCCTGCGGCAGTGGTGCAACGCCTGCTCGCGGAGTGTCCTGTTCCGCTGGTGCTGGACGCCGACGCCCTGACCATCCTGGCGGGTCTTCCCGGGGAGATGCCCGCTGGCAGGGCCGCGCGCATCCTGACACCTCATCCCGGTGAGATGGCCCGGTTGCTTCAGTGCACGGTGGACGAGATCCAGCGTCACCGGCTCCAGGCGGCGCGCGCGGCGGCGGCACGGTTCCGGGCAACGGTTGTCCTGAAGGGAGCCCGCACCGTCGTCGCCGATCCCTCCGGGGCCGCGTTCGTTATCCCAACCGGCAATCCGGCCATGGCCGCAGGAGGCATGGGCGACGTGCTCTGCGGGGTAATCGCGGCGCTGGTGGGTCAGGGCCTGCCGGCGACTGCGGCGGCCTGGGCCGGCTCGTACCTGCACGGCCTGGCAGGGGACCGGGTCGCGGCCTGCCGGGGTCCGGTGGGGGTGCTGGCGCGCGACGTGGCCGACGAACTGCCCGGCTCTCTCGCTGCCGTCCGCTCCGGATCGGTGACCGAGGTGGTCACGCCGCTGGGACTGGCCGGCTGATGAACGCGCTCGGCGCCGCTCTTGCGCGGGCACGGTCGCGGACCTGGGCCTCGGTGGACCTGGACGCCGTGGCGCACAACGTGCGCGCGATCCGCTCTCTGCTTCCCGAGAAGACCGCGTTCATGGCCGTTGTAAAGGCGGACGCGTACGGCCACGGGCTCGTCCCGGTGTCCGAGGCAGCGCTGGCAGCCGGCGCGTCCTGGCTTGGCGTGGTCACGCCTGGCGAGGCAGCAGAGTTGCTCGCCGCCGGAGTGCGCGCCCGGACCCTGGTCCTCGGGCCGGTCTCGGCCGGCTGGTTGCCGCGCTTCGTGGACTCTGAGTGCAGGCTGACGGTGGGCACGTTCTCTGCCCTGGAGGCCGTGCAGTCGCTCGATGGTAAGGCCAGGTTCCGCGTTCATATCAAGGTGGACACCGGCATGACCCGGATGGGCGTGACCGTAGAGGAACTGGCCGGCCTGCTCACCCGCGTGGATTCCTCGAAGGCGGAGGTGGAAGGCATCTTCACGCACATGGCCTGTGCCAATGCGCCCGATCCAGCGCCGACCCAAGCGCAGTTCGCCGCCTTTGAGCAGGCGGTTGCGCTCGTGCGGGAGCGGTTCCCTCTGGCGATCGCGCACGCCGCGGCCAGCGCCGCCACCTTCGCCTATCCCGAGGCCCATCTGGACATGGTGCGCATCGGCATCTCCCTCTACGGGGTCGCGCCTGCGCCGCACCTGACCGTTCCTGCGCTACGACCCGTCATGACGCTCTCTTCGCGCGTGACCCGCACCAGGCGCGTTCCGGAGGGGACCCCGGTGTCCTACTGCGGTACCTACCGGACCCCTAAGGCCACCACGATCGCCACTGTCGGCCTGGGTTACGCCGACGGCTACCCGCGCGTGCTTGGGAACACTGGCCATATGCTCGTGGGTGGCCGCCGCCTTCCGGTGGCCGGCCGCGTGTGCATGGACTACACGATGCTGGACGCCGGCGACGCGCCGGTCTGCGAGGGCGACGAGGTCATCGTATTCGGCCCAGGGCTGCCCGTGGACGAAGTTTCCGAGGCCGCGGGCACGATCGCCCACGAGGTGTTCTGCCGCGTGGGCCGCCGCGTGCCGCGCGTCTACCTGCGCGACGGACATTCGGTGGCGGTGGCCGGTGTGGACCCGGAATGATGCGCGTGGCGTTTCAAGGTGAGCGAGGCGCCTACAGCGAGGCGGCGGCGATAGCGCACTTTGGGCCGCTGGAACCCCTGCCATGCCGGACGCTCGCCGCGGTCTTCGACGCGGTGGAGCGCGGCGCTGCGGCCCGGGGAATGGTGCCTGTCGAGAACTCCCAGGCAGGCAGCATCAACGATACCTACGACCTGCTGGTGCGGCGTGCGCTGCACATAGTGGGCGAGCACAACCAACGGATAGAGCACTGCCTGCTGGCACTGCCCGAGGAGACGCTGGACTCGATCCGAACGGTGATCTCGCACCCGCAGGCACTGGCCCAGTGCGACGCGTTCCTGGCGCGCGGCGGGTGGGAGACCGTGGCCACCTATGACACGGCCGGGAGTGCGCAGCTCGTGGCCGTGGATCGCCGCACCGGCGTGGCCGCGATAGCCAGCCGGCACGCGGCCGAGATCTACGGCCTGAAGGTGCTGGCCGAGGGCATCGAGACCAGCCCGGTCAACTTCACCAGATTCCTGGCGCTCTCGCTTACCCCGACGCCTCCCACGGATCGCGCCAAGACTTCGGTCGTGTTCTCGACGGCCAACATACCCGGTGCGCTCCATCGTGCGCTCGGGGCGTTTGCCGAGCGCGGCATCAACCTGACGAAACTCGAATCGCGTCCCAGGCGCGACCGCCCATGGGAGTATCTGTTCTACGTGGACATTGAGACGCACCGTGATTCGCCCGCGGGCCGCGCCGCGCTGGACGACCTGGCCCTGGTGTCCGCGTTCCTCCGCGTTCTGGGATCCTACCCAAGGGCAGAGGGTTGAGCACCGCCTGGCCTCGCGTGGCGCCTGCCGGGGACCGCGGGCTCCTCGTGGAGTTCGCCCCTGACCTCTCGCCGGATGTGATCGCACGGGTCCATGGCGCCGACCGTCTCCTGAGAGATCTGCCCGGCGTGGTTGAGACGGTCCCAGGGCTTCGGTCGGTGCTGGTCGTGTACAACCCGCTGGAGGTCTCCTTTGACGAGATCGCCGGGCGCGGCGAAGCCGTTGCCCGGGCGTCGGCACCGGTGCCTGCCTCGGATGGGGCCCTGGTGGAGATACCGGTTGTCTACGGCGGTACCGCAGGGCCGGACCTGGAAGAAGTCGCGCGGGCCTGTGGGATCACGCAGTCCGAGGTCATCGCGCTGCACAGCGGGACAGACTACCTGGTCTATATGCTTGGGTTCGCGCCCGGGTTTCCGTATCTGGGGCTGCTGGCACCGCGACTGCGTATGCCGCGCCGGCCAACACCCCGCATCCGCGTGCCCTCCGGCAGCGTGGCCGTAGCCGACGCGTTCAGCGGCATCTACCCCCATGAGACCGCGGGCGGCTGGCATCTCCTGGGTCGCACCAATCTGCGCCTGTTCGATCCCAGCAGGATCCAGCCGTGCCTGCTGCAGCCGGGCGACCGGGTGCGACTAGTGCCGGTTCCACACGGCTCCGCGGCATGGCATGTGGCCCAAGCGGACGCTACGCCCGTCGGCGCGATTGGACGCCCGGTCTTCGAGGTGCTGGAACCCGGGCTGATGACGACCGTGCAGGACCGCGGCAGGATCGGGTGGCGGAGGTTCGGTGTTCCCTCGTCCGGTGCCCTGGATCTGCCTGCGCTGGACGCGGTCAACCGCGTGCTGGGCAACCTGCCCGGAGCCGCCGCCCTTGAGTTGACGTTTCCCGGCCCGAGGATGCGCGTTCTCTCCGAGGCCGAGATCACCGTTGCCGGCGCCGACCTCGCCGCCCTGGTCAACCGGACCGCACTTGATCCCGAGGAGCCGGTTCGCATGCGTCCCGGCGATCTGCTCGAGTTCGAACCGCCGCGTGGAGGCCAGTGGCTCTACCTGGGGGTGGCCGGCGGAGTGGAAGTGCCGCCACTGATGGGCAGCCGTTCAGTCTATGCCCGGGGTGGTCCGGGCGGGCCGTTGGGGCGCGCGCTTCGGGCAGGAGATGTTCTCGGAATGGGAGAAGCAAGCAGCGCCCGGCGCAGGACCCGGCGGCCCGGCGAACCCTTGACAACAAGGAACGGTCCGGTCCGGGTGGTTCTCGGCCCCCAGGCCGGTGCCTTCACGGCCGAGGCGCAGGCGGCCTTCCTGGGCCGGGCATACACGGCCACCGCGCAGCGTGACCGCAGCGGGTCGCGGCTGGCAGGTTCGATCCTGGGACACCGGGGCAGCGCCGAGATACTGTCCGATGGTCTTCTTCCCGGCGCCATCCAGATTCCGGCGGACGGCCGGCCGCTGGTGATTCTCGCCGACGGCCCGACGACGGGCGGGTATCCGAAGATCGCCTGGGTGATCGGGCCCGATCTGTGCCGTGTTGCTCAGGCCGGGCCAGGGGAAGAGCTTCGCTTCCAGGCCGTTGCGGTTGAGGCGGCTCACGCCGCGGTCAGAGAGCACGCTGGGGTAGCGTGCCGCACGCGATAGCACAATAGAAAGGGGGACCCAGTGCAGCTAGGACGCCTGCCACGCATCAAGCTGGCCTCACTTCCCACGCCACTGGAGGAAGCGCCGTCACTCTCGGCCTACCTGGGGGGACCGCGCATCCTGTTCAAGCGCGACGACATCACCGGGCTGGCGTTTGGCGGAAACAAGGTCCGAAAGGCCGAGTACCTGATGGGCGAGGCCGTGGATCGCAGTTGCGACGTGGTGATCACCGTCGGCGCGGTGCAGTCGAACCACGCCCGGACCATAGCGGCCGCCGCGCGCCGCCTGGGGCTGGACGCGATCGCCGTGCTGAGCGGAGAAGAGTCGGCGGAGCGGCAGGGCAACCTGCTGCTTGACTCGGTCCTCGGGGCGGACGTGCGCATCATCAACACCGACGACAACTACGTCCTCATGGGAGTTGTGGAGGACGTCGCGCGCGATCTTCGTAGGCAGGGACGCACGCCCTACGTCATCCCACTCGGGGGCTCGACCCCGCTGGGCGCGGCGGCATTTGCCAACGCCGGGCTCGAGCTGCTGGAGCAGCTCAACGGCCGGGGCATCCGGGCCGATGCCATCGTGCACGCCAGCGGCTCGGGCGGGACACAGGCCGGACTCTACACCGCGATGAAGGTCACGCAGTCCGGGATCCGCGTGCAGGGAATCAGCGTCGGGCCGACACGGGAGGTCGTTACTGCCCGTGTCCGCGGCCTGGCCGAGGAACTGGTCACGCTCCTGCACCTCGACTGGAGGCCCCACCCAGACGACATCGTGGTGACGGACGAATATGTGGGCGAGCGGTACGCGGTACCCACACCCGCCTGTCTCGACGCGATCCGCTTGGTGGCCAGGACCGAAGGGATACTGCTGGACCCGGTCTACACGGGCAAGGCCATGGCAGGGCTTGTTGACATGGTCCGGCGCGGGCAGTTCGGCCCGGACCAGACCGTTGTTTTCTGGCACACCGGCGGCCAGCCTGCGCTCTTCGCGTACGCCGGGTGGCTCACCGAGGGATAGGAGGAAACTCCGGTGTCCGGCCGGGCCGCACCCGTTGTCCTCGCCGTGGCGCTCGTGGCCGCCGCCCTGGCGGCGCTGCCGGCGGCTGCGGACGAGGCGCTGCTTCGCCGCGCGTTTGGCGCGTTTCTCCAGTCCGCGGAAGAGATGCGGATCGAGGCGATTCCCGACCTTTACGACGGAGGTTACGCCCGCATCACCGCGACCGGCCGGCGCCTTCTGTTGAACGAGGGCCTGCGCGTTGACGAGGCGATGATTCGGCTGGTCGGCGTGAGTCTCGATCCTGCCGCGCTCCGGGCCGGCACACTCAAGGTCCTGGACTTCCGCGACAGCGCCCTTCAGGTCAGGGTGCTCCTGCGCAGTCTCCAGGACTACTTCAACGCCGGTAACGCTTTCGACGACATCCGGCTCTGGGCAGAGGATGGCTACCTGCTGGGGTCCGGGACGGTGCTGTTCCGCGGCCAGCCTACGAGGCTTCGCATGAAGGGGTTCTTCGCGGCCTCCGGCACCACGGAGGTCTTCTTCTACTTCGACACGCTACACGCCGGCGCGCTGCCGGTGCCCTCTGCCGTCATCCGCGACCTCGAAAGGCAGTTGAATCCGGTAATGCACCAGCGCCTCTGGCCGGTTACCTTCAAGATCCGCTCGGTCAGGCTGGACGCGCACGCGCTGACCATCAGCAGCCAGGGCGAAGGCACGGGTCCGGGGTACGGAGGAGGGCAGCAGCCGGCCTATGCTCCATGAGGGCAGGTTACCCCTTATACTGATAACGACGAAGCAGGGGAGCGTGCCTCATCGGTACGTGGACGCGGTCCGTCTCGCCGGCGGTGATCCCATCGTGGTCGGCCCCGGCGATCGGCTCCCGGTGACGTTCGACGGGCTGCTGCTCTCTGGTGGCGAGGACGTGCACCCGAGGCACTATGGACAGGAGATAGCTTCTTCGGTGCAGGAGACGCTTAGGATTGATGATGCGCGCGACATCATGGAACTGGACCTGGCGCACGCTGCGCTCCGGGCCGATCTGCCTGTGCTCTGCATCTGCCGGGGAGCGCAGGTCATGAACGTGGCTGCCGGCGGCACGCTGTGGCAGGATCTCTCCCTGGCAGGGATTCCTTCCTCCGCGCACTACCAGAGCGGCGGAGACTACTGGGAGACTTCTCACGAGGTCATCGTGGAGCCCGGAAGCCGGCTGGCCGCGATCGTCGGTGCGGGTCCCCTGCTTGTGAACTCCTATCACCACCAGGCGGTCGCGGAGGCCGCGCCCGGGTTGGCGATCACCTCCCGCGCCCCGGACGGCACGATCGAGAGTCTGGAAAGCCGGCGGCACCGATGGGTGATGGCGGTTCAGTGGCACCCCGAGCGCCTTGTGCGGCACCACCCGGTTCACCTTCGGCTCTTCACCCGGCTAGTGGAGGAGGCCCGTCGCCCATGATGCGCCCGCGGTTGACAGTCATAGTTCTGCTCGCTGCGATCCTGGCGGCGCCATGGGCTGCGGGGGAGGCGGCTGCGGCCGGCGCGGTGCCAGCGGTCGCTCAGGCGGCCGGTGTAGTACCGGTAGCGCCGGAGGGCGGCCCCGAGGTGCACCGCATCATCGTGGACGGCGTCATCGGACCGGCCACTGCGCGGTTCATCCTGCGCGTGGTGCGCGATGCCGACCCGGCGAGCATCGAGGCGCTGGTCATCCAGATGGACACCCCGGGCGGTCTCATGCGCTCCATGGACGAGATTACCAAGTCCATCCTGAATGCCAGGGTGCCGGTGGTCGTCTACATAGCGCCCCACGGCGCGCGGGCGGCTTCTGCCGGCGTGTTCATCACCTACGCGGCGCACATTGCGGCAATGGCCCCGGCCACCCACATCGGCGCCGCGACCCCGGTGGCCGTCGGGACGGGTGAGGGCAAGGAGCCGGACAAGGCCATGATGGAGAAGGTCACCAACGACGCGGTGGCCAACCTGCGCGCCATGGCCCGGCGCCGGGGCCGGAACGCCGAATGGGCTGAGAAGGCGGTGCGGCAGGCGGTTTCCATCACCGAGGAGGAAGCCGTAGCGGAGCGGGTCGTGGATCTTGCGGCTTCGGACATGCACGACCTGCTGCGCAAGCTCGACGGCCGGACCGTCGAGACAGACCTCGGTCCGAAGAAGCTGCGCACCGCTGGGGCCCGCATAGTGGATCACAGGATGGACCTGACCGAGCGGTTCCTGTTCACGCTCAGCGACCCCAACGTGGGCTTCATCCTCATGAACATAGGGATTCTGGGCATCATGGTCGAGCTCTACAACCCGGGGGCAATACTGCCCGGGGTGGTCGGAGGCATCGCGCTGATACTGGGATTGGCCTCGTTCGCCATCGTGCAGGTGAACGTCGCCGGTCTGCTGCTGATCGCCTTCGCCATACTGCTCTTCATCGCCGACCTCAAGGTGCCGGGACACGGCGTGCTGACCGCCGGCGGCGTCATCGCCTTCATAATCGGCGCGGTCCTGCTCACCGAGCATCAGGCGCCGTTCCTGCAGATCTCGCTGCGGCTGATCCTGACCGTTGCCGCGCTGCTGGCCGCGTTCTTCCTGTTCGCCGTGGGCGCCGGGATCCGCGCGCAGCGGTCCAGGCCGCGCAGCGGCCAGGAACACCTGGTCAACGCGATAGGCGTGGCCCGGTCGCGGCTGGATCCCGAGGGCCAGGTGCACGTGCAGGGCGAGATGTGGAGCGCGACCTCGGTTGCGGGTCCCATTGAGGACGGCCAGAGGGTGCGCGTCGTCGAGATGGACGGCCTGCGCGTGCGCGTCAAGCCCGAGCCCGATCCTCCGAGATAGCGCCGCGCCTGCCGCGGCATACCCTGGTTCCATGCGCGTAGTCGTCGAGACCTCCTCACCCGAGGCCACCGAGTCCCTGGGGCGACGCATCGGCGCGCACCTGCGCCCAGGGGATACGGTGGCGCTGGTGGGCCCGCTGGGGTCCGGCAAGACCGTGTTGGCGCGAGGTCTGGCGCTCGGCGCCGGGGCGACCGGGCACATGGCAAGCCCCTCCTTCGTGGTAATCCGCGAGTACGTCGGTCCGGTGCGCGTCTACCACGCCGATCTCTACCGCCTGGAGCACCCCGGCGATCTGGCGCACCTGGGCCTGGAAGAGTTGATGGACGGCGACGGCATCGTCATCGCGGAATGGGCCGACCGCGCCCCGTGGATCCTGCCGGTGGAGCACCTTTGGGTCGAGTGCGCCTTCGGCGAATCCGACACATGCCGCGTGTTCGTCCTGAGCGCGCCCGTTGGGATGGCCGACCGGATCGCCGTCGCGGCGGAGCAGTGAGCGCCATGCGCGTGCTAGCCATTGAGGTCAGCACGCCGCGCGGGAGCGTGGCGGTCGTGGGCCAACAGGGGACTATCTCCGAGCGGTCGGCCGACGTGCCCGGCGCCCACCTCGAGTGGCTGGTGGGTGCGGTCGCCGCGGCCCTGGACGACGCCCACATGGGGTCGGGGGACGTGGACGCCCTGTCCGTGTCGCTGGGGCCGGGCGGTTTCGTCGGGCTGCGCATCGGCGCGGCCACGGCCGCTGCCTGGGCCCATGCAGCCGGCCGCCCGCTGGTCGGGATCCCGACGCTCGACGTGATCGCCGCGGGCGCAGTCGAGGACCGAGGCCACAGTTCTGCCGGCATGGTGCTGTCCGTCGCCGATGCCCGGCGCGGCGAGGTGGCCGCGGCGCTCTACCGGTGTAGGGCGGTGCCCGCGGATCCCGTGAGGTTGACCCCGGATCTGCTGGTGGCTCCGAGCGCGATCCGCGACCTGTTGCCAGCTATTGACGAGCCCATCGTCGTGGCGGGCGATGGGCTCAGGCTGCACGCGCCGGCCATCCTGGAGGCCCTGCATCCGTGGGCCTCCCAGGCACCGCGCGATCGCTGGTGGCCCCGTGCCTCGGTGCTTGGGGCGGTCGGCCGGACGCGCCTGCTGCGCGGGGAGCGCCACGACCCCATGCGGTTGGTGCCGATCTACGCGCGCGGGCCGGAGGCCCGGGCATGGGAGGAACGGTCTTCCGTGGTCGAGAAAGGTGGCGCGTAGCCGGGCGCCGGCGGAGCGCGACGGATTCGGGAGCGAGATGAAGCAGATAACGCGGGTGCGCGTTGAACCCATGGTGCTGGCAGACCTGCCGTGCGTGTGCGCGATCGAGCAGGAAGCGTTCGCGTCACCGTGGCCCAAGGACGCCTATCGCTCTGAGCTGCAGCACAACAAGTCCGCCTTCTACGTGGTGGCCAGGGATGAGATGGGTTCGGTCGTTGGTTTCGCCGGCATGTGGGTGATCTTCGATGAGGCGCACATAACAACGCTGGCCGTGGATACTCACCGCCGCCGCGAGGGCATCGGCAGCCGGTTGCTGCTTGCCCTCGTTGACGCGGCCCTGGAGCGAGGGGCGCGCTGGCTGACGCTGGAGGTCAGGCCCTCCAACGTGGATGCCCTGGCGCTGTACCGCAAGTTCGGCCTCCGTGAAGTGGCCCTGAGGCGCCGGTACTACAGCGACAACGGAGAAGACGCGGTCGTGATGTGGACCGGCAACCTGAGGGATCCCGAAGCGCAGGCCCGGCTCGATGCGCTGCGGCTCAGCCTGGGGGAGTAGGGGGCATCGTTCGGGTCGCCGTGCTGGTGCTGGGTATCGAGACCTCCTGCGACGAGACCGCCGCGGCTGTGGTCGCCGGCGGTGTGCGGATCCAAAGCAACGTCGTCGCATCCCAGGAGGATCTCCACCGGAGATATGGCGGGGTCGTCCCAGAGTTGGCCTCGCGCAGGCACCTCGAGCGGCTTCTCCCGGTTGTGGACCTGGCCCTGGAGCAGGCCGGAGCGCGCTGGTCTGACCTCGGCGGCATAGCCGTCACGCGCGGACCGGGCCTGCTCGGAGCGCTGGCGGTCGGCGTTGCCGCTGCCAAGTCCTTCGCCTACGTGCACGGGCTGCCGCTTGTGGGCGTCAACCATCTGGAAGCGCACCTGTTCGCCAACGTGCTGGACCGAGGTCCGCTGCCCACCCCCTCCCTGGCGCTCATCGTTTCAGGAGCCCACACGGATTTGGTGCTGATAGAGGGCCACCACCGCTATGAGATGCTGGGACGGACGCGCGACGATGCCGCCGGCGAGGCATTTGACAAGGTCGCGCGCGCCATGGGTCTGGGCTATCCCGGCGGCCCTGCACTGGACCGGCTGGGCCGCACCGGCGATGCTTCGGCCGTGCCGCTGCCCGTGCCGTTCCCCGGCGGCGGGCTTGACTTCAGCTTCAGCGGAGTGAAGACCGCGGCGCTCCGGGCGCTGGCAGCAGAGCCGTTGCCCTCTCCGTCGTTCGTCGCCGGGCTCGCGGCCTCTCTTCAACGCGTTGTCGCCGAGGCCTTGGCGACCAAGACCGCGCGCGCCGCCCGCGAGTACCGGCCGCGGGCCCTGCTGCTGGCGGGCGGCGTGGCGGCCAACTCGGTCCTGCGCGCGCGCCTGGAGGCCGAATCCGGCCGCCTCAGCATCCCCCTGCTCGTCCCGCGGATGGAACTCTGCACCGACAACGCGGCCATGGTCGCGGCCTGCGGCGCTTCCCGCCTGGCCCGAGGAGAGCAGGACTCCTGGGATATGGGCGCGGCCGCGGACCTGCCCCTCACGGGCTGACCTCCCGACCGACCTCCCGGCGCACGGAACTATCTTTCCCCAGGGTCTTGATCGCGGCGATCCGCCGGAATAAGATGGGGGGTGGTTAGCACTCGGGTACCGAGAGTGCCAAATCACAAACACCCCGCAAGGAGGGACGTAGACGATGAAGCTCAAGCCACTGGGCGACCGCGTGGTCGTGAAGCCCCTGGAAGAGGAGGAGCGCACAAAGGGAGGCATCGTCCTGCCGGACACCGCCAAGGAGAAGCCGCAGCACGGCGAGGTGATCGCGGTGGGGCCGGGTGAGTGGGACGAGGACGGCAAGAAGCGCATCGCTCCGGATGTGAAGCCGGGCGATCGGGTGCTGTACGCCAAGTACGCGGGTACCGAGGTCAAGACCGACGACGGCGACCTGCTGATCCTCCGCGCCAGCGACGTGCTGGCCATCGTCGAGAAGCCCGCGGCCAAGACCAAGGCCAAGGGATAAGGGAGACCTACGATGCCGAAGATTCTGGCTTACGACGAGGAAGCCCGGCGCTCGATGGAGCGCGGGGTCAACAAGCTGGCCGAGGCCGTGAAGATCACGCTGGGCCCCAAGGGGCGCAACGTGGTACTCGAGAAGAAGTTCGGTTCGCCCACGATCACGCACGACGGCGTGACGGTGGCCAAGGAAATCGAGCTGGAGGACCCCTTCGAGAACGCGGGGGCGCAGCTCGTGCGCGAGGTGGCCACCAAGACCGAGGACGTGGCCGGCGACGGCACCACAACTGCTACCATTCTGGCCCAGGCGATCATGCGCTCCGGGCTCAAGATGGTCGCCGCCGGTTCCAACCCCATGGCGCTGAAGCGGGGCATTGACAAAGCGGTCGCCGCGGTGGTCGCCGAGATTCACAAGGCGGCCAGGCCCGTAGAGACCAAAGAGGCAATCGAGCAGGTCGCCAGCATTGCGGCAAACGACGCCCTGATCGGCCAGCTCATCGGCGACGCGATGGACAAGGTCGGCAAGGACGGGGTCATCACCGTCGAGGAGTCCAAGGGGATCGAGACGACCGTAGAGGTCGTCGAGGGGATGATGTTCGACAAGGGCTACATCTCACCGTACTTCATCACGGACCCCGAGAAGATGGAAGCGATTCTCGACGACGTGGCCATCCTGCTGACCGACAAGAAGATCAGCGCGATCAAGGACCTGCTGCCGGTCCTGGAGCGGGTCGTGCAGATGGGCCGGCCGTTGATGATAATCGCCGAGGATCTGGAAGGCGAGGCCCTTGCCACCCTGGTGGTCAACAAGCTCCGGGGAACGCTGCAGGCGGTCGCCGTCAAGGCCCCCGCGTTTGGCGAGCGGCGCAAGGCGATCCTCGAGGACATCGCTATTCTCACCGGCGGTCAGGTCATCAGCGAAGAGGTCGGCCTCAAGCTGGAGAACACCGAGATGCAACACCTGGGCCGCGCCGGGCAGGTGAAGATCCGCAAGGATGAGACGATCATCATCAAGGGCGCGGGCGAAACCGAGCAGATCCAGAAGCGCGTACAGCAGCTCCGCAAGCAGATCGAGGAGACCGAGTCCGACTACGACCGTGAGAAGCTGCAGGAGCGCCTCGGCAAGCTGGCCGGGGGCGTGGCAGTGGTCAAGGTCGGGGCGCCCAGCGAGGCGGAGTTGAAGTACCGCAAGACCCGCACCGAGGACGCTCTGCGTGCGACACGCTCGGCCGTCGAGGAGGGCATCGTGGCCGGCGGCGGCTCCGCGCTGGTGGTGGCGAGCAAGGCCGTCAAGTCGTTGGGGCTGAAGGGCGACGAGAAGGTCGGCGCCTCGATCGTTGCGAATGCACTCGCCGAGCCCGCGCGGCAGCTCGCCGTCAACGCCGGGCAGGAGGGGTCCATCATCGTAGAGCACCTCAAGGAGCAGAAGCCGGATTGGGGCTACGATGTAATGATCAACGAGTTCGTGGACATGTTCAAGGCAGGCATCGTGGATCCCGCCAAGGTGGTGCGCTCCGCGCTGCAGAACGCGGCCAGCATCTCCGGACTGCTGCTGACCACCGAGGCCATGGTCGTGGAGAAGCCGGAGGAGGAGAAGCCGCAGGGACCGGCGGCGCCGCAGATGCCGATGATGTAGGCGTCTCTGCGCGGCCTCCGGTCGCAGGGAAGTTCGGCAGGAGTTCCACAAGAGGGGGGAGCCGTTCGGCTTCCCCCTCTGCACCACCACGATCGCGCCCAAGGAGCCGGTCATGAGATTCGGGTTCATTCCGACCGAAGGCGGCCACCTCTTCGAGCAGGCGCTGCGCGAGGTGCTGCTGGGCGAGGAGCTGGGCTTCCACTCGGCATGGATGGAGGAGCACCACGGCGTCACCAACCACTACTGGCCTTCACCGTTGGTGATCCTGGCCGGTTTTGCGACGCGGACTTCAAGGATTCTGCTGGGGACCAACATCGCGGTGCTGCCCTTCTACCACCCGGTCCGTGCCGCGGAAGACGTGGCCATGCTGGACGTGATCTCTGGCGGCCGCGTTATCTTCGGCGTGGCGATCGGCTACCGGCCGCAGGAGTTCGCCCTCTACGGCGCGCCGCTTGAGAACCGTGGAGCCCGCCTGTCCGAGGCGATCCGGTTGATGCGGCGCCTCTGGGCAGAGGAGTCGGTGACGTTCTCCGGCCGGCACTACGCCGTCTCAGACGCGCGGATAGAGCCGCGGCCCCTTCGTCCGGTGCCCGTCTGGATTGGAGGGTGGGGTGACCTGTCGCTGCGACGCGCGGCCGAGCTGGGCGATGCCTGGATTCCAGGCCCGACGGCCCGCCTCGAGAAACTGCTCGATGCTCAGGCGACGTACAGGCGCCACCTGGTGAAGTTCGGTAGAGATCCGGGCGCGGTCCCCACGCCCCTTACCCGCGAGCTGGTCATCGCCGAGACCGAGGCACGGGCGCGCGAGCTGGCGGAGCGGCACCTGCTCGTCAACTACCGCGACGAGTACGGCAAGGACTGGTCGCACCCGCTGATAGGACGGGAAGATGAAACCCGCCTGGACCGGTTGGACGACCTGGGCCGCGACCGCTTCCTAATAGGGACGCCCGAGCAGGTGGTGCGGCAGATCGAGCGGCTCAGGGACGTCTTCGGCGTAGACCACCTGATCTTCCGAACGTACTTCCCCGGCATGCCGCACGAACACATCATGGCCGAACTGATACTGCTGGCGAAGGAAGTTATGCCGGCCTTTGCAACCGGCGATCTGGGGGAAGCTCATGATGACACCTAACCTCAACGGCTTGATTCCAGCCACGGTTCTACCGATGACCGACGAGGCCCGGCCCGACCTCGATACCCTGGCGCGCTATCTCGACTGGGTGGTCCGCCAGGGACCGGTGGGGGTAGCGATCAACGCCGACACCGGCGAAGGCCCGCACCTGTCGCGGTCCGAGAAGCGGGCGGTTCTCGATGCCGCGGTGGCCGCGGTGGCAGGCCGCGCGCTGGTCATTGCGGGGATCGGCGGTCCCTACACCGAGGAGGCCATAGCGCAGGCGCGCGCCGCGAAGGCAGCGGGAGCGGACGCCCTGTTGATTTTTCCCATCCCGGCCTTCTTCGGCCGCCCTCTATTCCCGGAGATCCCGTATGAGTACCATCGGGCCATCGCCCGCGCCGCGGATCTCCCCATGATCCTTTTCCAGCTGCAGCCCGCCCTCGGCGGGGTGGAGTTTACGGCGGAAGCGATGGCGCGCCTGCTGGAGATTGACACCGTGGTGGCGATCAAGGAAGCGTCTTTCGATGCCATGAAGTTCGTTCAGATGCGCTCGATCCTGGACCAGGCGCAGCGGCGGATCACGCTCCTGACCGGCAACGACAACTTCATCTGCCACTCGTTCGTGCTCGGCGCCGAGGGCGCGCTCATCGGTTTTGGGACGCTGGCCGTGCGGCTGCAGGTGGAGATGATCGAAGCTGCTCGCCGCCGCGACTGGGACGAGGCGTTTCGGCTCTCCGGCATCGTGCAGCCGCTGGCCGACGCGATCTTCGCGCCGCCGGTACCCAACTACCGTGCTAGGACCAAGGAGGCGCTGCGCATGCTCGGCGTGATCGGTAGCGCGGCCGTGCGGCCTCCGCTTCTTCCCGTGGATGACGATGAACGTAGGCGGATCCGGCTCGCCCTGGAGCGCGCGGGGATGTTGGAGCCCGGCCGTGCTGGATAGAGGGACCTCGGTGGGCGCCCGTTCTGCTTGCAATTGTGCGATATTTGTGGTAGCGTTTGGGTTGGAAACCCCATATCGCACCGATTGCAAGCCAAAAATCCGAACATTTGATGCTGAAACCGTTGAGAATGTTCGTTATTGGAGGTGGCGGGCGGGAACACGCGCTCGTCTGGCACCTGCATCGGCACTACGCTGACGCCGCCCTCTTTTGCGCCCCAGGAAATCCGGGAATCTCCGCGCTCGCCACCTGCCTGCCGATCTCCGCTACCGACCTGGAGTCGCTCGCAGGCGCGGCCTCATCGCTTGAGATTGATCTGACGATAGTCGGTCCAGAAGCGCCACTGGTCGCCGGCATCGCGGACCTGTTCGAGATGCGCGGCCTGCCTGTTGTCGGCCCGTCCGCTCTGGCCTCGGCACTGGAAGGCAGCAAGGTCTTCGCCAAGGGCCTCATGGAGCGCCACAGGATTCCGACCGCGGAACACGCCGCGTTTGACGAGCCAGCGCCCGCGCTCCGGTATCTCGCGGGCGCCTCCGGCCCGGTCGTCGTGAAGGCCGATGGCCTGGCCGCGGGCAAGGGCGTCATCGTCTGCGATGATCGCGCTCATGCCAGGAGCGCCGTGGAGACGATGATGGTGGACCACGCCTTCGGCGACGCCGGCCAGAGGATCGTGATAGAGGAGCGCCTGGAGGGCGACGAGGCAAGCGTCTTCGCGCTGGTGGACGGTGAGGCAGTTGCGCTGCTGCCGGCGGCGGCGGATCACAAACGGGCGCACGATGGCGACCAGGGCCCCAACACCGGGGGCATGGGAGCAGCGGCGCCGGTTCCCCTGAGCCGGGAACTGCGCGAGCGGATCCTCTCCGAGATCATCCAGCCCACCGCGCGCGCGATGTGCGCGGAAGGCCGCCCGTATCGCGGGGTTCTCTTCGCAGGGCTGATGCTGACCAGCGAAGGTCCCAAGGTGTTGGAGTTCAACTGCCGGCTTGGGGATCCGGAGGCGCAGGTGATCCTGCCGCTTCTGGAGACCGGGCTGCCGGATGCGTTCGCAGCGCTGCGCGAAGACGGGCTTGCAGGAGACAGCCTCTCGGAAGCGCGCGGTGCAGCGGTCGGGGTTGTGATGGCATCGGGCGGCTACCCGGAGCGCTATGAGACCGGGATTCCCATCGCTGGCCTTGAGCAGGCCGCGGAAGAGGCCCTTGTCTTTCACAGCGGCACGAGCCGCCGAGACGGAATCGTCACAACCGGGGGCGGGCGCGTTCTGACGGTGGTCGGTCAGGGCGGGACAATCGGAGAGGCGCGCGCGAGCGCCTACCGTGCCGCCGGCAGTATCCGTTTCGATGGGATGCACTACCGGCGGGACATAGGCGCACGGCTGGAAGCCGTAGCCCAGACCCGCGGCGGCGCATTGCCAGCGGGCAGGAGGTAGAATCCGGTGCCGGTAACCGCGGTCGTCGGAGGTCACTGGGGCGATGAGGGCAAGGGCAAGATCGTAGACGCCCTTGCCGCCGAGGCGGATCTCGTCATCCGCTACAACGGCGGGACAAACGCAGGGCATACGATTGTCAACGATCGGGGCGTCTTCCGGCTGCACCTCGTGCCCTCGGGCGTGCTCTACCCGTCGGCCGTCTGCCTAATAGGCCCAGGCGTGGTGGTCAACCCGGACGCTCTGAGCGAGGAACTGGCGATGCTCGAAGCCAGCGGGGTCTCCACGCGCAACGTGGTTGTCTCCAACCGGGCGCACATCGTGATGCCCCACCACGTGATGCTGGACGTGCGCGAGGAAGCGCTGCGCGGCAGCGGCAGCCACGGCACGACGAAACAGGGCATCTGGCCGGCATACGCGGACAAGACCGCCCGGGTAGGCGTCCGCATGGGCGATCTCCTGCATCCTGCCTATCTTGAGAACGCGGTCCGGTACCAGGTGGCCAGGACGAACCGGATGCTGGCCGGGGCCGTGGACGCGGAGGAACTGCTGGCGCGCTGCGCCAGATGGCGTGAGGCGCTCTCCTCCCGCATCGTGGACGGCCACGGCATCGTGCAGCGTGCCCTGCGCACCGGGGCGCGCATCCTGCTGGAGGGGCACCTGGGCGTGATGCGCGACCTGGACTGGGGGATCTACCCCTACGTCACTTCTTCCACCTGCCTGCCGGGTGGAGCAGCCGCGGGAGCCGGCATACCCGCATCCTGCATCACGCACGTGGTTGGCGTGGTCAAGTCCTATACGACCGCGGTCGGTGCCGGGCCCATGCCCACCGAGATACACGGCGCCACCGCGGACCTCATCCGCGAGGCAGGGCAGGAGTTCGGCACGACCACCGGACGGCCGCGGCGGTGCGGCTGGTTCGACGCTGTGGCCGCCCGCTTCGCCGCCGAGCTGGCGGGCTTCACAGAGCTGGCCGTGATGAAGCTCGACGTGCTGTCGGGCATGGACACCGTGAGGATTTGTACTGACTACCGCCTGCGCGGCACTCTGCTGGATGGGATGCCGGACACGGTGACGCTGCAGGAGGTCGAGCCCGTCTACGAGACGCTCCCCGGCTGGCGGCTCCCCGGACGGACTGATGCTGGCGGAATTGACGCCGGGCTGACTGACGCCGGGCGGACTGACGCTTCCCGCGATCTCCCTGTGGAAGCCCGCCTTTTCCTGGACCGCCTGGCGGCCCTGGTGGAGGTTCCGGTGACGATGGTGGGCGTGGGCAGGGAGCGCGAGGCCCTGCTGCGCCTGCAAGCCCCGGCCGCATCAGAGGGCCGGCGGTGATAGAGCGCTACTCCACCAGCGAGATGCGGACGCTGTGGGCGCCCGAGACCAAGTTCGCGGTGTGGCTGGAGATCGAGCTGCTGGCTGTGGAGGCCCAGGCCGCCCTCGGACTGGTTCCGCGCGAGGTCGCGGAGCGGCTGCGCCGCACGGCGAAGTGCGGCACCCCCGCGCGCATTGACGAGATCGAGCGCGCCGAGACCCAACACGACGTCGTCGCGTTCCTGCGCTCGGTGGCAGAGTGCACTGGCCCCGACGCTTCGTATCTTCATCGAGGACTGGGCTCGTCGGACGTGGTGGACACGGCCCAATCCGTGCTGCTGGTGCGCGCGGCCGACCTGATCCTCGAAGCGCTGGCCAGGGTGCGCCGCGTCACCGCCGCGACGGCTTCATCTCACCGCTACACGCTCATGGCCGGCCGCACGCACGGGATGCAGGCCGAGCCCATTACCTTCGGGGTCAAGGTGGCGCTCTGGCACGCGGAGCTGGGCAGGGCAGAGGCCCGGCTGCGCGCGGCCCGGGAGGCGGTGCGCGTGGGCAAGCTCTCGGGCGAGGTGGGGACCTTCATCCACAGTCCTCCCGAGATAGAGGCCGCGGTCTGCGAGGGCCTGGGACTGGAGCCGGCTCCGGTGAGCAGCCAGATCCTGCAGCGCGACCGCCACGCCGAGTTCGTGGCGGTCCTGGCCATTCTGGCCGGGAGCATAGAGAAGATCGCCACGGAGATCCGCTCGCTTCAGCGCACCGAGATAGGAGAGGTCGAGGAGCCATTTGGCGAGCGCCAGACCGGATCCTCTGCGATGCCCCACAAGCGCAATCCGATCCTGTGCGAGCGGCTGGTGGGGTTGGCGCGCGCCGTGCGCGCCGCGGTGCCAGTTGCGATGGAGAACCAGGCGCTGTGGGGCGAGCGCGACATAAGCCACTCATCGGCCGAACGGTTGATCCTGCCGCAGGCGACCGGGCTGGTGCACTACATGCTGGGGGTCCTGCACCGCGTGCTCTCCGGGCTGCGCGTCCGCACCGACGTCATGCAGCGCAACCTCGATTCATCCGGCGGCCTTGTCTACAGCCACCGCGTGCTGCTGGCCCTGATGGAGGGAGGCCACAGCCGCGACGAGGCCTACCGGATCGTGCAGGAGACCGCGACCGCGGCGCTGGAAGGCGAGGGCAGGTTCGGGGACCTGCTTGTAGCCCGGGGGGTCCTCGCGCCGGAGGAACGGGACGCATGTTTCGATCCGGCGCCCTACCTGCGCCACGTGGATTTGATACTGGAGCGCGCCGGCATCCCGCGATGAGCATATCGGACGCGCCGGCGGTCGTTGCCACCGATCTTCCGCTGCCGGTGTTCGCGCGGGGCAAGGTGCGCGACGTCTACGATCTGGGCGAGCGCCTTCTCATCGTGGCCACAGATCGCCTGTCGGCCTTCGACCATGTGCTGCCCACGCCGGTGCCTGGAAAGGGCCGCATCCTGACCCGGCTCTCCGCGTTCTGGTTTGCCCGCACCCGAAAGATAGTCCAGAACCACCTGATAGCCACGGACATAGACCAGATGCGCCTGCCGCCGGCGGTCGGTGAGCAGGTTCGGCTCCTGGACGGCCGGGCCATGCTCGTGCGCAGGGCCAACCGGATTGACGTGGAGTGCGTGGTGCGGGGATACCTGACCGGGTCCGGATGGCAGGAGTACAGCCGGGACGGCGCGGTCTGCGGCGTGCGCCTGCCGGACGGCCTTGCGCACGGCGCCCGCCTGCCGCACCCCATCTTCACACCGGCGACCAAGGCCGCCTCCGGGCACGATCAGAACATCGCGTTCGAGGAGGTCGCGCGTCTGGTAGGCGGAACTCTGGCGGAGCGCATGCGCGATCTCAGTCTGGCGCTATACCTCCACGCCGCGGCAGTGGCGGAGAGGTGCGGGCTCCTGCTTGCCGACACCAAGTTCGAGTTCGGGATGGTCCGCGGGGCATCAGGCGGCGCGGGGGGCGATGCGTTGATGCTGATTGACGAGGCGCTCACCCCTGACTCATCGCGCTACTGGGATGCCGCGGAGTACACGGCCGGAAGGCTGGCATCGTTCGACAAACAGATTGTGCGCGACTACCTGACACGCACCGGATGGAACCGCGAGTCTCCGGCGCCGGCCCTGTCAGACGACGTGGTAGAGGCCACGCGGCAGCGCTACCTGGAAACGTACCGGCGTCTCACCGGGGAGGGGATCGCGTAGATGCGGGCGTTCCGAGTAACCATCATGCTCAAACCAGGCGTGCTGGACGCGCCCGGACAGGCGGTCCAGCGCGGTCTGGACGCACTGGGCTATCGGGTCGAGCAGGTGCGCGTTGGCAAGGTGGTCGAGATGACCCTTCCCGACGTTGAGGGCGCGGGCGTGGACGAGATGTGCGCACGGTTCCTGGCAAACCCGCTGATCGAGACGTGGGCGATCGAGGAGATCCCGCAGGGGGCTGCCACGTGACCTGGGGCGTGGTGTTCTTCCCCGGGTCCAACTGCGACAGGGACTGCGTGCATGTGCTCCGGTCGGTGGTGGGCCAGCATGTCGAGGAAGTCTGGCACGAGGACCGGTCGCTGGACGGGATAGACGCACTGGTCCTGCCCGGAGGTTTCTCCTACGGCGACTACCTGCGGTCCGGGGCGATCGCCGCGACCGCGCCGGTGATGAGTGCCGTGCGTGAACTCGCGGCACGTGGCGCGCCGGTGCTGGGGATCTGCAACGGCTTTCAGATCCTGGCCGAGGCAGGCCTGCTTTCAGGCACCCTGCTCCCCAACGTCTCGCTGCGGTTCCGGTGCCACCCGGCGTGGGTACGCGTGGAGTCCGACCGGACGCCGTTTACCGCGGGCCTGCGGCACGGGACCGTGCTGCGGATGCCGGTGGCGCACGGCGAGGGCGCGTACTTCGCGACGCCGGCCGAGGTGGCGGCGCTGGAGGCCGCGGGGCGCGTGGTCTTCCGCTACTGCGATTCCCTGGGCCGGGTCACGCCGCAGGCCAATCCCAACGGCTCCGTGGCAGGGATTGCGGGCGTGGCCTCTGACGCGGGCAACGTGGTCGGGCTGATGCCGCACCCGGAGCGCGCCTCGGAAGCGCTGCTGGGTTCGACCGACGGTCGCCGGCTGTTTGAGTCCGTGGTCGGCGCGCTGGTGGGTGCAGGATGACGCAGGCCACTGCGTTAGACGCCGCGGCCCTCTGCGGGCTTCCTGCCTCGGACTACCGCGAGATCTGCCGGCGCCTGGGCCGCGATCCCAACCCGGTAGAGGCGCGGATGTACGGCGTGATGTGGTCCGAGCACTGCGGCTACAAGCACTCCAGGGCAGCGCTGCGCCGGCTGCCCACATCCTCGCCGCGCGTCCTGACCGGTCCGGGCGAGAACGCCGGCGTGGTCTCCATCGGCAGGGGGTGGGCACTGGCGTTCAAGATGGAGAGCCACAACCATCCCAGCGCCGTGGATCCGTACAACGGCGCGGCCACCGGCATCGGCGGCATTATCCGGGACGTGCTGGCCATGGGCGCACGGCCGGTGGCGCTGCTCGACTCGCTGCGGTTCGGCCCAATGGACGAGCCCAGGGCCCGACGGCTCTGCGGTGGGGTGGTCGCCGGCATCGCTGGCTACGGCAACGCGGTGGGCCTGCCGACCGTGGGCGGGGAGTTGCTGACCGCCGCGTGCTACCGCGACAACCCACTGGTGAACGTCGCCTGTTTGGGTCTTGTGCGCGCGGACCAGGTGGCCCGGTCCGCGGCAGAGGGGCCCGGCAGCGCCGTACTGTACGCAGGCGCGCGCACGGGCCGCGACGGGATAGGCGGTGCGGCGTTCGCCTCGACCGAGCTGGACGAGGGACGCGCGCAGACGGACCGGGCTTCGGTGCAGATGGGCGATCCGTTCACGGGCAAGCTGCTGATAGAGGCCACGCTGGAGGCCCTGGCCTCTGGCGCCGTGCTGGCCATACAGGACATGGGCGCGGCCGGGCTTACCTGCGCGACAAGCGAGATGGCGGCGCGGGGCCGCGTGGGTATGGTGATAGACCTGGACCGCGTGCCGCTGCGCGAGGCCGGGATGCGGCCGGAGGAGATATTGCTCAGCGAGTCGCAGGAGAGGATGCTCCTGGTGGTGCGCGCGGAAGAGGTGGAGCTCGCCGCCGCGGCCTACCACCGGTGGGGGCTGGCCGCCGAGGTGATAGGACATGTCACCGCCGAAGCGCGCCTGCGCGTGACCGCCGGCGGGCGGACCATAGTAGACCTTCCTCCCGAGAGTCTGGCGGACGCCCCGATCTACAATCCCCAGGCCTCGGTGCCGGCCGGACTGGAGGAGCGGTGGCGGCTCGATCCCGCGGCTGTTCCTGCACACGACCCAGGGGAGGTGCTGATCGCTCTCCTGCGCCACCCCGACGTGGCGAGCAAGCGGCGGATCTACGAGCAGTACGATCACATGGTGGGGGTGAGGACCGTTACCCCGCCCGGATCCGACGCTGCGGTGCTCCGCCTGATCACCGCGCCGCCACTGGGGCTCGCGCTGACCTCGGACGGCAACGGCCGGTGGTGCGCGTCCGACCCGCGGCGCGGGGCAGCGCTGTCGGTGCTGGAGGCGGCGGCCAACCTTGCGTGCGCGGGCGCCGAGCCGCTGGCGGTCACCGACTGCCTCAACTTCGGCAGTCCGGAGCGGCCCGAGGTGTACTGGGCCTTCCGCGAAACGATCGAGGGCATCGCGGAGGCGTGCGAGGCACTTGGGGTTCCGGTGATAGGCGGCAACGTTTCCTTCTACAATGAGGCAGAGGGCGGGGAGGGTCCGGGCCGCGCGATCTTCCCGACGCCCGTGGTGGCCATGGTTGGCTTGCTCGACGACGTGGCACGCGCTGGCCGGATGGGCTTTGCCCGGGATGGCGACCTGGTCGTCCTGCTGGGCGATCCCAGAGGGACCCTTGGGGCGAGTCTGTACCAGCACGCGCTCCAGGGCGAGGTCAGGGGCCGGCCCGCGAATCCCCAGATGGAGCGCTCGGTGCGCGCGATCGCCTGCGCACGCGATGCGGTGCGCGCCGGCCTGCCCTCGTCGGTCCATGACGCCAGCGACGGTGGCATCGCCGTGGCACTGGCCGAGGCGTGCATCACGGGTGGAACAGGCGCTTCGGTGACGCTGCCGGATGTTCCGCTCGCAGAGGTCTTGTTCGGAGAAGGTCCGGCGCGGTTCATCGCGTCGCTCCCTCCGGAGCGCCTGGGCTCGCTGGATGAATTGGCCCGCAGGCACGACGTGCCGGTCCGCGTTCTCGGCCACGTTGGTGGCCCGGCGCTACGCCTGGCCCAGGCTGGTGATGCCGGGCCCACCGATCCGATCGAACTGCCCCTTGCAGGGCTGACCGAGGCCTGGGAGGGTCTGGAGGTCTAGCGCATGGTGAGTGCAAAGCGGGACATCGGCGTCTGGAAAGAGGAGTGCGGTGTCAGCGGTGTTCTATGCACCGGAGGGCATGACGCGGCGCCGATCGTTCACGTGGCGCTCTACGCGCTGCAGCACCGCGGACAGGAGAGCGCGGGCATCGCCGCATTCGACGGCACGGTGATGCGGCACCACAGGGGCATGGGGCTGGTGTCCCGCGTTTTCGATGACGACCGGGTCACTTCGCTGCCGGGCCTGGCCGCGGTGGGGCACGTCCGGTACGCCACGATGGGTTCGGCCCTCATCGAAAATGCGCAGCCCTTCATCGTGCCGTCGTCGTGGGGTCCGGTGGCAATCAGCCACAACGGCAACCTGATCAACGCGCCGGTGCTCCGGCGCGAACTGGAGGCGCAGGGAGTCGGGTTCGGTGCTACCACCGACAGCGAGGTGATCGCACACCTGATCGCGAGGGCGCCGGCGGCCTCCCCCGAGGACGCGTTCGCCTGGTGCATGCGTCGTCTCGATGGTGCCTACACGGTCGCGGCCCTGGTGGGGGGGCGGCTGTTCGGATTTCGCGACGCGCACGGGATCCGGCCGATGGCGGTCGGAAGGGGTGCCGGATTCTGGGCGGTCGCTTCGGAGACGTGCGCGTTTGACCATACCGGCGCGCAGGCGGTGTGCGAGGTGGAACCCGGGGAGCTGGTGGCTTTTGACGGACAGAGCATGCACAGGCGGCAGGTCCTCGCGGTTGGCCGGCGCGCCCACTGCGTCTTCGAGTACATCTATTTTGCAAGGCCCGACACGGTGATCAGCGATAGGAACGTCCACCAGTCCCGGCGCCGCATGGGCAGGGTGCTGGCAGGAGAGCATCCGGCCCGCGCCGACATCGTGATCGCGGTGCCGGACTCGGGCACATCGGCGGCCATGGGCTACGCCGAGCGGGCCGGCCTGCCCTTCGAGGTGGGCCTGATCAAGAACAGATACATCGGCCGCACCTTCATCCAGCCCGACCAGGCCTCGCGCGACTTCGGTGTCCGCCTGAAGCTGAACCCCAACCTGGACGTGATAGCAGGAAAGCGCGTCGTGTTGGTGGACGACTCGATCGTCCGCGGCACTACCTCGGGCCGCATAGTCAGCCTGCTGCGCAGCACCGGCGCGCGCGAGGTGCACGTGCGCATCTCATCCCCCATGATCCGGCATGCCTGCTACTACGGGATTGACACCAGCACCAGGGGGGAGCTGGTGGCATCCCGCCTGGAAGTCGAGGAGATCAGGCGGTTCATAGGGGCCGATTCGCTCGGCTACCTGAGCCAGGCCGGGCTCGTGGAGGCCGTGGCGCTGTCGAGGGATGCGCTGTGCATGGCCTGTCTGGATGGCCGGTACCCGACCCGGGTGCCGACCGAGGCCGAAGCAGGACGTACGGCCCTCGACGAGATGGCGGCCGTGGCCGCCGGGAGCACCCCGCCGTGAGGAACCCGATGTGAGTGCCGCGCCGTGAGCTCCGACGAGACTCCCCCTGGGCTCACCTATCGGGGAGCCGGCGTTGACGTCGGCGCCAAGGCGCGTCTGCTGGAAGGCTTGGCGCCGGCGATCACTTCAACCTACACGGACGCCGTAGGTGCCGGGCTCGGGGCCTTTGCCGGCGCGGTACGCCTGGCGCCCTCGGGTGCCGGCTTCTTGCTGGCCACCGTGGACGGCGTCGGGACCAAGACGCTCATCGCACGGCAGATGGGGCGCGATGAGGTCATCGGGTGGGATATCGTCGCGCACTGCGCCAACGACCTCGTATCCTGCGGGGCCAGGCCCATCGCTTTTCTTGATTATGTCGCCATGGGGCGGCTGGATGCGCCTCTTGTTGCGGTTCTGGTAGAGGCGATGGCGCGCGCCTGCGCGCGGCTTGGGGTGCCGCTGATTGGCGGCGAGACCGCGGAGATGCCCGACGTCTACGCGGGTGACGCCTACGAGGTTGTCGGAACCATGATCGGCCAGGCGCCCCAGGACGGCCTCCTGACCGGCGGAGAGATCGTACCCGGGGACCGCTTGGTCGGGTTGGGTTCCAGCGGGTTGCACACCAACGGCTACACGCTGGCGCGAAGGATCGTGGAGGCCGCGGGCGCCTCGCTGCACGATCACCTGGAGGATCTGGGCACTTCGGTGGGGGAGGCGCTGCTCGCACCCCACCTGTGCTACGCGGAAGGTTTGCTGTCCCTCCTGGGGAGCGTCCAGATCCGCGCCGCGGCGCACATCACCGGCGGCGGCCTCGTGGACAACCTGGTGCGCGTACTGCCCGACGGTTGCCGCGCCAGGGTCTTGCGGGACTGGCCCGAGCCGCCGATCTTCCGCTGGCTCCAACAGGCAGGACGGGTTTCCGAGGCGGAAATGGTGAGGACGTTCAACCTTGGGATCGGCATGGTGGTCGCCACCGCGGCCCAGGATGCCGCGCGAGCGATGCGGCACTTCGAGGGCACCGGCATTCCTGCCTGGCAGATCGGCGAGATCCTCGACGGCCCCAGGGGCGTGGATCTGGTATGACGCGCCTGGCAGTACTGGCCTCGGGCAGCGGCACCACGCTGCAGGCGCTGCTGGATGCGTTTCCCGCCAGAGGGGCATCTGCCGGCGCCGAGGACGACCCGACCCGGCCCGGCGTCACGGTCGCGGTCGTGGTCGTGAACACCCCGGGCGCGCCGGCCCTGGATCGTGGACGGGGGGCAGGCATTCCCACCGTGCTTGTGGATCACCGCAGGAGGAGCCGGGAATCCTTTGAGGCCGAACTTGCCGGCGTAATCCACGAGCACCGGGCAGACCTGATCTGCCTGGCAGGCTTCCTCCGCATTCTGTCCCCGGCGTTCATCACGCGCCACGCCGGGCGCATGCTGAACGTGCATCCGGCACTCCTGCCTGCCTTCGGCGGGCAGGGTATGTACGGCGAGAGGGTGCACAGGGAAGTGCTCGCAGCACGCGCAGCGGTAAGCGGGTGCACCATCCATCTCGTGGACGAGGTTCCTGACGGGGGGCCGATCCTGGCGCAGATCGCGGTACCGGTGCTCGACGGAGACACGCCTGCCGCGCTGGCGGCGCGCGTGCAGGCCGAGGAGCGCGCTCTCTACCCCCAGGTCATCCATTGGTGGGCTGACGGGCGCATCCGGGTAGAAGGGAGCAGGGTGCTTCTGACATGATGCCGATCCGACGCGCGTTGCTCAGTGTTGCGGACAAGACCGGTCTGGTCCCATTGGCGCAGGCTCTGCACGCGAGCGGGGCGGAACTGGTTTCCACCGGCGGAACCGCGGCGGCGCTCCGCGCGGCCGGGCTGCCGGTGGTGCCGCTGGAAGACGTGACTGGGTTTCCCGAGATGCTGGGAGGCCGCGTCAAGACGCTGCACCCGGCAGTCCACGCCGGGCTGCTGGCCCGCGGCGTGTCCGAGGATATGGCCGAACTGGGGCGGCATGGGATCTTCCCCATTGACCTGGTGGCGGTGACCCTCTATCCCTTCGAGGAAGCCGCCGCGCGGGGAGCCGCCATGCCCGAGGCGGTCGAAGAGGTGGACATTGGCGGCGTGACCCTGCTGCGCGCCGCGGCAAAGAACTGGGCGCGCGTAACGGTCCTCTGCGACCCATCGCAGTACGCTGAGGTAACTGCCGCCCTCCGGACCGCCACCGGCATACCCGAGGAGCTGCGGCTGCGCCTGGCCGCCGACGCCTTCGCGCGCGTGGCGGCATGTGACGCCGCGATCGCCGCGTACTTCCAGCGTGCCGCGGGCCAGATGCCGTTTCCCGGGCGCCTGACCCTTACGTTCTGCAAGCGGGCAGACCTGCGGTACGGCGAGAACCCACACCAGCGTGCCGCCCTCTACGCCGCCGAGGTGATCTCGGGCGATGTGATCTCGACCGAGGTGCTCGGCGGCCGGACGCTCTCCTACAACAATATCGCGGACCTGGAGGCCGCGTGGGCGCTGGTGCGCGATCTGCCGTCTCCGGGCGCGGCGATAATCAAGCACGCGAACCCGTGCGGAGCAGCGGCGGCGCCGACTGTGATCGAAGCCTTCCTGCGTGCCCGCGACGGCGACCCTGTGTCCGCGTTCGGAGGGATACTTGCCGTCAACGCTCCGGTGGATCAGGGGGCCGCGGAGGCGATGGTGCAACTCTTCCTCGAAGCCATCATTGCGCCCTCGTTCGAGCCCGGCGCAGCCGAACTTCTGCTGGCCAAGAAGCACCTGCGGCTGCTCGCGACCGGGAACCGGGGGGCGAGCGGGCGGGCCGGACTCGCCTTCCGGAGCATCCGAGGCGGGATGCTGATCCAGTCGGAGGACGTCCTGGGCCTGGACGAGGCCGCGTGGAGCGTGGTCACCTCCCGCGTACCGTCGGCCGCTGAGTGGGATGACCTCCGCTTCGCCTGGGCGGTTTGCGCGCACGTGAAGTCCAACGCCATCGTGTTTGCCAGGGACCGACAGGTGGTAGGTGTCGGCGCCGGACAGATGAGCCGGGTGGACAGCGTCCGCCTGGCCGCGGCCAAGGCCGGGGAGCGGGCCCGCGGAGCGGTGATGGCCTCCGATGCCTTCTTCCCGTTTGCCGATGGGGTAGAGGCGGCCGCCGAGGCCGGAGTGACCGCGGTGATTCAGCCAGGGGGATCGGCCCGCGATGCCGAAGTCATCGCGGCCGCGGAGCGGCTGGGTCTGGCCATGGTCACAACCGGCGAGCGCCACTTCCGGCACTGAGCGGGACGGCCTGTCAGGACCGACTCCTGGAGGTGCACGCATGAAGCGGATGATCTGGGCGATGATCGGCTGCTTGGTAGCCATGGCATGTGTGCCAGCTCAGGCAGCGGCGCAGGCCTCTGCGGCGCAGGCGATACCCGGTTGGGATGAGGTCACTCCAGGCCCGTGGGCGGTGTGCAGCGACGGATCGCCCTTCAAGTTCTACGTGGCCTCCGGCAACCCGAAGCGGCTGGTAATCTTCTTCCAGGGCGGTGGAGCGTGCTGGGACGCTGGCACCTGCGCAGCCGGCATACACAGGCCGCGCGTGGAACTGGATGAGCTGCGCGCGGGCCAGGGGATCTACGCCCGCGGGAACTTCGAAAACCCGTTCCGCGGCTGGACCTTTGTCTGGATCCCATACTGCAGCGCGGACGTCTTCTGGGGTGATGCGGTGCGCGCCTACACTCCGGGGCTCACGGTCCACTACCGCGGGGCCCTCAACGCCCGGGCCGCGCTGCTCTGGACCTACGCCCGAATACCGAATCCAGAGGTGGTGGCGGTGATCGGCCGTAGCGCCGGCGCCTACGGGTCGCTGATGTGGGCGCCGCACGTCATGCGTCGCTACCCAGGCGCGCGGGTCGTGCAGATGGGGGATGTTGGCGCCGGGGTGATGACCGAGGCCTTTGGCCGGCAGGGATTTGATACCTGGAGCATCGCCGGGGCTCTCCCTGAGTGGATTCCCGGCGTGGCACGCCTTCGCTCTCGACCCGAAGCGCTGAGCGTCCCGCAACTGTACACGGAGATTGCGCGTACCTATCCCCGCAACGCTGTGGCTCAGTTCAACACGGTCCTGGACAGCACCCAGATCTTCTTCTACGCCTTGATGAAGGGCGAACGTGCGCCCAGCCCGGCGACGGCGGCAGAATGGTCGCGGAGAATGCAGGCCTCACTGCGGCAGATCAAAGCCGACGCGCCGAACTTCTACAGCTACACGGCTCCGGGCAGCAGGCACGGCATTCTGACCTTCCCGGAGTTCTACACGGAAACGGTCGGCGGCGTGCGCTTTGTGGATTGGCTCAGGCAACTGCTGCGGGGCTGGAAGCCGGGTGACGTGTGGCCGTAGGCCTCGGAGGGCCACATCACCGCCCGTAGATCAGCGCCGCGATACAGGCGCCGGCCAGCGTCGCCAGGAGGTTGACAACGGGGTTCGTGATCCAGGCGACCCCACGGACCAGGCGGGCGCCTGGCTCGCGATCCTCCCCCACACTCCCGTCCAGGCGGACGAACGATGCCTGGACCGTTGCACCCAGCAGACTGTCCAGGAACATCCCCAGCACCCCGGCGGTCCAGGCCGCGGTGAACACGCGCCAGTCGCCCGAAGCGCCGACCCCGGCTACGAGCGCGGCGCCGGCCGCGGCTGCCACGCACCCGGCCGGCGATATGGCCCCGGAAGTACCCCGGGGCACCGGCTGCCACGTGGTGATCAGCCGTGGCGGATGGCGGCTCAGCATCCCCAGCTCGGTGGCCCAGGTGTCGGCGGCGGCCGAGGCCAGGGAGCCGAGGAACGCGGCGGGCAGCACGAGCCGAAGGTGGCCCGCACCGACCCCGGTGCCCCACAGCACGCTGATCGCGGCCGCCACGCCGCCGCTGCCCAGGACCTGCATCGCGGTTCGTCCTTGGCCCCGGTGTTCGGGCTGGGTCTTTCTCCCGCGGCCGAGCGCGGTGAGAGCGGTCCCCGAGACGAAGAACGCAAACAGGGCTCCTGCCCAGGCCCAGCCACCGAACCCGAGCACCGAAGCCCCCACCACCGTAGCGGCAACGGCGCCGTCTCCGGTCAGCCAGCGGCATCGCCATCCGAGAGCGGCGACCCCGGCAGCGGCAAGCAGAGCGATCATCAGGCACGAACGTTGGGCACGGCGCGCCACCATTCCTGCTGTCCCACGGATAGTACAGAAGGTCTTGACCACCTACCTATTGACAGCGGACGGGCCGGTTGGTATAAGAATAGATGCCCTGCGCGAGACAACACGTCTTGTGCCCCGCACCTTGACAACCGCATAGTGGCAAGGAGCCGCACGCAAGGCCTTACGAATCCTTTGAGGATTCTAATGGAGAGTTTGATCCTGGCTCAGGACGAACGCTGGCGGTGTGCCTCAAACATGCAAGTCGAGGGAGGGTTGGCGTCTGGCTTGCCAGACGTTTCAACTCTACCGGCGAACGGGTGAGTAACACGTGGGCAATCTGCCCTGAAGACGGGGACAACCTCGGGAAACCGGGGCTAATACCCGATATCCTCCTCGGGGG
>Ga0194113_10000313_pt1 | contig 61373 bp, 50 predicted proteins | sample TA2MahC200mmetaG_FD_146193 | JGI IMG/M metagenome (GOLD analysis project Ga0194113, IMG submission 146193) | Freshwater microbial communities from Lake Tanganyika, Tanzania - TA2015017 Mahale Deep Cast 200m | ecosystem: Environmental > Aquatic > Freshwater > Lake | place: Tanzania: Lake...
ACCAAACCCCCCCCACCCCCCCCCCCCCCCGCCACCAGTCAGCAACACCCGTTTTCACAGGCACGGCACGCCGTTTTTACCAACCACTTACCACACCCCACTCCACGGCCACAACCCAACAGGCACTGACATTATGTACACTTTTCATAGTTTGCGGCGATCGCAACGCTCCTGACGACCCCGCAGAGTTTTCCCGACCGTTGCAACAACTCGCCGCAATGACGCAGTCTGTTTGTAAGGAATACAGTGAAGGGAGGGACTGTGGAGTTCTTCCTACATGTTGCCGCTGCATTTGTTTCCACGAAACGATAGGGCATACCAGCAAATCATGACCTCGTCTCCAGCGAGGAAAATTAGCGTTTCCACCTGTGTCACAGGCCGGAAAAAACAGACTTTCCGGTCATCGAAGCAACATTTTGAACAACAGGGTTGGCAGGTGGCAATGATTGCACCACTGGGCAAACTGAATCGGCATACCAGCGGTGACTTCGAAGCTTTGAAGTCGCGTATCCACGGCAGACTGGTGGAAAAACTGGACATGACTCGCGTTTCGGAACTGGAGGGAGATTCCCTGCGGCGCGAAATTCGCGTGGTCGTCGAACATCTGTGCGACACAGAAAGCACCATGCTGAACCGCTCCGAAGGAGAGCGTCTGATTGAAGAGGTTCTGAACGATGCGTTCGGATTCGGCCCCCTCGAACTGCCGATCAAAGAAGATGACGTCGCCGACATCATGATCAACGGCCCGAAAAATGTCTTCCTGGAAAAGAACGCCGCATTCAGCGATCAGATGTGACCTTTCGTGCCAACGAACACCTGATGCGGATCCTGGTTCGCATCGTGTAACGTGTCGGACACCGTATCGACGAAACTTCGCCAATGGTCGATGCGCGGCTGCCGGATGGGTCCCGTCTGAATGCCATCAGTCCACCGCTGGCTCTTGATGGACCTTCTGTGACAATTTGCCCCTTCGGTTCCACTCCGCTGACACTGGAGGACCTGCTGAAATTTAACGCCTTCACCCCGGAAATGGTGATGTTCCTCGAAGGTGCCATGAAAGCCCGCCTCGATATGACTATCGAGCGGCGGCACGGGTTCCGGCAAAACAAATCTGCTGGGAACCCTCTCAAGTTTCATCTCCAACAAAAATCGCATTGTGACCATTGAGGATGCGGCGGAACTGCAACTGCATTAGGAACATGTGCTGCGTGTGGAAACGCAGCCCCCAAACATTGAGGGGCATGGCCGCATCACAGCCACAGACCTTGTTCGCAATGCACTGCGAATGCGACCGGACCGCATCATCATCGGTGAGTGTCGTGGCGGAGAAGTTCTGGACATGCTGCAGGCCATGAACACCGGTCACGACGGCTCACTGACCACAGTGCATACCAACAATCCCCGCGACGCGATTTCTTGTATCGAGACGCTGGTCAAAATGAGCGGATACGAGTTGCCGATACTGGCTGTTAGCAAACAGATCGCTTCGGCCGTCAACCTCATCATTCAGGGCAGTCGCCTTCAGGGCGGTTCCCGCAAAGTCACCTACATCACCTGGGTGATCGGAATGCAGGGGGATGTGATTGTGATGCCGGTCATCTTCCGTTTTGTGCAGGACGGCATCAACGATCAGCGCAAGGCCTCGGGGCATTTCGAGTCTAACGGGGTTCGCCCGCCCTGTATCGAACATATGGAGGCATCCGGTATTCGTCTGCCGGGCGACCCGTTTGCTCACCGTGCCATGCGATCACTGTGAGAACGGATCATCGAACATGAATCTTCAGCAGTTGATTCACCCTGTGTATCTCATCATGAGATCAGCGTTTGTCAGTGTTTTGCCACTGGTGCTGTGGTTGATTTCCGTGTTTACGGATCGGTCCGAATCCGATCTGGAAGCCCGTCTGGTAGCCTTTACCGGACGCACCACCACAACTGGCACTGAAATTGCCAACACAATTCTCCGCGACGGTCTGACCACGGCCCAGTCCATGCTCAGCAGAATGCTGCAGCGATTTGAAAATCCTCCGTTACGGTTTCGTCAGGCAGACTCACCGCTGTCTATCGAGCAATTGATAGTACTGCGCATGCTGTCGGCCACGGCCATCTTTATTCTGCTGTTCGCACCTTAGCCAACTGTGCCATTGCTGATTGGCGGCGGTGCAGCAGCATTCCTGTCACCCTGGTGCTGGCTGCTCCTGCGACGTCGTTCCCAACTGAAGTCTTTCGACAAGGAGTTACTGGCTGCACTGGAACGGCTCCTGGGAACTCTGCGGGCAGGCAATAGCTGTGCCGCAGGCCTGAAAGCAGTAGCCAGCGAGATGCCGCAAACGATCGCAGGCAAATTTTGCTTCGTCCACGTCGAACAAAATCTCGGACTCCCCATTGATTGGGCACACCGCAATATGCTGCAGCGAGTCCCCAACATGCAACTGCAAATGGGAAAGCAACGTCGTGAAGCACTGCACGACCTTGGCGTTCGTACCGGCGTCGACGACGTCAAGGGACTGGCAGCCATCCTGATTCAGGCCGATCGCTTCGGCTCATCAATCGGTCAGACACTGCGAGTGCATTTCGAGACCATGCGGGTCAAACGGCGTCAGCTTGCTTAAGAGAAGGCACAGCAGACCGCAGTTAAGATGACTTTCCGGCTCGTTCTGTTTATCTTTCCCGGCATCTTTCTCGTGCTCGTAGCGCCGGCTGCGATCCAATTGATGAACAACCTGACCGAATAACAGCCCCGCTGGAAACGCAAAAAGACCACCGAACAGATAATGCTCGGCGGTCTTCTGTATTTTTTACCGACGTGGTCAGATCGTCGGTGCCACTATGCAACGGTCAAACAAGCTGCTTGCGGCGATTCACCAGCGTCCGAATACGCTCGGCCAGCAGTGCTGCGTCGAACGGCTTGCGGAACGTCTCGTTGAACACCGAACGGTCAAATCCTGAAGCATTGTCGTCGTCGCTCAGCAGACCAATCAGAACCGTATCGGTGAACTCGCTGTTCTTCCGCAGATTCTGGGCAATCATCAGAGCTTCTTCGCGACCCATCACAAAGTCAATCACCACGCAATCGGGGTGAATCGACTCGGCCTGGATCCCAGCTTCAAAACCACTGGCAGCAATTTCGATCTTAAAGTCGTCGTTGGAAATCATTTCGTTCAGATTCAGTCGCGTTGAAGCGTCTGAACCGACGAGCAGAATTTTCCCCAGCGCTTCATCTTCAAGTTCTCCCAGCGGCATCCCGTGTTCCTTAAGGAACCGAATCAGATGTTCGCGAGGAATTCGACGGTCCTGTGAACCAGGAATTCGGTAGCCTCTCAGCCTGCCGGAATCGAACCACTTGGAAACTGTACGCGGGGCAACTTTACAGATCTTTGCTACCTGACCAGTAGTGAAGATCGTCTTCATGGGCGGGCTCTCCAATCAGTACTCAGCACCATCCGGGTCTCCTTCCTGAAGTTCCGGATTGCCGGGCCCGTCATCAGATTCCGGCGTAACGGTTCTCACACCGTCTGCTGTCGCGAGCAGCCATCATCTGAATCAGTATTTGGCCCGGCGAGGGTCGTTCTCACTTTGGATTGCGTGCGGGCAATCCCAGTGCCTTCACAAGGCACTTTGAGCACAGCTCAGCTGGAAATCGCCCAAACGACTCCCCTGCCTTATCCGGACATCCCTTCCGTTACGGCAGACGCTGAACAGGCCCCCCGGCGAATCAACCCGTCGTGCTTCCTGGCCTCCCCGCAGCCGATGCAGAAGATCTGCAGCAGCCACCACTACAGGATGACAATCGCCACGATATTGTTCGTCGTTTCGACCGCAGCGACTTTAAGCTCTTTGCCTGCCCTGCCTTGCCTGCACGTCCGAATGCCCGCAACGGCTGCAGCGGTCCGCACGCTCGTATCGATCTGAACCGGCAAAGTCCGCCGAACGCAGGAACCTCACATCAGCTCGCTGACCTCAAGGCACACACAAATAATTCATCGTGAAAAAGCGATGAACTCCGCGTTCTGCAGCACCGCAACACCGTTCAAAGCCAAGTTCGTATGCCAGCCACTCGCCGCCACAGGCCCCACCGGCAGCCAATTGCATTTTTTTTGCACAAACCGGAAAATCGTCGTTCCCAGACAAGTCCGGCTTCCATGTACCTAGCGCCTGTTCAGCGTTTCCAGACTTACGCAGCCCGCTGACGCCGAGCTGCCGCAAGAAAGTTGCCCTGCTCGTCAACATCCTCAAAACGCAGAGACAGACGCCGTGAAATTCCCGACTCCTCCATCGTGACACCATACAGCACATCCGTAACAGCCATCGTTGGCTTGCGATGTGTGATCATGATGAACTGAGTGTTCTGCTGGAAATCCCGCAGCACACTCACAAACCGCCCAATGTTGGCGTCATCGAGAGCCGCATCCACTTCATCAAGTATGCAGAACGGACTGCTGCGACTGCGGAAAATGGATAACAGCAACGCCACCGCCGTCAGTGTCTTTTCACCACCGCTCAGCAGCGAAATGCTTCGCAGTTCCTTACCCGGAGGCCTGGCCACAACATCAATCGAACACTCCAGCACGTCCTCAGGATCTTCCAGCACCAGATCCGCTTCTCCTCCGCCAAATAAACGCCGAAACAGTTCACGAAAATAACCACGAATCGTCTCGAACGATTCCAAAAACATCCGCCGACTTTCCACATTGATCCGCTTTACCATCTCACGCAGTGCGTCGCGAGCTGCCTCGAGGTCCTGCAACTGAGTCTGCAGTCGCTGAAACCTCGACTCCAGTTCCTGCAGATTTTCAAGAGTCTCAGCACCCACATGGCCCAGTTTACGAAGCTGCTTTCGCAACTTCTCCATCTGCTGCTCTACCTCACCGCGAATTGCCGCAAAACGCTGCTCGTCCTGCAGAATCTCACCAGCCGCAGCATCAAACAAAGGTACATTCTGCTGGCTGTCTGACACGGGACCGGTCGCGCCCAGCTGCTGCCGCAGCCACACCGCAATCGCAGAGCGCCCCTGCTGTACAGCCTCCTCAACCTCAAGCTGAAACTCTTCTCGAATGCGATCGGCCGCTGAACTCAACTGATGATCAATCCCCTGCATCCGCAGTTCCACCTCATGCAGTCGCTCCTGCTCCAGTCGCAGCACTTCCCGCGACTGCTGCTCAGCAACACTGGCCACTTGCCGACGGGAGCGTAACTGACCGCGGCAAACCGCATCCACAGCAATCTTTTGGCTCATTTGATCGTCCAGCAATAGTCGCTCGGCTGTCTCAGCGGCCGTGTTTAGCTGCGACAACAGCAGATCCCGCCGTCGCTCAGACGCACCCAGCAGCCGACGATCCGCCTCCAGCAACTGCTGCCGACGCTGCTCAAGTTCATCACGCACAGGTTGAAATGAATCCTGCAGCCCCGTCAAACGCTCCTCCAAACGAGTCAATACAAGACTTGATTCATTGCGACTGCGTTCGAGTTGCTCCAGTTCACCCTGCCGCTCCGTTACCGCCTCGTCCACCTCGCGGATGCGATGTTCCAGCGTCCGCAGCAGATGGTGCCCTGAATCCAGCTGCGACTGAGCATCTCGCTGACGCTGCTCAAGCTGCTGCAACTCCTGCTCAATCTCGCCACCGTCGTCTGCGAGTGCCCGTTCACGACGCTCGCAGTCCTGCAACAAATGCTGCTGCTCTGTCAGGGACGCCTCAGCTTCACGACAAATCTGAATCTGCTGGTTGATCCGTACTCGCGCTGCCTGCAGCTGGCCATCGGTCGAACTGATGCTGCCCGCCAGCGTCCGCAGCAGCAATTCTCGCTGAGCAATCTCATGCTCCAGCCGGTGCAGATCGTTCCTCAGTCGCCGTAGTTCACTCTTTCGCGACAACAGCGCCGATTCGTTCCGCACCGCTCCAGCAAACAGCGTCCCGTCCGATTCCACCAGTTCGCCCTGCAGCGTCACAAACCGACCCGCTCCACCCAAAGTCGCATGCCAGTGCAGCGCATCTGCCAAGGTTTCAACCACCCAGGTGTCCGCCAGCAGATGAGCCGCAAGCTCCGGCATGCTCTGCGGAGATCGGGCCAGACCATCAGCTCGCCCCACAATCCCTGGCTGACCAAATAACTGCACCGCAGTTGACGTCTCGCCGTAGAATACCGAACGGACCACCGCACTTTCACTGCGGTCGTCTGACCACGCCACTCGCGCCTCAGATCCACTGAAACCAGGATCCAGCAGCCGACTGCGGCCACGGTTCCAGTAAGGTTCATCGGACCCCAATTCAATATCAGACTCCGACTGCCACGGAGCCGTCTGACCGCGCCGCAGCTCGCCACGCAGACGCGTCGCATCACACCCACCAGCCGACTCAATTGATACGAAACCGACCCGATCCGTGATTCGTGCCCGACCGGAATTCAAATAGTCAATAAGGGGCTGAAGCTTCGCCACCACCAGCAACTGAGCACGCCCGGACAGCGCTATCTCCAGCAACGCTGCCTGCTCCATATCCACATCCAGCAGATCTGCCACACTGCCCAAAATCTGATTCCACGGCTCGGCATTCGATTCCTCGGCTCGCCGCAGAATTTCCCGTACACCAATCCCAAACCCCTCCTGACGATCCTCCAGATCCTCCAGCACCGCGCGGCGTGCCAGCAAACCACTGCGCTGCTCACGCAGCTCAGCCAGTGACTGCTGACCCTCCGTTCGTTCTCCCAGCAGCTTTTCCCGCTCCGACAATAACTGATCGGCTGACTCTTCCGCCTGCTGCAGATCCAGACGAGTCTGATCCATACGCTGCTGCAGAGCCGGTACCGACCGCTGATAACTCTCGGTCTCTGTCCCCAGTTCCAGCAAACGCTGACGCAATACCTCACGACGAGCCACTGTCTGACGCACCTGATCACGCAGCGCCGACAATTCCGAAGTGATCCCGGAATTAATCTGCAGCTGACGCAGCTGCTCCTCACGCCGCAAGGCCGCCTGAGCCTTCGCACCGGAGAGTAACTGCTGCACAACAACGATCTCGCGTTCCGCCACCAGCACCTGCTGCCGACGACGCTCGCAGGCCGCCCGCTCATTCGTCAGGCTGGACTCTATCGCCGCCTGCTCAAGTTCCGACTCCCGCACTCGCTGACGCAACAATTGCTGCTGACGACTCAGTCGCTGCAAGTCCGACTGCAGCTCCGTCTCACGCGAGATCTGATACCGTTGAGTTGTCTCGAGACTGGCCAGACGGCTCCGCACCTCGCTGCGACCCTGCTCAAGCTCACGCAGTCGCTCGTCCACCTCTCCCAACTCAAGCTCTGCCTGCTGAACGTCCGCCAGCGCCCGCTGCTGACGGGCTTTCAACTGCTCCAGCATCGCTGCCGCTCCGGACTGCTGCCGCTGCAGCGCATCACGCTGCACCGATTCACGGCGATAATCATCCGCCGCAAGGCCCACCCACAAAGCCTCCAGCTCCCGCGCAGCCGCCTGATACTTCATGGCCCGCTGAGCCTGCGAACGAACATTTCTGACCTGAGTCTCAACCTCCTCCACCAGATCCGCCAGCCGAGTCAGGTTCTGCTCAACTCGCTCCAGACGCTTCAAAGCCTCCGTCCGCTTCATCCGCAGCCGGCTGACTCCCGCAGCCTCCTCAAAAATCAAACCGCGATTCGCAGCATTCGACTGCAGAATCTGATCCACTCGCCCCTGCTCAATAATGCACCAGGCCGCAGCACCAGCACCCGTCCCCGAAAACAGTTCGCGAATGTCCTTCAGACGCGCAGCACCGCCGTTTACCAGATACTCTGAATCACCGGACTGCCACAACCGCCGGCCCACAGAAACTTCGTCCAACTCCAGCGGAATAAACCGACCGCGATTGTCGAAGGTTAATATTGCCTCAGCAAATTGCGAACCGGCCCGCCCCGAACTGCCGTTAAAGATGACGTCCGTCATCTCCTTGCCACGCAGACTCTTCGCACTCTGGTCACCCAGAATCCACTTGATCGAGTCCACGACGTTGCTCTTTCCGCTGCCGTTCGGACCGACTACCCCGCTAATCCCCGCAGGAAAGTCGAAAACCGTCCGGTCCGCGAAACTCTTAAACCCAAAGAGTTCAAGCGACTTGAGCATTCGTCAGAGCTTCCTGGCCCGCCTCAGAACTTCCGTCCCATCGCAGGCCCAAGATTCAGTGCAGTTCCTTCAGTCCTGATGCGTCACACTTCCCCGTCCAGCACGCTTTCAAGGTTCCGGCTCGGCTCCCGGTTCCGTCAAATGTCTGAAAGGACGCCGAAACCGGCTAAAAAATCCCGATCGAGCCGGTTGCTCCGCAGCCACAGTCTGCGCCTTGTCCCTGGCCGACCGATCCTCACTGTCGCTTTCTGCAGGCTTTTCCCCTCCCCCGGCAGACTCCTCCGCGTCGCCAAGGGCTGCCGAGTCAACTGATTCCTCGGCAGCACCGACGTCGGCTTCAGTCGCCTCAGATTCCGAGTTGTCAGCGGCATCCGTCTGCTTATCCAGTACACGGCTTTTGGGCTGCCGAGCCGAAGTGGCACGCGACTTGTCCGCCTCAGTCACGCGACTGAAATCCAGACTCTGCAGTTTCTCTGCCGTCTCGTTATCAGCCGCTTCGGTGGCGTCCAGAGTATCAAACAGTTCCGGCACCAGGCGAGGATTGCCGACTCGACGAGCCTTGCCGGCACTCTCGTGAGCCTCAGCTGCCGCTGCCGCTTCATCAGTCGCAGATTCATCCCCGCCGGGATGACCACTCGACCGACTAAACACTCGACCAGCCTGCGGCAACCGGTCAATTCCGAACGGCCCCATCAGATTATGCTGTGAATCCGCCTCGACCAGAAACTGCACAACATTCGGATAGGATGCATCCAGCTCACCCAGCGCCCTCAGAATGTCGGCCAAACGGTTCGGAACTCGATACCTTTCCGGTTCCGCATCCAATGCATACCGAATGACCTCCACGGAATCATCGCCCGCATCCCCAATAATTCGCAACCGATCGCCGGCGTTCAGCACGGCCGGCAGACGAAGACGCTGGTCAGAACCTAACAGCGTGACTTCCGTCATGCGACGACGAGTCACGTGCACCATAGGCTCGCCCTCACAATCAATCACGTGCACCACGAATCGATTTTCAAATTCAATTGGATTCAGGAACGGATCCCGCGGATCCAGTTCCTTCAGTGCCCGCAAGGCACCGTAGCGAGTCTCCAGTGAACCCGAGCTCATAAGTTCACGCAGCGCCATAATAGCCTCCGCGTCCTCCCGGATGACTGACAGGGCCACTAAAGCATACACTCGAAATGCCGGCTGATTCTTCGCGGCTTCCTTCAGTACTGACACACCGGCAGGGTCACCGAGGTACGCCAGACTCTGTGCCGACGCAAACCGGACTTCAAAGTTTTCTGACTCAAGCGCATCCCGCAGGAACGGCACCGCATCCTCACCAATCGCCTCCAGCTGCAGTGCAGCCGACTGACATCGCTCCAAGTCCATGACGTCGCGCGCCAAAGACTCCATCCGCATCCGTCGCGAGACGTCGGATTCCTTCAGGGCGATACTGCGAATAACTGCCTGATACCGCGGAATATTGTTGCGATACTGAGCATGAGCCTGCAGATTGACGAGGGAGTCCGTCTGGGCTTCAGCACAGGAAATCTTCTCACCATATTTATTATACTTGTGGAACCGTGCAGACACCGCCTCGGCAACTCGCTGGGCATTACGAATACCACGCTTGTCCGACAACAGCATAATTCGCAAATCTCGATCGACCTTCGAAATGGCTCCGCCGGGAATTGTACCGGCCATCAGTTCAGCCTGACGCTCCCCCCGCACGTCCTCCACACCCAAGCCAGTCAGCACAGCACCGCCGGCCACCGCGTATTCCTGCGGCCGCAGCGAAACCTGATTGTCAACTGTGTGTTCCTCAAACAGCCGAGTCTCCAGCAGCCAGCCACCCTTTAGACTTTGCGCTCGGGCATCTGGCGGCAGCACCACGCGAACGTCAAATTTCTGCCCCTTGCGAACCATCGTCGGCAGGTACGCGATTACCACCACCATCGCGGTATCAGGTGACGACAGAATCTTGTTAGCTTCCTTAACCCCGCGGCGAGCCATCTCGTTCTGCAACTGTGTTCGCAGCCCCGAAGGCGCAGGATCGCCTCCCTGACCGTTCAGACCAGTAACCAGCCCGACACCCTTCAGCGTCACGAGGCCGTTTCCCTGCATCCCGATATATTCGGAGAGCAGCGGAGTTTCCACGCGACTGCCGAAATCATTGTCCTCCTGCTTCTTCCGACGCAGCGACTTCCCGCCTTTTTTTGCATCGTACTGCTTCTCGGCAGCAGACTTGTCGGACAGGCGTTCGGAAAATAAGGCGGCCCCCGGCATTCCCAGCAGGCCGGTCGTACAACCAGTCAGCCACAGGGAACCCAGCAGACACAAAACGGCAGTCAGTCGGTGACGACGATCGCCCACAGGCTCAGCAGACATACGATTGGCCATACGCAGAACTCCGCCGCGACGCGGTTACCGCCAGAATGGCGCGTGCGATACCAGTGAAGTGCAGAACAACCGCACTCCCAATACCACAAACGCTGCAGGCAGGGAGAAATCAGCAGACAGGAGGGAACATCAGCCGAACGGCTGAGAAACAACCGAAAGGAAAAGTGGATTCCGAACGGCCAGACTGCATCACCAGGGATGCTGGCGATGGCAGTCGGCTGCATTCAGAAATTCCGGCAGGTGGATTCGACCAAAACAACGCCGGTCAGTGGCGTTGCTCCAGAATTCTCCGCACAGTTCGAAGTACTCTCCAAAGCTCAACCGCAAAGTTCCGGAGAACGACCGCTGCGACCTGACTGGACGTCGCAGACAGAGACGGAACCGAGTTTTCATCAGCAGCACGGGGATGACGTGCTGCTGACTGTCAAGACTTTAGAAAAATTCCGCAGACCTGTTTCAGCGTTCCACCTTACTGACCCGGAGACTCGACAGCAACTCGAGTCAGTGCGGTTGCAGCAGGAATTGGCCAGCTCCGCTCGCCCAGTCCCTGCCTTCCGGCAGGAAGTGCACCCCCTGCTCTCGAACTGCAGACTTCTCAAGGTCTTCACTCCCGCCATCGGCAGATTCTGCCGCTGCACAGCACAAGCCGCGGGAAACCCGGGAGACAACAGCGAATCAACCACAGCGAGATTGCAGCCAAAAGGGCCTGACTGCAGAATTCTCGGCTGTCGCTTTGCTGCGACCAGCAGGCCGGCTTCCGGAGGTCCGGCCGGCACACTGAGCCATTCATCAACTCGCAGGTCACGCTTATGCGTATGGGAATCCTCGGCGGAACTTTCGATCCGATACACTATGGACACCTGCTGGCGGCCGAGTCCTGTCGGGAAGCACTGCAGTTGAATCAAGTGCGTTTCATACCGGCCGCTACCTCACCTCACAAACCCGACCAGCGCTCAGCCGACGGTCATGCCCGAGCTGATATGATTCAGCTGGCCATCGCGGGTTGTCCGGAATTCGTCGTGGACCGCCGCGAGCTGCGGCGACCGGCTCCCTCCTGGACCATCGACACCCTGCAAAGCCTGCACAGCGAATTCCCACAGACCGAACTGTTTTTGCTGCTGGGAGCCGACTCGCTGAAAGATTTCCTCACCTGGAAGGACCCGCAGGAAATTTCCCGCCTCGCCAACCTCGCCGTCTGCAATCGCCCCGGCAGCCCGACCCCCGCGCCCGAACAGACAGTCGCCTGGGTCGGCCCCGAAATTGCTGCTCGAGTTGTGCATGTGGATATACCCGGCATCCAGCTGTCCGCCACCGAGCTGCGTCAGCGTGCCCGCCAGGGACAAAGTTTAAGATTCCGCACACCACGCGCCGTCGAAGCCTTCCTCACCGAACACAAGCTCTATCGCCCACCAGGAACTGAGTCTGGCGATTGAGCTGAACAAACCACGCTGGCTGCTGGCTCACAAGAATATCCTGACAGCTCGAACATTGCTGTCCAAACTCGGTGATGAGGGTATCGGCGGTCGCAAGTCGCTGCGACTCAAGCAAGCGGATGTCCTCGAAGACCTGTGACTGATCGACCTGTATGAGGAAGCCATCTTCCATCGTCTGCCTCTCAGTGAACGAGCAGGCAACTGGCTCCAGAAAATCCACTCTGGTGATGATGCCGGGCGTTTTGTTTCATCTCAGTTCTTTCGCTATCAGCAAGTTTTGGCATTTGTCGAGGAGCATTTCAGCAGCGGTAATTCCCATACGGAAGGACGGGCGAAAATATGACTCCGAAAAAATTACTGCAACTGCTGCGGCCTCGTGCGAATAGTCAGGTCGAATTCAAAGCCGATCTTCAGGCAGTTGATTCGATCGGGAAGCATGTCTGTGCATTCCTGAATTCTGCCGGCGGCTACATCGTTTGCGGAGTTTCCGACGAAGGCCAGATTTCCGGAGTTGATATCACAGATGTCAGGTCGTTGACCTGCGAAAAAAACTTCGTCACTTGCTGTCGCCCTAGTCACTGGTATCAGTCCAGCGGAAGCAAGTGCAAAAAATGAAGATCGTCATTATCGAGGTACCCAAAGGCAGCGACATCCTTTATTCATTTCGGAATGTCCTCTCCATTCGCAGCTGCGGAATCACCGAGGTGGCCAACAGCAACGTCATTCGCGACATGGTGCTGGCATCCGGAATTCATCCCATCCGCTGGGAACGTCGCCACTCGACAGCTGACCTTGAAGCTGACCTCTAAACGGAAGAGTTGCGAAGAACTATCAGGGACGCCACTGCCACAGGGCGAGCGCGGTTCAACGACACCAATGATGTCGTGCGAACGCTGGAAGATTTATCGGTTGCTCACTACGGAAGAATGACAAACGCCGGTGATGTACTCGTTACCAGCACCCCTGCAAGACGGCTGCCTCAGACAAGACTGCGGGCCTACAGCTACAAATCTGAAAAAAGTCGGTGACACATACACTGATATGAAGTCGTTCGAAGGTTCGGCGCTGACGCTGTTTCACCTCGCCTACAGCTTCATTGTCCGCAATACACGTACAATTTCACGGTTTGTCAAAGGCAACCCACTCCGCGAGGACCTGGCACCGTACCCGGAAGCCACCGTTCGCGAAGCACTGATCAGTGCACTGGCGCACCGGGACTACTCCGGTGCCTCCGGAGGAATAGCGATCCATGTGTTTCCCGGACGCCTCGAAATCTGGGATCCCGGGGGGCTGCCCGCCGGCATCTCGGCGGAATCGCTTGACCGCTGACAATTGTCAGTGCTGCGAAACCCTCACATCGCTCACGTGCTGTACCTGCGAGGCCTTATGGAAAAAGCCGGACGGGACAGTGTCCTGATGATTCAAAAGTGCAAAAAACGGACTTTCATCTCCAAAATGGCATTCCGAAGACCAAAACGGCGTCACCCTGACCCTCCTCGAACCGACAGCGACCGGGAAAGTTGCATGCCTGCTCTCCGCCCTCAACGGGGCCATGACACGCAAGGTGTTTCAGGAAGTCCTGGGCCTGAAACAGAAAGAGTACTTCCGCGAAGCATACGTCGTTCCGGCACTGACCGCCGGGTACATCCAAATGACGGTTCCAGAAAAGCCACACAGCATAAACCAGCGATATCGCCTCACCTCTCGCGGTCAGCGCGTTGGTTCACTGCAGCGGTCAGTCAAATCGTCCCAAAAGCGGTTCACTCCTCGTAAACCTCACTAACCAGGCAGGCAAACGTCGAATTGATGCTCGGGCTTTTCAGCCCGAGCATCGCCCTCAAGCCACCAACGTCAGTTCGCATCAGAATCGCAGCGGTGACTGCCAGCACTCCTTCAAGTCACCCAATCCAGCCTGCACAATCGTGCGGCCACCACACCGAATCTGCAGCTCCCAAGTGGCCGTAGTGCGACCGATCTCCTGATGCGGTACCACCCCCAGCACTTCGCGCACCGCCGACATGTCCGCAGCACGAACCTCCAGCAAAAACCGAGTATTCGATTCGGAAAACAACAGACCGCCGGCACGCAGTGATTCCGGAAGTTCCGCCAGACCCGCATCTCGAATCGCAGCATCCAGTTGCAGTTCCACACCGACCTCGCCCGCAAATGCCATCTCGGCCACCGCCGTCGCCAGCCCGCCCTCACTCAGGTCATGACAACTCAGCACCAGCCCGCGACGGATCACCGCATGTACCGCACGGAAAATCGCCGGAGCCGTCTGCAGCTGCACACGCGGCACACTCCCACCTCGCAAGCCGCGGCGCACAAAGATCTGGCTGCCGCCAAATTCCGCACGAGTCTCACCGACCAGCAGCAGCAAATTTCCCGCCTGTTTCAAATCCATCGTCACACACTGCTCGATATCCGCAACCTGACCCAACGCCGTAATCAGCAGAGTCGAAGGTATCGCTACCGTCCGACGCACGCCACCCGCATCTTCATAGCTGAACTCGTTGTTCAGACTGTCCTTGCCGCTGACAAACGGAGTCCCAAAGGCGATCGCTGCGTCATGACAGCCGATCGCCGCTCGCACCAGCGTTCCCAGAGTCTCAGCACGCTCTGTATTACCCCAGCAAAAATTGTCCAGAATCGCAATTCGATCCGGATCCGCACCCACCGCCACACAGTTCCGCAGACTCTCGTCAATCGCCGCTGCCGCCATCCAGTACGGATCTCGATCACCCAAATGCGGGTTGATCCCACAGGCTACCACCAGACCTCGCTGAGACTTCAGGTCGGGACGCACCACAGCAGCGTCCGAGGGCCCATCACACTGCACGCCCGTCAGTGGCTTAATCACACTGCCGGCCTGCACCTCATGGTCATACTGGCGAATGATCCATTCCTTGCTGGCCACATTCAGCGCACCCAGAATGGCACGCACCTCAGCGGTGAAATCAGACTGCCCCAAAGCCTCTGCTGATCCCTCTGGCAACGACTGCTCGGCCTGCGTTTCATAGACAGCCTCCCGGATTACCGGCGGACGACCGTCATGCAGAAACTCCATGCTCAGAGTCCCCACCTGATGCTCGCCATACTTCAGCACCAGCTGATGAGTATCCGTAAAGCGACCAATCGCTGTCGCCTCCACACCCTCCGCAGCACACAAATCATGGAATTGCTGCCAGCTCTGCTCTGGAACAGCCAGCACCATTCGCTCCTGAGCCTCAGAAATCCAGATCTCGGTGCAGGACAAACCGGAATACTTCAGCGGAGCCCGATCCAGCCAAACCTCAGCCCCAGTGTCCGCACCCATCTCACCAACAGCACTGCTAAAGCCACCGGCACCACAGTCCGTAATCGCCGAATATAAACCTCGATCCCGCGCAGCCAGCAGCACATCCAGCACCATCTTTTCCGTGACCGGATTACCGATCTGCACGGCACCGCCGCTGATCGACTCACTCTCTTCAGTCAGTTCCACAGAAGAAAAGGTGGCTCCGTGAATGCCGTCACGCCCGGTACGACCGCCCACAGCCACAATCAGATCGCCAGGCGAGACCTGCTTCTCACACTTGTCCACCGGTATCATGGCAACATTGCCACAGTACACCAGCGGATTACCCAGATACCGATCGTCAAAACACACGGCCCCGTTCACCGTGGGAATCCCCATCCGGTTGCCGTAGTCCCGCACACCCGAAACCACCCCCTGCAATACCGCTCGCGGATGCAGCACACCCGGAGGCAACTGATCAGCCGGATAATCCGGCCGTGCAAAACAAAAGACATCTGTATTGCAGACCGGCCGCGCACCCAGACCTGTGCCCAGCGGATCACGAATCACTCCGCCCAGACCCGTATTTGCACCGCCATAAGGCTCTATCGCAGACGGATGATTGTGAGTCTCAACCTTGATGCAGACGTTCTGCCGCTCGTCAAACTTCACAATCCCCGCATTATCACGAAAGACACTGACACACCAGTCCTGATCGCCCAGCGAACGCCGAATCGAAACCGTCGCCGCAAAAATCGTCTCCTTCAGCATGTTGCTGAAAGACTGATCACGCAGCACCTGACCACCAGACGTTTCAACATAATGAATTCGACCAGCCAGAGTCTTGTGGGAACAATGCTCGCTCCACGTCTGAGCCACCGTCTCCAGCTCAATGTCTGAAGGATCCCGATCCAAAGCCACGAAATGATCACGCACCGTCCGCATCTCTGTCAGACTGAGATACAGCTGGCCACGCTTGCTCAGATCCTGCAGACCGGCATCGTCCATCGTCCGGATCGGTACAGTCGTCTGACGAAATTTGTACTCCGTTCCCACCGACAAATCACGAATCTGCAGCGGACCTGTCGCAATGTGCTCAATGGCTTCGTTAGCCAAAACTCGACGAGACAATAGCTGCAGCTGAGCAGGTGACAGTTGGCCCGTAATCCAGTAACGACGGCAGGTGGCTGCATGAGTCACCGCCAAACCCTGACGCCGCAGTGCCTCACGAGCATTCTCGGCGACGGAATCCGTCACGCCCGGATGAAACAACACGTTCAGCAGTACCGAACCATCAAGTGCTGCAGCCCCGACATCCGCCGGCAACGCTCGCACACTGAATTGCTCAGTCACCGGATCCGCCAGCAGCGCCGCAGCACCAGAACGCACCTGCTCGGCATTCAAATCACCCTGCACTAAAAAGGCGCGACCAGCTCGCACCGACTGCAATTCGCTGATTCCCTGGTGCCCGGCTGACGCCAGAACCCGCTGACCTTCATAGTCCTTTTCACCGCCCGCAGGCAGGATTTCCACTTCCCACAGCATTCTTCTGTGCATCCGAACAGGTTTTTGAAGGCCGCAAACGGCCGGTGCGAGTAGACACGGCAGTATTCCACCTTGCCACTCTCCATACAAGAAATGCGCCCCCGAGATTCTCAAAACACCGGGCGGTTCGCAGGAAGTGGAAAAAAGGCAGAAATTGCCGACTGACGAATTCCCATCTCACCGCCTTCGGCACTTTGCTCCGATTTCCAGCACGCATTCCACAAGCCGCACCCGCAAAATTCCCGGCCAGCTATTTTTTCGGTCCACTAGCCAGCAGAAAAAATTACATTCCGGAGTGACCGTTATATGACCGCACGGAGGGCGACACTCATGAATGATACTATCGCTGATGCACTGCAAAAAATTGCCGCCGGAGGCATGACCGGAAGCCCGGCCACACCCCCGCAGCCCCCCGCTGCACCCCAGACAACGCGACTTGCCAGCCAGCCGGCACACACACTACTGCCCCAGCCACAGGCTGTTCCGCTCCCGGGACCTCCGCTGATCGAGCCAGCCCCCGCGCTGCCCTCAGGCTTCGCCGCTTTCCAGGCCATCGTCATCTGCCCGCCAGAGCCGGCAGAAGTGGCCGTCGCAGACCGCAGCACGAACGCCATCCCGTCGCTCGGCTCAAACACGGCGCCTGCGCCTGTCAGCCCCCCGCTGACGCAGGAATCAGCCGCCCCAACTGCCGCCTCAGGCGTGCCACCAGCCCCGGAAAGGCGGTTCAAAGTTCCGGCTCGGCTGTGCAGCATGGCTGCCAGCACCGCTCAGACAGCAGCCGGCCTGCAGAAGTCGGCCACAACGCTGGATTCTAGCAGTTGGAACGACCGGCTGCGGACAGTTGCCGCACTCCTGCTGTCCGTCGGCATGGCCTGGGTTGTCTGGACAGATCTGCGGCAGCCTGCGGCAGAAGTCGCAGACAATGCCGAGGACTCAGTTGACGTCGATCAGTTGCTTAAGGAATTCGCAACTGCCGATCACTACTCGCACAAACACGATCAGCAAATCCAGCGGATGCTCGCAGAACCTGACCTGAAATCCGCGTCTCCGGTGATGACTCTGGACGAGGCGTTGGCGGCACCGAGCCTCGCAACCGGCGAACTGCCGGCGGGAAAACTGCCGCGCACAGCAGCCACCGCAGAAGTGCCAGACCACGCTCCGGTATTCTCGTCGCCCGCAGCAGAATCCGACGAATCTGCCACTGAAGCAGTTTACCCCGACCAGCAGCCCGCTCGCACAACCCCTAAAGCAAACAGCGGTCGACCACTCAGATTCACCGGACAGACTCAGCCCATGAATCAGCCCGCGATCGCCAACTGACAGGAACAGGCACAATGTACGAAGCGTATTGGAAACTGCAGCAGCGTCCCTTCTCGCAGACTGCGGAACCACTGCTGTTCTACCGCAGCCGCAGTGTGCAGTCCGCCCTGCTCCGACTGCAGTACGCGATTGACAATCTCAATGGCCCCTGCGTAATTCCCGGACTCACAGGCACCGGCAAATCAGCATTGATCCGCTACTTCGCCGCCGAATATCCGCGGTCACGCCCCTTCGTACACCTCGTCTTTCCGGCACTCTCAGCCGACGAACTGACGCGCATTATCCTGGCCGAGCTGCAAACGGAACAGGAACCCGCTCAGCCCGTCGGCCGCGATGCCGTGTTTAGAGAAATTCGCAGTGCTCTGCGGCAGCATGCACTCCAGGGACGCCGCCCGCTTTTGTTTTTCGACGACGCCCACCAGTTGTCCGACGAAGCGTTGATGCAGACGGTACTGCCGCTGCTGACTCTGGCGGAGTCGGATGCCAACATCAGACTCTCCATGATCCTAGCCGGACAGCCGATCCTGCTGCCCCGAATGCGACGGTTTGGGGAACTCAGCGAACGAGTCACAGTATCGTCGCCGCTGCACGGCTTCAGCGCCGTCGAAACCGCCGACTACGTGCAGCAGTGCCTGCGACAGGCTGGAGGCGACAGGCCACTATTTACCGATGACGCACTGGTCAGTCTGCATGACGTCAGCAGCGGCATTCCCCGGCGAATCAATCGCATCGGCGACCTCGCCCTGCTGGTTGGATTTGCCGAACAGCGATCGGTCATCGATGCGGAACAGATCGAATCACTGGCCAGCGAACTGCTGCCGTCAGCCGCCTGATCCGCTGGCTGCAGCAGCGGCCAGCAATGCCGGCCCAAACACCGCCACTGCGATCCCGCTGGCGCCCAGCGCGGCCAGCAGGACACCCGCAGCCGCCAGATCCTTAACTTCACCAGCCAGCGGACGGTACTCCGGCGACACCAGATCCGTCAGCCGCTCAATCGCCGTATTCAAAGCCTCAGCCACCCACACCAGCGCAAGCGCCAGCAGCAGCAACCCCCACTGTGCAGACGCCAGTCGCAGCCAAAATCCTAACAGCAGCACAAGCAGCGTGGCAGCGGCGTGAATTCGAGCATTCGTCTGGCCACCAACCAGCAGTCGCATGCCCCGAAACGCACAGCGAAAGCTGACCATCCGCTCCCGTAAAAATTGTACGCACATTGCTCTGAAACCAGCCACTCCCCCGCTCCGGCAAAACCAAAACTCAGCACCCGCGCGTGCCAAATCCGGTATTCTTAGCGGCTTTCGGCCCCGGAACAACCCACCAACCCGGGCAGCCGATCGAGCCTGCAGCAGACTGATCGGTCTCGCTGACGTTTAAGGCTCTCCACCAGACGACCTGTGCACCTCGGTGCACAGATCGTTTCTTTTTCTTCCCCCGGACTCCCGCCCTTGAAAAATATCAGGATTTTGAGGGCATTTGCACCAAATGCTGTGTCCCTGTTAGATTACGCGACTCTCGTCAGGCTCGGCGTGGCGACTTTTTGTAGCGGCCGTCACTTGCCCAGCCCGGTTTTCAACGAAGAACGGATCCATGATTCAGGTCCAACTCCCCGATGGCAATGTGATCGAACATTCTGAGTCCGCCACCGCCTTTGACGTCGCCACTGGTATCGGTGAACGTCTGGCCAGAGCCACCATCGCAGCCAGCATTGACGGCACCGTCGTCGATGCCATGCGGCCACTCGCAGAACTCACACCACACCGCCCCGTATCGCTCCGCCTGATCACCGAACGCGATGCCGAAGCACTAGGGGTCATGCGCCACAGCTGCGCTCATGTGATGGCCCGCGCTGTCATGCGACTGTTCCCCGGCACCGGTCTGGCCTTCGGCCCCACGACCGACAACGGATTCTATTACGATTTCGATCTGGCAACCCCGATCAGCGAAGAAGACTTTCCGCGGATCGAAGCCGAAATGCAGAAAATCATCGACGCGGCGGAACCCTTCGAACGATTTACCGCCACCCGCGACGAAGCCATCCAGCTCTGCTCAGACCTCGACCAGCAGCTCAAAACCGATCATATCCGCACCGGACTGGCTGATCACCAGACGCTCAGCTTCTACCGCCAGGGCGAATTCCTCGACCTCTGCCGTGGCCCGCATATCCCGCACGCCGGTCGCATTAAAGCGTTCAAGATCACCAGTGTCGCCGGTGCCTACTGGAAAGGCGATTCCAGTTCACGCCGGCTGCAGCGAGTCTACGGCACCGCATGGTTCGACCGCAAAGACCTGAAAGCATGGCTCGAACAGTTGGAAGAAGCTCGCAAACGAGACCACCGAGTCCTCGGTAAAAAACTGGGACTGTTCACCATCACCAACGATGTCGGACAAGGTCTCTGCCTGTGGCTTCCTAAAGGCGCCATGATTCGCGCCACGCTCGAAGAATTCATCAAGGCTGAATTGCTGCGACGCGGCTACCAGCCAGTGTACTCGCCGCATATCGGTCGCGTCGAAATGTATGAGACCAGCGGTCACTTCCCCTACTACCGCGATTCGCAGTTCGCTCCTATCTTCGGCCATTCTGCCGGCCAGCTCATCGACTGGTGGATCCGCTGCCTCGACCCTCAGGATAACGAACTCGCTCCGCCAGACGCTCCGACCGAACGTCGCCTGCTGGAAGCCGCTGAAGTGCTGGGGTTCGATTCCCGCGAATTTCCGCGTCAGGGTTCCGACGATCAAAAACGCGAATTCCTCCGTCGCTGGGAAATGCAGCAGGAACGCTTCCTGCTGAAACCCATGAACTGCCCGCATCACGTGCAGATGTACAGAGCACTGCCCCGCAGTTATCGCGATCTGCCCGTACGACTGGCCGAATTCGGCACAGTCTACCGCCACGAACAGTCGGGCGAGCTGAACGGGATGCTGCGAGTCCGCGGGCTGACTCAGGACGACGCACACCTCTTCTGTACCCCGGAACAGGTCGAGCACGAATTCAAGGAGACACTGGGCCTCGTGAAGTTTGTCCTGCAGTCCGTCGGACTGGAAGATTATCGAGTCCAGCTGTCGACTCGCGATCCACACTCCGACAAATACGTGGGCAGCCCTGAACTCTGGGAACAGGCTCAGGGCACCCTGCGCAAAGTCCTGACCGAGCAGGGGCTGAACTTCATCGAATGTGAGGGCGAGGCGGCGTTCTACGGCCCCAAAACCGACTTCATGGTCAAGGACTGCCTGGGACGCGAATGGCAGCTGGGGACAGTGCAGCTGGACTACAACCTGCCGCAGCGGTTCCAGCTTGAATACACCGGACCTGACAACCGCCCGCACCGGCCAGTGATGATTCACCGAGCCCCCTTTGGCTCGATGGAACGTTTCTGCGGCGTGCTGATCGAACACTTTGCCGGCGCCTTCCCGCTGTGGCTGGCTCCCGAACAAATCCGCGTACTGCCGCTCAGCGAAAAGAGCGACGATTACGCTGGCCAGGTGGCCGATCAGCTGCGACAGGCTGGCTTCCGCGTTTCAGCCGACCTGCAAAGTGCGCGAGTGCAGGCGAAGATCCGCCAAGCCCAGCTCGACCTGATTCCCTATATGCTGGTCGTCGGCCCCAGGGAAGCGGAAACCAATTCCGTGGCCATTCGCTGTCGCATCGACGGAGACCTCGGCGTCATGCCCCTGGAGGCTGCAATCGCGAAACTGTCAGCCGAGCGGGACGCTCGCACCATCCGCCAGATCGTCCGCAATTCGTCTGCCGTACTGGCCGCCACAAGCGGCGAAGCCAACGAATACTGACGCACCACACAGACCCACAGTCCAAAATTCGTGAAAGGCAACGCAGGGGGCAGCGCAAACCGCTGCCCCCTGCCATGCCGTACGTGCCGTCCCCATTGCTGTTCAATGGACGATTGCATATTATTAATGACCTCGGAGTGTACTCGTGTGTTGAGCCGGTCTCCGGAAAGGTACTGCATACCGCCCGAGCCCTCGGATCCACATACAGTTCTCCGGTCGCCGCGGCCGGGCGAATCTATCTGTTTGAAGATACCGGTCGCTGCACAGTACTGGCCGACGCTGCTGACTTTCAGGTGCTTGCCAAAAATGACCTCAACGAAGAAGTCTATACCACACCTGCAGTTTCAAACGGTCGGATCTTTATCAGCACCACTCAGTCCCTGATTTGCATCTCATCGACAGCACGGCCGTCCGAACCGGGCAGTGAGGAATAACGAAAGCAGTTTCCGATAACACAAACCACTCCCGCGGACGCCGATCAGATCGTCGAACAAATTTTCAGCGTCTTTCGCGAACGCGGGCAGCGACACTACGGCGAAAGCGTCAGCGAACAGGAACATGCTCTGCAGACTGCCGAGTTTGCCAGACAGTACAGTGAACCGGATTCACTCGTTCTCAGCTGCCTGCTGCATGACTACGGCCATATGCTGCATGATCTGGGTGAAAACATCGCCGAACAGGGCATCGATGCCAGACACGAAGAACTGGGTGCATGGCTGCTGAAAGACTGGTTCCCTGAAGAAATCCTGCAGCCGATTCGCCAGCACGTGGCCTCCAAACGCTACCTGTGCCGTCGCAATACTCAGTACAAAGATGGCCTGTCGCCGTCCTCGCAGCGCAGCCTGCAACTGCAGGGCGGACCGATGACAGAAGCAGAGGCCGTCGCTTTCGAAGCCCTCCCTTTCTTCGATCAGTGTGTGCGTCTCAGACTGTATGACGACATGGGCAAGGTGCCCCAGATGCCCACAGCCACCATCGAAAGCTACGAACCCCTGATCCGACGCTTCCTCAGGCCGGATGCCAGCTTCGCCGCTGCAGAAGTTCCCTCAGCCTGAGATCTGCGGCTGCAAGTACCCTCTGAAACAGGTGTACGACTGTTCGCAATGCTCAGGGAGCTCGCCAGGCTGGATTAGGCTGTGGCATCACCGCAGCCATCCGCGACTGCCAGTCTCGCAGCTCCTGACGAAGTTCCGCCAGCTTCGCAGGTTCCCGCGCTGCCAGGTTGTTCCGCTCACCAGGATCACTGCTCAGATCATACAGCTCCGCATCACCCTGCTCGTAAAACTCAATCACCTTCCAGCCATCCCGCTGGTAGGCCGCTCCCGGAGTCCACTCAGAACCGTGATAGTGCGGATAGTGCCATGCCAGCGGACGCGTCTGACGATTCGCTTCCCCCCGCAGCTCGGACACAAAACTCTGGCCGTCCTCACACACTCCGGCCGGCTGCGACAATCCCGCCAGCTGCAGCATCGTCGGCAGGTAATCGGTGCTCAGCACCGGAACGGACACCACAGCCCCCGCGCGTCCCGCTGTGATCTCCGGTGACCAGACAATCAAAGGCACTCGAATCCCGCCCTCATACAACCAGCCCTTGCCCGAACGCAGCGGCAGGTTACTGGTGGGCCCGGGATTCTTCAGAGTACACAGCCCGCCGTTGTCCGACGTGAAGATGATCGTGGTGTTGTCCAGCAGCTGCTGAGACTCAAGTTCTGCCATCAGAGCCGCCACGCTTTCATCGATCGCCGACACCATCGACGCATACTGCGGATTGTCCTGACGGGCTCGCGAACGACCACGCCGCTCAGGAATCGGCCGGGGCGCGGCCCCGAGCTCAGCCTCACGCTCTGCATACCGCTGAAACAGCCCGGGCGCCTGATGGATCGGGGTATGCACGTCGTAGTGCGACAGGAACAGCAGGAACGGTCTCTGTCGATCTCGCTGCTGCAGAAAACGAACAGATTCCGCCGTCAGTCGCTCCGTCAAATACTCGCCATCCGCACCTTCAGACAGCGAAGGGATTTTCCACGGTGCGAAATACCCGTGCGGCGGCTGACCATAATGACCGCCGCCGAAATTCACATCGAAGCCCTGCTGAGTCGGGAGATATCCTTCACCACCCAGGTGCCATTTGCCCGCAAAAAATGTCTGATAGCCCCGATCCCGCAAAATCTCGGCAACCGTCAGCTGCTCAATCGCCAGCTCATCACGGTCCTGCACATGCAGAAAACGATGCCCCGCATCAGCCCTGACAGAATCACCAGGAATCCAGTCCGTAATCTGCACTCGCACCGGATGCCGGCCCGTCATAATGCTGGCTCGAGTCGGTGAGCAGACCGGACACGCTGCATACGCCCGCTCAAATCGGATCCCGCGAGCCGCCAGGGCGTCAAGATGCGGAGTTCTGTGAAACGTGCTGCCGTAACAGGACAAGTCAGCCCAGCCAAGATCATCGATCAGCACAAATACAAAATTGCGACCGGGCTCAGAAGCAGTCGCACCTGCACAGCACGGCAACAGCACAAAAGCCAGCAGAATCAACCAGCCACAGCATCGGCTCAACATGCTCAACTCCCGGTCGCCCATTTTCCAAACGACACGGCTGTACCCTTCAAAATGGCAGCCCTGTCAGACGCTCCCAGGCTTCGATATATCGCGCCGACGTCCGCTGCACAACATCCTCCGGAAGCTGAGGTGGCGGACTGTTCCGGTCCCAGCCTGAAGACAGCAGCCAGTCCCGGACGAACTGCTTGTCAAACGAGGCCTGACCACGGCCCGGCTGCCAGAGATCCGCTGGCCAGAATCGACTGCTGTCCGGTGTCATCACCTCATCAATCAAAATCACCTGACCATCCAGCAGGCCAAACTCAAACTTGGTATCCGCAATGATGATGCCCTTCGCTGCCGCGTGCTGACAGCCCCGCTGATAGATCGCCAAAGTCAGCTCACGCAGCCGCTCCGCCAGCGAATGCCCGATCAGCTGCGCTGTTTGCTCGAACGAGATGTTCTCGTCATGCCCAGTCTCGGCTTTGGTCGCCGGTGTAAAAATCGGAGCGGGCAGGCGACTGCTTTCTTCAAGACCTGCAGGCAGCGGAATTCCACACACAGTACCGCTCTGCTGGTACTCCTTCCAGCCGGAACCAGACAGATATCCGCGCGCCACACATTCGATCGGAATCACCTCCGTACGACGCACCACCATGCTGCGACCTCGCAGTGATGCCACGTCTGTGCCAACCGGAAGCGGCAGCTGCTCAGGATCATCGCTGAGAAAATGATGCGATACGCCCAGCAGATCAAACCAGAACTGACTGAGCCGCGTCAGGACCTCGCCCTTCCGTGGAATCGCATTAGGCAGCACATAATCAAAGGCACTGATGCGGTCCGTTGCGACAAACAGCAGCCGATCACCAAAATCATAAACGTCCCGCACCTTGCCGCGACGCGGGGTCATTCCAGGAATCGCACTGTTCAGCATCAGCATCGCAGCATACTCGCCACAAAGTTTTCAAAGACAACGTTCGATCCGTCACACAGTCGCACCATCGAATAGCCACCACGGCTCACTGCACAGCCGGTCGCGGCGGATTGGCCCAGTGACCCGCCGAATCCTCACCCCGGACCACAATCCCCTTCTCATTCCATCCGGAACCAGCTCGTACGGAAGCCGCCGCATATCGCAGCGTCAATGCACAGCGACGTCGGCCCGACATGTTGGGGTCCGAACCGTGCAACAGAAGATCATTGTGGATCGATGCCTCGCCCGCTTTCAGGTCATCCACCACGATCGCCCCGAAGGATTCCGCGTTCTCGACCGTCTGATCCAGCACGTTGTGCTCTTCCGGACTGCTGCGGCGATAGGTCAGATGACCCGAGTGATGGGAGCCGGCGATAAACTTCATGCAGCCGTTTTCCAGATCCGCGTCATCGATCGCCAGCCACACCGTCACCGCGTGCGACGGTGACAGAGGCCAGTAACTGGCATCCTGATGCCAGGCCACCGCCTTGCCGTCACCCGGCATCTTGCAGAAAAAGTGCGAACCCCACGCGACCACATCGTCGCCCAGCAAATCGGCCACCCGATCCACGATCACCGGGTTTGTCAAAATGTCATAAACACCGCCGTACTTCAGGTGCGCGGTGCTGATCGAATAACTGTTGCCGCCGGCCGCAACGGTCTTTTCCAGCAGCCGGTCAAAGTACTGGCGGATGTCGCGTATCTGGTCGTCATTGTAAGCGCGAAATCTGCGAACATAGCCGCGCTGGTTGTAGTCGGCGATCTGCTGAGCAGTCAGTGTGCGAGCCCGGGTGGCGTCTGCCGGACGGAACTGCAGATCACGCTTTTGCCGTGCCAGCTCGTCGTCCTGCGGAATGATGCTGAATTCCTTCGTCGACATCAGATACTCCTGCCTCAGTGGCCCACCGCCGGACGATCAGAACCGCCACGGACCCGATAAACCTCAAATCGCTGCACGGTGACATCATCGTGCTCACTTAAAAATCGCTCGGGGTACAAATCCATCAGCGTGACAATCCCCGGAGCATACTCGAAATCGCCCAGCCAGTCGTAGTTCGCCTCCTGCAGCGACCACTGGTCCCAGAAACCGGGAGTCCTCCAGGCACTGGGCCCAAGAATCAGGAATGTCGGCTCAGCTGACTGCAGTTGCTGCGAATTCACATGACTGACCGGCCCCGTCACCAGCCCCGCCTCGTGCAGGTGCAGCAGCAAGGCAGGTTCCCCAAAGGCATACACCAGAGCCCTGACCTGCTGCCGCTGCTGTACCGTCAGCCGGGGAATGTCAACCACCGGAGCCTTCTGCGTGCTCTGCCCCGGAGTAATCAGTTCGCCACGCGGCGTCCGCGGCGGATTCACTTCCAGACCCGCGGCACTGGCCATGCACACGTCGGCAATTCGCTCTGCCACCCGCTCAACAGAACGGCGATCCTGATACAATTGCCCCCGCAACAGAACCTGCGCAGACAAAGCAGAAAGCTCACCAGCCTCGTCCAGCTCAAAGAAAGCTGAAACCATCGCTGCTGCCAGCAACGCCACGGAAGCTGCACGCGCCAGCAGACGTTTCCGAGAACCAGTGACGGGCCGCTGCAGCCACCCCAGTTCCAGACGCGCAATCCCGGACTCCAGCCACCAGCTGATGCCCGCAGCCGCTGCCAGCCACACAGCAGCCGCCAGCGGCAGATACAGCCTGGAATACGGATAGTAAAAAGGAGTCGCAAACAGCAGCCCCAGAAACCAGGCGGTCGTCAGCCAGAACCCCAGTGCCGGCTCGATTGCAGCGGATCCCCCGCCATAAGCCGGCCGGTCGATTCCCGCTGCCGCCCGCCGGCCCCAACGCTGCTGCCACTGCAGCAGCAACGTGGGCCACAGCCACACCCCGGCAAGGCCACCAATCCCCAGAGTCAGCAGAACAAACGGAGTCCCCACACGCAGTGACAGAATTCCAAGAAACAGCGCCGCCACCAAAGATCTGACGGCCTGCAACAACTGCTCGCGACGCCCTGCAGCTGACCCCAACTGCGGCAATGCCTCAGAATCGCCCGCGTTCCACGTGAAACCAGAAGCCCCCAAACTTCGCAGCACACCAAATACAGCCGTCGCCAGCCCCAGCCCCAGCGCTCCAAAACAGCCGTCCAGACGATCCTGCTGGGCCAGCTGCTCCTGCAGGTTTGCTGCCCAGCCCGACAAATCCGCCAGATAGGACACGTGGCCGGCAGCCACCGCAGAATAGCCTCCCACCGCCTGCAGCTGCAGCCAGCAGGGCGAAAAAACAACAGCCGTGACCGCCGTGATCAACAGCAGCTGGCCCACCACCGGCAGCAATCGCCGCGAACGATGCCCGCCCGAAAGCCACCATAACGGAACCCCGGAAAACAAAATCGCCAACGGCAGCCAGCCGGTATATTTGAGCCACCACGCTGCAGCCGTCAGCAGACCACTTAAGACTGCCGCCTGTCGCTGGCCCAGCCAAATCGCCCGGCTGCCCTGCCACACCGCCAGCACCACAAAGAAAAGGGCCGGCACATCCGTCAGCGCCATTCGCGAATACTGCACATGAAAATCACTAGTCGCCGAGATTCCCAGGGCCAGCAGACCGGCGGTCCGCCCAAACCAGTCGCGAGCCACCAGCCAGAAAGCCAGCGGCGTCAACACACCACAACAGACAGCCGGAACAAAAGGAGCTGCCCTGGACAGGCCCGGCAACAGTCCCGATAACTCAATCAGAAACGGCAGGCCCGGCGGAGCAAAAAAGTCACGACCCGGCCACTTTTCCCCGGCCAGACCGCCAAACCACAGCACACTGGCATACACACCCTCGTCGAAATGCTCAACACATTCCAGATCCAGACGCCAGCACCGCAGCACGCAGCCCGTCAGCACCAGCAGCATTGCCAGCAGCAACTCCAGCCTGCCAACAGTGCCAGCCGAACGTTCCATGATGTGCTTCACCGTAAATTTTGCAGCGGAGGCAGCCGGGCGGTTCCGGACCTGCCCCACACTCTACAAATCCACCGCAGACAGTCCAGCTGACCCGGCAAAGTTCCTGCAGAACTCCCCGTTTCACGTGGAACGAAGCTGGCCACCCGGCACCCACCCCTCTCCCCGATCCGCTCCACAGTCTGCGAATCCCCACGAGGTCGGTTGAGATGCTAAGGGCAGACCGTAACATAACCGCACACAACTCACCCCATGGAACTCTTTCAGGTGCCGCAGCCATGTCCGATCCCGGGATTTCAGAAAAATACGATGCCGCCATGAAACTGAAGAACTCTGACCTTCAGGCCTGCATCAACGGCCTGAAGGCCATCGTTCAGGAACATCCGCAGCACGTCCAAAGTCACATGGCACTGGCTGTCTGCCTCCACAAACACGGCCAGTTCGATGACGCAATTCATCACGCCAAAAAAGTCACCGAGATCGAACCGAACGATGCATTCTCGTTCACGCAACTGTCCGTGATCTATCAGCGGTGCGGCAAGATCTTCGAAGCCGAAGATGCCATGGCCCGCGCCCGCATGATTCAGGGTACCACACCACATCACTAAGCCGACCTGCGGTGCGGGCGACTTTCAGAGTGTTGGCCTCACGCGAAGACGCGAAATGAAACAAACCGTAAACCCGTGGGCAGAGCGCGGCGATCCGTCACATCGAGCCTCGAAATGAACGAAAACGTCGCGGCTCCGGAACTGCGGTGAATCCCGTCCCGCTCTTGCTCGTCATCAAATCCCCTCAGTTGGGTCACCCACCTGCGTTTTCCGTAGCTCAGGCTTTCCCGCCCAAGTTCTGCCCCTCCCCCCTTTTTCTGCACTCCAAATGTCCCTCAACCCAGCACCATCCACCGGCTTTCCACCCAGCAGCACTGCTTACCCCTGCTGCAGAGCCGTGCGGAATTCGCCGATCCGCGACGCACTGATCAGCCCGGCTCGGTCACCGCCCTCGCAAACTGCCCCCCGCACCGCCACAATCGCCGGACGAACCCGCAGCAGAGTCTCCAGATGGCTCAGCTGAACACGCCCAGCCAGAGCCAGCAGCAACCCGGCAGTCAGACAGTCGTCAGAAATCCGCTGCAGCCGATCAAGGGAGAGCCAGTCGAGCAGCGTTGAGCCGTCCTTCTGCCACGTGTCAATCAGCAGCACTCGACAAGCACCCTTCGCCGCCGCCACCACGTCTTCCACCTCGGGTGCATCCGCACGCAAGGCATCAGCGTACGCGGCTGCCACCCAGCCGCGTACCGTACTGAAACGCTGCCGCAACTGCTGCAGGCCCGACGACCAGTCGCAAACAGACCGACACCCCGCCAGCCCGGCCTTGGCAAAATCAAAGCCCGCAAGTGCAGCTACAGAAAAACCCGGCACATCCGGCTCAGCAGACCGCTGCCACTCCCGCAGTTCTCCGAGGGCACAACTGATGGACGTCATCCTCCCCGGTGCAGCCAGCCGCAGCAAACGATCGCGAATGTCAATCACTGTGGTAGCAGAGGCACGTCCGAGCGAACCGTGAAGAGGCTCCTTTACGTCGATAATGTCAGCCCCGCCGGTCGCTGCCACAACGGCTTCGTCCCAACTGCGTACAGAGACCAGCAGCCTGACAGTCACAGCGGGCACCCCTCAGAGCACAAAAGAAAAAACCCTGAGCCAATCACAGGGATCGGTCAGGGGACAGCAGACATGATAAACGCCCGGTTCAGGGATCGACGACGGGCGTCCCTTCGGCGTCATCTCCCGATTCAGCCTCCACACCTTCCTCGCCCTCTTCCGCCTCGATCTCAAGCTCTTCCAACTCGAGGTCATCTTCGGCCGGCTCAACTTCAGCGTCCGGACGCACTTCTTCAACGTCGTCTTCTGGTGGCGGAGCTACAACCTGGATAATTGGAGTGCCGTCAGGATTCAAAGTTTCCTTCAGCGGCTGCATGAAATATTTACGCTTGCCGCGGGCCAGCAGAGTCTCAAGAAATTCACCAGCCTTGTCCTTTTCGTAGAACAAAAACCGACCTTCTTCGCGCATGGTACTACTGTACACCACCCACACGACACGCCGACGCTGCATTTGCTCGCGAGCACGACGAGTGCGAGGCTTGGCGACCCTTTTCTTCTTGGCAGCCACGTCCTTCTTCTTCTTGGCAGGCGCGTCCTTCTTTTCACCGCGAGCTGCTTTTTTGCCTCCGGCCTCTGCCTTTTCGTCAGCAGGCTTGCGGCTTTTTTTAGCCGTCGTCTCAAGGCCGGTCGCTTCCGCCGCCTCAGCCTCACGCCGCATTGCAATTCGACTTTTTGCCATTGCTTCTACCAGAAAGTTCAGCCACTCACGGCACCCTGAACCGACTACGGCAGCCAGCCCGGATGACCAGTAACGAAGAATATCACAGCCTGAGGCAGGAATCTACCTCCGGCACCCGTTGCTGCCCACTCTGCACGCGGAATTGCAGAATTCTCCGCCCCAGGAGTCACCAGAATTCGCAATTACGGGAATTGGAGGCTGTTCGAGCAAATATTGTTCTGCCGGGGCATCTCAATGTTCCGCGGGTGCGCCAGCGGAGGGCTGCCGTCGCCCGCCCGCCGCCCGCACCTGCACCCGCCGAATGGCCTCCGTCATCCGCTCCCGATCAACCTCATGCACATCAATCGGCCGACCAATCCGCTCAAGCATCGTCACCGTGAGACGGCCACCCAGATGCTGCCGAAACTCCTCCAGACCAGCAAACAGCGACTCTGTCGCATGCAGCAACGGATGATCCTGCAACAGTCCCAGACCCTCCAGTACCTGCAGCACTCGCTCCGCCTCATCCGCAGGAAAACCATGCACAAGACTGGAATACATCGAGTCTACAGCCACACCAATTGCCACAGCCTCGCCATGCCGCAGACCAAACTGAGACAACGCTTCGAGGCGATGAGCCGACCAGTGGCCAAAGTCCAGCGGCCGAGCCTCCAGCATTTCGAAGGGATCGCCCCCCTGAGTAATATGCTTCAAATGCCAGATCGCTGACTGCTCAATCGCTCGCCACGCCGCCGGACCACGCTGCACGATCTCAGCACAGTCCCGCGACAACTCGCCAAAAAATGCCCGATCCTTGAGCAGCGAAACCTTGACAGCTTCAGAAAAACCACAGCGAAAATCACGGTCACCCAAAGTCTCCAGCAGACGCCGATCATTAATCACCGCCCACGGCACCGCAAACGAACCCATCCAGTTCTTCTTCTGAAACAAGTTCACACCGTTTTTCACACCGACCCCGGAATCCGCCTGCGCCAATGTTGTCGTCGGAATACGGATCAGGCGCAGACCACGATGAGCAATTGCCGCTGCAAATCCAACCGCATCCAGGACAGCACCACCACCTACAACCACCACGTAACTGCGGCGGTCCAGATCCGCCTCGTTCATCACCTTCAACATCCGCTCAAGAATGTGCACATCATTCTTGATCGCCTCCCCACCCGGAACCAGTTGCGGCAGACCACAGGAAAGAAATCGCCCGGCATTACGGCGACCAAAAGCATGCAGCCGCTGCTTCAAATCCGGATTTGCCTGCGAGACATGCTCATCCAGCCAGAACTGCACACGCGGAATCCGCTCCTCAGATGACTGCAGCAGGTCCGCCAGCACCTGACTGTCCGTACCAAACACATCTTCAGTAAACCGCAGACGATGCTGCCAGGTGACAGAAAACGGAATGTTCAATTCTGAGGCGATATGTGAACTCATGAACAGTCTTCAGGCAGGGAGAAGGGGAGGCAGAAAGTTCACGGATTCTGAAAGATACATTGGGCAACGACAAGCGAGTTCTTCCTAAAACGGCCCAGAAGTAACCGCAAGGTCACCCGCCGCGGCAACAACCCGTTCAATTTCCGCTTCCACCAAATCAGAATACTCCAGAAAATCACAGAACTTTCAGCACGCCGACCTCAAGTTTTCTGCGAATGACCGCCAGAAACGGGTAATTCCACCCAGAAAACGCACCAATTTCGCCAGTTGCAGCATCCGCTTTTCAGACTTCGTGCGTCCCTGTGACCGTAAAACCCCTACAGCCTGCATACTCGGGCGTACATTGCGCAGTAACCGGCAAACAATGCTGTTTACCTCAGCCACCCATTCTACTCAGGACGAATACATTCGCGGCGTGACCCTCGAGCGAGTTTCGAGGCCCCAGGATTCCGGGTGCGGCGTGTGCATTCGGGGAGGCTTCGCAGACTTACTCATCAGGTACGAATTGGAGATTCTGAGATGAAGGCAATTACACTGACAGCTGCTCTGGTGGTACTCTCTATCGCCAACAGCGCACAGGCCGGTCTGTTCGGTCTGTTTAATCGTGACAAGGGATGCAGCGTCGAGCCGACCTGTGCTGCTCCGGTTGACCCAAGCTGTGCAGCTCCGGCTGGCTGCGGCAACGGCTGCGAGCCCACCTGTGCTGCTCCTGCAGAAGCTACCTGTGCTGCTCCTGCTGAAGCTACCTGCGCCGCTCCTGCAGAAGCTCACTGTGCTGCTCCTGCTGAAGTGACCTGCGCTGCTCCGGCTCACTGTGGTGATGGCTGTGACAACAGCTGTGGCGAGAAGAAGAAGTGCTTCACGCTGCCCAAGCTCAAGCTGCCGAAGATCCGCCTGCCCAAGCTGCGTCTGCCGAAGCTGTGCAAGAAAAGCTGCGACAATGGCTGTGGCAATGGCTGCGGCAACGGCTGCGAGCCCACCTGTGCCGCTCCTGCTGAAGCCACCTGTGCCGCTCCTGCTGAAGCCAGCTGTGCTGCACCGGCTGAACCGACCTGTGCTGCTCCGGTTGGCGGATGCAAGTGATTTCAGGTTGGCGTAAGGTTTGGTAATTAGCCTGCGTGACTGGTATACGAATGGCGGGCAGGGAGCGAAAGTCGTGAGTCGCTCCCGCCGTCCACGAAAAATTCTGTGCGGTATGAGTTTCTTCGAAAGGACGCGTCAAACGGACGGTCACGGTTAAAAACCCAGCCTTCCGCCCCGCAATGCTGAGGTACAGTGAGGCAACTCACACTTGGGGAACACGCCACTCGGGATCGACCCGGGCCGCGGTTCCACCAGTAAAGGATCAGCAATCAGGGTGGAACCGTTGGAGACAACAGACGGCGATGATTCCCCTTCCTGGCGGATCACCGCCGTTTCTGTTTTACAGGTCCCTGCAGAAACAACACACACACACTGACTTCCTGCCCCAGTTCACAACCCCGTCCGCACGCCGCCCAATCCCGCGGCCCGCCATCACAGTCTGTCGACTGCATCGTCGCCGCAGACAGCACAACACACACTGCCACGCTAGCAAGGCGATCACTCACCGACCACCACCCACCCGCCCCCACCTCCGAGTCTCCGTGCCTCCGTGAGACAACCCCGCACCGATTGCCCGCTGACCCCAAACCGCGCCCACTCAGACTCATACCCGCCCAGAACACTCCCACCAGAACTTCGTTCGGGCTGGAAAGCCCGAGCTGCCAAAGTCGCCACCGGCTTGAGTTGGACACGGCAGTGTTCGCGTGCGCGGCATGGATAACGCCAGTTCCCTTCCGGCCCTTTGCGTTTCTCTTCGCGGCTTCGCGTGAGACCAGCGGCCCGCAAAGCACCCCTCACCCCAATGCTGCAGCGTTTCGGCATCTGCGGTGTACACCGCAGTGCTCGGGCTGAAAGCCCACACTACCCCCTGAGGTCCGGCCCACTGCCCACTGACCACTCATTTGCACTTCCGCCCCAAAAGCAGGACACTGCAGGCTTCGGTATGGTTCTCACCCCATTCTGGAGCACACCGGATGAAACTCTCTGATGCAACTCGCTACCAACTGCTGTTCCTGCTCACCCTTATCCTAGTGCCCCGGCTGACAAAGGCAGATGTGGGAGTCGGCGCGGGACCCGCCGCAGGAGCAGAAATGCTGCTGGACGGCAGTCGCGAAATGCTGGACGAAAAATGGACCTACTGGGAAGGTCCCGGTTTCGCCTCGTCACTGCCGATCAAGTGGAAAGTTGTGGCTGATCCGATAAGTGGCGGTACCTGTATCCAGACAGACGATCCGGCCGCTGCCGGCGGCAAATTCGGTGCCGCCGACATCGTCACTAAAAAACAGTTTCGCGATTTTCGACTGCACGTCGAGTTGCTGATTATGAACTCGGGTGGCAACAGCGGCGTTTACCTGCAAAATCGCCACGAAATTCAGGTGCTGGACGGAGACAGCACATCGCACGGCATGGGTGCGGTCATCAACGAGAGTGAATCACCGTACTACGCCTACAACGGACGCGGCGTCTGGAACGCCTACGACATCGTCTTTCGGGCGGCCCGGTTCCGCGACGGGAAACGGACGGAAAAGGCGAGAGTCACCATGTACTTTAACGGTCAGAAGGTGCATCGCAATTTCGAAATCAGCCAGGTCTGGGGCGGACCGCGATCAGGCATCGACGGTGGAAACGATGACGGCAAAGGCATTACCGACACGCCCGGCGGCCTGAAACTGCAATGCGAAGGTCATGACGTGCGATACCGCAACATCTGGATCCGCGAACTGTCACTGGACAATCCGGACACCGATTTCAATGAACCTGCCGCCGTAGCTTCACTGGTCCCGGCAGAGGAAAAAATTCGCAGCCTGTTCAATGGCCTCGATCTTTCCGGCTGGACTGGCGATGCCGCACGCTGGTCTGCGGTCAATGGCATGATTCGCGGAGCCAATGAAAATCGGGTTCCCAGCAGCACATACCTGTTCACCGCCGGCAGTCACCGCAATTTTCGCCTGCTGTTTGAAGTCAGGCAAACAGTCAGCAGCCGTCATTCGACGATGCATTCGGCAGTCGCGGCGCTGGGCGAACGATTTACAGATGCGGGCAACAATGCGTTTGGCTTTCGCGGCCCGCTGCTGATGTTCTGTCATGACTGGGGTATTTGGGATGCACACGGTCGGAATCGAGTCGTCCCTGTGGGTGTCGGCAATGAGGCGGAACGCCGCGGTGAATGGAATCAGATAGAGATACTGGTGCGGGGTGAGCGTTTGCGGTTTGCCGCCAACGGCAAACTGGTGTTCGACTTCACAGACAAGCCCGAACAGCTGAAAACCAGCTCTGTCGGCCTGCAGCTGCACAGCAATGACCAGCCGCAGGAGTACTTTTTTCGCAGCCTTTTGCTGTCGGACAATCCGGGTGATGAACTTGTAACAGTACCTCGCCCGTAGACCGGGTTTGTTAGCTGTATCTCGGGCTGCACGGGGTCCGTACACCCTGCAACACGTCTGCACGCGCGGAGACTCCGTAACCATACCCGGCGAATCGCGGCTACTGCTGGCGGCGCGGTTGCGGGCAGCACCCGCGCCGGGGTATCTTTGAAGTCTGTGGTCAGATCGGAAACCATAGTACTTTTGATTTTACAATTCACACCGCACTGTTTCTGCTGCTCCGGAGTTCCCGTGATACATCGTTTTCGTCTGCTGCTGTTCGCCTTTGCCAGTGTCTTCAGCCTGCCTCACACAGTCAGCGCACAGACGCTGGAACAGCAACTGCTGGCCGTGCCGGAGGCACAGCTGGCGGCAGAGGCATTGCAGTCCGGTGATGCAACTCGCGGCGCCATCCTGTTTCATCAGCCCCAGTCACTCTGCTCACGCTGCCATTCGACAGGACAGACGACCGCCTCATTGCTGGGTCCCGACCTGACGACTTTGCCGGCGGACACCACCGACGCGCATCTGGTCGAATCCGTGCTGCAGCCATCGAAAGAGATCCGCCGCGGCTACGAATCGGTCACAGTCTTGCTGACCGACGGTCGCTCGCTGTCGGGCCTGGTTTCCGAAAGAACTGCCGACAGACTGATTCTCCGCGATGCCGCTCGTGCCGGCGAACTTACGGTACTCACGGCCGACACCATCGATGAAGTTGTGCCGGCAACCGTCTCGCTGATGCCTGCCGGACAAACAGCAACGCTGGCCAGTCGCCAGCAGTTTCTGGATCTGATCCGGTATCTGTCCGAACTGCGTACCGGAGGTGCTCGCCGTGCCCGTGAATTACAGCCGCCGGCTGCACTGCTGACACTGCAGATCCCCGAATACGAGCAGTCGATTGATCATGCGGGATTCATTCGCAGCATGGATGATGCGGCTTTGCAGCGTGGTGAAGCGATCTATCGGCGAGTCTGCATGAACTGTCACGGGACAAAGGATGAGCCTGGGTCGCTGCCGACCTCGCTCAGATTCGCTGCCGGACAGTTCCGCAGCGGCAGTGATCCGTTCACGATGTATCAGACGCTGACTCGCGGCTTTGGCCTGATGGCCGCACAAACCTGGATGGTGCCATCCCAGAAGTACGATGTAATTCACTACATCCGCCAGACCATGCTGAAGCCACATAATCCCTCCCAATATTTCACGGTGCAGGAAGCGTGGCTGGCGGGTCTGCCCAAAGGTGATTCCCGTGGCCCTGAACCCAGCACGATTCAGCCGTGGAACGCGATGGACTACGGCCCTTCGCTGACGCATTCTTACGAAGTGCCCGGACCGCGGCACAACATCGCCCAGAAGGGCCTGGCTGTGCGTCTGGATGCAGGGTCCGGCGGTATCGCCCGGGGCCGGCACTGGATGCTGTTTGACACCGACACGCTGCGAATGGCGGCTGCCTGGAGTGCTCCGGAAAAGATTGATTCCGAGCGGAATTTTATTGACTGGCGCGGAATTCAGTTTAACGGGGAACACCAGATACATCCCACGATCAGCGGTCAGTTGCTGGCGGGCAATGCCGATGGTCCAGGCTGGGCCAGTCCCCGGCATGGCAGTTTTGCCGACGATCAGCGAGTGGCAGGCCGAGACGGGCGACGTTACGGCCCGCTGCCCAGAGAATGGGGTCGGTACCGCGGTCAGTACCTGCATGATCAGCACGTGATTTTGCACTATGAGGTGGGTGGTACTGATGTTCTGGAACTGCCCGGCCTGCGGACTGACGAACGCGGCGATCAGCCGGTCTTCCTTAGAACTTTCAACATCGGTCCGCGCACCAGTGACCTGCTGCTGCAGGTCGCCGAACAGCCTGGTGCAACACTGACGCAGGCCGCCTTGCCTGCCGGCAGCATTGCTGCTGGTGATGCGGTGCGTTTTGGTGCCCCCGCTCTCGCTGCAGCGACCAAAACGCCGTCACTGCCGGTGCAGTTTGACGGTGGCACCTGGCTGCAGTCCACTGACGCCAAAGCGTTTGATCTGACACAGTCGGATTTTACCATCACAGCCCGAGTCCGCACGAAGGGCAATGGCACCCTGTTTGCCCTGGCTCGCCCGACCCCTCAGTGGACGCCTGATGGCCAGGCTCTGTTTATTCGGGGCGGGCGGCTGGTCTACGACATTGGCTGGGTCGGAGCGGTGGAATCAAAACGCCGCGTGAATGATGGCAGATGGCACGATATCGCAGCGGTGTGGACAAAGTCCAGTCGCCGTCTGCAGCTTTGGATCGATGGCCGGCCGGATGCCGAAGGCACTCTGGCGGCAGGCCAGCAGCCTGCAGATGCCGTCATCAGACTGGGATTCACAGCCGGCAATTTTCCGCAGCCAGATTCATATCTGACGGGCGAACTGCAGTCAGTCAGTTTCTTCCAGCGTGCCCTTTCGCGGGAATTGGCGTCAGCCGACCAGGTTGCAGCCGCCGACGGCCTGATCGCTCGCTGGCACCTCGAGGGGGCAGCGGGATCTGAGCTGCCGGCAGCTTCCGGCAAAATTCCGCCGCTGCAGGTGCACCGGGGTGCTGCAACTGCGAAACCGGCTGCTCCGCTCTTCGCCGGTGTTGCTCCGGCAATGCCGGGGCTGCAGTTTCAGGCAGATTCAGATCGCCTGATGCTGCGAATTCCGGCTGGCGCTGATCCGCTGCGTTTCTCACTCTGGCTTTCAGAAAACGGTCAGCCGCTGCTGCAGGCTGAACCTGGAGCTTTGGCGACGGATGCGGATCTGCGCCCTCTGACCAAAGGCGGTCCGGCACGCTGGCCGCAGCGACTGACAACTCGAATCCAGACCCTGTATGACGGCGGCCCCTTTGCTCAGGATGCTCTGACACCACCGGAAACCAATCCTTGGCTTGCACAACTGCGACTGACAGGTCTGGACTTTTTTGCCGACGGTCGCATGGCCGTGTGCACGTGGGACGGAGATGTCTGGATTGTCAGCGGACTGCCGCATGGGCCGGAATTGTCATGGCAGCGAATTGCTGCCGGGCTGTATCAGCCGCTGGGCCTGAAGATCATCGCTGAGACTGTCTATCTGACCTGCCGCGACCAACTGGCAGTACTGCGAGATCTGAATGAAGACGGCGAAACCGATCTTGTGGAATGTCTCAACAGCGATCATCAGGTGACGGAACATTTCCACGAGTTTGCGATGGGGCTGCAGACCGATGCAGCCGGGAATTTCTATTACGCCAAGTCCGGACGTCATGCTTTGCCGGCAGTTGTCCCGCAGCACGGGACGCTGCTGAAAGTCACACCCGATGGTTCTCGCACGGAAATCCTGGCGACTGGCTTCCGGGCAGCCAACGGCGTCTGCCTGAATCCCGACGGTTCCTTTGTAGTGACGGACCAGGAGGGTTTCTGGAACCCTAAGAACCGCATCAACTGGGTCCTTCCGCCGACGGATGGGCAGCCGAAATTCTACGGCAACATGCTGGGCTATCATTCCGTGGAGGATGAATCGGACAGTGCCATGGAGCCGCCGCTGTGCTGGATTACCAACGAGTTTGACCGATCTCCTGGCGAACTGTTATGGGTGGATACGGACAAATGGGGTCCTCTGCAGGGCGGCCTAATGAATCTGTCGTACGGTTATGGAAAGGTATTCCTGGTGCTGCACGAGCAGACGGGCGGGCGTCGGCAGGGGGGGATGATCGAGCTGCCGATGCCGGCCTTCCCCACCGGTGTGATGCGCGGGCGGTTCAATCCGGCGGACGGGCAGTTGTATGTATGCGGCATGTTCGCGTGGGCCGGCAGCGCAACTCACCCAGGCGGGCTCTATCGCCTGCGTCTGCAGCAGAAGCCCCTGCACCTGCCGCTGGCAATGCATGCACAGCCACACGGACTGCAGCTGACATTCAGTGAACCGCTGGACCCGGCGAGTGTTAAGCCCGAGGCACTGCAGGTGAAAGCATGGGATCTGAAGCGAACCGCCGGATATGGCTCTAAGCACTTCAATGAACGCCCCTGGCAGGTTTCCGCGGCAACTCTCTCGGCAGACGGCCTGACGCTCAGCCTGCAAATTCCCGCACTGCAGCCAACGTGGGGAATGGAGGTCAGTTTTGATCTGCGAGCGACAGACGGAGGCCCCGTGCAGGGCCGGATTCACAACACCATTCATGTGACCGGTGAATCTTCCGGCAGCGTTCGATAGTCGCATCTTTCCTGAAAACCTGGCAATCATGCTGACAATCCTGCATACGGCAGACTGGCACCTTGGCCAGTCATTTCACGGTTACTCACGAGAATCTGAGCATGCTGCATTTCTTGACTGGCTGCTGCGGCAGCTGCACGAACTGAAACCGCACGCGCTGCTGCTGGCGGGGGATGTTTTTGATACCATACATCCGTCTGCCAAAGCTCAAAAACTTTTTTATGCGTTTTTGGCTCAGGCCCGCATGCTGCACCCGGATCTGCAGCTGGTAATTACCGCAGGTAACCATGATGCAGGATCCCGCCTTGAAGCGCCGGCAGGTCTGCTGGATGCATTCAGCATCCACATTATCGGCACGCCGCTGAATGCTGACGGTACCGAACTGGACTTTGAACGCCTGCTGGTGCCGCTGCGTGGTGACAGTGGCCAAACCGAAGCCATCGTGATTGCCATGCCATTTCTGCGACCAGCAGATGTGCCAGCGATGCCGGACTCCGAGGATCCCTTGCTGGCTGGAATTCGAGCGGCTTATGAACAGGCTGTTGCCGCTGCTGCAGCCATGAAAAACGCAGCAGCACCGCAGGCGGCACTGATTGCCATCGGTCACTGTCATCTTGCCGGAGGCCTGGAAACTCAGGATTCAGAGAGACGGCTGGTGGTCGGACATGCTGAAGCCATCGGACTGGACACATTTCCGTCAGAACTGGCCTATGTTGCACTGGGCCACTTGCATCGGGCCCAGCAGTTCCAGCAAGGCCGAATTCGATACAGTGGCAGCCCGATTCCACTCTCATTTACTGAAGCCGGATATCAGCACCAGATCATGCGGCTGGATTTTGTCGCCGGACAATTGCAGTCGCATCAGTCCATTCCTGTGCCGCGAACTCTTCCGCTGCTGACTGTGCCGGAACGCGGAGCTGCTCCGCTGGAAGACATCCTGCCTCAACTGCGCGAACTGCAGCAACTTCCTGATGTCCCTCTCGAGCAGCAGCCTTTTCTGCGAGTCAATGTTCTGGCCACCGGGCCGGATCCCACTCGGCGGCAGCAGATCGAACAGGCTTTGCAGGGCTGCAGCGTGCGACTGGTACAGATTCAGCCGCAGTCGGTGGCTGAACAGCAGTCCGAGGATGCGGCAACAGACTCGGCACCGGCCACAGCAGACCTCAGCACACTGACACCGGCCAGCGTGCTGACTCGCGAATATCAGCGAGTTTACGCCACTGAACCTCCGGCGGAACTGCTGCATGTGCTGAATCAGGTGCTGCTGCAGGAGGAGCTTCCAGCATGAGAATTCTGCGGATCACTGCCGAAAACCTCGCGTCACTGGCCGGTGTGCAGACAGTGGACTTCACGCAGGAACCACTGCGTTCAGCCGGGCTGTTCTCGATCATCGGCCCGACAGGCTCGGGCAAAAGCACCCTGCTGGACGCCCTCTGCCTGGCCCTCTACGACGACACTCCCCGACTGAAGCTGGTGAAGGGAACGGTTGAAATCAAGGGGCTGACCCAGCAGGATTCACGTAATCTGCTGCGCCGCGGGGCCACTTCCGGGATGGCTGAGGCAGCATTCACGGGAGTCGATGGTCAGACATGGACGGCGCAGTGGAAAGTCCGCCGAGCTCGCAATAAGGCGGAAGGGACACTGCAGACTGTCACCATGGCACTGTTTCGCGGCAACCTGCAGCCTGGAAAAAACGAACAGCTCGAAGTCGGCGGAAAGAAAACGGAAGTACTCACCGCGATCGAAGAACGCATCGGCCTGACCTTCGAACAGTTCACCAGGGCAGTGCTGCTGGCACAGAATGAATTCTCGGCCTTCCTGAAGGCCAAGGACGACGATCGGGCCACTATCCTCGAGGCCCTCACCGGCATGGAGATTTTCCGCAACATATCCAGGGCCGTGTATCAGCAGACTGCTGACAAGTCCAGGGAACTGCAGCGTCTGCGAGACCAGATGCAGGGACAGACACCTTTGGCGGCGGACGCCAGAGCTGAGGCTGAGCACCAGCGAACACAGGCTCAGGCCACATTGGCTGCAGCTCAGCTGCAGACTGAGCAATGGAAGCAGCAGTTGAGCTGGCATAATGTCCTGCAGCAGCAGCTCGCGGATCTGCAGCAGGCTGAAGAACGACATACGGCAGCTTGCCAGGCCGATCAGCAGGCGGAATCAGACCGACGGCAACTGCAGGTCACCAGCAGGATTCAGCGGGAAGCCAGCAGTCTTGTGCAGCTGGTTGCCGCGGCAGGTCGCAGGCTGCAGACGGCTCAGCAGAAGCTGCAGGAGGATACTGCGGCGGAGGCGGAGTGCCTCGAGTCATTATCGTCAGCCGAGCAGGCAGCTGCAAACGCACAGCAGGCAGAACAATTGCTGCTGCAGACTTACGCTGACCTGCAGCCTGACATCAATGCGGCTGTGAAGCTGGATGCGGAACTGCTGCTGAAACAGCCGTTGCTGAAACAGGCTGATCAGGAATTGCAGCAGGCCACACTTTCGCACACACAGGCCACGACGGCTCTGCAGCATAACCGCTCAGCCCTGCAGGAACAGCAGGCGGAAGATGAGCGACTGCTGATGGAACAGCAGACATTTGCGGAACTGCAGCCGCTGGCGGCACAAGCGGAAGTCTGGCTGCAAAGACTGCAGGATCTGACACGCAGTCGGCAGCAGCTGACGATCATCGAAGATCAGTTGCGGCAGACTGAGGTCGAACTGCAACGGCAACAAAAGTTGGCTCAGCAACAGGATATCGAGCACCAGGCTGATCTGCAGAAGGTCACTCAGCTAACGGACGAACTCAGTCAGGCTCGTGCTCGGCTGCCGCAGCTCGCGCCCGATCACCTCGACCAGACTGAACGACAACTGCAGGACGATCAGGATCAGCTCCGAATTTTTGCCCTGACTCTGCACCAGCTGACCAGCCGCAGGTCCGGTATCAGCGATACTGAGCAGAAGCTTGGGACACGGGCTGCGGAACTGCTGGCGGATGAGCAGCGGTTGCTGCAGGCATTGCAGGAACTTCCCGTGGCAACGCAGCGGGTGGAGGCGGCAAAACAAACGGCCGAGCTGCTGCGGAACGCTCTGGATGATCACTCGGAACGTCTGCGTGCAGCACTGCAGCAGCACCAGCCCTGCCCTGTTTGCGGATCCACCGAACATCCCTGGCACGCTCAGGCAACGGGAATCGGGCTGGAGACACTGCGGCAGGCAGAGCAGACAGTCAGCGAGCTGGCGGAGCGGGAGCGGCAGCTGCGTGACAGTAAACAGAACCTTGAGGGAGCAATCCGAATCCAGAGACAGCAGCAGGCGCAGTTGCAGGCAGATCTGCAGCAGCAGACGCAGCAAATGCAGGCAACGCAAACAGAGCTGCAGAACCTCGCCGGCAAGGCTGAGGCAGCAGCCATCCTGCAACTGCCCGAGTCCGAATGGTTGCCAGCTCAGCAGCAGCTGCAAAATCAGATCAACGAACAGCTGAAGCAGATCCGTGAAGAGCGACAGCAGGTCCGGCGACAGGAACGAGTCTGCCGCGAACTGGAGCAGCAGCGTGAAAGTTTGCTGCTGGAGCAGCAGCAGCGGCAGGCTCAGCGATCAGAGTGTGCCAGCCAGCTCAGCAGTCTGCGGGGGCAACAGCAGACAAAACAGCAGCAGTTTGAAGAGCGGCAGCTGGACTTGCAGCGGCAGGAACAAGTGCTGCAGCCGCTGTGGCTGCAGTTGCCTCAGGGTCAGACTGAATTTACGGCTGATGCTGCAGCATTCTGTGAAACAATCAAGCATCGCTGGCTGCAGCTGCAGGCCGTGCAGAAGGCTCTCGATGACAATCACACACAGACGAAGATACTGACCTCACAGTTACCCAGGCTACAACATGCAGCGGATGTCGCCAAACAGATGCTGCTGCAGCGAACGTGCGAGCAGCATTCGGCCCGCTCTGCATTCGAAGTACTGCAGCGGAGGAGGACGCTGCTGCTGAACGGGCGAACTGTGGAAGAGGTGCAGCTGGAGCAGCGGCATAGACGTGAGCAGGCTGAAAAACAGCGAATCAGTGCGAATGCAGAGCGGGATCGGCTGCTGCAGCAACATGCAGATGCCAAAACCAGTGCAGTCGCCGCAAAACATGCGATTAGGCAGATCACACGCGAGGAAGAGCAGGCGGTTGCGGAAGTCGACCACTGGATGCAGACTTTCCACACTGAAACCGGCCATGCCATCGATCAGACTTCGCTGCAGCAACAACTGTCAGTGCCGGCTGAAACGCTGGAAGCTGAGGAAAGGCGACTGCAGACAATTCGGGATGCGGTAACTCGCAGCGAAACACAACTGGATACATGCCGAAAGACAATCAAGAAACATCGCGAAACAGCAGCACCCGAAAACGATGCTGCTCAGATTCAACAGCTGCTGCAGGATCAGGAGCCACTGCTGCGTGATCGCACTGAGCAGCTGCAGACGGTCGAGTTCTCACTGCGGCAGGATGATCAGGTTCGCCAGCGTCATGCGAACCTGACAATGCAACTGGAACAGTCTGAAGCAACTGCCGGCCCCTGGCTGAAGCTCAACGATCTGATCGGCTCGGCAGACGGAAAAAAATTCAGCCTGCTGGCTCAGCAGGTCACGCTGGACCTGCTGCTGCAGCATGCCAATCTGCAGCTGCGTGAACTGGCGTCACGGTACCGCCTCGAACGGCTGGCCGAATCACTGAATCTTTCAGTCGTGGATCAGGACCTCGGAGACGAACGGCGGTCTGTGCATTCTCTGTCGGGGGGCGAGACATTTCTGGCGTCGCTGGCTCTGGCTCTGGGCCTCGCATCGCTGACTTCCAGCTGCGTGCGGATTGAATCACTGTTCATCGATGAGGGATTCGGCAGCCTCGACGAGGAGACGCTGGAGGTGGCCATGAATGCACTGGCACACCTGCAGTCACAGGGCCGTCGGGTAGGCATCATCACGCACGTCGAACGTATGAAGGATGCAATTCCGGTCCAGATCCGCATCCAGCGGACAGCCGGCGGAGCATCCAGAATCGTGCTGCCACAAAGCCCGTCAGCAACTGACAGCACCTGATGCCGACGGAACCGTGTTCATTATTGGGTACGCCCGCTCCCTGACGGTCGCGGCTGCTGCTGACCACCGATCAATGATCAATGTTGCGTGATCGCCCCGATGTCCTCGAAGAACAGTCGGATGTCCCGCAGCGTCGCAGGCTGAATCATCGTTCCTCCATAGCGAGTCGACACGATGGCTTTGCGAACAGTTTCAGCATCCCCCGCTGCGAAGACGGCCAGACAGGGGACCCTCTGAGTTCTGGCCCAGGCCTGTACCTGCGGATAAACCTGCAGCACATCCTGCGGCGAAGTATCGGCCAGAAACAGCATGCCATCAGGTGGAGTCGTCTTGAGCTTCTGCAGAGCATTCTCGGCAGAGGGCATGATTGTGATCTGAAAGTTGTGGCGACCGAAATATTCCTTCAAAGCTTCGATGCGTTTCTTTTGAGTATCCACGATCAGCAGTCGGAAATCCGGCCGCACCTCAACTCGAAGATCTGCCTGCCCCTGCACTGCCGCTTCCGCTGCATCACCCAGCGACGTCAGCAGCGGACGCAGATCTCGGACAGCCTCAGTCGCCGACTGGTAGCGAGCCGACGGGCTGACCTGCATCAGTTTTTCACAGACCTTGATACATCCGGCTGGCAGTGACGGATTGACGGAAGCCAACGGGCGAGCACTGGTGTAGCGACCCAGCAGCATCCGCTCTTCCCGATCCCTCGTCCGCTCCCACGGACCTTCACCCGTCAGCAACTCATAGAAGATTGCTCCGGCAAAGAAGAGGTCACTGCGAGGATCGTTGCGGGGGGCATTGGTACCACGCTCCAGCGTTGCATACTCAAGTGCCCGCTGGTTCTCTTCTGTGCCCTGCTGAGCTTGCGTTTCCACCCCCGCAAGGCCAAAGTCAACCAGCTTGGCTACCCCCGTGCTGCTCATCAGCACATTGGTCAGTTTCAGGTCCCGATGAGTCACTCCCCGGGTCAGAGCATACTCAAGACCCAAACAGATATGCAGAAGGCAGCGAGTTGCTTCGAGCGGGTTGGAGAACTTGCGGATCTTCAGAAATTCCCGCAGATTTCCACCCTCCACGAACTCCATCGTGAAATACTGAAACCGCCCTTCGGTGGCAATGTCGTAGATCGGTACCACGTTTGGATGTAAGAACTTCTGACAGATGCGAGCCTCACGCTGAAAAGCAGTGACCGCGCGAGGATCGTCGGCCCATCGCTCACGCAGCAGCTTCAGAGCTACGACTTCACCCGTCTCAATATTCGCAGCGCGAAAAACGCGAGCAAAACTGCCAGACGCATTGCGGTACAGCAGCTTATAACGCCCCAGCACCAAACCTTCCGTTTCACCTTTTAATATCCGACCGCTCTGCAGCGATGTAAGCAACTGACGACGCTCCAGCATCTGCAGCACTGCTGCCACATCCGCAGCCGCATCGTACTCAGACTGAACACGAGCCAAATCCTGCAAACTCAGAAGGCGGGACGTCAGCAGCCACGTCCGCAGTGTATCTTTAGTCTTGATTAAGGGCATAACAGATTGAGAAATAACAGGCCCGTGCAAGCGACCAACAAATGCAGCCGCAAAGAAAGAAGCAGGGACTGAGCAGGATTAAGAGTGGAGAATGAACAGAAGTTTCGGAGCAGATTATGAACGAATCACGAGGAAACCGCGGGAAAATCCGGATCGCAGGGCCGGAATCGGCGAAAACTGTAACTTCCTGCCCGAACTACGCAACCTGCCACGCCTCGAATCCCGGGAATGTGAGCAGAAAACAAATCAGACTGCCGGGTCCGCTGCCAGAGCAATGCAGCGGAAGAAAACGGCCGCCAGAGGTGGCACCGTAATGCACAGACTGTGCGTGCGACCATGGGCAGACTCAGCAGTCGAGTAGACACCGCCCTGATTCCCAACACCGGAACCTCCGTACAGGTGGCTATCAGAGTTCAGTTCCTCACGGTAATAACCCGGCTGCGGCACTCCCAATCGATAACCGCTGCAGACCGCCGGAGTGTAGTTCAGCACCACCACAATTCGCTCGCTGACATCTTCGGACGAACGCAGCCAGGCCGCCACGCAGTTGGTCGAGTCATCCCCGACAATCCACTCAAACCCGCAGCTGTCGTGATCTGCGCGATGCAGCCCAGGCAACTCACGATACAGCCGATTCAGATCTTGCAGCAGCCGTCGCACGCCCTCATGCGCAGGAAATTTCCGCAGCGACCAGTCCAGCTCGCCATCATGATTCCACTCGGTCCACTGGCCCAGCTCAGCACCCATAAATTGCAGTTTCTTCCCCGGCGCGGCATACTGCGCTGCCAGCAGCAGCCGCAAGCCCGCCAACTGCTGCCACTGATCACCGGGCATCTGAGATGCCAGGGAACGCTTGCCGTGCACGACCTCGTCATGTGACAAAGGCAATACAAAATTCTCCTCAAAGGCATACACAGTTCGGAAGGTCACTTCCTGCAGGTGCCAGGCACGATGAACAGGCTCACGCCGCAGAAACTGCAGCGTGTCGTTCATCCAGCCCATGTCCCACTTCATAGTAAAGCCCAGTCCCCCCAAGTGCACCGGACGCGAAACGCCAGGCCAGGCCGTCGATTCTTCAGCAATTGTCATAATCCCCGGAAACTCAGCATGCAGCACCGTGTTCAGACGCCGCAAAAACTCAATCGCCTCCAGATTCTCACGACCACCATGCTGATTGGGCACCCACTGACCTGAATCCCGCGAATAGTCCAGATACAGCATCGATGCCACAGCATCCACCCGAATGCCGTCCACGTGATAGACGTCACACCAGAACCTCGCACTGGAAATCAAAAACTCACTCACCTCGCGGCGACCGTAATTGAAAATCAAGGTATTCCAGTCGCGATGAAAACCACGCCGCGGATCCGCATGCTCATAAAGACACGTACCATCAAAACCGGCCAGAGCATGACCGTCCGTCGGGAAATGCCCGGGCACCCAGTCCAGCAGAACGCCAATTCCTCGCCGATGCAGATGATCGACAAAATATTGGAAATCCTGGGGCGAGCCGAAGCGGGACGTCGGAGCAAAATAGCCGGTGGTCTGGTAACCCCACGATCCGTCAAACGGATGCTCGGTGATCGGCAACAGCTGCACATGCGTATGACCAAGCTCTGAGGCGTAGTCAGCCAGTGCATGCGCCAGTTCACGATAGTTGAAAAACTGACGACCATCCTTCGGACGACGCCAGCTTCCCAGATGAACCTCATAGATCGACAAGGGCGTTCGCATCCAGTCCGTCGCTGCACGACGCTGCAGCCACTCGGAGTCCCGCCAGGCAAAATCCCGCAGACTCCAGACCACCGATGCCGTCTGCGGCCGACACTCAAAACAAAACCCCGCAGGGTCCGCTTTCTCCAGCAGATAGCCCGCATGAGTCCGAATGGCGTACTTGTAGCGAGTCCCCGGGGTCACGTTCGACAGCGTCCCCTGCCAGACACCCGTATCCGACGAATGCAGCCAGTCCCGACCCGAAGTCCAGCCATTGCTGTCGCTGATCACCGACACCTCTTTGGCATTTGGAGCCCAGACGGCAAATCGCACGCCGCCAGGAACCAGATGCGCACCCAAGTATCGGTACAAAGTGGTTTCGTCCACCGGCTGGTCAAATGTGCCACGAACGCCCGGTTGAATTTGCAGCACACCCCTCTGCGGTGCAGTCAGCATGGCCGTTCACCTGGTAAAAACAAACAGCAGTTCATGTTGGAGCCCCCATCATATCGACTGCAGCCCGACTCGTCAGCGCTGCACGCACAACGATCGCCACGTTCCCGGTTCCCCCAACAACTGCCCCATGCAACTCCCTCCCAGTCGCGAAATCCCACCCATAACACCACGCTTTTCTGAAACTCGAAAAAACACCTCCCAAGTGCGGTTTTTGCGTCACAAAAGGGAATCTGGTAAAAATAAGCCGAGCCGATTGACACTCAGTCACCTGTCAAAATAGTCTTCTGTTAACGATCGCACGGACTTTGCCGGCGGAAATGGATCCGCAAGGTAAACCCGTCAGAGGCTGGCCGGCCCGCATCACGATCAGGCTCGGCCATTCATCAGATGAGGATTTCACAATGCGTTACATGACACTGCTGGCTCTGCTGGCAACATCTCTGTTCGCCAGCCCGGCTGAAGCCGGTCGCTGCCGTCCCGCAAAGAAAAGCTGCTGCGCTGCTGCAACAGCCCCGGCCGACGAAGTCAAGCCCTGCTGCGAGGCAGAAGCTAAGCCATGCTGCAAGACCGCTGAGCCGAAGCCATGCTGCAAGACCGCTGAGCCGAAGCCATGCTGCAAGACCGCTGAGCCGAAGCCATGCCGTCGCCTGATCGTTCGCCCCTGCCGCAAGGTCGCTGCAAAGCCATGCTGCCACGCTGCGGCTCCGGCCGCCGCTGCTGCACCAGCAGCTGAAGCTGCTGCCCCCGCAGCACCAGCTGCCGAAAAGAAGGCTGACGTGCCAGCTCCGCCAGCAGCTGCTCCAGAAGCCAAGTGATTTCACATCCTGAAATCTCCAACGAAAGTCCCTGACTGCGGTTCGCCCGGTCAGGGATTTTTTTTCGCCGATGCCCCTGAACCAGTTCGTCAACGCGCCCGGTCAGTCAACGCGATAGTGCCGCAGTTGCTCTTCATCCAGCTCCACCCCCAGACCCGATCCCGTCGGAACCTCGGCCGCAGGAGGCCCCAGTCGCAGTGACTCAGTGATCAAATCAGCCTCGTGATAAAATGGACCTATCGTGTCCGCCGGAAATGCGTCCGTGTCCACCTCTGGAAATGCTGCCGCCACCTGCAGCATCGCCGCCGTCCCGATTCCCAGTTCCAGATTGCTGCCAATCGTGCATCGCAGTCCGGCAGCTCGCGCCACCGCCACAATGTCAGACGTGGCCGCAATTCCACCATGCTTGCCAGGATAAATGCTGAAAATATCGGCCGCTCGATGCTGCGTCAGCTGCCACGCATCCTGCAAAGTAAACACGCTCTCGTCCGCCATAATCGGCACCACAGACTCACGACGCAGCTCAGCCAGCGCAGCAAAATCACCAGCCGGAATCGGCTGCTCCGCCAGCAAAATCCGCTGGTCTCGCAACTCACGCAGACAATAGCGAGCCTGCTGGATTGTCCAGCCACAGTTCGAATCAATCGTCACCGGAATGTCAGGCCCGCACACCTCACACACCGCCCGCACTCGCGCAATATCAGTTTCCGGGTCCAGACCAGTTTTCACCTTCACACAACTGACACCCAATGCCAGATGCTGCTCAGCCATCCGCCGCGAACCGTCAATATCCCGCGCCCAGACCACCAGCTTAATTCGCACACGATCTCGCACACAGCCACCCAATAGCTGCCAGACAGGCAACCCGGCTGACTTCCCCGCCAGATCCCAGCAGGCCATCTCAATCGCCGACTTCGTGAACGGATTCAGCTTGACCAGGAAATCCATCGTCCTACGAATTGACGTAATGTCTCGCGGATCACGACCCAGTAAGGCAGCAGCAAGGTATTCGCGAATCAACGCAAGTACCGTGCCCTGAGTCTCGCCGGACCACAACGCCGAAACAGTCGCCTCACCTAACCCGATCAGCCCCTGATCCGTATGCACCTTCACAATCACATACGGACTGGTCGCATGCTCGCCATGCGCCGTCTTGGCCGTCATTCCGGACTTCAATGGAACACAGACCGGAATCGCTTCGATTGCAGTGATCTTCACCAGAGATCTCCCCGCGACCAGTCAGCCAATCATTCGTCCTGATGCTTCGGCTCCGGCAGCACAAACGTCAATACGGTCCCCACCACCGCGTAACAGCCGGCCACGATCGCGCACATCAGAGCGATTTTTTCGGGTTTTGGCGGAGTCGAGGCGGAAAGCGTAAGAGTAATAAACGCGGCTGCCGTCCCAATCACCCGACCACCAATATTCGCCGCAAAACTCTCGCCGGTACCACGCAAATGCACCGGGAATACCAGCGGAATGTAATTACCCCAGAAACTCATCTGACCCACCACCAGCACGCCCGCCAAAAACACGGCCATCTGGAATGTCCCCAGACTACCGACGGTATTCAGATTGTTCGACAGCCACCAGTACAGCCCCGGTATCAGAAACAGACTGGGAATCTGGAACAGACGGAACAAAGTCCGTCGACTGGCAACCTGTACGGCCAGCACCGCCAGCAGCACTCGACCCACCAGACCGCCAGTTTCCTGCCAAGTCTGCACCGAACCGGTGATCGCGTCCGTTGTGTTGCCCTTGATAGCCCCCAGCTCTTTCGGAGTCAGCTTTTTGCCGTCCGCCGCAGCCTTCTCTGAAGCCGCTGCCTGCGCCTTTTCCACAGCTGCCTTCACATCCACATGACCGGGCAGAATCTGAGGATTCTGCTGGATCGCGCCAAATGCCAGACCAAACGTGGTGGCGAACACAATCGTCGTTGTCAGCGTTGTCCCCAGCAGTTGCGGGCTGAACAGAGCCGCTATGCTAGGACGCTTCAGCGTGCCTTCCTGACGTTTCTTCTGCCAAGCCGGAGATTCCGGCAGGAACGGACGAATCAGAATCAGTGGAATCGCCGGAATCAGCCCGGAAATCAGAGTATATCGCCAGGCCGCATTCACGCCCTGAATGGCCGGCAAATCCTCAGCAAACTTCGCTGCTGCCGTGTTCATCAAAGCCACCATCACCCCGCCCAGTGAGGAAAAGGCCTGAGTATACCCGAGCACCTTTTCACGCTGCTGCGGATTCGGAAAAAGCTCGGCCAGCCACGCAACCGCCGCCACAAATTCCACACACACTCCCACAAACACGCAGCAGCGGAAAAACAACAACTGATACAAACTGGTGGAAAAACCGGCAGCACAGGCACCAAATGCATACAGCAAAATGCTCCACGTCAGTACCGTTCGCCGACCCAGCCGGTCCGTCAGGTAACCACCCAAAAGACCAAATACCCCGCCGGCCAAAGCGGGCACAAAGAACAGTGTCCGCGCCCAGTCGACATACAGCGGGCCACCCGGCAGCCAGTCCTGAGGATTCTGCCCCTCCGCCAGCACATGCAAATCTGCAATCGCTGTCTTCACGATCAGCGGCAGCATCAGCAGTTCATAAATGTCGAAGGCAAACCCAATCGAGGCGATTGTGCAGATCAGCCACTGCACGGACGTCAATGCCTGAGCGGCAGGTGAGGTCGGTTTATCTGGAGTGGACATGGGGCAAAATCCGCGGCAAACAAGAGACGGGGAACACAGCAGCAGGAGCCCGCCAACACAGCAGACCCGTTACCGGACCCGCAACGGGCCGGAAGACCCTTTATTGTGGAACCTTCGCCGTATGAACGCAACCTCGCCAGCCGAATTGCCACCACATCCGCGAAACTCAGTTCACCCGGGTCCCGAGTCGCTCCGCCGCCTTCGCTCCCTCCGCCCCTTTCGCTGCCTTCGTCGGATCAGTAAACAGCCGCACCGTTACGCGAGTGTTCGCTTTGATCTCGGAGCCCGGCTTTGGATCCTGCGACTCCACTGTGTAAATCGCTGCCTTCGTCGCCGCTGGCGGCCCTGGCAGCAAAACCACACGACTGTCTTTCGGATTCTTTTCGTCGCGAGATAGCCCCAGCGCCTGCAATGTTTCCACAGCCTGCTTGTGCGGCTGGCCAATCAGATCCGGGACCCGACTGGCCTCAATCTGCGTTGCCGGTCGCTGCTGACCTCGCGGAAGACCCTTTTCCAGTGGCACCTTTTCTGCCGGCAGAGGACCACTATCGTCAGCTAATTCCTGAAGTCCCTCACCTTCCCCCGTGCGGATAATCGTCCAGCCAGACAAATTTGGCTCGAACGATGGCTTCCCGCCATTCCAAAAATTCCTGATGAAACTCTTCTGGTTGATCTGCAGCTTCTCAAAGCGATACACAGTGACCCTGGTTTCCGCCGGATCATACATCTGCACCGCAATCGGCAGCCAGGTCTGCAGATCCAGCATCACGTCCGCATGATGCCACGAAGCAGCATCCTGCGGCAAATTCGGGTAGATCACCAGGTGCAGTCGAGTCGCACCGGGTTTCGGTGACTGGCTTTTGTGGTATCCAATTTCAAAGCGATGACGAGCCTTTTCACGGGGCATGCCAAACAGAAATGGCAGCGGGCTGTCCATAATGTTCGTGCCCTGCATTGCAGCAGGGATCGCCATGATGACGGCCTGCTTCTTTTGCGGGGTCATCTGGAAAATCCGCTGGCCATTGCACCACCACTCTTCATCCTCACTATCCGTCAGATCAAACGGTTCTCCCGTCGTTTTCAGCCGATGCGGACTGGGGCGACCGTTTTGCTTCGCATCAGCCACTTCCTGCTGACGACGCCCAAGCACCTGCGGTGTAACACGAGTAAAAATGAGTTCCATCTTGCCTTTATCCGGCTGCTCATAGGCAAAATTGCCACGGGACAGTTTTTCCGTCTCAAACGTCAGATCATATTCATGACGCCAGATATCACCTTCCATCCGGAAAATGCCGCTGCTCGCCTTTGACCACTGCTCCAGATAGCCGTCCAACTCCTGCTCCTGTTCGGCTGTCATCGCCGGAGCACGCCGGCCCTGCGGACGTCCCTTCATTGTGATCACAGCACCTTCGGCTGCAGGCTGCTCAGCACCCTCAGCAGGCGTCTCGGCGTCACCGGCCACTGCACCGCCTGCAGATTCATCAGCCAGACGGCTGCGGCCCGCAGGAGCCGCTTTCGTGCCACGAGACGTCTGCAACGGTCCGCTTACCCCGCCAGCCTGCGACTTTCCCTGACGAACCTGAGCCGGCAGGCTCGGCAATGACAACAGCAGGTAAACAAGACACCCCACAGCAGCAACAGACCTGACCATCGGACTCCCTTCCGACGCCGAAACCTTGGCAGTTTCAGCTTCTGCAGTGCCGACCAGCACCATTCGCTTCCCTGCGAACACGGCTGCCAGCACTCATTTTCCCGATCTCAACCCTTTGAGTGGCCCACAGAACCAGCAAAAGTCTGAGGTTTTTAGCGGATTATCGAGATTCGCTCCAGATCGGTTTCCCCGACAAATCACTGCAAAAATGCGGTGCCCGAAGGGAAATTCAATAAAATTTGCAACCGAATTCTCTAGTTCCGGTCGACCGGCACTCGCACTGCAGCAAAATACGCCTCCAGTGAAACTGCAGCGGCAGTTTCTGCCGCAGCAACACCTCTGCCCCTCAGCCAGACGAAGCCTTCCCCACGCGAAAAACACCCAGCCAGCACTGCAAGCCGGCTTAATCTGACCGTAATTCTGTATCCATCTGCATCAATTCCCAGTTTCAGTCTGCCCAGCAGCAATTAGCAGTGGGATACTGCAGGTCGGTGAGCCACAGTCGATCCCGCAGGAACACTTACCCTGAACTGCGTCGTGCTCGTGGAAGACGATCTGGTCATGTCCCGCGTTATCAGCGAATATCTGACTGCCAACGATTTTTGAGTGCGAGCCGTTAGTTCCGGCCGAGCCGCCATGGAACTGATTCAGCAGGAACCTCCGTCGATCGTCGTGCTGGATGTCAACCCGCCGGATATCGACGGATTTAGCCTGTGCCTGTGCCTGCGTCTGCGTGAAAACTATCACGGGGCCATCGTCATCGTAACGGCTTGAACCACCGACGGGGATGAAATCCTCGGGCTGGACTGCGTCGCCGATGACTACATCGTCAAGCCCGTTCGTCCCGCTGTGCTGCTGGCACGTCTCCGCAGTCACCTGCGGCAAAAATACGACATCGATTCCAGCGACCCAAGACTTCAAATCGGACACCTGCCGGTATTCCCGATCCGTCGTACCTGTCAAATTGCTGACCGTCAACCGGCACTCTCCGGAAACGAATTCGAACTGCTGATGCACCTGATCAAACATGCGGGCCAAAGAATCAGTCGCGAGGAACTGCACACACTGGTGATTCCAGAACCATGGTCACCCAGTGATCGCAACATTGATCTCCGGATCTCCCGTCTCAGGCAGAAACTGGGCAGTCCTGAAACTTCCGGCCTGCAGATTCGTTCGGTCCGCAATGTCGGCTATGAACTGGTACAGGCCACATGAAAATCCTGTTTCTAAAATGCGGTCTCCTGTTCACCATCATTTCTTGCATTTTCGCCGGTGCTTACCCTTTTGCGATCGGCAGAGAACACTTCAACGATCGTGATTGAATTCAATCCGGTAGTGTCCGTCTCCAGATTGCAGGTCCGAGGATGGCTGCGCAGAAACTTCAGCAACTCGATGCAACGGAGTCCGTCGATCAGGTGTCTGCAAATCGCCGCGCATTTCAGCACGTGATGCGAAAAATGATCGTTAATGCATGGCTGTATGCCTATGCCAGCATTCAAGTTTCAGCCCTCTCGGCCACGCTGCCGTCGCCCGCTGCCCTGAACGGACGCAACACGGCCCAAATTCAGCAGCAGACCGCATCCGACCAGCACTGCATTTGCGTCACGGTTGAAGATGACGGTCCCTGGATTTTCGCCAGCGGGCACTCCGAAGCACTCGCGCCACTGGTCAGCCTGGCGGAACGACCCGGTTTTCCGAATTCCGTCAACCCGCCGCTAAATCGATCTCAGTACGGTGGATACGGGATGGGTCTGGCTATCGTCAAACGCCTTCTAGAACAGCCCGGCGGAACCATCGCAATTGAAACTTTCAGTCTCGGCCGCTGCCGCGTCCGCACACTGTGTGCCCAGTCAAAACATCAGCGGAGAAATCATCTCGTAGCCGCCAGAATCCTGTAAAAAACTCCAGAATTTTATTGAATTGGATCTATCTGATGTTCTCAGAAACTGCCGGACTGCGGGAAACTCTACACCCTCTTCGCCGTTCGTAACTCAGGATTCGCCACTGATGACCGCCTCACAACACCCCCCCGGTGACGCTGCTCCGCATCTCAGGCTGCTGCTGCTCCTGCTGCTGCTGGTCCCCTGCATCGGTTCGGCAGTCGTCCGGCTGAAGTCTGACTCAGCCCCCGCGCTGCAGGTCGTTACCGAACGCCCGGCACTTGTGTTCGAAACCTATCTGGCCGACTCCAGCCAGTACGAAGCAGAATCACGACCGGTCATCACCGAAGAATTTTATTTCCGCAATCAAGGTCGCAACCCGGTCGAGATCATCGAGTTGAAACCCAGTTGCGGCTGCCTCGCACCACAGGCTTCGTCACGCATCATCGAATCCGGTTCCACCGGCAGGATCACCCTGCCCGTGCGCACGGCGAACGAACCGGCCGGTTTCCGCGAATACATGGTCAACGTCCGCTACAACGACCCCCAGCCCCGCGAAGTCACCCTGACCTGCCGCATGCTGCTGCCCGAAAAGAAACTGCTGATTGAACCGCGAGTCGTCATGGTGATGGGCCAGCCGGCTGCCGATGCCACGTACAACGTTAACATTTCAGATTTCCGCGAGGGTCGCGCAGAGCAGCCTATCCAGATAGCTCGAATTGAAGCCACACCCTTCTTCATCCAGGCCAGTCTCGCCGGACAGTCCACCGGCTCTGAACTTAGCCAGACCCGCCTGAATATCCGCTTTACCAGCGATCAGCCTCCGGGACAACATCGTGGACTGGTCTCGGTCTTCACCAACGACCCCGATTATCCGGTCATCCAGATCCCGGTCGTCTCGGGCAGCCGCATCTCTGGTACTGCCCCCGGCGAAAACAACCGCCCTCCGGATGCCCCCCGAGCACGCTCAGCACCGGAAATGGGGCGAGTCGTCGTCAACAGAAATGCCGTCAGCCAGTCGGCAGGGTCCGACCTGCAAATTATCGCCCCGGCAGACTGGACACCCGGTACCATCGACTGCTGGCCCGCTCAGGTGAATGCCAACATCACACCCGTGCCAACAGACAGCGACACTGAACCTCAGTCGCCTGAACAGCACAAATTTCGACTGACAATCGGACTCAGTGATCTGCCACCCGCCGGATTACAGCGGGGAGTCCTAACGCTGCACTTTTCGACGCCGACAGGCCCGCGAATACTGACAGTTCCCCTGTCATTTGTCTGGCTTTAACGCACCAGACCACACCCAGCGATACAAATTGCGACTGTCCACATAACGCGACTCCGACGCCGCCGAGCCCAGCACCACCACAATCAGCCGACGACCATCACGCTCACCCACCGACACCAGACACGCACCCGCCTTGTCCGTCGTACCAGTCTTGACTCCCGCATAACCGGCCATCCCCAGCAACTCGTTTGTATTTTTCCACAACACATTCCGCTGATAGCCTCCCTGTCCCGATACGACAACTCCTCGCTGTCGAGTCGTGATGACCTGGTTCAGAACCGGACTTTCCAGCATCCGCTGAGCCAGCCTCGCAAGATCAAACGCCGACGCATAATGCGCGGGACCAGTCAGGCCATGCGGATTTTCAAAATGAGTATTCACGATGCCAAGAGCACCCGCTTCCGCATTCATCGCCTGCACAAACCGCTGCAGCGGGTCATCCGACGGCGTTTCACCCGCCGGCAAGGTCAGTTCCAGTCGCTCCAGCACACGTCCGCCAAAATGTTCGGCCAGCGCCACCGACATGTCGTTCCCCGAAGGCAGCATCAAACCAAACAAAGCTTCCTGTACCGGCAGCGATTCACCACTGCGGACTCCCGAGGTTGAACCAATGGTGTTATCGCCGCGAGCCGACATTGTCAGAGTCTCCTGAGCCAGTTCGGGAGATTTCTGCAGTAACTTTGCCACCAGCCAGGCCGTCATCATCTTTGTCGTGCTGGCCATGTCCTTCCTTGCCAGAGACTCATGGCCCGCCAGCTCAGTCCCCGTAACGGCATCCACAATCGTCCATGCGTCGGCGGTGACCAGCGGCGGCCCCGCCAGCGGCTCCGCAGGCTCCAGCGGCAATGATTCTGAATTCACAACGTCCGGAGCCGGAACCGGATCAGGCTCCACGACTGGCCCCAGCTTCTGCCAAAAATCCGCCCGCACCACTCCATCCACCGCCAAACCGGACGACTCCTGAAACCTTCGCACAGCAGCCTCGGTTGCCGGTCCGAAATCTCCGTCCACTCCCAGCGCAGGAGTTGGCTGCAGCCTGGCATTCAATGTTCGCTGCAGCATTTCCACTCGCTGGCCAAACGCCCCCAGCTTTAGTTCCGGGTCAACCGCAGTCCCCTGCTTCCACACCGGATTGAAATGCTCCCACGCCGCCTGCGCAACTTTGGCAATCAGTTCGTGAGCCGAATTGTTGTCCTCCCAGCTGCGATCTTCGTTTTCAGTCGTCAGGACACAAATGGCAAATACTCCACCAGGCCCGAAAATCAGACCGGCATCCGTGCGAGATGCAGCCACCGCACCGCTCTTGTGAGCAATTCGGGTGCCGCGCGGCAGTCGCGCTGCCAGCATCGTGGCATCCTCACAGCTCTCCAGATGCTGCAGCATTGCCTGACACGATTCAGGCTTCGCCGCAGTGCCTCGCTGAATCTGCTCCAGCAGCCCAATCGTCTCCAGAGCTGTGGTGCTGCCCAGCCCATACAGTCGACTGCGTTCCGGAGCAATCGTGGTGTCACCGCGGTAGACAAAGGAATTCAGTCGAGTCTCTGTATAGCCGAGTTCCTGCATGCAGGCTGCGACTGCCGGCAGACCAGTTTCACGAACCACCAGATTCGTCGCAGTGTTATCCGAATAACGAATCATCAGGCGCATCGCATCCCGCACCGACAGCTGCAGCCCCGACGAAAAATGGCCGGTGAGAATTCCTGAGCCCGGCACCTTGTCGGTGTCAGCAAGAGTCACCAGCTTTGCGGGATCAAGCTGCCCCGCATCCGCCTGTCGGTAAGCAGTGACCAGCACCGGCAGTTTGATCAGACTGGCCGTCGGCTGCACAACGTCAGCCCGCCACAGGAACTGCTCGCCGGTATCCAGATGCCGAATGGCAACGGACGCATTGCCCCGATGAGCCTGCACCAGCGGCTGAATCCGCTCGGACAGCGTTTGAGCCGAGCAGGGCAGGCAAAAGCCGGAGACCGCAGTCAGCAGACTGCAGTTCAGCAAAAGTACCGCCCGAACGCGATTCACCAGACTGCCTGACATTCGCATCACTGCTGTTCCTCAACGGACCTTCGAAACCAACGACAAGTAGTGCAGATACATTCTAAGATGAGCCCTGCAGTGTGTCGAACGGAGCATCCGCAGTTGAAAATGCGATTGTTCAAAAAAATCAGCTCCCCTCCCGCTCCCTGACGGTCGCGGCTCCTGTTCACCACTGACCACTGATAGCCCCCTCTCCCCCGCGGGGGAGAGGGGATGGGGGTGAGGGGGCCACACACCCACAAACACACACCCCACACCACATGCGCATCCCGCATGGCAGTACCATCGAGGCCCTTGATACCGCACAGCGCACACCCGCGGACTTCCGTCCGCGGCTCGCCCCACTGACCACTGACCACTGATTTGCTTTTCCGCCCACTGCCCTCGATCATGCTGGCGGAATCTTTCTGTGGTCCCGTTTATCCCACCCTCCCCCTGGTCCAACCCCTGCCATGGCCGCATCCGACTCCCTCGCTCGACGCAGTTACTGGACCGAACAACTGGAACTGGGCTACCAACTGGTCCAGCAGATTCAGGCGTGGCCGGTGCAGGAGTCCCTGGAACCGTTCGCCTGCCTGCCCACCGCCGCAGCAGCAGCCGGGATCGACATGCTGTTTTCCAGCAGCAAGATCGCCGGAGGACTTGATCGCATCCACTGGATTCGTCGTTCGCTGGTACCGGATGTTCTGGCCATCGCCACTGCAATGCTCAGCCGCGGCTGGATCCTGAAAATCGAAGACAGTTACCGCTCACTGGAAATGCAGACTCGCCTTGGCAGCAAGCCCGAGATCTTCGACGCAATTCTGCAGAAGTGCATCTGGGAAAACGGCGGCACAGTGCCTGGCCCGGACGTACTGTTTCGCCGCGGCTGCGTACTGGTCGCCAATGTTCCCAAAGTCGGTACTCACATGTCCGGCACTGCCATCGACATTTCCGTATTCCGCCGCAGTGATGGCACCGAAGTATGGCGCGGCAATCCGTATTTGGAAATGAGCGAACGGACTCCCATGCGGTCGCCCTTCGTGGAACCGGAATTCATCGCAAATCGACTGGCCATCACAGAACTCATGGAAGCTCACGGATTCATGCATTTCCCCTTCGAATTCTGGCACTACAACAAAGGCGATGCACTGGGACATATCCTGAGCAACATGCCCAGACCAGCCGCCTTCGGACCGGTGCACTGGGATGCCGCCAGCAACACAGTCACCGCAGTCCGTGATGCCGATCAGCCGCTGCGACCACTGCCGGAAATCCAGCGCGAAATTGACGCGGCCATCGCACGACTGGATAGCCGCGGCCAAACCCGCTGAACCAAATCCCTGACGCCCGCAGCACGCAACCTTCAGGTCTGTTGCTGCAGCATTCGAAACAGCTGCTGCAGCCGTTTTACCGCATGACGGTCCGCAGAGGCCATTCCACGACAGCCATCCGCCATGAAATCCGAACAAATTCGGAAAAACAAAGAATGCAGCCCGAGTACCGCCGGATTCATAACCGCTCCCTCACGCTCGCGGCTCCTGCTCAACACCTGCCTCGCCAACAACACCGCACTCATCGCACATATAAAAATTCGCTGGAATTCAGCAGCACATGACACAAATCCGCCAGCGCAGCCTGCTCAGGCGTCTGAGCACTGGCACCAGCCTGCAGCCGCAAACCCGCACCAGCGGCAGACGAATCTCGCAGAATGCCCGGCTGAGCTTCAAAACGCCAAAATGCCAGTGTCGCCGGCCCCGGAGCTTCACGGGTCAGCAGCAGCTCGTCCTGAGCCAGTACGCCGCGAGTCAGTCGGAGGTCGTCCAGCAGCCCGTCAAACTGACTGTCCGCACCGGAACGATAGCCAATCGACACCGGCAGTTCGTTCTGCAGCCCCGCAGCCAGCTCCAGCGGCACCGAAACCACACTGATCGGCTCGTCCTCGTTCGCCAGATTCCGCAAATAAAACACCGCTTCTCCCGGCTCAGACACAGACGTGGCCGGTCTCACTGACACCGCGGCAAAATACGGCACATTGAAGTCCACTGTATGATCCGAAAATAACGCCGCTTCCCGCTGCACACCCGCCACCGTTTTTCCGAACAGCTGCAGCACCAGAGTCTGCGGTTTGCGACGCGACCCTTTGCCAGTCACACCAAACACCCAGCCACTGTGATCCGAATTCCCATCCCACCGCGCGGCGATCGTCCGCACAGCCCCCGAGTCATAGACAGATCGCAGCTGAAAACAGGCCTCAATCGTAAAACCACCGGCTTCATCCTGCGCCGCCACTGCAGCCGCCATCCGCGGTGGCTGCTCCGCAGGATTCAGCAGCAGTGCCTGACCGGGCCGCGCAGGCAGACTGCCCACCGGCAGCGCACCACCCTCCGACTTCCGATCACTGTCCTCACGCAGTTGCAGCACCTGCCGGTCCACAAATGCCCGCGCCGCTGACAACTCAGCAGGTTGCGGCATGCGGCCCCACGCTGACAACCATAATTCCTGCAGTAACTCATCGGAGACACCCTCACCCGACTGCCCGGCCGGCAGCACACG
>Ga0194113_10000321_pt1 | contig 61093 bp, 8 predicted proteins | sample TA2MahC200mmetaG_FD_146193 | JGI IMG/M metagenome (GOLD analysis project Ga0194113, IMG submission 146193) | Freshwater microbial communities from Lake Tanganyika, Tanzania - TA2015017 Mahale Deep Cast 200m | ecosystem: Environmental > Aquatic > Freshwater > Lake | place: Tanzania: Lake...
GTGATCATCATCATGGCCATGGTCACGGTGAACCTCTCCAAGGTCGCCCTGATCAAGACCGAGACCTCTAATGCCGCAGATGCCGGAGCCATAGCCGCCGGCTCAGCCATGGCCAGCCTCTTTAACAGCCTGGCCCAGGCTAATTCCTACATGATCACCGCTTATGAGGAGTTTATGGTCGAGGTCAGTGTTTTGTTTATTGAAGCCGTGGTTGCGTTGGTGACTGCGCAGTTAGAAGTAGCTACGGCCATAACGGAATTTGGTGTCGCAGAAGCGGAGTTAGATGTGGCATTAGCAGAGATAGGTTCGGCCATAGGTTTGGCGTATGAGCTGCCGGGTGCGGCAGCGCTGGACGCGGCGGCAGCAATCGTTACCCTCGGTGCTGCTGAAGCAGCCCTTGCCTTAGCTGAAACAGCGGTTGCTGCAGCAATAGTAGCGATAGGAGATTTTATCAGTACTATGTGGGGCATCCTTATCTCCGTAACTGCCTTTTACGGCGCCCAGTATTACATCTATTGCAACCTGCGCGATACGGCGGAAGAAGGCCGCTACAGCGCCCTCAAGATGGGGCATGGATATGCCTTCTCTAACAGCGGCACCGCCGGCAAGCTCACTGACTCCCAGAAGGATGATTTCGAGGCCTTCACCGATGCTATCAGCGACGACGATACCCCCGCTGAGACTTATACCTATTCCTGGAGTGACGGACAGGGGAGGGGTCACTCCGTGACCACCAATGTCACCACCCAGCTTCTGGACCATTTTCAGCTGCAGGTGGCGCTCCTGCCCTTTCCGGTGGAAGAAGCGGATTTGATCGCAATTATTACGTTAGCAGAGATTGTCGAGGGTGAGCTGGGTACTGTGGCCGCAACATTCCTGACGATGACGATAAAGCTTGTTCTTGCAGAGATACTCCTTTTTATCGCGGAGATCGTTTTATGGGTGGCCGAAGTCTTTCAGGTCATCTGTTGCGGATGCGGGCCGTGGTGTCCGTATTGCTGCGCTGCCTGCGCCCTCTGGATCGCCTGGTCTTCTATCGGAGCCGGGCTTTTGGGGGCTGCCGAGGGGCTGGTGGCTGCGGTAGCGGTAACAGTCGCCGCAAATCTAGTTCTTCTGGGAACGGTGGAAGGGGAGTTGATCGCTCTTGATATCATGGTGGCTGCTGCCTGGGCAGGCCTGGCGCCGGGAGACATCGTGGATAGCACCAGCTGCGGGGATGCCTGGACATGGATCATTCTCTGGATGGTTGACCTGGTGCATGACCGCAGGATCTCGGTCAGCTGCGCCCAAAGCCACGGAGGCGGTGATTACGGCTTCTGGGAGACCACCTATCCGGATACCTATAGCTCTGCCACGGTTGATTTTAGCGGTAACGGGGATATCTATGAGCCGGTGATGCGTTATGATGCTTCTATAGTCTCGGTAGAATAAAATGGAAAATAATACTCACGGAGGTGCAAAGATGTTTTTCGGGGTAAAGAGAGCAGGGCTGATACTGATTGCCGCAATCATACTTTTTTCCGGCATAGATTCGGGTGATGCTGCCCGGTGGGATTCAGGCAGCCTTCCGGTCCCGGCCAAGACCGAGAAGATGAAGGAGGAGAAGCGGCTGGTAGGAGGAACAGAATACATCTTTACTTATTATTCCAGCAGCCTTGAGCCTGCGGGCGTAAAGGATTTTTACCGCACAAAACTTACTGCCCTGGGCTGGCAGGAGCGTGATTTCAAGGCTGACCTGGAGAACATAAAAACGATGGCCGCAATCAGGCCGGATGCGTTCAGCAAGATGCTGGAGCAGAACCTTATTTTCATTAAGGAGAATAAAAGGATCATCATAAGCTTCATTCCTGAAGGCGCTTCCGGGGCCACGGATAAACGTATCAAGTTCAGTGTCTGCGTGGGGGATGCTTCTATTCCTAAGGGAGGCCAGAAGGGCTCTGTCCCCGAACTCCTCACTAAGCCTAAAAGGGAAGTGGCGCCGGTATATCCGGGAGCAAAGCTGGTGAGGGCAACGGAAGACGAGCGCATCTCAAGGCTCGCCTATTTGTCCGGGGATAAGATGGAGAAGATCGCCCGTTTTTACAAGGATAAGATGCCGGCCCTGGGCTTTAGCCTGGTCAATGAGAAGCCGTTTGAGGAGATCAGCGGTAAAGATACAATGCCTAAGGATTGCCCTACCTGCGCGCAGAAATCGCCTGTCCCGATGAAGATCGCGATACATAAGCTCAGCTTTATGAACGCCAAGAGAGATACCTGTAATATCGTCCTGACCAAGATCGATCTTCCGGATAACTTTCAGTCTTTGGCTAAGGGGGTAGAGGATATAGCCAAAGGGCTCGGTGAGACAGTGAGCGTAAAAATGGATTATACGAATATAATGGTAGACTATGAAAAAGCTAAAAAGTAAACGGGCGCAGCACTTGATGGAGTATGCGGTCTTATTTGCGCTGGTAGCGGCAGCGCTGGTAGGGATGCGCGTATTTTTCACCCGCGCAGTGCAGGAGAAGTTCCGCCAGTCAGCGGATGTCTTTGGCGGCGGGGAGCAGTATTCTCCGGGAAGGACCAGTACTTCCGGTGGCGGCATGAGTCAAGGGATGAGTGCCGGTTCAGCCAGCAGGAGCTCGGGTTCGGGCTTATCCGGCGGCTCAAGCGGCGAGGCAGGCGGGACTTTTGACTGGCATGACTGGCAGGAGGAGGTCACAGAGGAGGTAACAGAGCAGGAGACGGATTGCGCCAGCCTCAATGCCACAGTGAACACCGCAAACAGCCAGATAGGCGAGTTAAACAGCAATATCGCAGACCTGGATTCTCAGGTCGTCGAGATGGAGAATTACGAGGCGGAGTTCAGGCAGCGGGCATATATTGCATATCTCTTTGGGACAGAGTGTTCAGGGGAAGAGTGGGATGAGATGGCGGATGAATTTGATGTGGATCCGGTGAGCCAGAATATACTCGGCCAGAATGTCTACCGCAAAGGCGATCTTTATACGGCGGTTGCCGACAGGCTGGATGCGTCAGCTGCAGACTGCCGGACAAGAAGGGCGCAATTAGTGGCCCAGAGAGACGCCCTGCAGCAGACAGTAAACTCAACAAGCTCGGGTTATCCGGAATGTTTCTAGAGGAGCTTAAATGAGACATAGCAAATGGACAAAGATGCTCGGGTTTAAGATAGCGGCGGCAAGTATCGCCGGCATCTTTTTGTTCACTTGCGTCTGCCCTCGCCAGGCCCTGGCTGCCAGAAGCGAGGCAGGCGGCGGGGAACTGGAAGAGTTTGATATCGAAAGGGTCCTCACCAGCGTCGGGATCTCCATCGGCATCGCCTATGTCGGCAGCCTGATCAGCTCGACCTGGAACGCAGCTACTACGGCAGCGAATGCCGCAAATACCGCGGAAAAAGCCGTCGAGACGGCAGAGAAGATAGAGAAACAGCTTGAGGCAGCGGAAAAAGCAGGAGAGGCGCTGGAAAAGATCGAGAAGCTCGAGCGGCAGGCGGCACAAGCTGCCGAGGCAGCTAAGAAAGCGACGGAAGTGGCTTCTAAGACTTCGGTATTGAAGGGAGCCTGGGAGGGAGCGAAAAAGGCGATGTCCCTGAAGAGCATACTTAGCACGGTCAGGAATGCCTATAATACCTATGTCGCCACTTATCAGGTCGCCCGGCTGATCGGCGCCATGGGCGCTTACTATGACTGGAGCAACCGGACTACTTATATCCTTACTCTGGTAGCATGTGCTGCGGTCGCCGGATTCCTTAACCCCGAGAGCTCAACCGGAAGAGACCTGGATACCCAGCAGACAGTCTACACTGACAATCCACAGGTGGCCGAGGCCTTGGGCGGAGAGGGAGCTATTGATACGACCAACCTTTCTCCCGAATATCAGGATATGGTTCAGAGCATGCGTGATTCGGGCATGACCGATGCCCAGATCAACAGGGGGCTGACTGTTCAATACGGTTCGGATTGGACTAATTACAAAGCCTATAGCATCACGCCTACGCCGAATGCTAGCTATGTAGTGCAATACGAACCCAATGCCTCTGCTACGAAGACCTATTTAAATAATGAAGGCATACAGTATTCTTCCGGCACAATGCCTACTGTGAGCCCTGACGGAGTAACGCTTCAGTCTACGACCACGGTTTCCTCCTCTGGTATAACCTCTGAGCTGACTGTCGGCGGGATCAATTCGGCTAATGTCATTGTCGCTCCTGCGCGCACGATCTCGGTCTTGCAGCGGTTAGAGGGCGCGGCTATCGGAGCAATGGGCGGAGCAGCCTATGGCGGGGCAGTAGTGGCTATTGACGGAGATAAGATCGACGATGATGACGAAGATACTAACCCGGGAGTCGGCGCGCAGATCGCCGGCATCGTTGCCGGTGAGCTGGCTATGAACTTGGGCCGGACCGTCTTTAACCCGGCGACCTACGATCATAAGACTCTGGGCACATACCAGTCCGAGAATAAGACAGAGGTCCAGAAGACGGCTGCGGCCAATAATACCGATACCTACGATTTCACCAAGGAGAACTATTACAAGGTTACAGACGTCAGTACTGACGGGATAGCGAAGGTTGACCAGAATACCACCTTAAACAGCGAGTTCGATTATGAACATCTTTCTCCACGCTATCAGTATCAGCAGTCTGCACCGGGCAGGATCACAGTCACGGATACGCAGGCGGATCTTACTGCCGGTGAGATCGCGCTGAATATCGGCAGGGGCACATTCCTGACCACTGCCCAGAACTGGCCTTCTTTAGCTGCTCAATCCGTAGGGGTCTATGCTGCCAGTCGTATAACCGATGAGGACGATGAAAAGTGGAAACCGCTGGTTAGCGGCCTGGCCCAGGCAGTTACCCAGCCTATATTCAGCGGCACGCAGATGATGGTAGACTGGACAAATCCCAGCCTCTATTTCGGGGATAATCAGGATATCATCCAGGCGCGTATAGAGCATGCGCATCAGCTAAGGACCCTGGGCCTGGATAATAAGTCAAACGAAGTTTATGAAGCTTTGAGCGTTGAGGGCGGAGCAGTTGACCGGTTGGAGTCAGACCTTGCCCGGATCGACGAAATGCCCGCAAGTACAACCGAACAGATCCAGGCAAGGCAGGCTGAGATCGATGCGGCCTGCAGCCGTTATCTGAATCAGGCAGCTAAAGATACGGGCGTAGACAGGAAAGTGTTAGAGAAAGGGTTCTGGAAGCCGAGCGCCACCGCGGATCTGGTCACCTTTGATCCGAAACAGGTGCGTGATAATCTTGTCAGCGCTTCTAATGTCGCAGATACGCGGGCGATGAAAGCGGAATTAGAGCATCTTGCCCGCAGCACCGAACCGACTAGCTGGGCAGATGTGATCCGTAACCGGACCATCTCCGAAATGAGAAGGTTCTATTCCGAAAGCCCAAGACACCTCGGCAATACTAACGGCCTGGAGGCAGGATTAGAAAGTGTCGGCACAAGCAGGTGGGAATTATTCGCAAACAGCGTCGGACAAAACTGGAGGAGCGGCATCTTCAGCGCCACAGTTTCAGGCCTGGCCAGCGCCGGGATGAGTAGCTTTACGGATGCGAATAAAAACAGTTCGCTCACCCAGATCGCCGGTTCTTACGCGGCGAACCAGTTGAGCGCTGCGGTTACCGGCATTGCCCAGTATTACGGCTGGAACCATACGACCAACAAGTGGGACTGGAACAATCACCTGGATTTTGTCATGCCTACGCAGTATACGGTCTCACCGCTTAATTCCGATGGCTCAAGAAATCCCAATTTTAATTATGTCCAGTTCAAGTTGGATCAGTCCAGCTACAGCGACCAGTTGCAGAACTTCTGGAGGTTCGCCGCATTGAACAACTGCGATCCCGGCACCTTTAACCGTTATACCGGAAAATACCACGGCGGGACAAATATGGCTTATATGCCGCAGGAGACCTGGATCCTGGATAACAGCGCAGACGGCGGCCACTGGGATACCGAGCATCACTGGATCGCCTATGCGCACGCAAGCGACCAGCATCCGAGCCTGGCCTTCAGCGTGGCCACCAATATGGCCCAGGCAAATCAGGAATACCTGGCCGGCTTATTGTCTTTCGGCGCGCCGATAATGCGCGACAGCCAGGACAGGTATTCTATAGGCCTTCGGCCTGAGCAGATCAGCCCGCAGACATTCATGAGTTATGTCTTTAATTCCGACACATCGCTTACCAGCCTTGCCCAGGCAGAAGACGGCATAGAAGGCGTGATCACGACCCTGGCTACCGAAGCAAATAAGAACTCCATTGCCAACAGATGGACGCAGACCTTCCTGCAGATACCTTATGTGGCATTAGTCACGCATATGCGTCCGGAGAGGCTGGTCATGCGCGAGAACCTGACGGTGGTGGATGAGCCGCTGGCCAAATATACCTATGACCGCAATACCTATGAAAGGATGCAGATAGCCTGGAATGCAGGAGATTATTCGGTCACCGTCTTTGACGGTTACCGCAATCCGCAGATCCATGAAAAGTGGGAAGAGGGAGATTTTGTCAAGAATCCGTATTATCCCGAATATGCCCGGATGGACTTTATTCCGGAATCCAAACTCAGCTATTCGGATGACCTGGCTTTAGGACTATATTATCAGGATCCGGCCCAGTCTTGGACCTACAGAGGCACGGATAATATTGACTTCACGCAGACCGTAGGCACCCAGCAGCTGCTTACGCATGAGCTTTCCAATGACGCGATACTGCAGACTTTAAGCTACGGCAGCGGCGCGCCTTTGTTGAATGTTACCTTCTGGTCGCCTTATCCTAATCCGATGTATTCGCCGGCTTCACAGACCGGTCCGATCTGGCACTTACAGAATAACCTTTCTTCCACGTCTCTTACTCCGGCTCTGCCTCCGGCGCCGTCTAACACGCCTAACATGCCGGATAGCGATTTAAGTACTGGTAGCAGTTATATTGCCGGAACAGGTTCATCTTTTGACAGCGGTTCAATGAATTAATGATCTGATTTCAAGGGAGGAAGCGCAGGCGAGGGTCCCGCGGTAAATACAGCTGTTCTTTGCGCTTCCTCTGTAATTTACCCCAGTTGGGGTTGGCCGGGCTGCTGAAGGCCTCTTAAGGAGAGAGAAATTTCTTTAAAAGAGCGCCGTAAGCAGCCCGGCCCTTTTTTCGGGCCGGCCTTACGGAGGGAAAATGTATACCAAGCCACGGCCGGGCCAACGGAGTTTGGCAGGAAAAAGGTATATTTCTATTTATAAGCCAGCATCAGGCGCATTGGCCTCGATCCTGGCTATTCTTTTAGCCTTTTCACCCGCCCTGGCAGGCAAATACTCTACCTCGGCAAGCTGGAGCGACGGCGTCGGGGACTATTCGACCGGAAGTTTCTCTATCTCTGCCGGCATGTCCGTGCCTCAGATACCCAGTTTCTCCACCACCAACATCACCCCGACCTATTATTTCCCGACCGATATGAAGGTCAATGCCGCAGGCTTCACCACTGACGCAGGAGCCTTTATCAATCCCACCGCAGTCGCCTTTGTGGACCCGCCTAAGATAGTAGACCCTACTACGGATAAACGCTTTCCCCAGGGCGTAGCCATGGTCACCTTTACCAATGGCCTTGACGGCACCATGTGGCAGGCCTCCGATAATACCCATATCCCCGCCTATGTCAGCGATATGGACCGCCAGATGATGGATATCCAGCCGGCAAAGGCAACCCGGCTCATGGGCGTAGATATCCCCACTGCCAATGTCGCCTACGGCGAATGGAAGGGCAATGTCAACAACATCACCTACCAGAACATCGCCTTCCTGAACGAGAACCTGGTTAACAGCATAGATGCAAACGACGCCACTGTCTGCGCCCAGCAGCTGGCCAAGAATCCGCAAAACATAGAACCCATGGCCTACAACTACACTAATCTTCCCGGAGACAAGGTGGCAGCGATCTACCTTACCACGCCTGACCAGACCGCCCACTTTAGCTACTCCACCGGCGCCTATGTGATGCCGGGGGATCTTCTGATAGGGACAGGAGAGAACTATGTCAAAGGCCTGGGCGTAGATGTGGAAACTCGGGATACTGTCTGGAAGCCTGCCCGGCGTATCGGCGAGCAGATAATCGAGGAGACCGCGACCTCGCGTTCATTCTATCGCAGAGAACTTGAACCGCAATACCAGCTTGATATAAGCCAGCAGGGCAACATCAGCCCGCGCCACGCTGTCAAAGACAGGTTCACTAACGGCCAGGAAGAGATGATTTCTGATACGATGAAATTTGTTCTCAATCCGGGAAAAGGGACTTTAGCCGACGGCGTTGCCAGCGTGGCTAAACTGGCAGAGTTAGGCCAGATCGCTACAAAAGAGGAACAGAAAATGGTCCTGGATACCCTAAAGACAGTTACTGACATCCGGCAGAAAGACATCCAACCCCAACCCTTTGACGAAGAAGCATTCAATGCGCAAGTGAGTAGCCCCGATATGTTCAGGATGTGGATTTCCGCGCAAACGGCAGATACTTTAATGGCTGACAGGCTGGCTAAAATAAGCACAAATAAAACCGCGACTATCGGCGATTTTGTTTCCGCGGCTACCCCGGATCTGATAAATGTCGCTGACACTGATTATAAAAGAGACGCACTGGCATATACATTGCGCTACATCGCAGAAAAGGGCTGGTTGAACGTGCCCATAACAAATGTTACTACTCTGTCCAGGCAGTTAGATCAACTCAGCGATGTCGGGGCTCCGAATGATAAGGTGATATACAGGGGTAATACCGTGCCAGTCCCTGAGCCATCTTCTAAAAGCCTAAGCCCTGCCGCGTTATTTTAAGCTTTAGGGACGGTTCTAATTAAAATTACGCCTTGGCGCACAATAAGTTACGACAAGGCCATTTACGATATGTTTATTCAGATGGGAGGGGTCTCTTGTTAGGTCGGGACAGGTCCCTTAGCCAAGCAAGTTAATAGCTCTGGCGGGATCTGTCCCATAGCTAAAATTTTTTAGTTAGATTTTCCTCCTTTTTGCGTCTATTAGTGTAGAAAGTAGAAAGGAGGATTTTTAATGCCTAGAGCCGCACGAGTCATCCCGCCTGAAGGATTCCTGCATGTTATCTCAAGAGGCAATAACCGCAGGAAATTATTTCTTAGGCCATCAGATTTCAAAGTTTATCTGCGTCAACTAAGAAAGCTCAAATACGAAGAATCAATCAGTGTCTTTCACTACTGTTTGATGCCTACCCACATCCATCTTTTAGTGGGGATTATTCAAAATAGCGATCTCTCCAGATTCATGAAGCGGCTAAACCTGAAATATTTTTTCCACTACCAGAAAAGATACGGGTATCTTGGCCATTTATGGCAAGACCGGTTCAAGAGCAAATTAATCGAGTACGATACGTACCTAGTGCAGTGCGGAAAATATATTGAATTGAATCCGGTGCGGGCAAATCTCGTCAGCTCAGCTGCGGATTATCCTTATTCGAGTTACCGCTATTACGCCTTGGGGTTTGAGGATAAGCTTATCGATAACGACCCTCTATATTTAGATCTAAGCACTGATGCAGCGCAAAGAAGGTTGATTTATCAGAAGATGCTGCTGGATGAGATTGCCTGCGAGGAAAAGTTACAGAAGGGCATTTTTTAACCTATGGACTACAATGGGTTAGGAAGCGAAGAACCGTCCCCATAGGACTACAAGGAGGTTAAGATGTTTGATTCCTATGCCATAAGGTTTAACGAAAAGTTAAGAAAAAACAGATGCAGCAGCTGCAAAGGTTGCGATAAGGTTACCTCATCAGAGCAGTGCCTCTGGCATTGCGATAAGTGGTTCGCATTAAAGGTCAGGCAGGTGTCTTTGCGCCTCAAGCGGAATTAAAGGAACGTCCGAGAAAAAGGGGGATTAATATGCCGAATACAATGTCAGTTGAGGTAATCACTACCAAGATCTTGTTGATAAGAGGTAGGGGGGTGATGTTGGATAGGGACTTGGCAGAGCTTTATAGAGTTTCAACTAAGGCTTTAAATCAGAGTAAAGAGGAACATAAAACGTTTCCCTCCAGATTTTATGTTTCAGTTAACAGATAAAGAGAAAAAAGAGGTGGTCACAATTTGTGACCACCTTAAATCTCTAGAGTTTTCATATCAACCGCCCTATGCCTTTACTGAACAGGGGGTAGCCATGCTCTCTAGTGTATTGAGAAGCGAAAGGGCAGCTTAGGTCAACATTCATATTATGCGCCCCTTTACTAAATTGAGAGAGCTATTTCTCACACACAAGGAATTAGCTTTGAAATTGGAAGTCCTGGAAAAGAAATACGCGCAGCACGATGAGAAGATCCAAGCCATTTTTGAAGCAATCAAACAATTGTTGCAGCCGCCCCAAAGTAGAAGAAAAAAGAATAACCGGCTTTAGTACAAAGTGATGCAGGGTGAGAGCGGTTAAAATGCAATTGGCCCGTTTGAAACTTTATGTTGTCGGTGGGGTTAGGAAGCGAAGAACCGTCCCCTAGTTAAGAAAGGAGGATTTAGATATGGCTAATAATGTCTCTGTAGAAGTGGTTGCAGCGAAGATTCTGATCATAAGAGGTAAACGAGTGATGTTAGATGAAGATCTCGCAAGACTCTATGAAGTAGAGACTAAACAATTAATCCGGCAGGTTAAAAGAAATATTGAAAGATTCCCCGCTGATTTTATGTTTATATTAACAAAAGAAGAATATTTGAGGTGCCATTTTGGCACCTCAAAAAGAGGTGGTAGAAGATACCTTCCATATGCTTTTACTCAGGAAGGCGTAGCCATGCTTTCAAGTGTATTGAATAGCAGAAGGGCTGTATTGGTGAATATCCAAATTATGCGGGCATTTTCTCAGTTGCGGCGCATGCTGTTAGCTAACAGAGATCTTAAACGCAAGATTGAAGAAATGGAGAAGAAATACGATAAGCAATTTGCGATTGTCTTCCAGGCAATAAGGCAATTGCTTGCGTCACCTAAATTTGAAGAAAAAAGAATAACCGGCTTTAGTACAAAGTGATGCAGGGTGAGAGCGGTTAAAATGCAATTGGCCCGTTTGTAACTTTATGTTGTCGGTGGAGTTAGGAAGCGAAGAACCGTCCCCTAGTTTTGTCCAATCTGAGTTTAAGCCTTCAAACAAAGAATGTCCAGTCTGAGCATTAGGGACACCCTCCCGATTGATTCAAGGAGCGTCCCCCGATTGATTCAAAGGATGTCCCTGAGTATTAGAAAACGCTTGCTTGGGGCCTGAAATTATGCTTGACATCGACGATGACGCTGTGTTATACTTGTGTTGCAAATAGAAGGAAAAGCCACGGTTGCGATAAAGGCAAACTCTGAGTAATCAGGGGACGCAAAGCCACGGATCCTACAATTAGAGCCACGTTGAACAACCTGTAAAGGATAGCCGGGTTGCCGAATACCGACGATTGTAAGTCAGTATTTGACAATCCGGTTTTTGTTTACAGGCTTAATAAGCAGTTTAATAAAGAGTTAATAAATCCGTAAAGGAAGAGCGTGAAAGACGCCAACGCAAGAAAAAGATTTGGGGTAAGGGGGAGCCTTTACTTTTTCCTTTTATATATAGGTAATACTATAGAATAAAAATGGACGAAGGCGGTTACAAAAAAATCGAAGAAGTGAATCCTGAAGCGGGCGTAGTTGCTATTGAAGCCCCTTTCAAGTCCAGATTTAAAACCTGGATCAGGGTAGTAGCTTTTGTCGTGGCAGCTGTCTTTCTTCCTGAACAGGTAGCCCAGGCAGTGCAGTATGACTGGCGCGTGATCTGGCGCCAGCCGGGTGCTGCAACCACGCCTCTTATGCCCGGGGCAATGCCTCCTTTAAGCGGCATTGATGTCGCCCTCTCCGTAAAAAATATCCTCAAAGACGTTGCCAATAAACCGGTTACAGATATTCAGCTCTCCCCTGAAGTCGCCCTGCATTTAGACCAGCCCCTGAAAATGTCCAGCCAAAGGATAGAAGAGATTTACAACTGGCTGAAAGGTAAACCCTGCGGCGCCAAGGCGCTCTTTGATTTCTTGAAGTTTAAAGGTAGTGCTGCCCAGGAAGCGGATATCGCAGTCATGGCCCTGACCATTGATATCTTAAACGGCGTGGTCAGGCCCGAAGGCGACCCCAAGGTGATCAAGAGCTCATTATTCGCGCTGGCTAAGACCTCAGAGTTTTTCGGACAGAAATTATCTGCAGTCAAAACAGATTTAAATGATCTGGCAGAGAGAGCGCCCTTCATCGCGCACTTAAAGAGCGAGCACTATGTTTTAGTCACCCGCATCACCAAAGACAAGGTCTACTATAGCGAAGAGCATAAAGAAGAGTTCCTGCCCAGAGAAAAGTTCCTCAATGAGTTTACAGGATACGCCCTGGTCTTAAATCCCGAAGAGTCCTTTACCAAAGTCCCGGAGAGCGAAGCCAAGAGCGTAAAAGGCGCAGGCAAATACTCAACCGGCGCAAGCTGGAATGACGGCGCAGGAGACTACAATACCGGTTCTTATTCGGTGCCTGCCGGCTATTCCATGCCGCAGATGCCGAGTTTCTCCACTACCAATATCACCCCCACCTATTACTTCCCGACTGACATGAACATCAATAGCGCCGGTTTTATGGATACTACGGGAAACTTCATTAATCCGGCAGCTATCGGTTTTACTTCCATGCCTGAAGTGAGCAATGTGGATACTTACCAGACGCACAGCGAGCCGGTCTGGTTCCACAATGGCTTTGACGGAGCAAGCTTCCACCATGATTCTAGTATGGCGCAGCAGATTGATCCGGTTTATATCAACGGCTTAGGCCTCCAGCCAGACCAGGTAACCAAGACTGGCCGCGACATGGAGGTGCGTAATGGCGCAGGCACGGTAGTAGATACCCGTCCGATCTATCAGACCTCAACCGGCATGGAACTGACCTATTCCACGGTCCAGACCAAGGATTTTCTCAACGAGAACCTTTATGCTACAGCCAATCCTGAATCCGGCCTGCCTAAGGCGTCGGATTACTGGAAGAATCCTAATGACCCGATCTCTAATTCCTCCATGACCTACGGTGCCTATGAAGCAGGCCCGGATAACAAATATGTGGTCATGACCATGGATAACCCGAACCAGCACCACCACTGGAACTATATGGCCGGCGCCTATATTCAGCCCGGGGATGTATTGGTCACTACCGGTAATGACGGTTCAGCCAACCAGGCCCTCTCCGGCTTTGGCGCAGATGTAAATGCCCAGCAATACAATTATCATACGGATAAAGGGTCCTATCAGTTCAGGGTAGGAAGTAACGGGAATCTGGCCTTTGACCCTAACCAGAACGATCACGGCCGCATCAATGGCTTTACTGATAATCTGGCTACTTCAGCCCAGTTAGGCGCAGCCAACTATATCGCTAACAGCACGCAGACTGACCTGGTGATCAAAGGCCAGAGCGGGGTGAATGCGGATGGCATAGGCACAAGCGGCGGCTGGGTAGAGGGCTGGGTTTCTACCGGAGCTACTGCACTTACTGCATCCGGAGAAGACCGAAGAGGCTATCTGGGAGACCGGACATTCAATAACACCGTAACCACCCCTGACGGCCAGAGTTTTGACCAGACTGCTTCCTTTACCGGAAACACCTATATGCATTTTGAAGAAGGACAGGCTGCCACAGGCCAGGTCGGAAATGGAAGCCACTATCAGACCGGCGATTTAGGCCCTTATAATTTTACCGGTTTTGACTTTGCCTCAAAGCAGGTTGACGGCACTGCTTACTATACCCCGCTTTTAGAGACAGAGAAAGGCGCTAAGTTTAAGTTCGGCACTAACCAAATAGAGCAGATCCTGCCGGCAATGCCCAGGAACCTTACTACTGTTGATGATTTCAATAAACTACCCAGCACTCAGGATCCGTCTGATCTCCGCAGGGATTTCCGCGCCCTAAGGGATAGCCAGCCGTTAGGCGCAACTATCGCAGGCGAAGGTTATACCGGTATCGCGACTGCCGGAGATGATGGCATGCACATCGGTTTTGGCCTTTATGACGGCAGCATGAACTTAGGCCAGGGCCTTTATTACGATGTAGCTGACCTTAATCGCCACCTGGAGTTCACCGGCAACCTGAAGATGGATGTTTCAGATTCATACCAGGGCGGAAAAGTTGCGACCTACTCTTACAATTTCGGCACCACTGATCCTACCCGGCCCGGATATTTCGGCCATGACTCCCGCAACCAGCTGAACTGGTTCAATATGGACGCCCGTTTTGCCTATGACCAGGGCAAGTATTATGCCTATTCAGAGGTTGTCAATGACCCGACAGGTAAAGACCTGACCCGCGACCAGGCGCTCCTGCGCAACCACTTCATCAATAACCCGGATATCTTAGGCAGCGCAGACATGTCCGGGAACTGGGAGTGGCAGATCATGTCTGACCGCATTGATCCCGCGACCATGTCCGTAGTTTCGCAGGACTACTTAAAAGGAAATAAGGATCCTGTGGCAACCAGCCTTGGCTTATTAGTCGAGCATAATAAACAGCTTTATTTCCAGGAGACCTTTGATGTCAGTGCTTCGGCATACGAATTGATGGGCAAGGCAAGCATTGACCCCAGAAGCGTTGACCATGAGCGGCTGCTGGCTTCGGGCGAGTTCATGAAAGCAGCCGGCGATGTGCAGCCCCTGCAGCAGGAAATCATCACCCCTACCATGGATAATTATGAGGCAGTCGTAGATTTAGCCTATCAGACCGGTGATTTAGACTTAATAGACAGGGCTGAGACGGTTAGAGACACCTTTGCCGAAATGAAGGACTTGGCTCCGGAGTATCTGAAGGTCAGGGAGAGAGAAATTGAGTTGACTGCCCAGAATAATAGATTAGAAGGTGAGTTGTCCAGGATGTCTAAGGATGGAGTATCTCAAACTGATCCAAAGTGGCAGGCCAAATTGCAGGAGCAGCAGGGGATCCGCCAACAGCTAGAAGGGCCGGAAGGAGTCTGGGCAAAGAGAGATGCCCTGGAGTTACAAGAGCCCATCCTGCCCACCATGTTCCAGGATTCCACAGCACTCCTGGGCGAATTGAACAAGAATATTTACTCTGCGGATACGCTCTTTGGCGACCAGCAGGGCGCAAGAGACCTTTATAACAGCCGCAGCCAGATACATACCAGCCCGGTTTCAGCCAGCCTTCTCAGCCCCGAGAACAGGGAAGGCTCCAAGGCTACCCCGCGTAACGAAGCCATTGCCAGCATAAACTTCGGCTACAACAATGACCCGCACCTGGCCTTAGCCAGCTTAGGCGACGGCGCGCTCACCCACTGGGATCCTTTATCCGGACGCACAGACCTGGGCCAGGGCTTGAGGGTGAATGTCTATGACCAGGGCTATAGAGTGGATTTATCCGGCACTGCACAGTATGGCTGGTCTATCCCCTATAAGGATGCCGCCGGTAAAGCCCGCAATTATGACGTGGATGTAGTCGCCCGCTTTGGCGACGGCGCCAACTACGCTTTAGCCCACGGCAACCCGCGCCTTAATTACGGAGTGATGCAGGATTTAAGCCGGACTACCACCGAAGGCAAGGCGCCGGTCCTGCCGAACCTGGAGGTTTCTTTCTCCGCAGCCCCTAAAGACTACCTGCAATACGTCAATGACAACAGCGACCTCTTCAGCGGTTTTGTGAGTATTCCTTTTGATAAGCCGAACCTTTATTTTACCGTTAGCGGAGAAGCATTCCTCGGATTAGAGAGCGCAAAGAAAGACGTTGCCGGCGTAGGCCTGAATAATAACGGCATGGCCACCCTTGAGTATATGTGGAATCCTGCGGGTGAAGGCAGCTTACAGCACATTAATACCAGAGACGGGACATTAACGGATAGTACGGTTGCCGCTGCTTACTGGGTCAATCCTTATATGGATAGGAAGGATGAAGGAAAGTTAAGCCGCGTAGACATCTTAGAAAAATTAGGGGATAGTGAATTCAGGACTTATATTGACCAACTTAAGACAAAATACAAAGATTCCGAAGCGTTAAATACAGCCTTGGATCAGGTCCTCCAGTTACCCAGGCAGGAGGGGTCTAAGAAGTTAGTCGAGCTTATCGGCGAAAATAACCTGCGCCTGATAAATCCTGATGGTTCAATGAGGGATCCTCTGGAAGCTGCTGGCCTCTTTTATGACGGAGTGCGGAAGGTCTCCAGAGAAGCCTCCTATGATGCAGAGATCCAGGGCCATTACGGCGGTTTATTCCGCATGCTTCCGCAGCAGGCACCGGAGATCTGGGCGCCGGTGGCAGGAGGAGCAGGACAGGATGCGCTTAACCCGGCCGGCAAATCCAGGACCCGTACTTCTGCTTCAGAGCCCGAAGTAGTCTTACGCTCTTCTGACATGCCGGATGGCTTCAGCGGCCCGGACTTTGAGATCATGAAGGGCAGGGACAGCTGGCTTGGCCATATCTGGGACCGTTATTCTGACGGCGGGAAGTTCAAGTTCAGCGGGCCCGGCTATGAAGGCGACGGCTGGTGGAAATATGAATCAGGATTTGATCTTTACAGGATGGTGCCTTTTGCTCCGGGAATACCCGGCCTGAATACGCCCGGTACGCTCCCCGGAACCGGAACAGCCCAGGACCCGCGCCTGACCAGAGACCAGTCAATCTCCAAGCAGCTGAATGATTTTGCCCAGAACCGTCCGGCCAACCTTGAGCCTTACAATTTCGGTAACGGCGTAGTCTCCGGCCCCAGATATGGCCGCGCTGAGATTACCATTAAAGAATCTTTCAGCCCCTGGCAGCATGCTATGGGGCTACAGGATAGGACCCAGTCTGTTCTTTCTATCTGGAGATATGATGTGGATGGCCAGAAGCCTGCGCCGGCGCTTGCTACGTTTGTACCCAAGATCGCTAATCCTGATTCACTAAAGGTGCAGAATCCGCAGGCAGCCAGCGCATTCAATGCCAGCCAACTCAACTTTGACGTAAAGACCCTCTTCAGGGATCCTTTAAGCACAGATTTTGAACCCTGGGATATCAATACTTCCTCGTTCCTCTTTAAATCTCCTATTCCGGATATTGATCTGTTTGGCATGTCAAATCCTTTCACTCAGGATCTGAGTCAGCCGTTTGATCCGGTGCCGAAACTGGACTCAGTACTTTCGCCCTCAACAAATGAAATATTCAATGCTGCCGGCCCGTTCAGCATTACCTTGGATCAGCTCACGCATTTCGGCCAGATGAATGTACACGGCCAGAACGTGCCTTATTTCTCTTTTGCTCCGCGTTCAGGCGACGGAGAATCCCCTGATCCGGCTGCCGGTTCAGTCGGCGTCAGCCCGATTTTCGATGCCAGTAACAAACAAAGATTCGATGTCTTCTCTACCTATACTTTAGGCAATTTTGATAAGAACAGCCGCATCTTCACCGCAGATAAATTCGGTTTCAATATCCCCAATGGCCAGCTCTCCAACACCAACTTCTTCAATTACCAGCAGTACGTTTCTCTTCCGGCGTCAGGAAGAGACCTGACCAAACCCGACAACTGGGCGCCGTTAGGCCTGACCGGACATCTCTGGGAATGGGCTCCGGGCAGCGTGATCGACGTAGAGATGAAGACAGTCAAAGGCGAAGACGGCAAAGAAAACAGATTCAGAGTTTTAAAATATAGCGCTGACACCCTGGCTAGCCCTGTTTTCACTGAGATAGGCAAGGTGCAGGAGGCATTAGACAGAGATAAGAATGCTAAGCCGACTGATCCGGTTACGGGAAGGCTTTATGAGTACTATAAAGTAGCCGGAGATGATGCGGTATTTATGCGCGCAACTACCGTAAACCAGAATACCCCTCTTGACGAGCAAACTTTCGTTTTTAAGAGGGATAACGGAGAAACGGTCACCATCAAGACAGGGAAGATAAAGCGCGAAAACGGCGAAGAGGGATTCGAGAGTTTAAGCGATGCCGCCTTCAGGCAGAATATAAAGTTATCCGAGTCTGAATATTCCCGGCTGCTGAATGAAAACAGGGACTTGCTTACAGAGGAGTTCGGCGTCTGGAAACCGACGGAACAGACGTTGGCCGAACATGAGATTTCCGCCGGACCGTTAACTTATTATCCTGATGCTACTAAGAGAGAGAAGAGCCTGGATATCGCTTTCCGGCAGGTCAGATGGGATAAGCAGCTAGGCATGGTTTATACCTTCGGCGACGCGGCAAAGAATAACGGCCTGGCAGATGAGTTCATGCCTGTACCGCTGGCTAATAATCCGATGGATGACAGCCGCGATGTCTTTATGCAGGGGCTGGTCACTGCCATCCAGGACTGGTGCAAGAAAAACAATAAGCCAGGCATAAACGACATTCCGAACCTTTCCGCCTTAGGCCTTGACCTCACCAGATTTAAAGGGATCACCGCGGAACAGGCGAACCGCATGTTCTTTGAGCTGCAGTCTAATCCCGACAAGATTAATAAAGAGTTGGCCAAATCCGGCGAGCAGAGATTTACGGATGCCTATGTGAATTCGCTCCGGGCTGCCGGTGCAACGGATATAAATGGCGAACTGGCTAAAAAAATAGCCGCACCTTCGGCTGCGAATTTCGGCTTAGATGAGAAGAAGGCGGAGGAATTACTGGCCGGCATCAGGCAGAATGCTACTGCGACGAATGAAAAGTTGCGCAAGGCCGCGATCAATCCCGATTTCGATTCTTACCTCAATGTCGTGATGCCTAAGCCGGGGAGCATAGTGGTAGCCGGAGAGACTAAGGAATTATTGGTCGATGCTACCGGCGTTGATTCAAGGAAAGAGGTCGGCTCAAGGAGGGTCAGCTTTGTCAATCAGTGGGATTCTAACACTATGCAGTCCACCTTAGGCCTGCCGGGGACCCGTTTTGACCTGCCCCGCACATCAAAATACAGCTCCTACTTTGAGGCAGTGAATATAGCCACTCCTATTCTCGCTGATTACCCATTATCTTATACGCCTTTTAAGGCCCATGTAGAAAGTGTATTCGCCGATATCCAGGCTGCCGGGCTTACCTTTATCGGCAGAGACGGCACAGAAAGGACCTTCTTTGGCGGCGGCCTTAATATCGATATCGATCCTAAGCACGGTATTGTCATGGATGCAGGCACCGGGATGCTGGAGAGAGTGTACGTCATCCCCTTACCGGGAAGTAATCCGCAGGCCGGAGATTCCCACATCACGGTAAGGGTGAATTACCATAAGCAGGACCTCCTGGGCATATTCTATAAAGTAGCCGGAGATTCGGATTTTGTGCCGTACTCGCAATTTGCCGCCAAGTTGATCGGCAAAGAAATAGATACCCTCGGCACTTATGTCCTGGATGATATACCTTCGGTGGATGCAGCGATCAATAACACCCAGAAGCTGCTTAATCTGCTGAGGTTCGTCAGCCGCTTATCTGAGAAAGAGAGAGGGGCGTTAAGGCCCATATTAAATGAGCTCTCCCGCGTTGTGCTTAATGAAGAGGCGATGAAGAAGGGGCGTTATTCCTCGATCTACTATTACCTCAATAACCTTCCGGAGATGGCTATTCAGCCTAAAGATGTCCGCGCCTGGACCGATGCGGACCTGGCTACTTTAAAGAACGCCATACGCTCCAAGTTGAGCCCGATCAATCAGGTGCAGTTTGATAGCATTTTGGGCGCTGGGCAGGATAATGCTCTCATCGCCCAGAACCTGACCGCATTTATCATGGCCCTGATGCATCCGGAGTCTACAGGCACGGACCTTAAAAGGATGAGTGAATTTGAGCAGATGCAGGTGCTTAGAGATGCCCGTAATTTCCTGACTGACCATCCCGGGGGGGCCATCACCTTCAACGAACAGAAGAATACCAGCTACATCGTGACTGCGGATGCGCCGGTGACCGCAGACGGAAGCCTGCCGAACTGGTATATCAGAAGCGGCAATGATTGGGTGCTGGCCGGCGGCACTGCCCACGGGTTAGGCCAGATCACCCAGACCGTGACCTCCTCCTTATTCCCCCAGAAACCGCAGCAATTCAGGGTAGAGCTGAATAATTTTATCCTCCCCTCTAATGGCAGCGGAAGGCTCTCTGAGTCCGCTTTTACCGGCGCCGGCAGGTACTGGGATTTCAATTCTCCTTTCAGCATGCAATACCGGGAGAGTAAAGGCACAGGTTACTCCGAAGCCCAAAGGCTGGCTACCTACGCCAGGGTAAGCTCCCGCGGCATCTTCGACGCGCGTGATTTCTTCGGCGGCGTGGTCTTTAGCACAGAGAAACCCGGAGATAGGCTGGTCTTCTCCCTGAGCAATGACCTGATCCCCATGCTCTATTACCGCACTGCCCTGAACGGCAAGGACGGTTCAATATTGCGGTTTGCCGCGGATGACCTATTTATCGCTAACAGCGTAATCAATACAGAGAAAGCCAAGCTTCTTGAGCAGGCCTTTGTCTTTGCCCATGGCGCAAATCCCAGCCTCTCCTTCCGCATAGACGATAAGGGCAGAGTGGTGGCGAATTACGTGGACTTAGGCAAGAACATCACCTCCCATTTTGAGGCCGGAGAAATCGCCGAAGGCCCGAATAAGGGACAGACCATCGGAAAATACGATGTGGTAGAAGTAGAAGAGGGCGGGAGAAAGGTCAAGAGGATAGCCAATGTAAGAGACGGACTATCCTATACCGGGCTTAAGTTCCCCAATGCCACCGGCTCCAATTTTGTCGGCACAGAGGCGACTATCTCGGTACTGACCGGTGCGCTTTATAACCAGGATCAGTTTACTTCTCGCATCATCGGCTGGGGCGCTACTTACACCGCATTATTGAATACGGAAGAGCTGGTCAAAGGGAAATTGCAGTCGCGCGTCAGGCCGTTACGCGAAGGCTTTGTGGCGATGGGCAACTTTGACTTTAAGAATGTAGAAAGCTACCGTATTGCCAATGATATGAACCTTCCCGGCCTGCAGAGAGGCACCCGCATTGATCCGCTGATCGTCAAAGATAAAAAACAGGCGGAAGCTGAAGGACAAAATAGCTCCCAAGAGAATCAAGAATCATCTTCTGCCAGGATAGGAGGCGAATTCCTGCGCATCGGGGAGACTAGCGTCATTAAGAAACTGCAGCGCAGCTTATTCGCAGACGGGAGCGGAAGAGAGAAAGAGAGCTTCTACGATCTTTCTACCTATGGTACGCACTTCTTCATCCATAACGGAGTGGACCAGGACGGCATCCACCTTACTCCTTCTATAGGTATAGCCGGTAATGAGTTCATTTTAGAAGATATGGATATGGGTGAGCGATTTGTCTCTCAGATGGCCCTGTTGCGCCAGAATAAGAATACCTATGTGACGATCCTGGTGCCCATAAAAGACGAGAGCGGGCAGGTGGTAGACTACTGGCACTATCTGCCGCAGAAAAAAGACAGGAATATCTCTGCTGAAGAGCGCGATGCCATTGATCAGGGCCTGGAGAGGATAGGTGCGGGAAATCTGAATCTGATGCCCGCTTTCAGCCATAACGGCAGAAAGGGCTGGTTTGAGCTACATGAGCAGAGTCCTTACCAAAAGGGCGGCATGCGGTTTGCTATTGACGGTTCAGGCAGGTGGACCATAGTACATGATAGTGAGATTTACGGCAGCACCAAGGCCTTCTTCAATTACGGTGATCTGGACGCGTTGGTCTGGACAAAGGGCGGTTTTAAGAAGATGGATGTGGAATCAGAGGCCCTGCCGGAATGGTGGAATGAAGACTTTAGCTACACCCGCGAAGTATTGATCGCCGCAGACGGCGAATACGGCGTAGATGAACAGAGGTATCATACCGATGGACTGAATCGCGGCGGAATGGATGCCTTGAGAGCCAGAGAAGTCTGGGTAGAGGGTAAGAGGTATTACGTTATTGCGGTAAATGAGGGCGATCTGTTTGAAGACAAGACCAAAGGGATCAATGCGGATAATGTAGAGGTGCTGGTCCCGGACGGCGAAGGCGGATTTAAGACGATGTACATTGACGGCGGACACGATGATTCTAATTTAGAAGATACCCTGGAGAATTTCTACAAAGGCTACGAAGGAAGCGGAAAGAGCATGGATTGCTGGGTACCGGCAAATATGGTGCGCATTATGATAGGCAAAGGTTCTTATGAGGGTAATGCCCTGCAGGAGATGCTTGACGGAAAGACCGCTAAGCGTAAGACCGCGGTAAATCCTGTTACCGGAGCGGAAGAAGAGTGGCTCCTGCTTTCTGTTCCCGTCGACAACCTGGACCTGGCGCCTACGGAGAAAGAGGCATCTGGCGAGATCCCGGAAAAAGTAGCGGTGATAGGAGAAGATGGCCAGACTTACGGCATTAATTTTGGCGGCCGTAACCGCGACGCGGACTGGGAAGATGTATTAGAGGGCGTGCGCGGTGAAACCGGCACTCTGATGGTAGAGTTTGATGCTAAAGATGTCCGGGCTATGGAAGGACATTTCTGGGGCAGCCTTGCTGATTTAGAGCCTTTTAAGGCGACAGTAAAGGATGCGGATGGCACAGAAAGAGTCGTCTATCGCCTGGTGGTAGATTCTAGCATGGTGATGCGTAAAGAAGATGCTGAGGCGCGCTGGTTCAATGATACAGATGATGATATACACGGCAGGTTAACTGATGGTACGGCAGTGACCATAGAGGGCGGCACAGGTTGGTTCTTCGGTGAGAGCGACTTTGAGAATACCCTGGAGTCTGCTGTAGACCATCCGGAATGGAGAGAAAAGGCAGCAGGTACCTTTGAGAAGTTCGGTAAGCCTGCGGCAGAAGCAGAAGTGACTATGGAGTTTCCGGTGAGCATGGTCGCTTCTTCCGCAGATTTTGACGAGGGGACTTATGCCGTGGCTTTCGTGCCTTTAGCGGATGTAGGGAATGCCGGCGGCGCGAACTGGCAGGCAAAGCATAGCGATATAGACCAGGCGACCTGGGATAAATATGTGGCAGAGAATACCGTGGAAAAGAACGGCCAGAAATACGTGCGTATGCCGGTAAGAAAAGACAATCTGACCGAAGCTGCGGGTGACGGGTTCTGGAATTTCAGCTCCAGAGATGACCTGAAGATCTTAGTGGAGGACGGCAGGGGCGGCACTATTGAGCGCTTCATCGATACCGGAAGATGCGACTCTAATTTTGAGGATACTATAGAGGAATTGATCCAGCCGGTCAATAGTCTCGAATTTATCCCCTCCATCGATACCGGGATAAATAAAAATAACTGGTCCATCTTTGGCCAGAATCGCGCCTATCGTCTGGAGGGCGGCTCCCTTGAAGGTTACATGATGGAATTATGGCGGCATCAGCCGGAAGATTCCGCAGTCACCAACGTGCTCTTCCAGACCATGGCTGCCAATGACTATGCTGATGAGTTAAGCGCAAATATCGCATATCTAGTCGGCGATGCAATAGTGACCGCGGTATTGTATGTCGCGACTGCGCTGTTGGTTATTTTTCCTGGTGATGGCCCGGTTGGCGATGCTGTTGGCGGAGTAGGTTCTGCGGCTATGACCGCCAAGACCGGGGCTGCCGCAGCCAGGATATTCAGTGCTGCCTGGTGGCTGAAGAGGGGCTGGCAAGCAACTAAATGGGCAAATATAACTGCGCTGGCTTTCTTAGGTTATCAAGAGACCAAGAGTTATTTGATAAATGGCAAATTCCTGGATGCCCTGCAGGCTACCGGTCTTTATAAGAATGTAAGCGCCTGGACCGCAGGCAGCCTTTTAGGCCTGGATGTGATCAGCGCCGGCCTGGGTAAGTATGCTTTAGCCGAGAAGATGTCAGCGCTGATATCCAAGCTTCCTAAACCGATTCAGGCAATTGCTCCTACAGCAGGAAGGATCCTGGCCGGTTCGACCCTCGGAGCAACCAGGGCCTTATTACATGATGTTGATCCGGGAAGTACGGAATTCTGGGTGCAGACAGGTATCGGCGGCGTAACCTTTGCTATAGCTAATCCGACATTCAATAGCATAGGAAAAGGTATCCGGCAGGCCGGAGCCGGCACCCGTTCTTTAGCTTTGATGAGATTCGGCAGGGGCATGGTCAATGCCTCTATTCCTATTTCTAGCGGTCTTTCCGCGGCTGTTCCGGGTATTGCCAGCCACGCTATTTACGGCGATAAATCCCGGGAAGCAAAAACCTTTACCCTAGCCACGCCGGTGATGGATTTCTGGGGCGGCTTTATTGTCGGTTCCCTGGCGCGGGGAATTTATATGTGGAATGAAGCCCTGAACACCCGTAATCCCGCGCTCGTAGAGACACAAAACATGCGGGCCAGCAAATCGCTCTATGGCAGGCTTCTCAGCACCTCTAATAAAATAGCCTTAGGCACCTGGGCAGTAGCTGATACTACCATAGATGTCTTGAGTCAGGGGAGACTCTTTGGCAACGAGTTCTCCGGCGGCCCCGTCATCGGCCCGATCTTATCCCAGAGTTTACATAATTTCAATAATGTCTTCTTAGCCACGATGTTAGCCCGGAGCATAGGCAGGGGAGGCGGGGAGAAAGGTTTCTGGAAAGACTTCGCAAAGAACAACGCCAAATGGCGGACAGAGCAAGGAAGCCTTTTATGGGGAGCTAAGTCCAGGGATTTAGCTGTATTGCTTAAATTCCCTGCCGGCAATACCGTAGAGTGGGCCCTGACCGTAGGAGGTATCTTAGGCGGGCCATATTTAGTGGAGAAGATCACCGGTAAAGATTTTTACAGCCCCGATGCGGATGCAAAGTTAGGCCGGGAGATTTATCAGGCTGCCAGCTGGCTCGCTTTAGGCGCCAAGTTGCTTGTGCCCGGCTTAAAAAATCCGACCAAGATTTATAATGAATGGTTTACCGTAGGCGCCCACGGGAAGCGGCCGTACAGTTTCTGGGGACTGGTCCAAAGCACTGCCAGTGAAGCGGGGAGCCTATTACCGAAACTCGCCGGATTTATGCCCATCTATCCTTTTGCCCAGTCTTACCTTTATAACAATACCGGGGATACCAAGTGGGGGACATTCTTAAGAGATATGTTTGACCTGGTGCAGATCCCGGCAAAGCAGGGAGATACAGTTTTAAGAATATGGAAATTAAGCGATGATGAGATCACGGCTTTTATTCAAAAGAACTTCAATGCCACAGAACAGAAGAAACTCACTGCGCTAGTAAATGAAATAAATCAAAAGGGCGCTTCGGATAAGGCCAGGCATATCAGAGAGCTCCTGGTTTCCGCGTACCTGGATGAACAGAGTACCGGCAATCAGGGCGTGGCCAGAAGAGCTCTGGAATTGAATATTGACCCGAATGCGCCGAACCAGAGATTCTTTAACTTGCAGAGGCAGATAGAGATCGCAGAAATGAAATTAAGGCTAGAGAGCGCGCAAGGTCCGGAAAAGACACATCTCTTACGCGCCATCGAGGAATTAGAGGGGATGTCCAGCCTCGTTTATAGCGGTGTTTATCAGACTTCTCTGGCTGCCTGGCAAGGGGTAAAAGTAGGTTTATATTTTGCTCCGACCATGCATTTTGTGCGGCCGGTCTTAAATGAGGCACTCTTGGGTATACCCGGCTTATCGCAATTCCAGACCTATATCCAGGATGTGCTCGGCGATTTTGGTTTCAAGAGCGCAGTCGGGACCGCGGTAAGCTTTGCCGTGGAAGAGAATTTCCGCGAACAGGTTACTAACTTGTTCTTCAGGAAGTTATTTACCAGTATCGGCGGCTTAGCTGCTGCTCCGCGCCGTTCTGATTATTCTTCGCAGGCAGAATATTACCGCGCCCAGGCGATGTACCAGCAGGTAATGGAGTGGTTCCAGGAATCCTTTGATACCAAGCCTACCCCGAATCTGACTACCCGTTTAGCGTACGACCCTAATTTAAGATTCCAGCCTAAGGATAAGCCGTCTTCACCGGCAGTTTCTAATACCGGCGTCAGCCCGACTCCCCGCGCTAACGTGGAAGAGGTCATTGCCGGTGATTCCGGCGGAAGAGATGCCGGAGTTCCTGCTGGCGTGGATTTAACTATTCCGGCAGCTGCCCCGGGCGCAACGGAAACCGCCAAGGTGAAATTAGTCAGGGGCTTACAAGAGGGGACTGCCGGCCAGGCAGATCATGTGGATGTGGCTACCGGAACCGTATATGTGGATGCCTCTTTAGCCGGAAACCAGGGCCAGCTCAGGCAGGCAATAGAGCACGGCGTGGATGAGTTACGCGGCCACCGGGACAATGCCAATAGTCAGGGCATAGCCTATGACCGGTATGCAGGGCAATACCTGGATAGAGCGCAGAGCGACCCGGCAGTAGTAGCCAAGATAAACCAAATTCATACAAGTGCCCGTCCTGCGCCGCAGGTGCATACAGGCCTCTTTGATACCCCGATTACCAGTATCCAGCCGGGAGACGCGGGTACAGAGAGAGCAAGCAAGCGGCCGGCCACATTTATCGCTACCCTGATACACAGACTGAATATTTTCGGCACTTTAAGCGCCGCGGAGCAGCAGGAGGCCCTCTTCCAGCTGGCAGGGTTAGGAAATGATACTACCATTAAGTTCAACGATGACACAGAAGTGGAGATGGGCGAGTCTTCAGAAGATACCAGAGAACTGAAGAACTTGGGATTAAGAATTGATATGATAAATAAGGGGCTCCGTACTAAGCAGTTATCAGAGCTTTGCGAGTCTCAGGATCCCGATATAGCTTTGGCTGCCCAGCAGGTCATCGCCGAGCGCTTAAGCGACAGTCAGATAAGAGATGTATTGGCCCGCAGGTCGGTGACGCTGGATGGTGTTCAGATAGATGCGGAACGTATCCAGAGCGGTGTCTCCCGATATATGTCAGGAAGGACAGGATATGCGGCTGAGGATATAGTGGTTTCAGCAGAAGAGGTCCTTAAACAAAGAAAGCGTGAAGCAAGAATGAGATTCGTTAGCGCTCCGGCTGCGGATAAGGGCTTAGCCAGGACAGCCTGGTATCAGGAGAAAGCGGCGGTTGAGAGAGACCTGGCCAGGATAGCGGCCATTGACAGCGCGGTCACCTACCATATCTTGGCTCCGGATACCTTATCAATGCTGGCAGGCTTTAACCTGGCAGATTCTGAGAGGAGTTATCTCTCCAAAGATAAGGCGCAGAAGTTCTGGGCAGGGAAGTCAGACTTAGGGCTTGCTTCGCACAGACTCTCCTTTGTTACCGACAGGTTGACTCTGAGTTCGGCGATCAGCAGATTAAGACAGGTCTCAGGAAAGCGCCAGGACGGGTTCAGGCTAGAGTCCGAAGCTGACGGTACCTACAAAGTCAAAGCGCAGGATCCGATTAACGCCACTCCTCTGAAATTGCAATACCGCGGTTTCTTAAGCGCAGACAGATGGGGAGAATATAGGCCCGGAGAAAGCGACACGGACCTGGCCCTGGAAGCGGAGAGGATCAAGGACAGCGCGCGCAAGGCTGTGGAAGAGTCAAGGCCTGATTCCCTCTTAACATTCGACCCGAACCGCGAGACCAGAAGCTGGTTTAGCCGCCTTGGGAATTCGCTGCTTAGCCGGCTTTACGGCGTAACCCAGGGCAATGGCCTGATTGACCGCCTGAAAGACCCTACTTCAAGGGGCGGCAGGATGACTGAATGGGATTATTATCAGGGCATGGATGAGCAGAACCTGCTCATGCTGCAGTTAATGGCAGAGAGCAAAGGGATTACTCCCGAGGTAGATTCCCGGGGCGCAGTACCGATGGCGCGCATGCAAAGATGGGGCGTGCCGGAAGTAGATGCTGCCATGGCCCGTATGAATGGACTCTTGCAGGTGACTGATCTTTATGATGGCCGCAAAGTCACTCTGGACCCGAGAAAAGCCAGGAGAGAGCATCATGCTGCCGGCCTGACCATTACCGAGCAGGAAGACGGAAAGGTGCGCGTGCGCGGCACTAAATATAAGAAAGAAGCTGACCCCAGGGATGCCACCAAGACCCGGATCGTGCGCGATGCCGAAATAGATGAGACTTATGATCTGGGTGTCAGCCCCGCAGTCATAGATACCGGAGTGGGAGAAGTCACCCTGAGTAAAGGCTGGGGCAGGCAGATAAAGGTTGAAGCAGAGAGAGTAGATGATAAGGGCGAAACGCAAAGGTCAAAGGCCAAGCTTACCCGCGGCAATGCCAGCAATCTATTATTTGATGTGGAAGTAGGCGGAAAGAAAGAAGAACTCTCTATCGCACCGTCTGACCTCAGGGACGGCAATTTCAGGGATGTCTTACATTGGGATAAGGATAAAGAGCTTGGCCGCGGATATGATATTGATATCGCAAAGAGGGGCATCTTCAGGAGAGGCTATGAGCTGACCGTAACACCGTATGATTACAAGAGGCTGCCTAATGAAGAAAGAGGGCCTCCCGGCCCGCAATACCATGCGCCTTACCACTCAGCACAGTACCATCAGCTTACGGCTGAAGAGTGGATGCGCGCAGAACAGGATCTGATGGACGGTATTGAGCAGCATATGCAGGACCTCCCGCCCGTAACTACCCCGCAGCAGACCCCTACTAGCCCCAGACAGGCCAGGCAGGCAAGGCAAGCCAGAGCTCAACGCGGACTCTTAGAGCAGAATAATATAGGTAGTATCGTGTTTTCATTCTCTTATACCCTGGCAACCGGCGGCGTGGCCACCTTCCAGAGAGGCATTATTGAAGGCCTGTTAAGAAGCAATCCGGGCGTAGATATCCACCTCATTTATTTAAGCCCCACTGATCATGTAACCACTAAGGTAATCCACGTCAACGGAAGAAAAGTTGTTTTCCACGGAGTTCCTACCAGAGGCGGCGTGAACAGCCAGCAGCAGAGAAAGCTCGTCGCCGAGATCCTTTCAGATATCAACGGACAGAAGAAGATAGACTTAGTGGTCAATAACGACGCAGAGAACGTGGATTTTGCCCGCGGGCTGCTGGATTTCTGCGAAAGCCAGAGCGTGCCGCTGCACAGCTATTATCACGGCGGCAACATCTCAAGTGGGACCCTTGAAATAATGGGCCGTTCGACCCTGGCTGTGACCAATAGCCGCGCCTATGCCCGCATCTTTGAGAGCCTGGGCGTTCCGAATGTGGAAGTCCTTTATCCGGTCCCTGACCTTACCTATTATTCTCCTGACGCCATGGACGAAGATGATGCCCAGGAAGTCGCCGAGTTGATCAGGCAATATAAGCTGGAAGGAAAAACCGTGATCATCCATCCCGGCCGCGTTGATTTCCAGAAAGGGCAGGTGGATACTATTGACGCTGCAGCCCTCATCAAAGCCAGGGCTGAAGGAAAAGACGTGGTCTTTATCATCATCGGGCCTCCGGTAAGCGCCGAAGAGAGGTCGAGATTAGCCCACCGCGCCTTTGTCACGCACGGATTAATAGAAGGTGAAGATATCATCTTTGTGGGTAATCAGAGCAGGCGCCAGATGCGCCAGTGGTTCTCTATTGCCGATATGGTCCTCTACCCGTCAAGATGGGTCGAGCCGTTTGGCCTGGTGCCGGTAGAAGCCCAGTCCATGGGTGTGCCGGTGATCGTTTCTTCCGAAGGCGGCCTTCCTGAGACGCTCTCCGACGGAGAGACCGGCTTTGTAGTCCCCAAGAAAGACCCGATCGCGCTGGCTGACGCTATCAGTACACTGCTGACAGACAGGGTCCGCCTTGAGGCGATGTCTAAGCGCGCGCCGCAGTTCGTAAAAGAGAGATTCGGCGACGGCGGAAACTTAAGGGAATACGAAGCCTCCTATTCCGGAGCAGTCTCCCGCGGCAGGAAAGGCCTGCGTATGGTAGCTGCCCCCATCGTGAGCGGTAATATGCGCGATGTAAGATTCAATCCGAATCATAGCGTTGGAACATGGGAAGAAGTGTTGACGCCTGTGGAGCAAGCATGGGATGCAGAAAGAAAAGAGGCCGAAGCCAAGGCAGAACAGGCGGAGCAGGAAGCGCTTCATCCGCAGCCTTACTCCAGTCCTTACGCCAGTTATGAAGCTGAGCCAGAGTCACCCGCGGCAGGAGTGCCTGTAGTCAGTCCTTACGGCGCCGGCGGATCAGGTGGTTCAGTCGTATCTGACGGCGGACAGGGCGGCGGCGCAAGCGCAGGCAAGGGCTCGGGCGCAGCAGCGGGTGCAGGAGCGCAGGCAGGCGGAAGCGGAAGTTCAGCACAGGTAAAACCGCCGGAGCCTCCTCAGGTGGTTTTTGGCCCTTCCGATCCTAATCTTAAAGTTCGCACCGGGAAGTCTGGCTGGAAACATACCTATGGAACTACCGCTGGTTTTGCTGCGGAAGAAGGGGTAGCTTCTGATGCTACTTGGGATGGTTGGGATAATCAGGCCTGGAAACAGGCAAAAGAGCAGAGGAAGGCTAAGTGGGGAGAGAAGCGAATTTATATTAATGTTACTCCGAAAGATGCCAGAGCGCTTGTTCCTGCAATCATGCGTATTGCCGAAGCTTTAGGGATCCCGGTCGCATTTAAGGTTATTGACGCCCCGGCTTCCGGCGTAGCGTATGAAGCTGAAGAGACTACCCGGCTCGTAGTTAATTTTGCCTCAGAAGATGACGCGGCTAATTTTGCCAAGGCATTACAGCAAACAGCAGAATATCAAGCTGCGCCTGTCGATTCTTCTAAAGCCCTTGATTCGTATGCCGGTACTAAGATCGATGATAAGATGGTTTATGGGTCTGGTTACGGAGAAAATCGCAATGCAGCTAGAAGGATTGCCAAGCGGTTTGCCGATGGAAAAATGGAAGGAAGCAGATTTACTTATGTCAGTCATTCAGGCCAAACCATAACCCTTGATTTAGATACTCCGGCCGGAAAAGCAAATTACGAAGCGATGCGCGCAGTTGCGGAGCAAGTAGCCACTCAGCCGGCAGAAGACCCGGCGTTTAAATCCGCCTGGGAAAAAGTAAATGCGGCCCCAGCCGCGCAAGCGGGTGGTGGTTCAAGCGCGGCAGGCACAGGACCCGGTGCAGCAGCAGCGGGTGCAGGAGCGCAGGCAGGCGGAAGCGGAAGTTCAGCACAGGTAAAACCGCCGGAGCCTCCTGAGGTAGAAGCTGTGGATCAGCAGGCAGAAGCAGAGCGCAAAGCCCAGGAAGCAAGGGATGAGCAGGCGCGTCAGGATAAACAGGTGTTCGAACTCGTAGAAAAATTATTACAGGAAAAATATCACCCCGCAGCTGAGCAGGCAAGGCAGGCGATCAGGGAAGGCCGGCTGGATGAGGCAGAGAGCGCCATAGACGAAGCGGAAAGAGGAGTAGATGAGGCGCAGGGTCAGGCTAAAGATAATGCAAAAGCAAGGCAGGCAATAGCTGATGCCAGAAAAGAAATAGATAAACTGGATTCAGGGTTAAGGCAGGCGCGTGTGGATGCGGAGAACAGGCGTAAGCAACAGGCGCAGCAGCAAGCGGCTAAGCCTAAGGCTGTGCCTAAACTGCCTGACGGAAGATATGCCAAGGGTGCTGAGGTCTGGTATGTAAGAAGCGATGGCACCGCTGAAAGAGTAAGGGTCCTCTCTGATCCGCAGGGGAGCCATTATAATATAGGATTCCTGGATGCCCAGGGAAGAGTCGGTGCCTCAATGGCCACTACCCTGAAGCCGGGGGTAGAACTCTTTGATACCGAAGCAGAGGCCCGCGAAGCGGCAAGAGAAAAGAGAAGTGAATATCTGAACGAGAGGACATCGGAGCTCATGAATGAAGTGCGGCAGAGCGATGATCCCATGCGGTTGGTCAATGCCGAGAATGAAAGATTATTCCGGGAGGCAGGCCTTTACTGGAACGCCTTTGTGAATACCGCAAGGCAGAGGCTCGCCAGGATCGCCGAAGACAAGCTCATCGCCCGCCTGGCCCGGATCACCGTGGCGGCGAAGCATGACAGATTGCACAGCGCCTTTGTGGATTCAGTGCCTCTGGCCCAGGCCCAGATGCGCTTAGTCAGGGCGATAGTGATCATACTGGATGCGCTTGCCGCAGGAAATATCGCGGATGAGAACGCAGCCATTGCGGCGATGGAGGTCCTTCTGAACGCGGATAATGATTATAGATATGACGTAGCTACCCGGCAGATCGTCTCAAGGTATCTTGCCGCGCGCCGCGAATATAAAGGTAAGGGAAGAGGCCAGAACAAACAGTCTGCCTTCTACCGGGCAAGAGAATTATTAGTGGATAGGCTAAGAACGCTTGGCAACAGAGAGACTGATCCTAGCCGCAAGGCGCTTTATACCGAATTGTACCGCCTCTATTTCGGCCAGCACGGAGCAGTCATGGCCCTGGCTGATCCGGACGCCGAAAGATTACTGGAAGTCTTTGCTTCCGGAAGGCTCTTTGAGCATCTGGCCGCACAAGGCCGCGAGATCGGCGGCACAAGGGAGAGAGCCGGCGAGCAGGACCGTAACACCGGCCATAAGATTAACGGCGGAGTGAGCCGGCCGAGAAGCGGCCAGCGCGAGCTTATTGTAGTGAATCTTAGCCTTGATGCTAAGCTAAGGGCCCTCATCGAAGATATTATGCGCGATTTTGAGGATTCTGATTTTAGCGGAGCGGAGAGAGGAAGGCTGATCAACAAGATCTTTGATTCTATACGCAGGAGAGTCAGGTTTGATAATGAGCCTTTTGCCGGCCAGGAAGGCGAGCCTGTGCTCCTGGGTGAGACTATCGATGCCCGCGGCTGCTGCAGGCACATGGGCCTTCTGGCAGCAGTGGTCCTGGAATATATGATCAAGCAGAATAAACTGCACGGCTACGCCTATTATTTCCGCGGTAAAGGGCATGGCTGGGCAGTCTACCGCAACAGCGCCGGCACATGGTTTGTGCTGGATGCTGCCCAGCAGGGACAGCCGGTGGGCATTGATTCCACATACTTTAGCGGCATAAGGCCGTATGCCTACAAGGAAGCCATGCACCCGTCTTTCTTCGATTCTGACGATGATTCAAATGATGATCCCAAGACGCGGCCGAATGACGTGACTATGCCGAACTGGGATCCTTCAGGCGGCAAGAGATTCACTCTGATCGGCACCCTCGTCGGCGGCCTGATTGCCGCACCTTTCATCCTGAGCGGCGTGCCGTTTGGCTGGTTGCCTTTGGCTATCGGCATGGCTATAGACGGATCGATTATAAAGAAAGAGCTTAACGCCGAGCTCGCCAGGCTCAATAGCCTCTCTTCGCAGACTCCTTCAGGCCAATCTGATAATGCTAACCGGCAGCAGACCCAGGAAGTGCCGGGAATGCCGGCTTCGCCTGTTCAAGGGCCTACTGCACCTGCGAATGCGCAAGGCGACGGCAATAGCGGCGTAGGTTCAAGGGTCACTACTATCGGCAGCCAGAATCCGGTGGGGACTACGCCTCCAATGTCTATTATGCCGCCTGCCGGGGCAGCCTTACCTATTATAACTAGCCAGCAACACCTTCAATCCATAGGAGCGATCCCACGTACTTTAAGCCCGGGTGTGAGCCAGACGCCTGAGACTGCGCAATCTCAGGGCGTGGTTCCAAACAAGAGCGCAAAAACCAATGCAGATTTAGCTTCAGCCGCTCCTTCTGAAGTTAGGTCTGAACCCGGAATTCAAGGAGTCGAAGTATCGGCCCACGCAGAAGTCGGGCAAGCAAGGCAAGGTTCTGCACAAGATTTTGCAGGAACTGAAGGTGCCCAGAGTGCATCCGAAGAAAATGCAGCAAGAACCCAGGGTGCCAGGGGTACGCCTGATAAAGATAGCAAAGAAACTGCTGAGCCGGCAGGTAATACAGTTTCCGGAAACGGAAACAGTGGTGCTAAGGGTGCAGCTGTTACTACTCAGGCTACGTCTGTGGCAGAAGATGGTGCTCAGGCAGTAGGCGTAACAGAACGTCCTCATAATATTCATACCGAAGAAGCAGCCAATCCATCAGGTGCCCGTAGTCCGCCCGCTGAAACTGAAAAATCTTTAAGCGAAACCGCAGTAAAAGCTCAAGAATCCCCAGATTCTGCCTTACCGTCCCAGGCTTTAACTACTAATCCGACTACCCAGCCGCAAACTGAACCTACCGTGGCAGGTGATTCAGAGGCGGCTATTGTTGTTCATGAGGGCGCCGGCCCCTCCTCCAGGGAACTGACCCCCGGCGCCCTCATGGCAACTTCCTTAGATTCAGTACCGTCGCAAGATACCAGAGTGGCAGGAGACATTTCGGCTAACCAGCCGCAAACTGAACCTACCGTGGCAGGTGATTCAGATGCGGCTAATGTTGTTTCCGGAGGCCTTGCGGCCCCCACCTCCGGGGAACTGACCCCTGCAGGGCTTCCGGGACAACATAATCAGAGAGGTGATGTAAAATGTGCAGGAACTTCAGGGACCTTATCTTCACCCACTTCGTTGTCGCTTCCGAGGGCGCGGTCTTCGGGAGCGCGCGTGAGAACGGAAACAACCACGTCCACAACTTCCTCATCGAAGGCAGCAGAGTCAGACAGCAGCACGGCGATGAATGGTACGAGCTTGAAACAGAGTTCGCCCGCATCGTCAGAGAAAGAGCAGAAGCAGGCTACGGAAGTATCCCCGTCTATCGGACAAACAGGTTCCTCTACTAGAGGAGGTGCAAAATGGTTAAGATCAATTATGAATACCTTGAGATCGACCACATCGTGGATTTCGTCCACGATGCCACCGTCTTTGCCGCAGCCAGGGAGAACGGAAACGGCCACATGCGCATCTTCCTTATCAACGAAGCCACAGCCCGCGTCTACACCCGAAACGGCAGAGCAGACTCATGGGAACAGCTCTACGGAAGCGAACGCGACACAGTCATTGCCCGCCTCATCTCTGCGCGCAACAAGAACGTCCCGGTCTACAGGATCAACGGCAGCGGCTCCAGTAACACAGGGACAGTCCCCTGCGGGGACAGTCCCTGTGATTGGAGCCGCTGTTGCCACGCGCCTGGCCGTAATTCCGGACCATGCCGCAGACGGAAAAGGCCTGCCGACTGCGATCGGCAGGTATTTCAGCGGCTTATCCATGGGCGGATGGGTGAGGGTTTCTGCAAAGAATGATAACGCGTTGAATGAAGCGCTCACCTATTTAGAAGACCATACTACATTAAGCAGGATGACCCTGCTGAAACATGTGGTTGTGCGCCGCGGCCCTCCAGGATTTGATAAGCCCTCCTTTAACCTCACCAATCCTATTACCGGAACGCGCACCGTTTATTTAAGGCAGAACGCCTCCCTTGATGAGATCGTGCATGAGCTGCTGGCTGCGCAGGGAGGCCTGCGCCACCACGAAGTGATCCTGCTTCAGTCCAGCATCCGCTACGGCCAGCCTATGCAGACGCTGCTTAGCCGCATGCGCGGCAGAGTAGCTGACCACACCGCAGTAGGCGAGATGGAGAGGCTCCCTGCCAGAGAGAGGACCCACAAAGAGGTAGAGCTTCTTGAGCTGATCAATCACCGCAACCGCCGCGCCGAAAGGTTCCTCATCCAGGGTTCTATCGAACACTATGTAGGCCTGGAATTATATATGGCGGATGAGATCTTAGCTCATATGCCTTCGGAGCATAAGGAAGTCGTCTCCCTGGCCCGGCTCTACTGGGAGATGATCACTATCGGGGTAATGCTCAGGAAATACGTACATGATTATCGGGCCGACACCATCTTTCTCACCTTTACCAACCCGGACCACTTAAGGCAGTTCATGAGACCGGAGGAGATAAACTTCAGCCACACTGAGATGATCACGGTTTCTGAAGCCGGCAGCAAGGGTACAGAGAGCAGGATCTCGACCTATGCCGCCAATAGCCTGAATGCCAATATTGTCAGCGAATTCGGCTGCCGGGTAACCTACAACCATAAAGTGGAAGGCGAGATGCAGGTTGTTTCAGCCGAAGTCTACATTTATGAACTGCAGACCGGTAATACCGCAGCGCCCCGCGCTCTTACCGATAAAGAGATCTATGGCGTTAGCCGGCCCGAAGGGTTTAGGGTGGAGATGGTCTCCAGTGACCTTAAGCTGCACAAGCAGGTGATGGATGAGTCTGAAGTGCATTACCGCAAGCAGAAAGATGCGGCAAAGATCACTCCCGAGATCGAAGCGAAACTCTCCGCCGGATTCAGCGTCTTCGGAGTGCCGGTTTCAGGCAGCCCGGTGGTCATCGGCCGCCTGGTCAAATGCGACCTCTCTAGTGAAGATGAGATAAAGCTCTCTTATCCGCTTCCGCCGTATCTGCCCAGGGATATGGCTGCGGAAGTGGCGCACCTGAAGCAGGCGGTAGAGGCAGTGGCCGGAGCCCTGAATCCCGAGGCAGATAAAGACGTGATCATCCATATCAATACCGCCTTAGCCGAAGCCATACACGATGCAAGCCACACCAAGTATACTCCCATCGTCCATTTCTTATCCCGCGTAACCGATCAGATAAAAGCTTTGTTCAGGAGCGATGATGCGGCAAGCAGGGGTATGATCAAGAAACTTCAGGATTGCGCAGGGAAGATCTCCGGCATGGTCTTCACTGACCTGGACAAGGAGCGCGAGAGGGTCAAGGGCATGGTAAGAGAGAAAACCGAGGCCGCCATATTCCATGCCGCAATCAGCGAGGCTTTAGGCATAGAACTCGATTCTGCACAAATATCAAGGTTCAGAGAGATAGCAGAAGAGAGGACCGAGGTAGAAGATTTCCAGGAGGAACAGCTGCCAGGCGTATACCACGATGCGCTCAGGGAGGTTTCAGGCAGAGAATTTGACACGGCACAGATATCAGGGCTTATCGGCCTGGTAGAAGAGAAGGCCAAGGCTCCCATGGAAGAAGAGCGTATAAACGCAATCTTCGGGGAGGCGGTCAGGGAGGCCTGCGGCAGAGAGCTTGGCGCCGCAGACATAGCTAAGGTCAGAGAGCTGGTAGAAGATACGATAAGGGCAGGGAATCGCGACGAAGAAATAGTCTTACGTATATTTAATCATGAGATCAACGTAGCCCTGGGAATCGAAGTTGATATTACCGATAAAAAGTTTATGCGCAGGCCTGATGTGATGAAGGTCATGGATGATGACCCCACCACTGCGCTTTTATTGACGGTGATGGGAAGCATGAGCGCGGTGAAGGGGACTCTCTTTGGCATGCGCACGCGTGGCTGGGATATTCCCGAAGCGGTATTCAGGGCCTTCCAGCCCCTCTCAGCGAAGACAGTCGTACCGGTGATGAACGACTATAACAAGATGTATTTTGACGTCGCGGACCTGGCAAAGAGGGCGCTGCGTAATTACCGGGAGTTAGGCGGAAATGCGGTGACCATGAAGAGGATAGTGCTTGAGGGCGCTCCTGCGGATGAGCCCTTTATCCTGCTTTTGCGCGTAGACCTGGACAGCCCTGCGGATTACGCGCGCCTCAGGCAGGATTATCCGAATATGGCCGGCATAGTCATCCGCACCGGGATCAAGCATTACGCCATCTCCGCCCGCCAGGAAGGTTTCCCGGTCCTGGCTGACGCCTACACCGTTATTGACGAAGAGAGGATCTCTACCTGGGATGCGATCAGGGGCGGTGAGCTGGCTATCCTTAACCTGAACAACGGCGCCATGCGGGTGAATCCCAATGACGAAGAGCTCTTTGAGGCTCAGAAGATCGGCCTGGCAGATAAGGCCAGAAGGGCCTACTGCGACGAAAGGGTCGCGCTTCCCGCAGTGACCCGGGACGGCGTGGAAGTCCAGGTCCTGGTGAATATTTCCTACTATACCGACGCAGAGCGCATTTTGGCCCTGGGCGTAAAAGGCATCGGCCTCTGGAGGACGGAGTTTGAATACCTGGAGGTCAATGAGATCTCAGAGGCGCAATGGGTAGAAAAGATAAAGAATGTAGTCGCTTTCCTCGGCGAAGGCCAGGTGCTCACTATCAGGCTGCCTGACCGCAAGGTGGAGGGCGAAGATACCAAGGATTCCCCGGCCTTCGGCCCGAGCAAAATAGAAGGCCTGAAGTTCCTGGTTGAGGATCCCGTCGGAAGGACTATTGCCGTGACGATGCTGCGCGCGGCAATGCGGGTGGCAGCGCATGAGGCCAAGGCAAAGGGTATAGTGGTGCGGGTGATGTTCCCGATGGTCTCTACCGAGCAGAATTGGGAGGATGCCCTGGAAGTTGCGGATTATGCCCGCGATAGCCTGGTTGCCGAAGGCAGGGCCAGTTACGCCGACCTGAGGCTCTGCCAGGTAGGACTTATGTTTGAGACTCCGGAGTCAGTCAATTTACGCGATGAGTTGATGGCAAGAGCAGATTTCGGCAGCGTCGGCACCAATGACCTGATCAGCTTCACCTTCGGGGTCAGGCGCGGGACAGAAGGCAGCACCGAGATACTCACCGAACTGAATATGGTGATCGCGGATAAATTACTGAAGCTTGCCAGGGCAGCGAAGGAGAGGGGCATATTGATATCTGTCTGCGGCAATTTAGCCTCTACGCTTGAGTTCCAGCTGTTGGCTGCCTATAGCGCGGCAGAGGGCGCGCCGATTTCGCCGAGCATGGGCGTTGAAGGCGTAGCCCTGGCAAAGGAAAAGATCCGCCACGTTAACGCCGCCGCAGCGAGAAACCTTTTTGAGCATATTGACTTTAGCAGGGCAGCAGGCGCCAGGCTTAAAGACGCCTTAAGGCAGGAGGCTATGCGTATCCGTAAAGAAATCGAAGACGCCAGCCAACAGCATTTAAGAAGGCTTATGCTTGCCTCGATGTCCGGCAAGCCAACTGCGCCGCGCGATACTTCTTCCCGCGGCCTGCCGCGTTGGGTGATCAATCTGGCGGTAAGATTATCGCAGCGCGCAAGCGGCAAGAATATCCGCGATTGGGCAATAGTTAATACAGATTCCCGGGAAGTCCAGCGGGCAGCAGTCTTGTTTGGTAAGCATAAGGATGCAATGATGAGGAATTTTGCCAGTAAAGGCGTGCATTTTGTGCGCGCGCCTCCGCTGGTAAGCGCGCTCTGGAGGATCTTAGGCGTTTCCAGATACTCCAACTATATCATCCTTCCGCAAAAACCCTCACCCGACAGGATCGCTCATGAGATGCTCACCTTCCTGCATCCTGCCCTGACCCACACCGAAATCGAAAGGATACTCAGGAGTTTTGGCGCAACAGTCACCACACGTAGCCGTGCGTGGGCGGTGATCGGTAAAGTAGCCTTTCCTGTCATCTGTGTAGCTATATTGGCCACGGCTGCGGTCATTGCCATTAGGGTGGCGGAAAGAAATTCCCAGAGAAACGCTCCCCTGCTTCATGAATTGAGAAAGCTCTCCGACAGGGGCATTGCGTTCGGAAGAGAAATGACCTTTGCGAAACAGGAAGCGATGTTTGAGTGGATGGCCAACATTCCCATCGGAGTAGAGCTGGGCGGGATCTACTACAGAGATGAGGACGGCACATACCATATAATGGTTACCAGGATCGGAGATGCGCATTCCGTTTATGTCCCGTCGTCAGAAAACAAAAATATATTTACCTGGCATTCCCACCCCGAAGGCGCGGGCGTCCTGTTTGAGATACCTTCGCTGCAGGATTTGGTAGTGGGTTTAAAGGAAAAAGAAAGTATCTCGGTATTGGGCGGCGTGACTGACAGCGAAAAGATGACCGGCCAGAAGAAAGTGATAAGGCTGTCGCGTGCTTCAGATGAGCTCAATCCTTTTGCCCGGATCCTTAAGGAAGGAAACGACAGGGTCAGAGCTTTCTTAGAGGCCAGAGGCGCGGATTATTCCTATCTGCAGCAGGAGATACTTGATGAATTGATCAACGAGATCATCGTGCGCAAGGTCCCGGGCTGGGAGAGGTTTGCGCCGGCCGAAGATGAACCAATGGTCTCCTGGCACAATCCTAATTTCTACGGCTATTTTCTAAGGCTTCTTGGCTATGATGTTGTGGAATATAGAGAAGGAATGCTGGATAACTGGAACGACGCAGGCACGCTCAAACAATTGCAGCCGGTATCAAGCAGGGGCGAAGAGCTTTACAGAGAGTTTAACCGCCGCGCAGATGAGATCATCAGGAAGAAATATCAGGGGCTGGCCGGTGAAGGTACCCTTAGCCGCATGGCCCGCCTGATCCTGCTTGCGTTTACCGGCGGGCTTGTAGCTAAAATCATCCTTGGCGGCACTAGTGCCTATGCTGCTCCTGTTGCCGCGACTAAAGTCGCAGTTGCAGGTATGGTTGTCACGACCTCGCCGTGGGGCGCAGTTACGCTGGCTCTTGTCGCCGCCGCAGTCATCGCCTACGGTTTATATGAACTCGGCGCCTTCCAGAGGGTTGTATCATCGGTCTCTTCTCAGGGAGCGTCTCGGGGAAGGTCAGCCGATACCGGCTTGAATATCGTCGCAACTATTACCACTAAAGCAGGCCTGATCCGTCTTGTCAGAAGCATGAAAGCTTATCTGGAAAGGGCGCTGGCAAGATTCGCTGCCCGCCGGGAGAGAAGATGGATGGAGAAGCTGCCCGCAGATGCCCCTGCCATACATTTACCCTCTGACCAGTTTGTCCGGGAGATATTACATAAAGGGTTGTTCTGGGTGCCTTTTGCAGGTACAGAACATGTCAGGGTGCGTTTTGATTCCCGTTCAGAAGGATTGTTATACGGTAATCATCCTGTAAATCCTATAACAGCGGAAGAAGGCAAAGGCGTAGAGATCCCCTGGTTACGCCAGATGACCGTGGATATGATCCTGCATATAGAGAAAGAAGTAGCCCTGGCACTGCGGCAGAGAGACTTCACCTTAGAAGTCAGTAGTTTAAGCCGCACCCTTGCCGGGCAGGCAGCATTGGCTGCTGATGCTTCGGTTGCCGCAGCGAAAAAGAATGAGAGCAGCCATTTGCGAGGATTGACCGTTGACTTCTTTATCGGAGCCAATAGGAAAAACCCGGTGCGCAGAGCAGCTATCAAAGTCCTCAGGCAATTAAAGAAAGAAGGAAGGATCAATCTGATTTTTGAATACGGCCGTCCGTGGGCAAGGCTGGTAGCGCATGTCTGCGTTAATCCGCATCACTATCTAGTAACGCCTCTCCTGGGAAGTCCGGGATATTTTGGGCCCCGGGAACGCGCGTTAAACAGCGGGCTTGACAACCGTGAGGACAGGAGTAGGGGTTATTACGGCCGGACACTCTCGCTTTTATTAGGAGCATTGCTATTTGGCAGTGGTTGTGCCGGAAAAATTACCACTGCCGCACATCTTGCTGCTCCAGCAGTAAAGACTTTCCTGGGATTGACTGCCGCGACCTGGGGCTGGATTGCTCTGGGCGTCATCGTTGCCGCAGTCATCATCTACGGTTTATATAGACTTGGCGCCTTCAGGAAACTGGGCGCGATTGTCGCTACTAATTCAACAACTGAGCCGCAGGCTGGACCTACCGTGGCAGGTGCTTCAGATGCGGCTAATAATAAGGGAAAGCTGGAGGCCCCTACCTCCAGGGATTCCTTCGACGCGCCCGCCTTTGGCGGGCTTGCTCAGGATGGTGAGCAAGCGACTTGTGGTGAGCTTAGTCGAATCAAGCGCGCCGAACCACTGACCCCCTCCAGCCCCCTTATTAAATCTGAAAAAGCCGGAAAGAAAGTCGCTGTTAGTTTCGGCTCCGAATTATCCGAACATGATATAGAGATAGTAAGTATGGCTTTGAATTTGATCGGTACATTAAGACCGCAGTGCCTGGAAAAGATAGACCTTCCTATTAGAATAGGCAAGATGGGCTTTGAAGAATTAAGGCGGGCGATGCAACAGAACGGAGTTTTACCGGATGGTCTGGCCTCGCCAGGCTATCATGCCGAGGGCAGTTTCCTTTTCATGGGCAAGAAAACACCTTCCGGCGGAATAGAGATGCATGCATACCTGATCATGGATGAGCCGACCTATCAGAATCCCGCAGCCGTGATCACCGTGATCAGCCACGAGTTAGTCGGACACGAAGAACACTTCCCGGCATTACCTCGCTTTGCCGAGGCTGCACAGGGCAAGAAAAGAAGCATCACTTCTTCTACCCCTAGAGAAGAGGCAGCTTCTTACCGCCGGACCGCAGAGTTCTTAAGGGAGATACTCGATTGCAGGCTTCCTGGTCAGGAGAAGACTTTTGCGCAAATGGCTCCGGACCTGACCCGCAGCCTCAGGTCATGGATAGAGGAAGAGGAGAGGCGCGCCAGAAGTTGGGAAGGCCCGGTATCTTTGCCGGCAGTTTTCGGCCGTAAGGTCGGTCGCAATGAACCTTGCCCCTGCGGCTCGGGAAAGAAGTTCAAGAAGTGCTGCGGCGCGGCAGTAACTACGCGGGGTTCGGTTTATGCCGGATTAGCGAGCCTTTCTGTGGCCGCTATCTTAGGTTTAACCGCATTTTTAATCGGCTCTACAGGCTCAGCAATAGTTATACCCGTTGTTCTACTTTTGGGTAGTTTCTTTGCTACAGCTGTTACCGTATTATATTTCTCTCAGGCGATCAGGCTATGGATAGCAAAAGCCAGGCCGATCCGCGCGCCGAATACCCCGGAAGGCCGCAAGTGGCTTGAGAACGCGCTTAAGCAGACCAAAGAGTATATTGAAAAGACGGCAAAGGCAAAGACCGGCCGCGATATAGAAGTAGTAGATACTACTACCCAGAATGGCCCGGTTGCCGAGGCAGATAGGGCGAATAACCGCTTGAATATCAGGCTATTCCATTATATCTTCCTGCCCTACAGATTAAGACAGGCTATTCTCGCTCATGAGATCGCGCACCTCAACGGCAAAGGCGAAATCGGCGCTTATTGGGCAGAGGTTGTCAGCCTTTTAAAATTAGGCGAATTTCCTGGCCACTGGAGACTTTCAGCCAAGACAACCTTATACGTTACCATCACCTTCTTTATCCTGCCTCAGCTCATCAAGCTGATCACTCCTTTTATCAGCCTGCCTGCCTTAGGCATAATATTACTCAGCTTAGGAATTGCCCTCTACCTGGTTAAGCTGGGTATCGAACTTAGCGGCAGAACGCCTTCCCGCTGGCTGCAGGCAGGCTACAGGACCGCGATCATGTTGGCAGCGATCGTCGCCTTTATGTATGTGGGCGGAAATCCCAAGCTTGCCCCTTCGTGGGTAGCCAGCTGCTTTGGCGAAACAGGGGTAGCTACCTTCCAGTGTTCAGCAGCCCTGACCAGCGCTGCTGTGCTTCTGATGACCATGGAAGGCATCAGGGCTTCAGTACTTGGGATCCACCGCGTCATCAAGTTCTCAAGCTTTGATAACGAAGAACTAAACCACCTTGCGGATAATTTTGTCGCCTGCATCGAAGGAAAGATTCCTGCAGATAAGCTTGACGAAGTAAGAAGAGAGCTGGCTGAAGCAAAGAAGAGCAATAACTTTAAGTTCGTCCTCCTTTCCCTGATCAATAAATACGCAAAGAGGAATCTCCTCCGGCTCTCCCCGCACATGGCAGATGCGCGCCTCGGAGTAGAGAGGTTTGGCCTGACCGGCTATATCGGACGCCACACCTCTTCTGCCTTTAACAATGCCATCTCCAGATGGGGCCTCTTCCTTCCTTTTGGCCTCCTTTTTGAGCTCTACAATTACCTGTGCAATCTTACCTACAACTTCTTTGTTTCCAACCAGCAGCTTTACGGGGAAAGGAATAACTTTATCCAGAGCCAGATCATCGAAGGCGGGCTTAAGGCGGATGATAAACTGAATCACGCAGAATTACTGGCGGACATCAAAGCTGCCACAGAAATGGCAAAAGGACCCGGCCTGTGGAACAGGGTGAAGCTTGGCTGGCTGGAGGCTACTATGCGCATGCCTCATGCCGCAGGCACGCTTGCCTTTACCGCAAACAGGATGCTCCTGCTCTTCCTAAGCTCATTAGTCGCCCATGCAGTGACTGCCAGATTGATCGAAGTCTTCCCGGTAATGAAGAATGAGATACCCGTTATTTCAGATATCTGCAAGGAGGCATTGGGCGGATGGCTGGGCAGGAACGGCGTGCCTTTCCGCTGGGTGAGCCTGATGCGCGTGATCATCCTGGCTATGGGCCTGAATCTGCCCAAAGAGCGCAAGAGGCTGGCCCAGTTTGGCCTGCGCATGGCCGGCTTCAACAGCATCGTCGATCAGAGCAAGGGCGGCATTCTTCATGAAGAGATAATCAATACGGTAATCAATAAGAATGCAGATTCTGCGGCAGTAAAGGCTTATCGCGAAGGCAGGCTTACTTTTGAAGATAATCCCCATGTCGAGGCCTTCTTCAGGCATAACTTCGGCAAGCCAAAGGCAAGCTTTAAGACCACATTAAGAAAAGAAGCTGCATATCTAAGCGCAGACTTTCTGGCCATGCTCTATTATTCTTTCTGGCTGCTTATTCCGATCAAGCCGGTTTTAGGTTTAGCGCTGGTATTCCTTCCCAAGGCAGCAATAGCCGAGGGCATCTTAGGGTACTATGCCCGCCAGCAGCCAAAAGATAAAGCGCAGAGCCTGATGAATAAGGCCAAGCCCGTATTTGATGTACTCTGGGAATTAGAGAATCAGAATATCCGCCTTGGCCGCAGCATCTGGAATCTTTCTATCATCGGCGCAGAGATGGGCGCGATTGTCAGCGTCGGCGGCCCGTTAGGCGAATTGTTAGAAGGCCGTAACGGCGCCATTAGCTTAGGCCACCATCTTTATGATCCGGCAGAAAGGGGCGCGCTTTCATTATTCGGCGTAGAGGCCCACGAAGGAGACCCCTCTTATGTAAGCGAGTTCCTCTATCGCGGCATGGGCGGAGAGCACTCTTTGGTTATGAATAATGCTTATCAGGCGTACCTTTGCGAAAACCACGGCCAGTCCGAAGAGATCCTCAGGCGCGCGCAGGGAGAGGATGAGAATAGCAGCCGCGCTAACTCCGGAAATTTCGCAAGAAAGCTCCTGGATGCGGAAAAAGAAAGAGGCGTTGCAGTTCTGGATGCGCAGGCCTTTGCAGAGGAATGGGAAGCTTATCAGGCAGGAATTGTGGCAGAAGAGACAGCTAAGAATGTCGAAAAGGCAAAGACAGAAGCTGGCCGGACGCAGAATTTACCTATTCAGACTACCGAAGACAAGGTTGAGGATACTTTAAGGAACTGGATGAATGCCGCCAATATCCCGCAGGCAAGGCCTGAAGCTCAATTCAATGCCACTCCGGTGACCGTTTTTGTTGATACCAATGTCACGGCAGTGACCATGATCGAAGTGAGCGGCGCATCCAATATCGTGCATCAGGTACAGGCCGGAAATCTCGTGGAAGTTCCTGCTGACAGCGGCATTGACCTGCCTGCGGGCCTCGATTTGAACGGCCGCACAGTGGTGATCGTGCCGGATGAGGTTATCAATGCTAGGGATCAGCATACCGAATCTTATCTGAAAGATTTCAATACCCTGATCAACCACCTGAGAGGAAATGATAGCGTTTATATCAGGGAGGTAGAACAAATTCAGGGACAGTCCCCTGCGGGGACAGTCCCTGTTCAGCCTCAACTTCCGGCGAACAATAATTCCGAAAGCGCCAATGAAAAAGCAAAGCAGGCCCGCACTCTCATGGATGCGCGCGACCAGCTGCAGGGAGCCAACCGAGAGGCGCTGGAAGAAGTGAGTGATTTCCGCAAGTTCTGGGATAACTTTGGCCGGGAAGGATTCCGCGACTATCTGGTGGATGCTCTGATCGAAGCCAAATACATCAGCTCCTTTATGAGCGTGGAGCAGATAGAGAGAGCGGTAGAGGTAGTGAGGGCAGACCACAACCTGAGCGAAGACGCTTCTTTTGCGCAGGTTTTTGCGGCCCTCGAAGGCAGATTATCCGGCATCATTGATATCAGATGCAATATCGATAGCCTGACCACGAATATCGGAGCTGAACAGGACGCGGCAAGGAAGGCGGAATTGATCCGGCAGCGTTACCTCCTTGAGGAAAAGTTAGCCCGCCAGGAAGAAGGCATTGATGCTGCCAGGCAGCAGGTGATCGAGGCAAGAGGCAGCAACTGGTTTACGGAGTTCCTTGGCAATGCCAGGAAGTGGTTCCTGCGGGTGACCTTCTGGGCAGATGTGGTCGAGCGCGAAGAAAAGGTCAGGGAGAACGCAAGAGAGGTGCAGGAGTTAGAGCAGCTTGGCAAGAGGCTTAGCCGCCTGCTGGACGCCGAAAGAGCTGCGGCTAATACCAATACCCGTCAGCAGGAGAATAGCCCGGTATCCAGATTAGAGAACGCAGTCAGGGTGCTTGGCTTAAGCGTCAACCTTATTGAGACAGAGAGCAGGCTGCTTAATAACCAGGGCCAGGATAATGAAGCTTTACAGCAGCTCTGGCAGGAGCATCTGGGCCGGCTGCAGAGCACTTACCGCCTGCAGATGGCGGATATCCAGCAGGCAGAACTGGATCTCAAGGACTTGATCGCCAGATGGTCCGGGCCGGAAGACGCCTTAGCCAGGGAATTGGGCCTGGCTGAAGCATTACGATCCATCCAGGCAGAAGTGAATGAGAGTTATGCGGCTACAGTGAACGAGGTTGAGCCCGAAGCCCGCTCCTCGGCAGTCAGCCGCAGCCGCCAGATCTCAAGGCTTGAGTTTGAGCTGGTGCTTACTGCCAGCCTCATCCATGAATATCAGGAGAATATCCTGAAGACATTCAACGCCAGGTTCTGGAGATTCTTCGAGCGCCTGCCTGAATACGATGTGGCAAAGAACCTGGGCCGTCTTTTAGCCGACAACAAAGCCAATATCGAGAAAGTTCAGGATATTGCCGAAGTCGCAGTTTATACCAGGGAAGATATCTCAAGGAACAGGGCAGAGATGCTCGCTGCCACGCAATACTGGCAGGGCATGACCGGCAGGCTGAACCAGTTGATCAATGCCTTAAGCAGCCAGGCAGCCAGGACCTTGGGCGACTTATTGAACAATCCCGAGAGCCGCGCGAATCTGGTCGCGGTCTTCAAGTCCTTTGATGAAAGGATCGCGAATCTGGAGAATGTCACTGAGCAGGATATTACCAGGGCCATAGAGCTGCTCATGGGCGCCTCAGCCGATAAAGTGGATATGTTCAAGCTCATTTCTCTGGTCAGCCAGAGATTCAAAACCGCCCAGGATGAGGGATTAAAGGATGCTACTAGCCGGGTAAGAAGAGGCGAAGTCACTGCCAGCCTCCTTGTCTTAGCCAAGCTCTCCGCCACTGCTTCGGCAGGCATGAATACGCAGGAGGCAGGCCGGATCAGGGAACTGATGGAGCTTGCCGGCACAGTATACAGCGGAGTGCATAGCCTGGATGCCTTTATTGAACGGACTAAGGCCAAAGAATACAGGCAGATAGAGCAGATGCTTTATCATCAGGCAATCCCCGAAGACCAACAGCCTGAAGATGAGCCTGTGCTGAATGAGCAGACGATTAAGAATGTTTCCGGGTATCTTGGCAGCCAGCAGCACACGCAGGAAGAGAGAAAGAAGCTAGAACAGCCCTACAGCCAGCCGGAAGACTCGAGCAGCCTGGTTGCCAGGTATGAAGAGACGATCCTGAAGGCAATCCGGGATTCTCTTGCCGTGACCGGCTGGCGGGCAAGGACAGGAGAAGCGATCAGCGAGTTCTTCGGCAGGAATACTTCCTTCGGCCCTTACCGGATGAGCGAAGAACTGGTGAGGGATTGGTTAGTCAATGAACGGGATTACGAGGCAGCTGCCATCGCCAGGAAAGATATTAAGTTTGCCACTACCTATTTTGCGGATGAGATCGCCAGGTGGCAACTCAGGAATATGGCTGCCGGAGTGGCCCAGCCCGCTGCTACGGAAAGAGATGCCCTGATTTCAGTCTTACGCGGCTTCAGGGGAGCGGATGACCTGGCTTTCGCAGAAAATGTCTACACCCGGGTAAATGAAACGCATCGCTCAGAGATCAGCCGCCAGGCAAATGAAAGGACTACTGCCTTACAAGAGATGACCTCGATCAGCAGTGAAGCGGCAACTTATTTATCCGGCTTCAGGCTGAACGCCTTTGATAATACCGGCACGGTCATCATTAGCATAAATCCTGCTCAGGAAGCGCATCAGGTAGGGCAGGCTATCCGCGCCATTGACCGCGCCTTACAGGCAATTCAGGCCACTAAAGAATCCATCTGGGATGAAGTCATCATGAGCGATGTTGCGCAGGATAAACTCAAAGAGGCCTATCAGTCAGATGCGCGCGTCCGGGACCTGATCCTTGCCCAGGATGAGTATGTATTAGTCAAGGGCCTCTTAAACCAGAGGCAGGCAATCTTAAGAGGCTTAGAGGCCAATGCAGATAGCTGGCTTGAGTTTAGAGCCCGGGAGCATCTGGATACCGCATATACCTTAAGCGATGCGCTTACCGAAGCCGGCCTGAATGCGGACTATATCAACCTGCAGGTCAAGCATCTGAACTTATTTAACGGGCTGGATCTTATGGATGCCGGCCTTAAGGCAAAGGCAGAAGAGGCAATAAAGGCCCTTAAGGCAAGGCTTGAGCTGTGGCAGAGTTTGAGCGCGGTATTCACTGCCGGAGAGCAGATAAACGCGCTTCAGGACAAATTACAGGAATTGAGTAAGAACGCAGATAATACTACTCCTTATGCAGTCCAGCTTAATGCGATAGAAGAGCTCTTAAACAGGGTGGCTTTAGTCGCAGGGCTGGAAAAAGTCAAGGGGCACGCCTTAAGGCCGGGGAGCAAAATAGAAATGCTGCTTCAGGATATCAGCGCCGGAAACGCAGATTATTTTAAGGAGAATCCGGATGTACAGAATATTACTCCTGAACTCAAAGAAGCGATAGAAGGATTAAGAGGCGTATTACAGGCTTCACTGCAGGGAGTGGAGCTGGGTAATGAATCTGCCAGTAATAAGGATAACGCCATCGCCCTCTTAGGCGAATGGAATACGCTTCAGGCTAAAGTGCAGTTGGGCACACTTAACAAGCGAGGCGCGCTTCCGGAGAGTTTATTGCGCTTCCTCACCCCGGATCTGCTTAAGTTTTATAACGAGGTCAGCGAACAGGTCAGGAACGGAGATTATCCTTTCTATTCGGAATTACTGCAGAATGGCCGGCGCAGGCTCGAGATCCAGATGAGCCCGGAGATAGAACAGCTTAAGACCCAGATCGAGGCGCTGAAGAAAATAGAAAAGCCGACTGAAGCCCAGATACAGGAACGCAAGGGCCTGGAGGCAAGATTAGTCAGATTCGGCAGGATAAGCTTTGCCGCCGCCGGCGAGATAGAGGCGAGGTTAGAACTGCTTGACCGCGAAGACGGGCTCTTAAACGGCATCATCAATATCAGGGATGAAGACAGGGACTTACGCGACCAGGCCGGCGCCCTAGATTTAAGCAGAGAGAATAAGCTGCGTAAGGAAGTGGTCAGGCTCTATGAGGAGGCAAGCGAATTAAGGGAGAGGCTGAAGAAGGGCGAAACACTCTCCGAGTATAGCCGCAGGCTCTATGACCAGATCAGCGGCTGGAGAGAGAGCAGGAATGGCTTAGAAGTTTACGCTCTCACCTGCATTGAGCAGGCTATGGAGAGGACGCGCAGGCAGCCGGCGTCAGCTGCGTCCGATAACCTCCTGGACGTATTAAATAAGGCACATGAATGGGAGAATACCCATCCGGCGCTCACCCTGACTGCTTTGAACAGCCTGCTTCAGGGTTCAGGCGTCAGCACGGAAGATTTTGTCATCATCGTCTACGGGAGGGAACCGCAGGGGCTGGCCTACTTCTCGGGAGAAATAAATAAGCTTCTGGATGAGGAGATACCTTTTGCGGCCATGAGCGAAAGAAGGGCGTTTGGCGACTGGCTGAATACCCGCTTCCCCAAGGTGCACAACTACTTCTCGCTCACCGAGACCATCCTTTATGAGCGGGTGGTGGAATTATCCGACGCTTATTTTGGCCTGGACTTAAGCCGCAGCGAAACAAAAGTGGTTGCGGTGACTGCTTTGGATATCCCGCAAAAGGTGAACCAGGCGTATGTCGAGCCGGTATTAGAGCGTAACTTAAGCGTAGCTACGGATAATTCCACCGGGCCGAAGCTGAGCATTTCCGCAAAAGTCATGCAGGAAGGCGAAAGCATGGTCGGATTGAATGCCCAGATGACCGCAACCCAGGCCCAGGATGCCATCATCGGCCTCTTTGAGGATAACGGCGTTAAGGTCAACTATAACCAGCTGCAGAATCTCATGGCCCAGATCCGTTACGCCCTTGAGGGCATCAATGAGAAGGTAAACCCGATCATGTTTGCTCTGCAGGAAGTGGCGCGCAAGCAGAAGGATTTAGATGCCAGCCCTGAAGGGACTTTCGAGCACTTAAGAAGGCTCTCCGAATTAAGGCAGGCCCAGAGGACCCTAGACCGCCTCTTAAACAACGAAGGCGTACTTATTGAGGCAAGAGAAGAGGACCTGGAAACGATTTTTGACGCAGTGCTCCTTAAGATCGAAGAGGTCTTCCATGCCAAGATCGCTTCGCTTCCTGAGATAAAGAAAATAGCGCCTTATGCCGATACCAGGTTCCTCTCACGGCTCTTCATCTCTCTCAGCATCGGATACAAATGGGAAGATTCAACCAGCGAGCTGCCCTTTACCCTGGTCTTAGGCTTTAAACTCTGGGACGGCGCCAGGAAGGCTAACGAAGAAGTCAACGGCCTGATGCAGGAGACTTATAATTTCCTGAACCAGTTTGTCCGGGCCAGATTAGAGAGCCAGATACAGGATGCCATAGCAGACGGCAATACCTGGAAAGTAAAAGTCCTGACTAAGAACCGGGAATTGCTTTCCGGCCTTGAGGCAGAATTAAGGGATCACGTGGTTAAGCCGGCTAAGGAAGTAAAAGCTAAGGCTGCTCTGCAAACAGGCGCCGCCATCCAGACAGAAGCATTGCCGGATATTCCTACCCGTTTCCTGGATAGCCAGAGAGACCGGATGTCAGAGGCTTATGCATCCGTCTCTATAGATATGCCGCTTCGGCAGATCTTTACTGCCGTTGACAGAATGGATGCGGCAAAGATGGATGAAAGGTTCCAGGCATCCTTATTGGATGCGGTCTTGAATAACCAGGGCCAGTATACTGCGCAGGAAAGGATAGATTATTACCGTAAACTCATCCGGATCGTGAGCGCCTGGGAGATGTTGCCTGAAGGTTACACCCGCACAGGCGTATTAGAGGCGATGGAACGCTCTGTAATGGAGGCCAGCGACGGTGAAGCGGCAGCTGCTCTGCTGAACGGCCTCAAAGCCCAGATGCAGGAAGAACTGAATACACGGCTCTATCGCCTGCTCTTAGAGAGGGGCGCGCTTACCTTTCAGGCTAATGAGAAGGATACCAGTAAGAGCGAAAGAGAAAGGTTGGATACCCGGATCAGTGAGATCAATGCCCGCATCGAACAGCTAAGAGACAGGGAGAATGCGCAAGTCCCGGTCAATGACGCAGAATTACAGCAGAGATTCCCGGATGCCTACCGCACAAGCAGCGGTGCTCCCGCGCAGGAGGCCTTCCCGCTGTTAAGCTTAGAGCACCTGCTTTCCGGCGCGCAGACAGATGCAGCCAGTTTCGAAGCCACTGCTTGTGCGATCAACGCGCAGGAGCTGGGGTATCATGCGGTGATCCTCAGAGGCATAGAGGCAAAGGCGCTCAATAATTTTGACGAGCTGGTTTCTCTCCTGGATAAACTCAGCCTTACCCGTCAGGCAGCGGAAAGAGAATTGAATAAGCGTAATACCGAGACACTCCTTATCCTGAATACCTCCTGGGAGGGCATTGTGGAGCTCGTCTCAAGGTATGCCACTGCCAAGGAGAGGACAGAAGAGCTGGAAGATTTTATCGATGACCTGGATACCCGCCAGAGCGAATATTCCAAGGCCCAGCGAGAATTGATCAGAAAGATCATCCGGGGCTTTATTGACGGCAATACCGCCGAGTGGAATGCTTATGTAGGGCAGAATAGGGCTTATATCAGCGCACAGGACCTTGCTAAGTTCAATCTGGCAGTGAATAAGCTGATGCAGGACCTCAGGGAAGACGCGAACCTGGATACCTGGAGGAGTGAGACTATCTTAGCCTGGGAGCAGGCAAACGCCGATGTAGCGGACTTAGAGATCCCGGCCGAGATCAGGAGCGCAATAGAAGGATACCTGAATGAGAATGAAGTCTACCGCACCCAGTTTGCGTATCTGGCCAGCCAGGACCTGACCGAAGCAAAAATCATGGAGGCGATGAAGAAGTACGGCAAGGGCGCCACCCTCTCCATGATGAACCTCTCGCTGATCGTGCTTAAACTCAATGTGCGCACCGGAGCAGAAAGGACCCCCGAATACCAGGATTACGTGGATACGTTTAACGGCATGCAGAGCATAGCCATGGAAAATATGCGCATCAAAGCCTACCTTGAGACCTTAAGGTATGCCCTCACCTTTCAGGTCTACCAGGTGGAAGGCAGGCACTTTACTTCTGCGGACAGAGAAGCTTATTTCAGGGGCGATCAGATGAGCAATTATCTCGGCGACCGGCAGGACGGCCGGCAGGCCTCGATCCTCAACCACTTCCCGCAGGAATTAAGGGACCTCACTGCTCAACAGATCAGGGAGGCGATACTTTATTATGATGCCATGCTCTACCGCAACACCATAGAGCTGGTCGGCGATTCCATAGAGACCTATATGAGCTACAGCCGTTATCAGCAGTATAAGAAGGCTGACATCGGCGGCTATTTAGCCAGCGACCCGATCACTTTCGGCATCCTGAATGTCCTGTCGCTCATCCAGATCTTCCTGCACGGCCCGGATGAGGCAGTGATCGACGCCACTAACGACAAGATAGAAAGCGCGCTGATGAGCGTGGCCGGAGCGCTTACCGCAGAAGAGAGGAATGAAGCGATCGACTATAAGGGCGAGAAGGTAAGAGTCGCTCAGCAGGCCTGGGGCGTGGCCAGGGACGGCAGCGGCCTCTTAAGAGAAGTGATCACCACTGACGGCAGGAAACTTTACGGCTACTATTTTGATAACGGCGATATCGAGGACCTGGTGCACAATGTGCTCTGGCGCGAAGAAGGTAATAATTCCGCTGTCTGGGTGGAAGCGAGTTACCCGTCAGCGGATGACGGAATAGATTTCTCCGCATTTGAGGATAATTATGACCTGCAGTTCAATTCCCGCTTTATTATTCCGCTTAAGAAACTGCAGCTGGGTTCTACCACCGCCTTATTCGAATACAGCACGACCGTATCGGATCTTAAGCCTTTCAGCTACGGAGACGAGAATACCGAAAGCCAGAAACTGGCCCTGCGTCTGGATACGCCGGCAGGCAGGAATGTCACCTATTCCCTGGGGTCCGAACTGTTCATTAATCGGACTAACGGCAACCGCCAGACATATTATGTGGCTACGGACAGTAATACATGCGACACCAAGTTCGGAGTAGAGGTGGATGAGGACGGAGAGCTTACGGTCTTTGCCGGGGCAAATAAGCTCTTTAGCCTGCGCGATAACCCGGGCAGCATCAATGTCAGCTACCAGGACCATACCTCCACCTTCCGTTATTACCAGAAGTTCGGCGGGATCTGGCAGATAGATAATGTCATCCGCTACAAAGACGATGATGCCAGCCTTTTTGTCGGCAGCGGAGTGATGCGCGAGGTTTCGCGTAACTTGAGCCTCGGCGTTAAGCTTGAGGCTGATTCTACAAGGACGCAGGATGCAAGCGGAGCCTACAGCCGGGATAACCGCTTTGTGCCGATGCTGGTCATGCAGCAGCGCGACGCGCTCGGGTTAGACCTTATCCTCTTAGAAGCCGGATACGATACCGAATACAAGAGCCCGACCGCAAGCCTGAGCGTCAGGCAGGCGCTCACCAGGCATATCCGCCTGGATGCCGGGGTAAGCTATGAAGAAGAGGCCTTCGAAGCAAATGCCGGCCTGCGGCGTTACAGCGGGGACGGCAGCAACATGCAGAAGCTGACTGCCGGCTTTGACAGCGACGGCATCTCCGAAGCGGAGCTGGCGTTCGTCTGGAAGAAACTTTCGATCGGCGCCCTCTATGACGATAATGACGGCTTTGGAGCGGAAGTAAAGATCAATTTATTAGGGAATAATTCCCTGGTCGGCAGCGGTTCGGCAAGATACGCCTCGGTTGAGAGCAGGCTTTATACGCCGGCCGGCGATATCCGTTTTGATGCCAGCATGGCCAACATTATCAAGAGATGGCAGAATGCTTTTGATGAGTATGCGGATCACCCCACCAGGATCCGCGACGACAAGGAGATCAAGGAGCTCGTCCGCAGCCTTGACAGCAGAGCAGTAGAGTTCTTCATCCACCTTGCCCGCCATTACGGCAGCACAGAAGAGTTCCGCACCATTATGCGCGACTTTAACAGCCTGGCAGAGAGCACCCCGATCTTAGAGTACCTTGGCCGCACCTCCCAAAGAGGCGAGGCCAACTTAAAAGACCCGGCGACCTTCTGGGAGTTTGTCTACTGGAGAGAGAAGTTGGCACTTTACCGGGATGATTTCAGGAGCGCAGGCAGGAGTGATTTTGCGCAGGCTGCGCTTGAGCAGGTAGAAGAGGAGCTGGAGAAGAGAGTCATCTTAAGGGATGAAGTAGGAGACTTAATGCCTGAGGGCAGGTTCGATATCAATAAAGGAAATCACGTCCGGCTCCTGATGCAGGTCTGCGGCCAGGATATGCCGGTGAATGCCGTGGAACGTTTCCTGATCCAGGCTGACCGGACGCTGGATTATCTCACCGGCCGCGGCATACCCGTGAGCATGCCGATTGCTCGGCAGGTGGATGTGGCCTCGGCAGGCGGCTTATCTTACCTGTATAAATGGACTGACCGTACTTTTAGCTGGGAGCAGGAGGGCCTGAATACCGGCCGTATGTTTACCATCATTTCCACCATTCTTAAGGACCAGGATTTAGGCGCTGCCACGCAGGCCAGAGCCCCTCCGCTGCCGGAAGAGATAGAAGGAATCATTTCCCTTGCAGAAAGGATCTACCGCCAGAATCCGCGCATTTCTACCAGAAGCATCGAGAACTTCAGCTACCTTTATAACCACTCCCAGTTAGCCTCCCAGCCCGAAGAGCTCCGTTTCCATCTCGGTATGGATTTCAGCGCCGCACCCGGCTTAAGCGCGGAAAAAGTCTTAAGCTCCATCAATGAACTGGACGCGGCCCTTAAGGCAACACCTTCACCCGAGACCCGGGCGCGCATGGTCGAACTGCAGTATAAGAGCGCAGATTTCAGCGCCTATACCGACGAAGTAGCCCAGATGCAGCAGTTCTTTAATCAGGCCCTCGGCGCAGAAAGAGTGCAGGTGAATGCCGAGACCCTTCCTTTCCTCTATTATTGGGCGCGTATCGCCGAACGCCTGCCAAAAGATAAAACCTTAAATGATTATTTCAGGAATATCCCGGTCGCCTTATTCAATGACGAACCTTATCTCTGGAAATGGGAGCAGGTGGAAAGCTTCAACCGCAGGTTAAGCTATGTGAATAGCGCAGCAATTGATGCGCCCGCAGCCAGCGTTACCGAGTTTTTTAACGCTGTGCTCAAGGAAGCCGGAGCAACTTCTCAGGTCGCCTTCCAGTTAAAGCCCGAAGCAGCTGAAGCTGCCGCTCTTGCCGGCGCAGCTGACAGCGCGCAGTCAGCCTTCAATTTCTACGAGAATTATAAGAAGCTCACTACAGCTGACCAGGAGCTCTTGAATAATTACCTCTTAAAGCCGGTGCTCGGCATTGACCTGGCTGACGGCATGGATGATGCGGAAAAAGCAAAGCTGGCTGATTTCTTGCAGCCGGCAGCTAGCCTCACCGTGGTCAATCCCGCAACCGCTTCCGCCATCTCCATCCCCGTATTTGCCGTAAGAGTGGATAAGAATAATCCTTTCATCTCTACTGCCCTCCCCGGACAGGCGATTTATATCAGAAAAGAACTGGTAGAGGGGACCGATGAAGAAGTAAGGACTTTCCTGCAGAGGAGAGCGCAGAGGCCGGGCATTGCTCAGGAAGAAAAAGCGAGGATCCTTGCCCTCGTAGGCCTTGCGACAAAGGGTGAGATCTTAAGCGCTATCCTCGTGCACGAGGCCGGCGCCTATTTAGGATTCAAGCATGAGACGAACATCGAACTGGAGAGCGAATTTCAGGAGTGGGCTAAAGATAAGACTTTAAGCCTTGAGGCAAAGACAGTGAGCGAGGTCAGGCAGGCCTTAGGCATTAAAGTAGAGGCTCCTGGTGCCACCCAGGCAAAACCGCAGGTTAAAGGGCAGGATAAGGGCTATGAAGGCGATGACCAGATAGAGACACAGGATAACGGCGATATTGCCACCCTCTCCGAGCCCTTCCCCGAAGGCTCAACCGGATGGCAGCTGCTCCATGAATCGGTCTTCTTATCCTTATTCCCGAATGTCTCAACCTACGATCAGTGGTGCAATACCTATGGCGACAATCAGGACGCCATTGATTTTGTGGGCGGGGTTGCCGCGGATGTCACCAGTGTCAGCCAATATATCGCTGACCTCACCGTGGTCATTGATTTCTCCGAGGCCCTGAATACTGTTTCCTCTACCGCAGACACGGTCTTTGAGCAGGTCTATGACGTGACCATCGAGACTCTTACCTGGGAGTCCGGGGACTACATGGAGGAGCTCTTTGACATCTCTCTCGGCGACGAATGGGACAGCATCACGCTCTTCATCAACCAGTTAGAGGCGATCGCAGACCTGGTGGATGCCTCAAGCTCGGTGCACGAGGTCCTGGAGGATGTCTTTAGCGGAAACTCCCTTAATCTAAACGACCTTAACCTGACTACTTATCAGGTCCTGATTGATAATGTCCTTTACGCCAGGGATATCAATGATGCTAATGAGAACGGCCAGCAGGAGTACTGGTCCTTCAATGAAGGAGCAAAGACCTTCAACCTTTCCCTGTTCATCCGGATCCTGGAAGCGACCTACCAGCTCAAGCACCTTAGCGCCGGCTCAGTAGCGGTGTTAGAGGATGTCTACAGCCAGCAGAACCTCAACCTCGATGACCTGAATCCTACCACCTTCCAGACGGTGATCGACGATATCCTCTTTGCCAAGGACGTGCATGACGCCAACCAGAACGGCATAAATGAGTTCTGGTATTACAACGAAGCTACCCAGACTTTCAGCCTGACTATCTTAAGCAATACCTTAAGCACTGTCGCAACGATGAAGGGCTGGTCTGACGCCCGTAAATCCGTGATCCAGGATGTCTGGGGCGTGGACCTGAACGACTTAAATGAGACGACCTTTACCACCCTGCTGGATAAAGTCCTTTACGCCAAGGATACTAACGACGCAAACCAGAACGGCCAGCAGGAGTTCTGGTATTACAACGAAGGGTCCCAGACCTTTAATGTCACCCTCTTGGGCAATACCCTGGATACAGTCTCGTTGATGAAGGGCTGGTCTGATGCCCGTAAGGCTGCGGTGCTGGATATCTGGGGCATTGACTTAAATAACCTTAGCGAGAGCTCCTTTACCGACCTCCTGAATGATGTGCTCTATGCCAAGGATACTAACGACGCCAACCAGAACGGCCAGCAGGAGTTCTGGTATTACAACGAAGGGTCCCAGACCTTTGACGTGACCCTACTCGGAAATACCCTGGATGCCGTGGCTGTAATGCAGGCCTGGTCAGATACCCGTAAAGAGCTGGTCTCAGACATCTGGGGTATTGACCTGGATAACCTTACCGAAGACTCATTTACTGACCTATTGGATGATGTCCTTTATGCCAAGGATGTAAACGATGTGAACCAGAACGGCCAGCAGGAGTTCTGGTATTTTAACAGCGCGACCCGATCCTTTAATGTCACACTCCTCGGCAATACCCTGGATGCCGTGGCCACCATGCAGGGCTGGGCCAGCGCGATCAAGGCCCTGGTCCTGGATATCTGGGGCATTGACTTAGACGATCTGGATGAGGACTCCTTTACCAACCTGCTGGACGATATCCTCTATGCCAGGGATGTTGATGACGCAGACCAGGACGGCCAGCAGCAGTTCTGGTATTACAATGAAGCTACCTCAACCTTTAATGTCACTCTCTTAGGCAATACTTTAAGCGCCATCTCCACTATGCAGAACTGGTCAGCTAACCGCAAGGCCCTGGTCCTGGATATCTGGGGTATTGACCTGGATGATCTGGATGAGACAAGCTTTACTGACATCCTGAATGACATTCTCTATGCTAAGGATGTGGATGATGTGAACCAGAACGGACAGACCGAGTTCTGGTATTTTAACGCAGCCACCTCAACCTTCAATGTCACGCTGCTCGGCAATACCCTCGACGCCGTCTACACCATGACCCAGTGGGATAATAACCGTAAGGCCTTAGTCTTAGACATCTGGGGCATTGATCTTGACGACATCACAGAGGAAACCTTTACCGACATCTTAAACGACATCCTTTACTCCAAGGATGTGGATGATGTGAATCAGAACGGCCAGAATGAGTTCTGGTATTTTAACGCAGCCACCTCAACCTTCAATGTCACGCTGCTTGGCAATACCCTTGACGCTATTTACACCATGACCCAGTGGAATGATAACAGGAAGAACCTGGTCCTGGATATCTGGGGTATTGACCTGGATGATATTACTGAAGATACCTTTACGGATATTTTAGACGACATCCTTTACTCCAAGGATGTGGATGATGTGAATCAGAACGGAGAGCAGGAGTTCTGGTATTTTAACGCAGCTACCTCAACCTTTAATGTCACCCTCTTAGGCAATACCCTCGACGCCGTCTACACCATGACCCAGTGGAACGATAACCGCAAGAACCTGGTCCTGGACATCTGGGGTATTGACTTAGATGACCTTACCGAAGCCACATTCACCGATATCTTAAACGATATCCTTTACTCCAAGGACGTGGATGATGTGAATCAGAACGGACAGACCGAGTTCTGGTATTATGATTCCGCCACCTCAACCTTCAATGTCACGCTGCTCGGCAATACCCTCGACGCCGTCTACACCATGACCCAGTGGAACGATAACCGCAAGGCCCTGGTCCTGGATATCTGGGGAGTAGACTTAGACGACCTGAATGAGGCTTCCTTCACAGACCTATTGAATGATGTGCTCTATGCCAGGGACGTCGATGATGTGAATCAGAACGGAGAGCAGGAGTTCTGGTATTATGACGCAGCTACCCAATCCTTTGACCTGACTATCCTGGGTAATACCTTAGATGCGGTTTATACCCTTACTCAGCAGTGGTCTGATACCCGTAAATATATGCTCGAAGACATCTGGGGCATTGACCTGGATGACCTGAATGAGAATAGCTTCAAGGACCTCCTGGACATCTTCTACTCCAAGGACGTCGATGACGTAGACCAGGACGGCCAGCAGCAGTTCTGGTTCTATGACCCGGCGACCCAGACCTTTGACCTGACGCGCCTCGGTAATACCCTGGATGCGGTTTACACCTTAAGCCAGCAGTGGTCAACGACGCGTAAGGCCATGATGCTGGACATCTGGGGCATTGACTTAGATGACCTGAATGAGGATAGCTTTAACGAGCTCTTAGAGGTACTCTATGCCAAGGATGTCAACGACATTGATCAGGACGGCCAGCAGCAGTTCTGGTATTACAACGAAGCTACCCAGACCTTTGACCTGACGCGCCTGGGCAACACCCTGGATGCAGTCTACACCATCACCCAGCAGTGGCCTGAAACTCGCAAGGCCGTGATGCTGGACATCTGGGGCATTGACCTGGATGACCTGAATGAGGATAGCTTCAATGAGCTCTTAGAGATCCTCTATGCCAAGGACATGACTGACGCAGACCAGGACGGCCAGCAGCAGTTCTGGTATTATGATCCGGCAACCCAATCCTTTGACGTCACCCGCCTGGGCAACACCCTGGACGCCGTCTACACCATGACCCAGTGGTCAGATGCCAGAAAGTCCGCGGTCCTGGACATCTGGGGCATTGACCTGGATGATCTGGATGAAGACAGCTTCATGGACCTCCTGGATGTCCTCTATGCCAAGGATGTCAACGACATTGACCAGGACGGCCAGCAGCAGTTCTGGTTCTACAACGAAGCCACCCAGGCCTTTAACGTCACCCTCTTAGGCAATACCCTGGATGCCGTGGCCACCATGCAGGCCTGGTCTGATAACCGCAAGGCCCTGGTAGAAGATATCTGGGGCATTGACTTAGACGACCTGGACGAAGTCAGCTACAACGCGCTTCTTGAAGTCCTCTACTCCAAGGATATGACTGACGCCAACCAGAACGGCCAGCAGGAGTTCTGGTATTACAACCCCGCCACCCAGACCTTTGACGTCACCCTCTTAGGCAACACCTTAGACGCGGTCTATACCATGACCCAGTGGTCAGATACGCGCAAGGCCCTGGTAGAAGATATCTGGGGCATTGACCTGGATGACCTTACAGAAGCCTCCTTTACCGAGATCCTCGATGATATCCTTTATTCCAAGGATGTGGATGATGTAAACCAGAACGGCATAAATGAGTTCTGGTATTATGACGCAGCTACCTCAACCTTTAATGTTACTCTGCTCGGCAATACTATTGATGCTATTGCCACCATGCAGAACTGGTCAGCGAACCGCAAGGCCCTGGTCCTGGACATCTGGGGCATTGACTTAGATGACCTGGATGAGACAAGCTTTACTGATATCCTGAATGACATCCTCTACTCCAAGGATGTGGATGATGTAAATCAGAACGGACAGAACGAGTTCTGGTATTACAACGAAGCTACCCAGACTTTTAATGTCACTCTCCTCGGTAATACCTTAGACGCAGTCTATACCATGACCCAGTGGTCAGACACCCGTAAAGCCCTGGTAGAGGATATCTGGGGCATTGACTTAGATGACCTTACCGAAGAGACCTTCACCAGCATCCTCAATGACATCCTCTACTCCAAGGATGTGGATGACGCTAATCAGAACGGCCAGCAGGAGTTCTGGTATTACAATGCCGCGACCCAGACTTTTAATGTCACCCTCTTAGGCAATACCTTAGACGCAGTCCACACCATGACCCAGTGGTCAGATACGCGCAAGGCCCTGGTCCTGGATATCTGGGGAATCGATTTAGACGATATTACTGAAGATACCTTTACCGATATCCTGAATGACATCCTCTACGCCAGAGATATGGATGATGCCAACCAGAATGGCCAGA
>Ga0194113_10000335_pt1 | contig 60155 bp, 59 predicted proteins | sample TA2MahC200mmetaG_FD_146193 | JGI IMG/M metagenome (GOLD analysis project Ga0194113, IMG submission 146193) | Freshwater microbial communities from Lake Tanganyika, Tanzania - TA2015017 Mahale Deep Cast 200m | ecosystem: Environmental > Aquatic > Freshwater > Lake | place: Tanzania: Lake...
GCCCAAGACGGAAGAACAACCCGAGCGCAAAACACCGTTGCATCAGTACATTTGCACCACAGCAACCAGTGAATGGACGAGCCTCGTTTTCTGGCCGTGCGCGTGGGCGACCTCGTGGCCGTGCGCCACGCCCCGGATTGGTGGGTGGGGCAGGTGATCCACGCCGAGGGCGGAGCACGCTGCAACGCCAACTCGCTGTTTCAGATCGCCTGCATCGACTCGGGCGTGATCCGCACCGTGAATGCCGATGCCGTGATCGACATCCTCTGCCCGCGCGATCAGCAGAGCTCAGGAACGCTCGAGCCGGCGCACAATCACAGCCATCAGGCCGAGCGAACCGGCCAGTGCGATCAGGAGGGCAATCGTCATGGAGCGGTCCGGCAACGGCGCCGATTCTGACCCCTTGCTGTTCGTGTATGGCAGCCTCAAGCGCGGCATGGCCAACCACCAAGAGCTGCAAGGGGCCAGCGCACTGGGCAACGCACGCCTGCAAGGCCTCGCTCTCTATGACCTGGGCCCCTTCCCGATGGCGATTGCCTGCAGCGAGCCGGGGTGCGCCATCGAAGGCGAGCTCTACCGGGTGAGTGCGGCGCTGCTGGAGCAGCTCGATCGCTTTGAGGGAGCACCACGCCTCTACCAACGCGAACGTCACCGCCTCAGCAGCGGTGAGGCGATCTGGGTGTATGTGGGGCGGGCACGGCAGGTGCGCCATGTGAAACGCCTGGGCTCCGGGTGCTGGCAGGGGCCAGCGGCAGGCTTCAGGCGAGGGGGAGCGCCACCAGCCAACGCCCTGCCGCCGCCAGCAGCAGCGCCAGAGCCGAAGCCCCCAACCAGGTCTGCCGCGAGCGGGCCAGCTGACGGCGCAGCAGCACCACCGCCCAGCTGAGCCCCAGCACCACAGCAGCGCTCTGGCAAAACGCGATCACATGGGGATCCGCGCTCCAGACCGGGGCGGCAAGCAGACCCGACACCGGCAGCAGCGTGCCGGCTTCAGCCATCCCGATCGGCAGATGGCGCGCCAGCAGCAGCGCCCAGATCAAGGGCAACAACCCATAGAGGGTTCGGATCAGCCGTGCCTGGGAGAACCAGATCCGGGCCGCAAGAAACAGCGCCGAGGGCACAGCCAGCGCCAGGGTTGCCGCTGCCAAGCGCGGCAGCCATGGCCCCTCCACCAGGCTCACCGGCGCCAGCGCACTCCAGCCCAGCAAGCGCTGCCAGTGGTGCAGGCACACATCGCCGGCCAGCACCAGCACCAGAGCCGGCTCGCCGGGGGGCAGGGTCATCTCCCGCTGGATATCGGCCGCCGGAGGTCGCAAGGCGAGCTGCACCGAGCGATGCGGACAGGCCTGGGCGCAGGTGAGGCAGAGCACGCAGTTGCGGTTGTCGGCCAGGTGGGCCGGATGGGTGCCGAGCGGGCAACCGGCGGTGGCCAGGCCTTCGCCATCGGCGGGACCACCCTTGAAGCAGGCGTAGGTGCTGCAGCTACCGCTGCAGGTGCCCACCTGGGCCCGCAGTTCGGTGATGGCGAGCTTGGCAAACAAGCCATTCATGCCGCCCACCGGGCAGAGGTAGCGGCACCAGAAGCGCTTCTCAAAGCGCAGCGAACCGATCACGGCGCCGGCGGTGATCAGCAGCAACAGGCAACTGCTCAGCCAGGCGGTGTTCTGCAGGTTGCAGAGCTCCTCCCACAGCAGGATCAGCGCAAAGCCAGCCGCGAGCAGCGGTGAGGCCCAGCGATCGCTATCGCCCCGGGGCCAGCGCTGCGGCTGAAAGCCCAGGCGCCGCGCCAGCCGCTGGCTGATCTCCCCCCACACCATGAACGGGCAGAAGGAACACCAGAGGCGCCCCACCAGCGGGAACCCCAGCAGGATCAACGGCCACCACCAGGCCCAGAACAGATTGAGGGCGCCGTTGTGCAGGCGGTCCTGCGGACCGAGCCACAGCCACAGGTTCACCAGCACAAACAGCCAGCTCACCAGGCCGAACAGCAACCCGTTCCAGAGCCATGGCGCCCGCATCCACTCCCTGAGCTGAGGCTTCCAGCGCCAGATGTCGAAGCGCAGGCGCTGTTGGCGCGGAGCGGTCCAGAACACGTCGTCGGGCAGCACAGCGGACCAGTCCTGCCCCTGGCGGCGCACCTGCTGCAGGGCGCGATAGATCAGCACCTCCAGCTCCCGCAGGTTGTTGGGGAAGTCGTAGCTCTGCAGCCGCTTCACCACCGCCTCCGGCACCTGCGGTGGCGTGGGCCAGCCCAACTTGCGGCTGCGTTGGCGCACGCCATAGCGGAGCCATTCACCGAGGTCCTGGCGGCGTACGCGCAGCGGCGGCACCCGGATCAACGTGCAGCAGCCATCCAGCGCCGGCAGGCTGCTCTCCGCCGTGAAGAACAGGCGGCCCGCAAACGTGTGCGTCACACCGCCCGCGCACCATTGCCCGCTGCGCGCCAGCTCCAGCAGCTGCTCCTTGAGCGGATCAGGCACTTGATCGATCTTGTCGATCAGCAGCGAACCCGCACCCACCAGCTCCAGCAAGGGCGGCTCCGCGCCATCGGATCCCGCACCGAACACCTCGCTGCCATCGGCCTTCAGCAACGCGCCATCGAGCCGCAGCATCAACTGCTGCCGTTGCGCCGAGCCGTAGTGAATCAGCGCAGCGAGGTTGTCTTTCTCAAGGCCCGGTTCACCGCTGATCAGCACCGGCCGGCGCTGCGGATCCTGGGCCGCAAGCCGCACGGCATCGCGCAGGCTGCGGGCATAACGGCTGCTGCCCACCACGCCGCGGCGTGGCTGAGGAACCAGCAGCGGAGCCAGGCGCAACAGCTCAGCGTTGGGCGAGGGCACGGGCGATCAAGCACCAACACCACTGTGATGCCATGCAGGTGCTTCGGCCACGGCCAACCACGCCACGCCCACAGCTCCAGCCACGCAGCCCGATACTGATCAGCCCGCTTCCCCACGCTCGCTCCAATGGCCCTCACCCTCTATGGCGGCGCCCGCAGCAGGGCCTCTATGCCCCGCTGGTACATGGAGGAGCGGGGCATTCCCTACACCTGGCAGCTGCTCGACATGGAAGCCGGCGAGCACCGGCAAGAGGGGTTCACAGCGATCAACCCCTTCGGCAAGGTGCCCGCGCTGGTGGATGAAGATCCGGCCCTTCCCGGCGGCCGCCTGCAGCTGTTTGAAAGCGGCGCGATCCTGCTGTATCTGGCGGAGCGCTACGGCGGCGAATGCCAAACCGCGGCCGAACGCGGCCTGGCGCAGCAGTGGGTGCTGTTCGCCAATGCCACCCTCGCTACGGCGCTGTTTGTGCCCTCCAACCGTGAGCGCGAATTTCCGCGACTGATGGAGGTGCTCGATCGCAAGCTCGGCGAAGGCCCGCTGATGGGCACCACCTGGAGCGTGGCCGACTGCGCTGTGAACGCCTACCTCGCCTACCTGCCGATCTTCTTCCCCCAGATCGATCTCAGCCCCTTCCCTCAGGTGCAGGCCACGATCGCGGCCACCCAGCAGCGGCCGGCGTATCAGCTGGTGATGGGCCAGCGGTGATCAACACCGCACCCGCCAGCGGACACGCCACCTTCACCTGGCAGGGCAGCAGCCTGGAGCTGTTGCCCCAACGGGCCCTCTGGGATGGAGCCACTGGCGCGCTGCTGGTGGCCGATCTGCATCTGGGCAAGGCCGAAAGCTTTCAGGCCAGCGGCATTCCCCTACCCAGCGACGGGGATCTGAGCACGCTCAATCAGCTGCTCGAGCTGGCGGCGCAACGGCAACCGCAGCGGGTGGTGGTGCTGGGTGATCTGATCCACAGCCGCGTGGGGCTCACCGCAGAGCTGCGCGCCAAGATCCGCGCCCTGCCGGAGCTGCTGGGCTGCCCCCTGGAGCTGATCGGCGGCAACCACGACATGGGCAGCTGGCTGGAGGGATTGAGCGCGGGGCCACCCCAGTGCTGCGGCCAGCTATGGCTCAGCCATGAACCCTGCACGCCCAATGAGGCCAACCTGCTCAACGTGGCGGGCCATGTGCACCCGGTGGCGGTGCTGGGCCAGGGGGCCGATCGCCTGCGGCTGCCTTGCTTTGCCTTGCAGCGCCAGGCGCGCCAACTGCTGCTGCCGGCCTTCGGCCACCTCACCGGCGGTTATGCCGTGTCGCCGGAGTATCAACGCTGGGTGATCGCCGAGTCTCAGGTGCTGGCCGTGCCCTAGGGGTTGCTCCGGTGGCGGCCCGTAGATTTGCAGCAACAGGCTGCTGCACCTGGATACCGCTTCCCCGCCACCACCAGCCGCCCAGCCAGCCGCCCGTCGCAAGGACCCGCGACCCCAGTGGCAGCGCAAGCGCTGGCTCACGATCGGCGTGCCACTGGCAGGGCTGGCGTTCCTGGTAGCGATCGCGCCACCACTGCCCGAGGCTCCACCAGCCGCGGAGCTCACGCAACCGGCAGCCAGCGGCGAAGCCTTCCGTTACCTCCCCAACGACGAGGTTTACGCCCTCGACTTCGACCCCCGCAAGGTGCAACTCGACCTGCTGGAAGGCTGGGATCGCGAGCAGGACGCCTTCGACGACAGCGCTGCCCTGGCCTACGTGTCGGGGCCGATGTACGAGCGGCACGTGAATGACAACGGGCAGGAGATCACCGTTCCACTCGGCGACATCAAGCTCGGCGCCCGGGTGTGGCGCGGCCGCAACCGCACCGCCGCACGCCAACGGGCCTTCATCGGCATCCGCCACAACGGCCAGGTGGATTTCGGCTACGGCGAACTCACCCCGGAGCGCGCCGCCCTTTACGACAGCTTCATCGGCGGCCTGCACAGCGTTTACAACGACCTCGAGAGCCCGCCCGCCAGCTACCGCGGCGCCTACAGCATCTCGATGGGGCAACAAATCCGCTACTTCCTGCCCCGCATCCGCATGGTGATGGGGTTGCGTCCCGATGGCCGCCTGGAGGTGCTGATGAGCCGCGACGGGCTCACCCTCGAGCAAACGAAAGACCTCGCCCGCAGACGCGGGCTCAAGGCCGCCTACCTACCCGACCACGCCTCCAAGAGCCGCCTGATCATCCCCGGTGTAAAGGGCTTCACCGAAGACGATGCCAACTGGATCAGCGGCGGTGCCACGAGCTTCGTGCATGTTCCCTATCTGCTGCGGCTGAGCCAGCGAGCCGTGCCGCTGCAGGGCAACCTGATCGACACCATCGCCAGCCGCACCAGCGCCCGCAGCTGCGGCAACCCGCTGCAATGCGGCCAATCGCTGGGAACGCAGATCCTTGATCGGGCCCTCGCTGGCTTCAACCGCCTGATGGAGCAAGGGGTCGAGCCGCTGGCGCGGTTGATCTGGGAGCCGAAGGGTCAGCGCTCGCCCAAGCGTGAAGGCCTGCAATCGCCGCTGCGCGAGCCGCCGATCACCGCCGACCCGATGGCCCTGCGGCTGCTGCAAGACAACGAAGCCGCCGCCACCAGCGAAGACACCGAACCCCTCGCACCCGATCTGCCGCCGCCGCTGCTGCTGCAGGAGGGCATGGAGCTACCGGCGGATCCGGAGGCCACCACGGCGGATCCAGGCCTCGCGCCGGATCAACCCCAAGCTGATGCGCTCAACCCGGGAGTGAACCAGCAGCCCGGCACCCTGCCGCAGGGCGCACCACCGCCGCCGCCGTTGCTGCCGCCTGTGCTGCCTCCGCCACCACTGCCCTAAGCAGCGGCCAGAGCGCGCACCACATCACCGCGGGTGAGCACGCCCACAGGCTTGTTGGCGGCATCCAACACAAACAACCGCTGGGTGCTGCGGTCGTGGAGGAGACGTGCCGCCGCCTGCAGCGACAGATCTCCCGTGCAGTGGTGGGGGTTCTTGCTCATCACCTCACCCACGGTGCTGCCCAGCACCTGGTGCACCTCCTTATCCCAGTTGAGGGGATTGCGGAGATAGATCACCGCATCGAGCAGCATCACGTAGGGACCGGCTTCAAAACCGCTCTCCCGCACCATCAGGTCTTGCTCGGTGAGCTCACCCACCAGCACGCCGGCCTCATCCAGCACCGGCAAACCGCTGACGTGGTGCTCGCTCATCAGCTGCACCGCCTCCTGCAGCGGCGTGGTGGTGGAGACACTGCGCACCGGGGTGGTCATCACTTCGGAAACGCGGCGTTCGACGACCATGGCAGGCTCGGGACTGGCGCCATTGTGACCCGCCATGAACGCAGCCCAGTGCCGCCGCCTGGCGGATGGCCTCACCGTGGGGCGCGCCGCCCTTGGCCTGCCCCTGATCCTGGCGCTGAGCGGCGGATGGAACGGTCTGGCCTGGTGGCTGCTGCTGCTGGGCGGGCTGAGCGATGCCGCGGATGGCTGGCTGGCCCGCCGCGCCGGCGGCGGCTCGGTGTGGGGAGCCCGCCTCGACCCCCTCACCGACAAGATCCTGATCCTGGCGCCGCTGCTCTGGCTGGGAGCGGCCGGCAGCCTGCCGCTGTGGGCGATCTGGCTGCTGTTGGCCCGTGAACTGCTGATCTCCGGCTGGCGCGCCGGCCAGGGCAGCGGCGGTCCCGCCTCCTGGAGCGGCAAGGCCAAAACGATCCTGCAGTTCGCCGCCCTGCTGCTGCTGCTCTGGCCCCAGAACTGGGGGTCCGGCGCGGCCGTCGGGGTGCTCCACAGCTTTGGTTTCTGGCTGTTCTGGCCGTCGCTATTGCTGGCGCTCAGCTCCGCCTGGGGCTACCTGCGCAAGGCCTGATCCGAGGACAGCACAAAGAACCCGTGCTGCACGGATTCCGTGCCAGCATTGGCAAGATGGCCAATCTCACGCTGGTGATCGACGACGCCCTGCTCAAGCGAGCACGGGAGGAAGCCCTGCGATCGAACACCTCCGTGAATGCCCTCGTGCGCGACTTTCTGAATCGCTACGTGGATGAGCGCAGCCGCAGGCTGGAAGCGCTCGCTCACTTTGAAGAGATCGCGAGCAGCTGCGAGAGCTCCAGTGAGGGCCCCTGGGATCGCGCATCGCTGAATGAACGCCATTGATGCGCGTTTTCATCGACACCAACCTCTGGGCCTACCGACTCGATCGACGCGAACCCACCAAGCGTGAACGCATCAAGCAATGGCTGGCTGAGGTGACCGCCGAGCATGAGGTGGTGATCAGCACGCAGGTGTTGATCGAACTGCGATCCGTAGCGAGCCGCAAGCTCAAGCCTGCCCTTTCTCACGAGCAGATCGAGGCGCTGCTGGCAGCTCTGAGCAGGTTTGAGGTGGTGAGCACCGAAGCCAACCTGGTGCTGGATGCCCACACCCTGGCCAGGCAGGAACAGCTGAGCTGGTTCGATGCTCTGATCGTTGAAGCGGCTCTCCGCAGCCGCTGCGACGTTCTGTTCAGCGAAGACTTCAACCACGGGGGTCGAATCGGCCAGCTGCAGCTGATCAACCCCCTCGCGTCTGCTGATCTGTAAGACGTCCGCAGGACCTCAGCCGATCAAGGCCTCATCACCGCTGAAATCAGGGCTGGTGGGCATCTGCTTGACGTAATCGTTGGTGTAGCTGTCCACCAGGGCCTGCTCCACGCTGTAGGTAGGCGTCCAGGCGAGCTCGCGCTGCACGCGGGTCACATCGGTGAGGAAGTGGGCCAGGCGCAGTGGGAAGGCTTTACGCGCTTTCTTGTCGAGCCCAGCGGGATCAAAGCTGCGGATCTCCACCGACGCCGGATCCTTGCCGCAGGCGCGGGCGGCAGCGGCCACCAGCCCGTTGAAGGTGATGCCCTGAACGCTGCTGCAGTTGTAAACCCGGTTGGCGGCGGCATCCACGCCGAGGCTCAGGGCCATGGCGCTGGCCAGATCATTCACGTGGCCCAGCTGGGTGATCGTGCTGCCATCGCCGGGCAGGGGCACCGGACGGCCGTGCACGATCCGATCAAAGAACCAGCTCTCCACAGGGTTGTAGTTGCCCGCACCCACGATGTAAGTGGGGCGGAAGCTGGTGAAGGGGATCTTCTCGGCCGTGAGCCAGGCCTCGGTGTCGAGCTTGCCGCTGTGGCGGCTCTGGGGATCGGTGGGGGAGTCTTCGTTGAGGGGCCAGAGCTCGCTATCGGCGTAGACACCGGCGGAGCTCACGTAGAGGAAGCGGTGACTGGGGGCTCCGGTGCGCTCGATCACGGCGCGGCTGTCGTCGAGGGTCCGGCCGGAGCTATCCACGATCACGTCGAAGCTGCGGCCCTGCAGGGCCGCCAGGCCTTCAGCGGTGCTGCGGTCGCCACAGAGGTGCTCCACTCCGGCGGGCACAGGGTTCTTGCCGCGGGTGAACAGGGTGAGTTCATGGCCCTCGGAGAGCAGCTGCACCACCAGGGGCTTGCCCACGAAGCGGGTGCCGCCCATCACGAGGATCTTCACGCCGGAGCCGATCAAACAGGCGGCCATTCAAAGCCTTGCCGCCCCACACTGGGGATCAACGGGCAGATGGCCGGATGGGACGGTTTCAAGAGGTTCTGCGGGCACTCAACAACCTCAAACTGCTGGCGGCGATCGGGCGCAGCGGCGGCGACCTGAACAACGTGGCTGATCTGGTGGACAGCTTCATCGACAGCCCGCAGATGGCCGACTGCGTGCGCCGCTTCCGGGCCCTCCCCGGCGGGGCGGAGCTGATGGACGGTCGCTACCCGCCGCTTCAACCCGACATCGAACGCCTGGCCCAGCTGCCGGCAGACACCCTCGGGGGCCGCTACGCCCGCCTGATCACCAGCCTGGGCTACGACCCGGAGTTTTTCCGGCCGCGCCCCACCAGCAGCGAAGCCCAGTGGCTCACGCAACGCATCGCCACCACCCACGACATTCACCACGTGGTGTGCGGGTTCGGCACGGCGGCAGCCGGCGAGAGCGGCGTCTTGGCGGTTACAGCCGCCCAGATCGGCTTTCCCGCCTACGTGCTGCTCACCAGTGCCGGGCAGCTGGCCAGCTTCCGCTTTCAGATCGAACGCTTTGAAGCGATCAGCAGCGCCGTGAGCCATGGCCATGCCATCGCCCGGCAGGCGAGCTGTCTGGCGGCGGCCCGCTGGGAAGAGGGCTGGGAGAAACCCGTGAACCAATGGCGCCAGGAGCTGGGCATCAGCGATCCCGCGGATGAAGAGCCCTACGGCCTGGCCGCCCAGCTGCCATGAAGCTGCCCCAACGCTGGACGGCTCAACCCGCCAGCCTCGGCCTCACCCAGGGCTACCGCCACTTCCAGCTGTTGGGGGAGCAGGGCAAAGGAGCCGACCGAGCAGCTCAACTGGAAGCTGTGCTCGATCGCCAGTTCCGGCTGCTGGTGCCCCTGCGCCAGTTGAAGGATCGGGGCCTCTGGCAGCCTGGCTGGCAGTCGTTGCGCCAGCCGGCCGCCATGCAGATCATCCCCGCCATCGACCTGCTCGACGGCCATTGCGTGCGGCTGCACCAGGGCGACTACGACCAGGTGACCCGCTTCAACGACGACCCGGTGGCCCAGGCCCTCGACTGGCAGCGCCAGGGGGCCCAGCGGCTGCACCTGGTGGATCTCGATGGCGCCAAAACCGGCCAGCCGATCAACGATCAGGCCGTGAAGGCCATCACGGCCGCCCTTTCCATTCCGGTGCAGCTGGGCGGCGGCGTGCGCAGCGCCGAGCGCGCCGAAGAGCTGCTGGCCTGCGGCCTCGATCGCGTGATCCTCGGCACCGTGGCGATCGAGAAGCCCGAGCTGGTGAAGGAGCTGGCGGCGCGCCATCCCGGCAAGGTTGTCGTGGGCATCGACGCCAAGGACGGCCTGGTGGCCACCCGCGGCTGGATCGAAACCAGCACGGTGAAAGCCACCGATCTGGCCAAGAGCTTCGAAGGCTGCGGCGTCGCCGCGATCATCAGCACCGACATCGCCACCGACGGCACCCTGGCGGGCCCCAACCTCGAGGCGCTGCGCGCCATGGCTGAGGCCAGCAGCATCCCGGTGATCGCCTCGGGCGGCATCGGCACCCTGGAGGACATCCTTTCTTTGCTGTCGATCGCACCGCTCGGGGTGGAAGGCGTGATCGTGGGCCGCGCCCTCTACGACGGCACCGTGGATCTGGCCGAAGCGCTACAGGCGATTGGCCCGGAACGCTTACAAGACGCACTCACTTCGCCTACGGGTTCTATAACGGGATAAGCCACACACGCCTGTCTTGGCGGCGACATCTCCAACTGACGCAGCAGACCAGGTCGCCGCTGGTGGTCTGGAGGCTGCCATTGGCCGCTGCCGCGACCTGGGGATGCGGCTATCGCGCCAGCGCCGCATGGTGCTGGAGCTGCTCTGGGATGTGAAAGATCACCTCAGCGCCCGCGACATCTTCGAAAAGCTGAATGCCCGGGGCCGCAACATCGGCCACACCTCCGTGTATCAGAACCTCGAAGCGCTGCAGAGCGCCGGCGTGATCGAGTGTCTGGATCGAGCCAGCGGACGGCTGTATGGCTATCGCAGCGACCCCCACAGCCACATCACCTGCCTGAACACAGGCGCCATCCAGGATCTGGATGTGGAATTGCCACCCGATCTGCTCCGCCAGATTGAAGAGCACACCGGCTTCTCGATCGAGAGCTACACCCTGCATCTGAGCGGGCGTCCGCGCTGAGCTGGAAACCGGGTGGAAGCCCGTTAACGTGCGCGCCAGATTGCATCAGCTGGCGCACGTGCCCCAGGCCAAGGCTGCACCCCAACTGCTGATCCTGGCCGAGCCGCTGCTGCGCGAGGGCCTCGTGCGGCTGCTCGAACCAGGCTTCCAAGCAGCCGTGGACCCGGAAGGCCTGAGCGGCAGCGTTCGCCTGGTGATCTGGAGCGCCGCTGGCAACCTGCCTCTGGCCACCCTGCAGCGCGAACTGCACCAGCTGCGGGATCGCTGGCAGCCCGCCCCAGTGCTGCTGCTGGTTCCAGGCGATGGCCACTACAGCAGTGATCAATTGCTGCAACTGCCCTGTGAAGGCCTGCTGCAGCAGGCCGAACCGGCCGAGATCCCCGATGCCGTGAACACGCTGCTGGCCGGTGGACGGGTGGTGGAGCTGCGCCCCCTGGCGGTGGAACAGCCCGAACCGGAAGCGATCGGCCTGGGCCAGTGGCTGCTGCGCTCCGGCCTCAGCCAGATCGACACCGAGCAGCAACGCTGCTACCACTGGCTCCAGCAGGGCTGCGGTGGCCTCACCCGGCTGCTGCTCCACGGACGGCTGCGGGAACTGGCAGCAGCCCGGCGTGTGCTGCTTTGGCTATGGGGGCCGATCAGCATGGCCTTCCCCCAAACAGCCGCCACCAGCCAACCCACCCCCAGGAGCACGGCCATCACCGTGCGCCAGCGCACCGCCGAAGGGGTGTGGCAAGCGATTCAGCTGCGGCTCACCGCCGCGATCGACAGTGGTCTATCGAACAGCAGCGGCCAACTGCTGGCCCTCGATGGGCTCAACCCTGAGCATCGCCGTGATCTGCTGCTGGCCCTACTCAGCCAGCTCGATCTCTTGATCACCCGCCTGCGGCACGAGCAGCTGCGCGGCGAAGACCTGGAGCAACGCTGGTTGCAGCAGCAGCCTGAGCTGCGCCGCCTCTCCCTGCGCAGCATGGCCGGCGAATACGTGCAGTTGCCCCAACAGGGCGGACTGCTGCCGGTGGCCGAAAGCCTCAGCAACGCCAGCGAGCTCAATGCCATCGATCCCGATCTCCCCCTGGCTCTACCGATGCTGTCGGCCCTGGTGCAGGCCCAGCCCCTGCTGGTGGAGGGCCGGCTGTTGGCGCCCGATGAACCGCAGGCCCTGCTGCACCTCGAGCTGCTGATCGGCAACTGGCTGATCCGCAGCGCTGAACTGATCAGCGCCGAAATCCTCAGCTGCTGCAGCACCTGGCCCGAGCTGCGCCGCTATCTGCTCAGACCTGATCTGCTCGCCACCCGCAACCTCGAGCGCCTGCGCAACCAGCTCAACTCCCAGCAGCGCTGGGACAATCTGTTTGAGCGGCCGGTGCAGCTCTACGAAAGCCGTCGGCTGCTCTACGGCATCCAGAACGGTGCGATCACGCCCCAGCTGCTCACCGAACCACGCGACAGCGAACTGCGCCAGCTGAGCTGGAGCCAACAGCTGATCACCCTCAGCCTGGAAGCCCGCGATGCTCTGGCTCCGCAACTGCAGAGCGTCATCCGCCGGCTCGGCGATCTGGTGGTGGTGGTGCTCACCCAGGTGATCGGCCGGGCCATCGGCCTGGTGGGCAAAGGCGTGCTCCAAGGCATGGGCCGCAGCATCAGCCGCAGCTGAGGTTCGAGCGCCTACCGCGCAACCTCGCCAGGGGTCCAACCTCGAAGGTCACAATGGCCTCACCCTCTCCGTCGTCTTGATGCCCGGCCTCCTGGCCCGGTTGCTGAAACCTCTGGCAGCCCTGGTCCTCTCCGCACTGCTGGCCCTGGGCCTGGTTCCGGGTGCGGCGGATGCCGCGCGTGACACCAACAGCTACGACGGCAACATCTACGCCCTCTACGCCGGCAACGGCTCCCTGGTGCCGCCCCGCAGCACCCTTGCCGATGCCATGGCCGAACACCGGCCGATCGTGCTGGGCTACTTCCTCGACGACAGCGCCGCCAGTAAGCAATACGCCGTGGTGTTCAACGAGCTGCAGCGTCTCTGGGGCCGCAACGTGGAGCTGATCCTGCTCTCCACCGACCCCATCCAGAACCGCGAGACCCACGGCCCCACGGATCCAGCCACCTACTGGAAGGGTGTGATCCCGCAGGTGGTGGTGTTCAACACCGAGGGCAAGCCGGTGCTGGATGAGGCCGGCCCGGTGAGCATCGATGCCATCAATGCCGCCCTCACCGAAGTGACAGGCCTCAAGCCCCAGGGCGATGTGAAGCTCAGCCTGAGCCGCGAAGTGAACGAACTGAACAGCGAAATCGTGGCCTCCCGCTGAGGCCCTTCCCCACCGCCGCGCCGATGAGCACCCGCACCGAAACCGACAGCATGGGCGCCATCGCGGTGCCCGCCGCGCACTACTGGGGCGCCCAGACCCAACGCTCGATCACCAACTTCCCCTTCGGCCAGCGCATGCCGCTGGCGATCGTGCATGCCTTCGGGCAGCTGAAGGCCGCCTGCGCCGAAGCCAACCGCGATCTGGGCAAGCTCGATGCCGGCCTCTGCGCCGCCATCGTGGCGGCGGGTGAAGAGGTAGCTAGCGGCGCCCTCGATGCCGAGTTTCCGCTGAAGGTGTGGCAAACGGGCTCGGGCACCCAGAGCAACATGAACGCCAACGAGGTGATCGCCAACCGCGCGATTGAAGCCCTCGGCGGGGAGCTGGGCAGCAAAAGCCCCGTGCATCCCAACGACCATGTGAACCTCAGCCAGTCGAGCAACGACACCTTCCCGGCCGCGATGCACATCGCCGTGGTGCTCGAGCTGGAAACCACCTTGCTGCCGGCGGTGGAGGCCCTCGCCGCCGCCCTTCAGGCCAAAGCCACCAGCTACGCCGGCCTGGTGAAGATCGGCCGCACCCACCTGCAGGATGCGGTGCCCTTGAGCCTCGGGCAGGAATTCGGTGGCTACGTGGCCCAGCTGCAGCTGGCGCTGGAGGCGATCCGGCTGAGCCTGCCGCGGGTGCGCGAGCTGGCCATCGGCGGCACTGCCGTGGGCACCGGGCTCAACGCACCGAAGGGGTTTGGCGAGGCGGTGGCGGCCCGGCTGAGCGAGCGGCTCGGCACCCCCTTCAGCAGCGCAGCCAACAAATTCCAGGCCCTGGCGGGCCATGAGGCCTTAGCCGCCGCCCATGGCGCCCTCACGGTGCTGGCGGGCAGTCTGATGAAAATCGCCAACGACATCCGCTGGCTGGGCAGCGGCCCGCGCTGCGGCCTGGGCGAACTGGTGCTGCCGGAAAACGAACCCGGCAGCTCGATCATGCCCGGCAAGGTGAACCCCACCCAGTGCGAGAGCCTCACGATGGTGGCCGTGCAGGTGATGGGCAACAACACCGCCGTGCAGATGGCCGCCAGCCAGGGCAATTTCGAGCTCAACGTGTTCAAACCGCTGATCGCCCACAACGTGCTCGAGAGCATCGAGCTGCTGGCCGGCGCCTGCAACAGCTTCCGCGAACACTGCATTGAGGGTCTACGCGCCAACGAGCAACGCATCGAGCGCCTGCTCAATCAGAGCCTGATGCTGGTCACCGCCCTCACCCCCGCCATCGGCTACGACCGCGCCAGCGGCATCGCCAAACACGCCCACAAACACGGGCTCAGCCTGCGGGAAGCGGCGCTGGTGCTCGGCGAGATCAGCGGCGAGGAGTTTGATCAGTGGGTGCGGCCTGAGCGGATGGTTTAGAGCAGGTTCGCGGCCAGCTCCGCCAGTTCGCTGCGCTCGCCGCGGATCAGGGTCACGTGGCCGGCCAGCTTCTGGCCCTTGAAGCGCTCCACCAGCCAGGTGAGGCCGTTGCTTTCGGCGTCCACGTAGGGATTGTCGATCTGATAGGGGTCGCCGGTGAACACGATCTTGGTGCCCTCGCCCACGCGGGTCACGATCGTTTTCACCTCATGGGGCGTGAGGTTCTGAGCCTCATCCACCACCATGAACTGCCGGGGGATCGAGCGGCCGCGGATGTAGCTGATCGCCTCCACCTCCAGCAGGCCCATGCCCTTGAGATCGGTCCAGTTGCTGCGGTTGCCGCGCTGGGCACCGGGGCGGCCAGCAGTGGATCCACCGCGGGAGGGCCCGCGCCCCTCATCGGCATCGGCGCCACCCAGCAGGAAATCGAGGTTGTCGATGATCGGTTGCATCCAGGGGCCCATCTTTTCCTCGAGGCTTCCGGGCAGAAAGCCGATCTCTTTGCCCAGGGAAATCACCGGCCGGGTCACCAGCAGGCGCTCATAGAGGTGTTCGTCGGCCACCTGGTGCAAGCCGGCCGCTAAGGCGAGCAGCGTTTTGCCGGTACCGGCCTTGCCCACCAGCGTGAGCAGCTGCACCGCCGGATCCAGCAGCAGATCGAGCGCAAAGGTTTGCTCGCGGTTGCGGGCACCCACCTTCCCGAGCCGCACCTTGCCGGCGCGCTGCAGTGGCAACAAGCGCTGACTGGCAGCATCAAAGCGGGCCAGCAGGGTGTGATTCGGCTGAGCCTGATCCACCAGCGTCACCCCCTCGTTGGCCTGGAGCGCGACGCCATCGGCGCTGGGCAGAGCCGCCAGGGTCAGACCGCCCTCGCCCTTGAGCTGCTCCATCGCCGTAGCGCTGGCCATCAGCTCGCACACCCCGGGATAGAGGTCGGCGATGTCCACCTTGTCGGTGGTGTAGTCCTGGGCCGTGAGGCCCACGGCATCAGCCTTGATGCGGAGGTTGGTGTCCTTCGTCACCAGCACCACGGGGGGCTGATCGCTGATCAGGCCCGAGCGCAGCTGCTCGAGGGCCACGGCCAGGATGTTGTTGTCGCCGTTGCCGCCCTTGAGCTCAGGGGGCAGCTGGGCCAGCGTTTCGCTGCGGCAGAACACCACCTGCAGCGTGCCGCCGCTGCCGTCGTCAATAGGCACCCCATCGGCCAGGTTGCCCTTCTCCCGCAAGGCATCGAGCAGGCGGGAGATCTGGCGAGCGTTGCGGCCTTTTTCGGAGGGATCGCGTTTGAAGCGGTCGATCTCCTCCACCACTTCGATCGGGATCACCACCGCGTTGTCTTCAAAGCGGGTGAGCGCCTGGGGGTCGTGCAGCAACACATTCGTATCGAGAACGAAGGTCTTGCGCATCACAGCCCTCTGATCGAGATGCACGCACGCTAAGCGGCATTTCCGGCAGCAAGCTCTACGCTCCCGCAGAACTCAAAGCGCTGGCTTTGCACCCTCTGCTCGCTGTGTTGTTGATCGCCGCCCTCGTATTCGGGCTGGCACTGCTCTGGCTCGAGGCGCGCCACCGGCTGCGGCCCGCCTCGCCCCTGCGCCTCAGCAGCGGCAACTGGAGCGTGAAGCGCAAGGGCGATGAGCGCCTGGAGGTGAAGGGCACGATCACCATCACCAACCCCCATGCCCGCATGGAGGTGTTCGTGCCGGAGATCGAGCTCCGCCCCACCCTGCTGGGGCGCGCTGATCTGCAAGCGCTCACGCTGAGCACAACGCTCACCCCCCAACACCCCGATGAGGAAGCCAGAGCCGATGGCTACTGGTTTGCCTACATCGTGAAGGGTCACAAAACCACCCAGGCCGAGGTGCGCATCAGCATCCATGCGCCTGCGGGCACGGATCTGCGCAAGCTGGTGGACACCCTCTGGCTGGAGATCCTCTGGACCAATTACGGCCCCTTCGGCCGGCTGCAGCAACGCGATGGCGTGCTGATCCCGCTGCGCCGCCCGGCAGCCGCTCAGCCAGACACCGCCAACTGGCGCCAGGGTGATCGCTGCGCGGTGTTGCCGATCCGCACCCATCTGCTCGGAACCCTCGACGATCCCGCCGAGGTGCTGCGCCATTACGCCGGAGCCGTGCTGCAACCGGGCGACGTGCTCACCATCGGTGAGACCCCCCTGGCGGTGATGCAGGGCCGCTACAACCACCCCGCCAACCTGCAGCCCTCCTCGCTGGCGCGGCTGCTATGCCGGGTGTTTCACCCCACCAGCTCCCTGGCCACCGCCTGCGGCCTGCAGACCCTGATCGACAACGTGGGCCCCGCCCGGGTGCTCTGCGCCTGGCTGCTGGGCACCGCGCTGAAGCTGGTGGGCTCCAAGGGCTGGTTCTATCGCCTTGCCGGTGAGCAGGCCCGCCTGATCGACGACGTGACCGGCACCACCCCCCCGTACGACCAAACCATCGTGCTGGGCCCGGCCGACAGCGAGGCGGTGTGCCGGCAGCTGGCCGCGGAACTGGGCGTGGCCGTGGCGGTGGTGGACGTGAACGACCTCGGCCGCGTGAAGGTGCTGGCCTCCAGCCCTGGTTGCGATGAAGCGCTGCTGATGCGGGCGCTCAGGCCCAACCCCGCCGGCAACGCCAACGAGCGCACTCCCCTGGTGCTGGTTCGCCCCATAACATGGGTTGAGGGCCTATCAGGCCGAGCGCCGTGTCTTCAGCTGCACCAGCCCAGCGACCCGCTCAGGCCCCGTGCCTGAACGTGGTTCCCCTGCGCGGTTGGCATCTGCCGCTGCTGCAGGACCCCTGTTTTGCCGATCTCCTACCGCTGCTGCAGCGCGCCTTGCTGCTGCAGGGGCCCGATCGGCTGCTCAACAGCCTCACAGCCCGGCCCCCGCTGGTTCCCGATGTGCTGCTGGCTTACCGGGAACCCCAACACCCCCTGGGCCTGCTGCTCAGCCAACGGCTCAACCGCAGCGGCAGCTGCTGGCAACTGCTGCAGCTGCGCAGCAGCGCAGCGAGCCTGTCGGCAGGGGAAGCGGGCCGCATGGCCATCGAAGCGGCACTGATCCGCGAAGCGATCCAGCGCAGCCGCGGCGCCGCCAGTTGGATCGCCACGGCCGCCACCACCGATAGCGATCGCCTGGCCCTGCTGCGTCAGCAGGGATTCCAGCCCCTGCGCCGGGAGACGCTCTGGCGCTGGGAACCTCCAGCGACCGCTGAACCGCAAGCTCTCCCGACCGACCTCCAGCTCAAGCCGCTCAATCGCCGCACGGCCCCGGCCATGTGGCAGCTCGAGCAGGCCGCCCTGCCAGCACAGCTGCGCCAACTGCTCGATCGCCGCATCGACGATCTGCTCGATCAGAGCGAGCAGCCGAGCCTGATGCTGTTCGACAGCACGCGCCAGCAGGCGGTGGCGGGCGCCCGGCGGCTGCGCCCTGGCCATCGGGGGCTGCCCGAGGTGGAACTGATCGTGCACCCCGGCTGGCAGCACCTGCAGGGTGAACCACTGCAACTGCTGCTGGAGCGCAGCGCCGCCGGAGCGGAGCAGTTGCTGGTGCGCAGCGATGTGCTCGACGACGAGCGCAGCAGCTGGCTGCAGAGCCTGGGGATGGCACCGGAGGGTGAAGAAGTGGTGATGGCACGCAGCGTGTGGCGGCGTCACGCCCCCCAGCAGGCCACCCAGATGGCCCAACGCCTCGAAGCGATGCTGGGCCGCCTCCAGCCTGGCCAGCGCCCGATCCCAACCCCCCTCGGCCGGCCTTGACACGGCCCAAGCCACGCTCCGTGCTCGCCCTGGATGTGGGCCGCAAACGCATCGGCCTGGCGGGCTGCGACCGCCTTGGCGTCACGGTGACACCGCTGCCGGCGTTGCGCCGTGGCCGCTACCTCGCCGACCTCGAGCACCTGCGCCAACTGGTGAGCCTGCGCCGGATCACGGCGCTGGTGGTGGGCCTGCCCCTCGATGCCCAGCAACAGCCCACCGAGCAGGCGGAGCACTGCCGGCGCTACGGCGAACGGCTGGCGCGTCACCTGGCGTTGCCCCTGGCCCTGGTGAATGAATACGCCAGCAGCTGGTCCGCCGCGGAGCGCCACGGCCTGCATGGCGACCGCAGCGGCGCCCTCGACAGTGCCGCAGCAGCTCTGCTGCTCGAGCAGTGGCTGCAGGAAGGACCAGAACCGGCGCCGGTGCACGCGCAGGCCCCTGCCGTTGGCTCAGGGGCCGACGCCCAGGCATCCTGAAGACACCAAGGAACCACCCATGAGCTCAGACGGTCCCAGCGCCAACGGTGCCGGTGATGTGCCCACCGTGCTGGTGCGCGACAGCGAAGGGCGTCAGTTGCTCTGCTTCCTCGAGCAGCTGATCCCGCTCGACGGCAACGATTACGCCCTGCTCACCCCGGTGGACACCCCGGTGTGCCTCGTGAAGATCGCCGCCGATGACGACAGCGACGATGAGGTGATCGACGAACTCAGCGGCGCCGAGCCGATCCTCTCGGTGGCGGATGTGGTGCTGCAGGAGCACGACCTCACCCTGGTGCGCTCCGCCGTGACCCTCACCGTGAGCGGTGAACTGGAGGAGCCCGATCCCGAAGAACTGGATGAAGAGATCGACGGCGAGGATGACGACGAGGAGAGCGATCTCTACGAGATGCTGATTCAGTTCCGCGCCGAAGGCGAGGAATACGGCCTGTTCATTCCCCTCGATCCCTTCTTCGTGGTGGCACGGATGGAGAACGGCGAAGGGCGACTGGTGGAGGGCGAGGAATTCGAACGGATTCAGCCCCGCATCGAAGCCGAACTCGACGAGCGCGAGCTCGGCGAAGGCTGATCGCAGCGCCGCCCACCGTGAGCAACCTGTCTCTGCCAGAACTGCTGCAGCCCAACCTGGTGGCCCCCGGCACCCTGGCTGAGCTGCCGCTGCATCAACTGTTGGCCCAGGGCATCCGCGCCCTGGTGCTGGATGTGGATCGCACGCTGCTGCCGCGCCGGGGCAGCGAACTGCCCCCGGCGGTGGAGGCCTGGTTGCGGCGCGCCCAGCAGACCCTGCCGCTGCATTTATTCAGCAACAACCCCTCCCGCAGCCGCATCGGCGCGGTGGCCGATCAGCTGGGGGTCACCTACACCACCAGTGCGGGGAAGCCGCGGCGGGGGCCACTGCGGCGGGTGATCGAGCAGCTCGATCTGCCCCATGGCCAGGTGGCGATCGTGGGCGATCGGGTGTTCACCGATGTGTTGGCCGGCAACCGCCTCGGCCTTTACACCGTGCTCGTGAAACCGGTGAATCCTCAGGGGGAGCCATGCCCCCACGACCACTGGCAACGGCTGGAGGTGCGGCTGGCACGGCTGGCCGGAGCGCCGCTGCGCTGAAGATGGGCCGCTGTTGATGACGGGACGGAGATAACGATGCGCCGCGTGATCAAGGTTGGCACCAGCGTGCTGCGCGGTGCCGGCGGCCGCAACACCGATGTGGTGATTGCCGATCTGGCCGCCAGCCTCTGCAGCCTTTGGCAGCGGCAGGAGCCGGTGGTGCTGGTCACCAGCGGGGCCGTGGGCCTGGGCTGCACCGCCCTCGGCCGCAGCGAACGCCCCACTGAGCTGGAGGGGCTTCAAGCGGCCGCCGCCGTGGGCCAAGGGCGGTTGATGACCCTCTACGACCAGGCCTTCGCACGCCATCAGCGCTGTGTGGCCCAGGTGCTGCTCACCCGCGGTGATCTGGCCTCACGTCGCCGCTACCAGAACGCCTGCCGCACCCTCGAGCAGTTGCTTGCCTGGGGCGTAACCCCAGTGATCAACGAAAACGACACCCTCGCCACCGACGAGCTGCGCTTCGGCGACAACGACACCCTCTCCGCCCTGGTGGCGGTAGCAGTGCAGGCCGATGAGCTGGTGCTGCTCACCGACATCGACAGCCTCTATTCCGGCGATCCCCGCAGCGATGCCGACGCACGCCCGATTGCGGAGGTGAACAACCTGGCCGAGCTGGAAGCGCTCAGCGGCGTGGCCAAGGGCGGCGGTCGCTGGGGCACCGGCGGCATGACCACCAAGCTCACAGCCGCTCGCATCGCCACCGCCAGTGGCATCCAGGTGCGCCTGGCCGATGGCCGTGATCCGGCTGTGCTGAACGCCTTGCTCGCTGGAGAACCGCGCGGCACGCTGTTCCGTGCCAGCGAGACCCCGCTGAGCGATCGCAAAGGCTGGCTCGCCCATGCCTTGCTGCCGAAGGGCACTATCACCGTGGATACCGGCGCTGAACGGGCCTTGCTGGAGCAGGGAGCCTCGCTCCTAGCTGTTGGCGTGCGTGAGGTGGGGGGCGACTTCAATCGCCGCGATGCCGTACGGCTGCTGAGCCTGGATGGTCGTGAACTGGCCCGTGGCCTCAGCGAGATGGACAGCGACGAGCTCCAAAAGCGCAAAGGCCAGCGCGGACTGGTGGTGCACCGCGATCAATTGGTGATCACCCCCGGAGCGAGCAACACCTGAGCGGCGCCAGGCGTCCGGGATGGTGGTGACGTGCGCCGTTTTGTAGAACGATCTGGTTTGGTGTGGCGTGGTGTCCAAAGGCGGATATCCATGGATATCCGCCTTTGGACACCAGGGCGGGACACCACTGCAACCACCAGCCAGAAAGCACCCCAACCGGGCCAAGCCACCGACTTCGGTCCTCTAGGCCCGATCCACCTACGATCCGCCCGACCTCCAGGTTTCTGCGGCTCCCATGCGCTTCAGCCAATTGCTCAGCCACCTGAGCGAAGTGCAGGCCGCTGGCGGCACCCAGGGCCTGAGCCACAACCTGGCGGAGGATCCGGAGCTGCGGAGCGCAGCTGCCCTCGATCAATCCGGGCAGGGCGAGCTGAGCTTTCTGGAGCCGGGTAACGCCTTGGCGGCAGCCCTGGCCGCGAGCGGTGCCAGCGCCGTGTTGTTGCCGGCCAAGGGCGATGAGGCTGAGGCGCTGCAGCAGCAAGCATCCGAGCGCGGCCAGGCCTGGATTGCCCTGCGCGATCCCCGGCTGGCGTTCGCCGAAGCTCTCGATGCTCTGTATCCGCGCCAAGCCAAGCCCCCGGGCATCCACCCCAGCGCTGTGGTGGATCCGGAAGCGGTGGTGGGCATGGGCAGCCATGTGGGGGCGCATGTGGTGATCGGCGCCCAGGTGCAGATCGGATCCAGCTGCACGATCCACCCCAATGTGGTGATCTACGACGACGTGCAGATCGGTGATGGCTGTGAACTGCATGCCGGGGCGGTGGTGCACCCGGGCTCCCGGCTGGGCCGCGCCTGCGTGGTGCACTCCAATGCCGTGGTGGGCAGCGAGGGATTCGGCTTTGTGCCCACCGCTCAAGGCTGGCGCAAGATGCCCCAGACCGGCCTGGTGGTGCTCGAAGACGGCGTGGAGGTGGGCTGCGGCAGCACCATCGATCGCCCCTCGGTGGGGGAAACGCGGATCGGCGCCGGCACCAAGATCGACAACCTGGTGCACATCGGCCATGGCGTGACCACCGGCAAGGGCTGTGCCCTGGCCGCCCAGGTGGGCATCGCCGGTGGCGCCCGCCTCGGCAACGGCGTGATCCTGGCGGGCCAGGTGGGCCTGGCCAACAAGGCCGTGATGGGCGATCGCTCGATCGCCTCCTCCAAATCCGGCATCCATGGCGAGGTGGCCCCTGGTGAGGTGGTGAGCGGCTACCCCGCCATTCCCAACCGCCTTTGGCTGCGCTGCTCCGCCGCCTTCAACAAGCTGCCCGAGCTGGCCAAGGCGATCCGCAGCCTCGAGAAGAGCCGCACCCCCTGAACCCAGGTCACGAAACCCAGCACACACCGGCGCGTAGCCTCGCGCCCAGCACCAGCGCGGCCATGACTTCCAGCTACCGGATCACCCTGCTCCCCGGCGACGGCATCGGTCCGGAGATCACGGCAGTGGCCCGGCAGCTACTGGATGCCGTGAGCCGCAAGCACGGCTTTGAGCTCGTGTACAACGAGCAGCCCATGGGCGGTGCGGCGATTGACGCCACCGGCGAGCCCCTGCCCGCCAGCACCCTGGAAGCCTGCAAGGCCGCCGATGCGGTGCTGCTCGCCGCCATCGGCTCCCCCCAATACGACACCCTTCCCCGCGAGAAGCGCCCGGAGACCGGCCTGCTGGGGCTGCGCGCCGGCATGGGCCTCTTCGCCAATCTGCGGCCGGTGAAGATCATCCCCGCCCTGATCGATGCCTCCACCCTCAAGCGCGAGGTGATCGAAGGGGTGGATCTGATGGTGGTGCGCGAGCTCACCGGCGGCGTGTATTTCGGCACCCCCAAGGGCCGGGTGGAAGCCGAGGGCCGCGTCCGCGGCTTCAACACCATGGCCTACTTCGACGATGAAATCGATCGCATCGCCAAGGTGGGCTTCGACCTGGCCCAGCAGCGGAGCGGCCGCCTCTGCAGCGTGGATAAAGCCAACGTGCTCGATGTGAGCCAGCTCTGGCGCGACCAGGTGGAAGCCCTGCACGCCGCGAGCTATCCGGGCGTGGAGCTCAGCCACATGTATGTGGACAACGCCGCCATGCAGCTGGTGCGTAACCCCCGCCAGTTCGACGTGCTGCTCACCAGCAACCTCTTCGGCGACATCCTCAGCGATGAAGCCGCCATGCTCAGCGGCTCCATCGGCATGCTGCCCTCCGCCTCCCTGGGCGAGAGTGGCCCCGGCCTGTTTGAGCCGATCCACGGCTCCGCCCCCGACATCGCCCGCCAGGACAAGGCCAATCCGATGGCGATGGTGCTCAGCGCCGCAATGATGTTGCGGGTGGGCCTGGGCGAAGACGCCGCGGCTGCTGACCTGGAGGCTTGCGTGGATCAGGTGCTGGCGGGCGGCTACCGCACCGGCGATCTGATGGCCGAAGGCTGCACCCAGCTCGGCTGCAAAGCCATGGGCGATCAGCTGCTGGCCGCCCTGGCGAGCTGAATCACACCTGAGCTGGTCGGCGTTCCGGGGAGCTGGCACCGCGACCTGCCAAACTCCCCCCAGTTCTGCTGATCTCGCGCATGTCGAAGCGTCACCCGGTCGTGTCGGTCACCGGTTCCTCCGGCGCGGGAACCAGCACCGTGAAGCGCGCCTTCGAGCACATCTTCAAGCGCGAAGGCATCACCCCGGCCGTGGTGGAGGGCGACAGCTACCACCGCTACGAGCGCGGCCCCATGAAGGAAGCCATGGCCGCAGCCCTGGCCAAGGGCGAGAACTTCAGCCACTTCGGCCCTGAAGCCAACCTGTTCGACAAGCTGGCCGAGCTGTTCAAGAGCTACGGCGAAACCGGCACCGGCCAGAAGCGTTACTACCTGCACTCTGTGGAGGAGGCTGCCGAGCACAACGCACGCCTCGGCACCAACCTTGAGCCCGGCCAGTTCACCCCCTGGGAAAACATCCCTGCCGGCACCGACCTGCTCTTCTACGAAGGCCTGCACGGCGGTGTGAAGGGTGATGGCTACGACGTGGCTGGCCTGGCCGACCTGCTGGTGGGCGTGGTGCCGATCGTGAACCTGGAGTGGATCCAGAAGATCGCCCGCGACAACAAGGAGCGCGGCTACTCGGCTGAGGCCACCGTGGACACGATCCTGCGCCGCATGCCGGATTACATCAACCACATCTGCCCGCAGTTCAGCCAGACCGACATCAACTTCCAGCGTGTCCCCACCGTGGACACCTCGAACCCCTTCATGATCCGCGACATCCCCACCCCGGATGAGTCGTTCGTGATCATTCACTTCCGTAAGGGTGCCCGTGAGAAGTGGGGGATCGACTTCACCTACCTGCTCGACATGATCCACGATTCGTTCATGTCCAGCCCCACCTCCATCGTGGTGAACGGCGGCAAGATGGGCTTCGCCATGGAGCTGATCCTCACCCCGATCATTCACCGCATGATCGAGGAAAAGAAGCGGCTGGCCTGAGCCGCCACTGCACCTAGGCTGGGGCTCAACTGGCGGACAGGGTCCTCCCATCTCGGTTGCACCTCAGCCCGAACGCACCGGGATTCCCCGGCGCAACAACCCACCGGCCTCCCCATCCTTTGTGATTCGGGGGGCGGTGGGTTCTTCTGTGCAGGCGTTAACGCCGCAACCACGCTGGGATCGGATCAACAGCGCGGAGGTGATCGCCGTGGCCCGGCGCATCTATTTCCACTTTCTCGAATGCTCTCCCACCCTTCCAGACCCTCTGGGAGTGGTGATCAGCCAGGCTCAAGGTGGTCAAGGGCGTGTGGTGTTCGAGCTGCCGGTGTTGCTGCCTGACGAACAGTTCATCCCGCTGGAGCTGCTGCGGGGCCGCAGTGGGCGCGGCCGCTCCTCCCGATCTCCGTTGCGCGGCTGATGCAGCCTCTTGTTTCTCCTGAGCTCGCTCTGCTGGCCGCCCTGCTGGGGGCCTGCATCGGCAGTTTTCTCAATGTGGTGGCCTGGCGCCTACCCCGCCAGGAATCGGTGGTGAAGCCCCGCAGCCACTGCCCCCACTGCGGCACCACGCTGCGCTGGTTTGAAAATGTGCCGGTGATCAGCTGGCTGCTGCTGCGGGGCCGTTGTGGCCATTGCGGAAGCTCCATCGCCGTGCGCTACCCAGCGGTGGAGCTGCTGTGCTCGGGCTTGTTTGTGGCCGCTACGGCGGCAACAGAAGCGGTGAGTGCTTCTGGCTCCAGCTTGCCGGGCTCGCCCGCCTGGCTGGTAGTGCTGGCGGGGTGGCTCTTGATCGGCCTGCTGCTGCCGATGGTGCTGATTGATCTCGATCAGCTCTGGCTGCCGGAGCCCCTGTGCCGCTGGGGAGTGGTGCTCGGTCTGGTGGTGAGCGCCATCGCCGGTTTCAGCCAGGGCGATGCACCGGGCCGCAGCCTGCTGCTCTGGCATCTGCTGGCGGCCAGTGCCGGACTGCTGGGCTTTGAAGCCACCAGCGCCCTGGCTCAAAAACTGCTGGGTAAGCCGGCCCTTGGCCTGGGTGACGCGAAGCTCGCGGCGATGCTGGGCGCCTGGCTCGGCCTGAAAGGCCTCGGCCTCACCGTGATGCTCTCGGTGTTTGGCGGTGCCCTGCTGGGCGTGATCGGCCTGCTGAGCGGCAAGCTCAAGCGCGGTCAACCCTTCCCCTTTGGCCCCTTTCTTGCCGCCGGGGGGCTGGCGTTGTGGTGCGCCGGCAACAGCTTCTGGCTGCAACGCTTCAGCCTCTGGCTGGGCTGGGGCGCCCTTTAATGGTCTGATCTGTAGTTGCGGACACCGCTGGCTCGATGTCGCTGTTCGACTGGTTCGCCGATCGCCGCAAAACTGCTCCAGCCGTGCGTGTGGCCCAGGAGGTCAATGAGGACGACGGCCTGTGGAGCAAATGCCCCGAGTGTGGACTCGTGGTGTACCGCAAGGATCTGGCCGCCAATGCCAGCGTGTGCGGCGGCTGCGGCTACCACCACCGCATCTTCAGTGAGGAGCGCATCAGCCTGATCGCCGATGAGGGCAGCTTCGAGCCCCTCGACAGCGATCTGAGCCCCACGGATCCACTGGCCTTCAAAGATCGGCGCAGCTATGCCGATCGCATTCGCGACACCCAGCGCGCCACAGGGCTGAAGGATGGTGTGATCACCGGGCTCTGCCGGGTGGAGGGCCTGCCCCTGGCCCTGGGGGTGATGGATTTCCGCTTCATGGGCGGCTCGATGGGCTCGGTGGTGGGCGAGAAGCTGGCCCGTCTGATCGAAGAGGCCACCGCCCGCCGCTATCCCGTGCTGATCGTGTGCGCCTCCGGCGGCGCGCGCATGCAGGAGGGCATGCTCTCGCTGATGCAGATGGCCAAGATCTCGGGCGCACTGGAACGCCACCGCCAGGCTGAGCTGCTCTACATGCCGCTGCTCACCCACCCCACCACCGGTGGGGTGACCGCTAGCTTCGCCATGCTCGGAGATCTGATCCTGGCGGAGCCCAAGGCGCTGATCGGCTTCGCCGGCCGCCGCGTGATCGAGCAGACCCTGCGCGAGAAGCTGCCCGAGGATTTCCAAACCGCTGAATACCTGCGCGACCACGGCTTCGTGGATCACATCGTGCCCCGCACCAAGCTGCGCAGCACGCTGGTGAGCCTGCTGCGCATGCATGGCGTGACCAAACCTGTGGCCGCATGAGCAGAGGCAGTGGATTCAACTGGCGCGCCATCCAACGGCGGCTGGGCTTCCTGTTCGTCTGCATTGTTGGCACGCTGCTGCTGGTGGGCAGCGCGCCAGCTTGGGCAGGGCCTGTGGATTGGCATGAAGTGCCGGCCAGTGCCGACGGCCGGCAGTGGTGGGATGCCGGCAGCCTGCGGCTGAACCGCAACGGCAACCTCACCGTGCTCAGCCGCTTCCAGCCGGCGCCACCCTCCGACCAGCCGCTGAATGCCGATGGCAGCGAACCGCGACCTCCAGCCAGTGATCTGTATGTGATGGAGCTCGACTGCGGCCAGAACCTTTACCGCGACACCTCCATCAATGGCATTCCGCAGTGGGGCAGCCAGTGGCAGGCTGCCAGCGGCGACGATCTGATCAGCTCCACGATCACGGAGGCCTGCGCCGCTGGGGGAACCCTGCTGGCAGGCTTCTGAGGCATCACTCACCGCCCGTGACGGCAGCCCTCTCCTCGCAGCGTTCCCTTGGCGTGGCCCTGGTGGGCCTCGGCTTCGGCGAGAAGGTGCATCTGCCGGCCCTGCGCGACTGCCCGCTCACCGAGCCTGTGGCCCTGTGGCACCACAGGCCCGAACGGCTCGAGCAAGCCTGCACCGCAAGCGGTTTGCCTGGATTCAGCAGCTTCGAGGCCCTGCTGGCCGATCCCCGCGTGGACGCGCTGGTGATCGCCACGCCACCGGAGCCGCGCTTCGCCCTGGCGCAAGCCGCCATCGCCGCCGGCAAGCACCTGTTGCTGGAAAAGCCGGTGGCTCTGGAGGCCAGCCAGATCGAAGAGCTGCAGCGCCAGGCCCTCAGTGCTGGCGTGAGCGTGGCGGTGGATTTCGAATACCGCGCCGTGCCGGCCTTCATGCAACTGGCTGCACTGCTGCAGCAAGGCGTGATCGGCACCCCCTGGCTGGTGAAACTGGATTGGCTGATGGGTAGCCGCGCCGATGCCAAACGCCCCTGGAACTGGTATTCCCAACGGGCCGCCGGCGGCGGGGTACTGGGCTCCCTGGGCACCCACGCCTTCGACACCCTGCACTGGCTGTTGGGTCCAGCCCGCCAGGTGAGCTGCCTGCGCAGCATGGCCATCCCCCATCGCCCCCTGGCGGATGGCAGCGGCCGCCTGGCGGCGGTGGATGCCGAAGACATCGCCCTGCTGCAGCTGGAGCTGGAGACAGCTCAGGGCCAAAGCGTGCCGGCCCAGGTGAGCCTGGCCTCGGTGACCCGGCCGGGCCGCGGCTACTGGATCGAGGTGTATGGCAGCGAAGGAACGCTGGTGCTCGGCTCGAGCAACCAGAGCGACTATGTGCACGGCTTCCAGTTGTGGCGCTCCTCGCAGGGCGGGCCGCTTGAGGAACTGAGCCCCGATCCCCAACTGGCCTTCAGCCACACCTGGCCTGATGGCCGCGTGGCCCCCGTGCGGAGGCTGATCCAGTGGTGGGCTGAAGCGGCATTGGAGCCCAGGCCGATGCGGCCTGGGCTCTCGGAAGCCGTTCACAGCCAGCTGATCTGCGACCGGGCTCTGCAGGCCGCCGACAGCGGCATGCGCCAGCCGATTTAACGAAAAAGGCGCCAGTTAGGATCGCCCGCATTCACTCTCCCGGTGTCCCCATGGCGCTCGTCCCGCTTCGGCTGCTGCTCGACCACGCCGCTGAAAACGGCTACGGCATCCCTGCTTTCAACGTGAACAACCTGGAGCAGGTGCAGTCGATCATGGAGGCGGCCTACGAGACCGACTCCCCGGTGATCCTGCAGGCCTCCCGCGGCGCCCGTCAGTACGCCGGTGAGAACTTCCTGCGCCACCTGATCCTGGCTGCCGTGGAAACCTATCCCGACATCCCGGTGGTGATGCACCAGGACCACGGCAACAGCCCTGCCACCTGCTTCGGTGCTGCCGCCAACGGCTTCACCTCGGTGATGATGGACGGCTCCCTGATGGCCGACGCCAAGACCCCCGCCAGCTACGAGTACAACGTGGCTGTGACCAAGGAAGTGGTGGATGTGGCCCACGCCATCGGCGTGAGCGTGGAAGGCGAACTGGGCTGCCTGGGCTCCCTGGAAACCGGCATGGGCGAAGCCGAAGACGGCCACGGTTTCGAGGGCAAGCTCGACCACAGCCAGCTGCTCACCGATCCCGCCGAGGCCGCTGACTTCGTGGCCAAGACCAAGGTGGACGCCCTGGCCATCGCCATCGGCACCAGCCACGGCGCTTACAAGTTCACCCGCAAGCCCACCGGTGAAGTGCTGGCCATCAGCCGCATCGCCGAGATCCACAAGGCCATCCCCAACACCCACCTGGTGATGCACGGCTCCTCCTCGGTGCCCCAGGAGTGGCTGGACATGATCAACAAGTACGGCGGTGCCATCCCCGAGACCTACGGCGTGCCCGTGGAAGAAATCCAGGAAGGCATCCGCAACGGCGTGCGCAAGGTGAACATCGACACCGACAACCGCCTCGCCTTCACCGCCGCTGTGCGTGAAGCCGCCGCCAAGGATCCCGCCAACTTCGATCCCCGCCACTTCAACAAGCCCGCCCGGGCCTACATGAAGCAGGTGTGCCTGGATCGTTACCAGCAGTTCTGGTGCGCCGGTAACGCCAGCAAGATCAAGCAGCGCGACATCAACTACTACGCCGGTCTGTACGCCAAGGGCGAACTCGACCCCAAGACCGCTGTTGCTGCCTGATCAGACACGCTGTCTGGTCATCACCACCATTGATCAACTGGGGGCCGCAAGGCCCCTTTTTTATGGCACCGGAACAGCCGCAGCCGGATCCGGCAAGGTGAGCGCCTGGGGCAAGGGCCGAGGCTGCACCGACACCAGCTGCTGCAGCGCCGCATCGAGATTGCGCTCCATCACAAAGCGACGGCCATCGGTGACCACCACCCGCACCAACGTGGGCAGGGCGTTGTTGGTGCTCTGCAGGTAGATCGGCTCCACGTAGAGCAATCCCTTACCCACCGGCATCACCAGCAGATTGCCGCGAATCAGCTTCGAGCCATCGCGGTTCCAAAGCCCGAACTGATAGCTGATCGCCGGATCCTGTTCAATCAGGGCAGACACCTGCTGCGGCCCCAGTAGCAGGCGCTGTTGCGGGAAGCGGGCTAGCAGCAATTCGCCGTAGTTCGGCGTGTCGTTGCGGGCAGCGAGCCAACCCACCATGTTCGCGCGGCGCAGCGGCGTGAACGGGAGCAGCAGCACAAACTCCGGGCGCGACTCGCCGGGCAGCTGCATCGTCACGTGATACGGCCGCACCGGTGCGGTGCTGTCGCCGTAGATCTCCTGGGGGATCGCCCACACGTCATCGCCGTTGTAAAAGGTGCGCACATCGGTGACGTGGTAGCGGAGCAACCGCTCGGCCTGCACCTGGAACTGGCTCTGGGGCACCTGGATGTGCGCCAGCAACTCCGGCGGCATCGCCGAGAGCGGTTTGAACAGATCCGGGAAGGCCCGCTTCCAGGTGCGCAGCACCGGGTCGGTTGGGTCGCTCACGTAGAGCCACACATGGCCGTTGTAGGCATCCACCACCGCCTTCACCGGGTTGCGGAAGTAGCGGATGCCGCTGGGATTGGGATCGGAGTAGGGATAGCTGCGGCTCACCGTGAAGCCATCGAGCAGCCAGTACTGGTGGTGATCGTTCTCAAAGCCCGGCACATCGTTCACCCGGGCCGTCACCAGATAGGGCTTGCTCTCAAACCGCAGGAACGGAGCCAGTGCCGTGAGCCGCTCGTTCACCTGGCGGCGCATCAGCAGGCGTGAATCTGGCGTGAGCGAGCCGGTGAACAGCAGCCGCGGCTCCCAGAGATAGATCGCCGCCATCACCCGATCAAGGGGGCCATGGATCGGCACACCGGCGGCACCGTCGTAGTGGGAGTAAACGTTGAGATCACCCTCGGGGTAATCAAACTCACGCACCTGCGTGGGAGCGATGGCGTACGGCGCGCGATCGGAAGCGAAGTAGAGCTTCGGGCGCCCCACAGGCAGCGCCCGCTGGGCCTGCGCATCGCTGATGCCCAGCTGCGGAATGCCCTGCACCTTGCCGCTGCGGCCCAGATCCTTCACGAAATAGAGCGGCAGACCATCAGGGCCGGAGGCATTCACCGTGGACACGGTGAAGCCATAGCCGTGGGTGAACACCAGGTGGCGGTTCAACCAGGTGCGGGAGTTTTTGGCCAGAGCGGAGGTATCGAGCTCGCGGGCGGCGATCAGCACCTGCTGCTTGCCCTGGCGCTCGGGATCGGCATTGAGCGGATAGCGATCCACAGCTGCCGAAGGGAAGCGGTAGTAGAGGCGAAGCTGCTGCAGCTGGCGGTTGGCCTCCAGCAGCGGACCGCTATCCCAGAGGCGCACGTTGGCCAGGGTGCCCGGCGCCGCCTTCAGATCAGCAGGCGTGAGTTCCTGGCGCGGAGCCAGATCCACCTCCCGCACCGCCTCCAGGCCGAAGGCACGGCGCGTGGCGGCGATGGTGCGGCGCAGATAAGGGGATTCCAGCGCCAGCTCCCGGGGTTGCACCCAGATGCGTTGCACCACAGGCGCCACCACCCACTCAGCAAAGGGCACCAGCGCCGTGGTGGAGAGCAGGGGCAGCAGGGCACCGCGGCGCAACCAGCGGCGGGGGATCGGCACCATCAGGCCGAGGCCGGTGAGCAGCAGCAGCAGAGCCAGCAGCAGGCGCAGGGGCAGCCGCACGTGCAGATCCACGAAGCCGGCGCCGGCAGCCACGCCGCTGCCATGGAGCATCAGATCAAAGGGAGCCAGGGCATTGCTCAGGGCAGCCATCAGGGCCAGCACCGCCAGCTGCGGCTGCAGTACTCGCTGCTGCTCGCGGCTCAAACCGGGAAAGCGAAGCTCCGAAAGGCTGTTGCCTTCACTGAAGGTGAGCCAGAGGCAGCCAGCCAAGCCAACAAGGCCTTGCACCAGCACCACGCTCACCAGCAGATGCAGGGCCGGCAGGCGCAGCACCGTGAAGCTCAGATCAAAGCCCGTGAGCGGATCGCGTTCACCGAAGGGCACCGCCAACAGCGCTGGCAGCCACAGGCTCCAGCCGCGCGCCACAGCCGTGGCCGACCCCGCCAGGGCTGCAGCCAGCGCCACCCGCAAGCTCGTGTAAGGCCAGAGCAACAGCAGCGGCAGCAGTGCTGCGCCCAGCCCCAGAAACAGCCAGGGAGGTAGATCCGCCAACACCGGGATGCCGGTGATCACATCACCGCTGAAGGTTGCGGCGATCAGATCGCCGGCCTGCACCATCAGATAGGTGAGCCCCCCAGCCAGCAGCAGCAGCAGGCCCACAAACAACCCCACCAGCAGCGGTGGGCCCAGTGGCACCAGCGGTGCGGGCGGGAGCGTTTTACGGGCCACTTGCTGGCGTAGTCGCCAACAGCGCTGCAGCTGCTGCAGCTGCAGGGGCACCCCCAGGCCAAACACCAACGCAAAGGCAAGCAGCTGGAACAACCAGCGGCGCAGCACCACCGACTGCCCCTGGAACTGAGCAAACCACTGCGCCTCAATCACCAGGCGCGGGAGCAACACCAGCAAACCGAGGCCAATGGCCAGCCAGCCCAGCCAGCGCAGACCCCGCTTCAGGGCATCAACGGAAAGCCGCAAGGAGTGAACAGAGCACTGCCTGAGGCTAGGCAGCGTCGAGGACGGGTCAAGGCGGCGAGCAGCCGGAAGCAGACGAGCACTCAATACCCGATCCCTTTGCTCGGGTATTAATCAGTGGTGCAAACAGCGCTGCTAGCTTCCTTTCACCTCAGCGACGCGATCGTGACGGCGACCCTTTCCCTCTCCACCGCAGGCCCCACCTTCACAGGTCTGCGCTGCAAGGAGTGCGGCCAGCCCTACGAAGCCGGCGCACGCCATGTCTGCGAAGACGTGTGCTTCGGTCCGCTGGAGGTGGTGTACGACTACGAGGCGATCAAGAGCCGCGTCAGCCGCGCCACGATCGAAGCCGGCCCCGCCTCGATCTGGCGATACCGCGAATTCCTGCCGATCGCCGGCGATCCGATCGATGTGGGCACCGGCTTCACGCCGCTGCTCAAGGCCAACAACCTGGCCAAGCGCCTGGGCCTCAAGAGCCTTTACATCAAGAACGACGGCGTCAATATGCCGACGCTCTCCTTCAAGGACCGCGTGGTGAGCGTCGCCCTCACCCGCGCCCGCGAACTGGGCTTCAAAACGGTGAGCTGCGCCTCCACCGGCAACCTGGCCAACTCCACCGCGGCCATCGCCGCCCACGCGGGCCTGGATTGCTGCGTGTTCATCCCCAGCGATCTGGAGCTGGGCAAGGTGCTCGGCACCCTGATCTACAACCCCACCCTGATGGCGGTGAAGGGCAACTACGACCAGGTGAATCGCCTGTGCTCGGAAGTGGCCAACACCTACGGCTGGGGCTTCGTGAACATCAACCTGCGCCCCTACTACTCCGAAGGCTCCAAGACCCTCGGCTATGAGGTGATCGAGCAGCTGGGCTGGGAACTGCCCGACCACATCGTGGCGCCCCTGGCCTCCGGCTCCCTGTTCACCAAGATCCGCAAGGGCTTTGATGAATTCATCAAGTGCGGCCTGGTGGAGGAAAAAGCCGTGCGCTTCAGCGGCGCCCAGGCCGAGGGCTGCAACCCCATCGCCACCGCCTTCCGCGAGGGTCGCGACTTCATTACCCCGGTGAAGCCGAGCACCATCGCCAAGTCGATCGCCATCGGCAACCCAGCCGACGGCCCCTACGCCATCGACATCGCCAACCGCACCGGCGGCACCATCGCCGATGTGACCGATGCCGAGATCATTGAGGGCATCAAGCTGCTGGCTGAAACCGAGGGCGTGTTCACCGAAACCGCCGGCGGCACCACGATCGCGGTGCTCAAGAAGCTGGTGGAGCAGGGCAAGATCAACCCCGAAGAGCGCACGGTGGCTTACATCACCGGCAACGGCCTCAAGACCACCGAGGCTGTGGTGGATCACATCGGCCAGCCCTACACGATCGAAGCCCAGCTCGACAGCTTCAACGCCGCCTGGCAGCAGGCCCAGGCCGCCCAAGCCGGCTGATTCTCACCCCCCTTTCCCGCTCCGCATCCATCTCCTCCCGACCATGCCCGTTCAGGTTCTGATCCCCACCCCCCTTCAGAAGTTCACCAACGACGAAGCCAGCGTGGAGCTGGATGCCAGCAGCGTGGACAGCCTGATCGACGCCCTGGATGGCCGCTATCCCGGACTGAAAGGACGCCTGTGCGATGAGGCCGGCAAACTGCGCCGCTTCCTCAACGTGTACGTGAACAGCGAGGACATCCGTTTCCTCGACAACCAGACCACCGCCCTCAAGGACGGTGATGAAGTGAGCATCGTTCCCGCCGTTGCCGGCGGCTGACCCGCGAGAGTGGATTCATGACCCAGGCCCCCGAGCGCAAGCGTCACGAGCAGACCGCCGGCAGCAAAGCTCTGCTGTTCGATTACCGGCAGGCGGCCAACCCGGTGAGGCCTGGGCTCACCGAACCGATCCCCTACCGCGCCTGGGGACCTGAACAGCATCAACAGGGCCCGACAGGCATCCTGCCCCTCGATCTGAGTGAGGAGCTCGGCGTACCGGGTCCCGCCACCAGCCCGGACCTGGCCGCTCATTTCATCCGCATCGAGGCTGGCGAAGGCGTGCGCGCCGCGGCAGAAGCCACCAGCTCACTGTTTTTTGTGCTGTCAGGGGCGGGTGTGTGCCGGATGCGCGCAACCCATGGCAGCAGCGTTCCAGAAGCGGAGATCCACTGGCAGCAAGGGGATCTGTTTGTGTTGCCAGCCGGCGGCACGCCCTTGCTGGAGGCCAGCAGCACCAGCGTTCTGTATTGGGTCCACGACGGCCCCCTCCTCACCTATCTGGGCGTCAGCCCCGCAAGCGCCCGCTTCGAGCCCACCCACTACAGCGGCGCCTGGATGCAGGCCGAGCTCGAGGAGCTGGCACGCCAACCGGGGAGCGGCAACAGCAACCGCGTGAGCCTGCTGCTGGCCAACCGCGATCTGCCCAGCACCCGCACGGTGACCCATGTGCTCTGGGCGATGTTCGGCATCGTGCCGGCCGGGGCCACCCAGGCACCGCACCGCCATCAATCGGTTGCCCTCGATCTGATCATCAGTTGCCAGCCCGGCGTTTACACCCTGGTGGGCACCGAGCTCAACAGCGACGGCAGCATCCGCAACCCCCGCCGCATCGACTGGCAGAGCGGTGGTGCCTTCATCACCCCGCCCGGCCACTGGCACTCCCACGTGAACGAGAGCGGGGAGCCGGCCTGGCTGCTGCCGATTCAGGATGCTGGCCTGCAGACCTACCTGCGCAGCCTCGATATCCGCTTCGCCTAACCCGCGGCCACGGGCAGCGCACGCTGCTCGTAGTGCTCCACCAAAGCCGTGAAGGCATCACCCTCGATCGTTTCGCGTTGGATGAGTTGCTCCACCAGCTCATCCATCAGCTCGCGGCGAGGCTGCAGGAGAGCCACGGCCTGATCCAAAGAAGCGCGGGCGAGCTGCTGCACCTGGGCATCGATGCGGTTGCCCGTTTCCTGGGAGTAGTGGGGCTGCGACCGCAGCCAATCGCGGCCGAGGAACACTTCATGGCCTTCGCCCTCCAGCGACACGGGGCCCAGGGAGGAGAAGCCGTAACGCGTGACCATCTCGCGGCCGATGCGGCTCACCATTTCCAGATCGCCGGCCGCACCCTGGGTGATCTCGCTGGGGCCAAACACCACCAGTTCAGCCGCACGACCGCCCATCGCCACCACCAGCCGGGCCTGCAGATAGGCCTTGCTGATCAGCCCGGAATCGAGCACCTCTTCATCGGGCATCGTGCGGGCGAAGCCGCCCACGCCACCAGCCCGCGGCAACAGGGTCACCTTGTCGAGCCGATCGGCGGCGGGCAGCAGGGTGGTGAGCAGCGCATGGCCGATCTCGTGGTACGCGATCAGGCGCTTCTTGGCGCTGTCCTGCAAGGGGGCAGCGGTGAGGCCCATGGTGATCCGCTCAAGGGCATCGCCGATCGCGGCGTCATCGATGCAGCTGCGCTCACGCCGGGCCGTGAGGATGGCCGCTTCGTTGAGCAGGTTGGAGAGATCAGCGCCGGAGAAGCCCGGGGTGCGGCTGGCCCAATCCGCCAGCGACACCTCAGGGTCGAGAGGCCTTGAGCGCGCATGCACCGCCAGGATCGCTTCGCGTCCGCGCCGATCGGGCAGATCCACATGAATGCGGCGATCGAAACGCCCCGGCCGCATTAAGGCCGCATCCAGCACATCCGGGCGGTTGGTGGCGGCCAGGAGGATCACACCGGAATTCTCCGCAAATCCATCCATCTCGGTGAGCAGCTGGTTGAGGGTCTGCTCCCGTTCGTCGTTGCCGCCACCGATGCCAGCGCCGCGCTGGCGGCCCACCGCATCGATTTCATCAATGAACACGATGCAGGGTGCTTTCTCCTTTGCCTGGCGGAACAGATCGCGCACGCGGCTGGCGCCCACCCCCACAAACAGCTCCACAAATTCGGAAGCCGCCATGGAGAAGAACGGCACACCGGCCTCTCCGGCAATCGCCTTGGCCAGAAGGGTTTTACCGGTGCCTGGAGGCCCCACCAGCAGCACACCCTTGGGAATCCGGGCACCCACGGCCGTGAAGCGCTCCGGCTGCTTCAAAAAGGCCACCACCTCCTGCAGCTCTTCTTTCGCCTCCTGAATTCCGGCAACATCTTCAAAGCGCACCGCCACGGCGGCTTCGCTCGGGGCCACGCGCGCCTTGCTGCGACCAAATCCCATGGCGCGGTTGGCCACTTGGGCGGAGCGGCGCAGCAACAGCGCCAGCCCGCCAAACAACAACAACAGCAACAGCCCATTCGACACCAAGCTGGCTGTGGCTTGGTCCTGCCGTTCATCGCGCACCGTGAGCGGAACGCGGGCCTCCTGAGCCGTGCGCAGCAACAGTTGGTCGTTGCTGAACACCGGCACGGTGACCTGCTTGCCATCGGCGTAGGTGACCTTCACCTGCCGCTGGCCGGGCGAGAGCAACAGCTCCTTCACCGTTCCGGCGCGCAGCTGTTGCAGCAGCTGGGTGTAGCTGGGCTGGGGTGCACGCACCAGGCCCAGATTCACCGGCAGATCAGAGGTAACGCTGCTGCTCACACCGGGAAGAATCTTGGAATTGAGCTTAGCGATTTGACGAAAGGGAAGGTGGCGATGGAAACTCTTGGTTTGGCTGAAATCAAGCGGGATGGCTGTTCCCAAGAAGAAAACGTCCAAGGGCAAGCGCAACCAGCGCCATGCCACCTGGAAGGGCAAGGCTGCCATTGCCGCCCAAAAGGCCCTGTCCATCGGTAAGGCTGTGCTGAGCGGCCGCGCTCAGGGCTTCGTTTACCCCGTGGCTGAGGACGAAACCGAGCAGGGCTGAGCCCAGCGCTGCAGGGCAGCTTCACCGCTGCCCTCCCACACCCACCGCCTGCGGCCATCCAGCACCCGTACATCCGTGGCACGAGCCAGCACGGGGCGCTGATACAAGTCCGGAGGCAACGACTGGAGCGTGGCCTTCACCAATCGGTCGAGGTCAGCTGCTGGCATCCAACCGCCGCCGCTGCGGCGCTGGCGTGCCTCGGCCTGCAAGCGCCAGCGGCGCGGCCAGCACCAATCGCTCGGCCAGAGCATCACCAGCCGATCGATCTCCTGCCAGAGCGGCACATAGGCCTCCAGAGCCTGATTACAACGCAACAGCCAGGCCCGTTCGGCCCCGTTGAGCGGAGGCTTGAGCGGCTGCAAGGCCTGGGAGGAGAGCTGCTGCTGCGGTAGGGGCTGGCAGCCCAGCATCCACCCTTCCAGCAGCAGCGCATCGGCCGCTCCCCGCCAGGGAACAACGCGATCACCCTGGCCGTCTCGCAAGGTTTTATCGAAGCGAGGCAGCTCCAGCAGCGGGCTCGTGCCACGCCGCCATGGCCGCACCCCCGCCAGCAGTGCCACGGGATCGTGGCTGCCCGGCGGAACACGGTTCACGCCGTAAGGATTACCTGCCATCGCGACCAGCCGCTGCTGCCAGGGCAGGTAGGCGTCGTCGATCGAGGCCACCGCCAGCTGCAGATCAGCGGCCGCAAAGCGCTGCTGCAGGCGCCGGGCCAGGGTGCTCTTGCCAGCACCCACCGGACCGTTCAAGCCGATCACCGGCCGGCGACCGCTGTCTCGTTCTTGTTGGCACCAGGCCAGCAGGGCCTCCTCCAGGCTCATGAGCCGAGCTTGAACGCTTCCAGCACCACGGCGTACACCACCCCCAGCCGCAGGTTGTCGGTCACGATCCAGCCCAGCCCGGGCCGCTCGCCCACCAGGCGGGTGCGCAGCCGCACCAACAGCTCCAGCAGCACCACCAGCAGGAACACCACCACCGGCCGCTGGCCCACCCGCTCGAGCCACAGCGCCGTGATGTTCTCGCCGGCGTAAAAACCCAGCAACAGAGCCAGCACCGCCAGGCTGCGCCGCCGCCAACTGCCCCGGAAGCCGCCCAGCAGCAGCCCACCCAGCCGGCGCTGAACAGCATCGAAGCGGGTGCGCTGAAGCGGAAGCGTCATCAGGCCGGCAGCAGCTGCTGCAGATAGGAGAGCGTGACCTGGCCGTGAGGGCAAGCCGGGCCGCGCTGCACGCCATTCGGTTGCTCCGCCTCACCGAGGTGATCGAGCACAACCGCAGCCGCTGCAAAGGCCTCTGGGCCTTCCAGAGCACTGGAGCCACTGCGGGTCACCACTGTGGTGAGGCCAGCTGCTGTGGCAGCAGACACACCGTTGCCGGAATCCTCCAGCGCGATCACACCCCGTGCAGGCAGAGCCAGCCGGGCCAGCGCCAGGGCATAGGCCGCCGGATCAGGTTTCTTGCGCGGCACATCCTCACCACACACCCACAGGGCAAAACAGGCCGCGTGATCGGGCAAAAGCCGATCCAGCAGGGCCTGTACCGCCGGGCGGCTGCTGGTGGTCACGATCGCCTGGGGCAGCCCCGCCTCACGCGCACTGCGGATCAGGCGCTCCACCCCAGGCCGCAAGCGCAGGGCGCCTTGCTCCACCAGGGCGTTGTAATGGCGTTGCTTGGCCTGCTGCAGCCGCTCCACCCGCTCCGGATCGGGCGCCACACCCTCCACCTCGCTGAGATAAGCGCTGATGCGCTCGCGGCCACCACTGATGCGCACCAACTGCTGGTAGAGGGCAACATCCCAGCTCCAGCTGAGGCCAGCCTCGGCAAAGGCGTGGTTGAAGGCCACGCGATGGCCCTCCAGCTCGGTTTCAGCGAGGGTGCCATCCACATCCCAGAGCAGCGCAGAGGGCCCGCTCACCATCTCCAATGTCATCGGGTCAGCAGGCTAAGAAGTGGCCGCTGCGGCAGTGCCCCGCAGAATGGAGCTGGTCCGAGCCCCTGCTGTTGCTCCCTCTTCCCTCCGAGCAGCGCTGGCAGTGTCCGGCTCTGGTTCAGATCGATCCCCAGCTGCGCAGCAGCGGCTTGTGTGATCCGCTGCTGGCGGTGCTGCAACGCCGCGGCTACACCAACAGCGCAGCGATCGAGGCCTTGCTCAATCCGCCCCCCGCGCCGGATCCACGCCGCCATTTCCCTGATTTGGGCAAGGCGGTGCAGCGCTTGCGCCAGTCCTGCAAACAGGGAGAGCGCCTGGCCATCTGCGGCGATTACGACGCCGACGGCATGACCAGCACCGCTCTGCTGGTGGGTGTTCTGCGCCATCTGGGCGCACAGCCACAAGCGGAGATCCCCAGCCGCCTCGACGACGGCTACGGCCTCAACAGCGGCATGGTGGAACGGCTGGCCGCAGGCGGCATCCGCCTCCTGGTGACGGTGGACAACGGCGTGGCCGCCAGGGAAGCCCTGCTGCGGGCCCAGCAGCTGGAGATGGACGTGGTGGTGACCGATCACCACACCCTGCCGGAGGAGCTGCCGCCGCTACTGGCCTTGCTCCACCCCGCCTGCACCCCTGAACACTCCCCCTACAGAGGGCTGGCGGGGGTGGGGCTCGCCTATGTGCTGGCCATGGCCCTGGCCCGCAACTGCCGCTCCGAACAGGGGCTGGCGATGGCCCGCGACCTGTTCTGCATCGGCACCATCGCCGACATGGCTCCGCTGCAGGGGGTGAACCGGCGCTGGTTGATCGATGGCCTGCCGGCGCTCAAACGCAGCGGCCTGGCCGGCCTGCAGGCGCTGCAGCAGGTGGCTGGTTTGGAGGATGCGCCGGTGGATGCCGGGGCCGTGGGCTTTCAAATCGCACCGCGGATCAACGCCGTTGGGCGCCTGGGCGATCCGCAACTTGTGGTGGATCTGCTCACCACCGCCGATGAAGACGAAGCCTTGGAGCTGGCGCGGCAATGCGAGCAGCTCAACCGCCAGCGCCGCGACCTCTGCGATGCCATCGAAGCGGAAGCGCGGGCGCTGGTGGAGGCCGACGGCGAACAGCGCAGCCCTTTCCTGCTGCTGGCCCAGAGCCATTGGCACCACGGGGTGATCGGCATCGTGGCCGCGCGGCTGGTGGACGCCTTCGGGCTACCGGTGGCTCTGCTGGCCTCCGAGGGGGATGGTCGCCTGCGCGCTTCAGTGCGTGCGCCAAGGGGCTTTGCTGTGGATGCAGCCCTGCAGGCCTGCAGCGATCTGCTGGAACGGCACGGCGGGCATCCGGCCGCCGGTGGTTTCACCGTGCGGGCCGAGCAGATCACGGCGTTGCATGAACGCCTCAATCAACGCGCCGAGGCCTGGCTGAAGCAGCAAGGTGGCCTGCGCCTTGTGGAACCGGAAGCCCTGGTGCACCTGCACGAGCTCACCCCGCAGTTCTGGAGGCAACTGCAGCAGCTCGAACCCTTTGGCAGTGGTCACCCCGCGCCGCTGTTCTGGAGCAGCCGCTGCCACATCAGCCAGCAGCGGCTGCTGCGCGGCGGCCATTTGCAGCTCACCCTGCGCCAGGGCGATGCGGTGATGCGGGCCATCGCCTGGCGCTGGGGCAGCGACGACAACCTGCCCAGAGAAAAAGAAGTGGATGTGGCCTTCCAGCTGCGGCTCAACCGCTGGAATGGCACCGAACAGCTGCAGCTCGAGCTGGCGGCATTGCGGGCCAGCTCAGGCGATGGCCTGCTGCTGGAGCGCTGCAACCGCAGCTACTGGGTGAGCCGCGAGGGCGAAACCCTGGTGATCCGCAATGCGGCCGGCGAAGAGCTGCGGGGCTCACCAGACCCTGCAGGGGGTTGCACGATGCAGAGCGACCACCCCAGCGGCACCCATCCCTACGTGCAGGCCCTGCTGCAGGACGCCGCCATGGCGATGGGCCTGGCGGCCTAGATCGACGGACGGCAGACAAGCAAAAGCCCCAGATCCATGATGGGACCTAGGGCTAGACGGTGCGATCGAACGCGGGTGCAGCTCAGAGCGCACCGCGGCGGTAGAAGAGGATGAAGATCACGGCAGGGCCGGCAATCGTGATCAGGAAGAGGGCCGCAAAGTTGGCGATCAGATGGAAATCGATTCCCATGGGTGAGCGGCTCTGCAGGCTGAACGGTCGTGCACCAGCCTACGGTCTGCGCTCCCGCCAAACCAGCGCTGTTGCAAGCTGCTGTGACGGGTTGTCACAGCTGGGCCGATGAGCGAAACGCTGCACTGGCGCTGCATCAGCGGTTGTGGATCGTGCTGCCGGCTCGATCCAGGCGAACGCAATGAAGCCCTGGAGGCGCTCAGCCCCGAGCAGCAGCAGCACTATCTGGAGATGGTGGGCCCCGATGGCTGGTGCATCCACTACGACACCGGATCGAGCAGTTGCCGCATCTACGACGAGCGCCCTTTCTTCTGCCGGGTGGAAAACCTGGCTGGCCTGTTCGGAGTGGCCGATGAGGAGGCCAATGATTTCGCCATCGCCTGCTGCCGGCAGCAGATCCGCTGCGAACACGGCGGTCGTGGCATGGTGATGAAGCGATTCGAGCAGGCGATCCGTCAGCCGGCTCCCTGAGATCCGCGCCACCTTCAGCCCCGCCGATGGCCGAACCCAGCGACGAGCCCAAACCCGCCACCAGCCCTGAGGCGGGCAGCTTTGGGGCGGTGTTCCTCACCACCTTCACCACCGTTTTCCTCGCCGAACTGGGCGACAAAACGCAGCTGGCGGCACTGCTGCTTTCAGCGGAATCAGGCCGGCCGGTGCTGGTGTTTGTGGGTGCGTCTCTGGCCCTGATCAGCTCCAGCCTGGTGGGTGTGCTGCTGGGGCGCTGGCTCTCGCGCGTGCTGCCGCCCCAACAGCTGGAGCGGCTGGCCGGGATCCTGATGATCGGGCTGGGCCTGTGGCTCGGTCGTCAAGCCGCCATGAGCATGTTCCCTCTCGTTTGATGGCGTTCCACTGATTGCGTTCAACGCCGCCCCTCAGCTCTCTCACCATGCAGTTGCCGCTTCTGGCTTCCACCTTCGCCACAGTGTTTCTGGCGGAGCTGGGCGACAAAACCCAGCTGGCGATCGTGACGATCAGCGGCACCTCGAGCCGCAGTGGCGCGGTGTTTGCCGGCAGCTCCGCGGCCCTGGTGCTGGCCAGCCTGCTCGGCGCCGGAGCCGGGGGATCCCTCTCGGCCGTGATCCCCGCCGATGCGCTGCAGCTGGCCGCCTCGGTGGGATTCCTGGTGATCGGCACCCGCCTGTTGCTCAAAGCCGGCCAGGACAGCGAGCCCGAAGGATGATCGCCCTCTAGATTGAATGGGTTCGTGCAGTTCCGGGGGCGTTGGCCGTCTCCAGAACCAGGCACCCAGATCGTCGGGGCGTCAAGGCCACCGATGCCCCCTGAACATCATGAAATTCACGGTCGCCGACCTGATCGACCAGCTCCCAGCCCAGGAGCAACGCAGCCTCAGCGCCCTGGAGAAAGCTCTGGGCCTCGCCAGCAAAGCCGATCAGGAGCAACTGCGCATCGCCCTCACCGCTCTAGTGCGCGTGGGCGTGCTCGAAGAAACGGAAGCGGGCATCAGCCGGGTTGAGGATGAAGGGCTGATCGAAGCGCGTCTGCGTTGCAGCAGCAAAGGCTTCTGCTTCGCCCTGCGCGACGACGGCGGCGAAGACATCTACATCCGCGACAACCAGCTCAACCACGCCTGGAACGGCGATCGGGTGCTGGTGCGCATCACCCGCGAGGGAGGACGCCGCCGCTCACCGGAAGGCGGCGTGCAGTGCATCCTCGAGCGCAGCACCACCAGCCTGCTCGCCCAGGTGGAAGAGCAGAACGAGCGCCTGCTGGCTGTTCCCCTCGACGACCGGCTACTCGCCACGATCGAGCTGCCCGCCAGCGACAGCCAATACCTCAAACCCGCCGATGAAGCGGTGGTGGAGGTGAAGGTGGATCGCTATCCGGTGGGCCAGCTGCCCTCCCAGGGTCATGTGGCCCGCAGCCTGCCGGTGAATGCCGGGCCGGAAGCCGACCTGGATCTGCTGATCACCAAGCACGGTCTGCGCGAGCAGCCCCCCGCCCCCAAGGCCTCGCTGAAAAGCCTTGAGCCGAAAGAGCGCGACGACCTCACAGCCCTGCCCACCCTGCTGCTGCAGCCCTGGAGCAGCGCCGAGGCACCGATCCTGCCGGCGGTCTCGCTGGAGAGCAGCGACAGCGGCCACCGCCTGTGGGTGCATGCTCCAGCCGTGTCCGAACGCGTTGGTTTTGCCAGTGCGCTGGATCAGCATCTGCGCGAGCAGGCGGAAGCCCTCTGCCTGGGCAGCAGCTGGTTGCCGCTGCTGCCAGCGGCCCTCACCAAGGCCGCAGCCTTCAAGCCCGGCAGCAGTGAAGCCGCCCTCTCGGTGGTGCTGGAGCTCAACGCCGCGGGCGAACTCGAGCATTACCGCTTCTGCCGCAGCACCATCAAGGTGGATGCCGCAGTGGATGCCAACGCGCTGCAGGCCCTGGCCGAGCGCAAACCCAAGGCCCGCACCACCCCAGCGGCGCTCAAGGCCCTCAAGGATCAGTTGCCGCTGCTGGAGCAGCTGATTGAGCTAGCCCAACTGCTGCGCCAGCAGCGCCTGGCCAGCGGCTCGATTGATCTGGATCTGGCCATGCCCGCCATCGACGATCTGGGCGATCTGGCCATTCCCGAACCCGACGAGAGCCGCCAGGGTTGGTTGGTGCAGCTGGATCCCGCCACTCAGCCCTCCGGCCTGCTGCGCGAATTGGTGCTGCCCGCCCATCGCGCCCTCGGCCGCCATCTGGCAGCGCTGGAGCTACCTGCGATCTTCGCGCTGAATCCCGCCCCGGATGCCGAAGCGCTCAACGATGTCGCCAAGGCAGCCCTGGCCCTGGAGATCCCCCTGGAGCTCTCCGCTGATGGCAACGCCACCGCCCAGGAGCTGGCCCAGGCCTTTGCCGGCAGCGATCGCTGCCGCGTGCTGCAACAGCAACTGCGCGAGCCGCTCAAGCCGGTGAGCTTCAGCAGCGAAGCCGGTGCCAATGCCCTGGCCGGTGAAGCGGTGGCCCTGGCGCCCTGGTGCTGCCCCGGCCTGCACTACGCCGATCTCTGGAACCAGCACGTGCTCAGCCTGCTGCTGAGCGAAGGCAAAGACCGGCCGTCCGTGCGCCACAAAACGCGCGTGGACATCGCCGGTGACAGCAGCCACGGCCTGATCGATTGGCCGCTGATGCCCCCCAGCCAGATCCAACCGCTGGAGGAGGGCCGCAGCACAGCGCTGCTGCATCGCCTAAACGGCCGCTGCCGCTTCGCTGCAGACCTGCAAGCCGATGCCCTGGCCATGGCCCAGGCCCGCCAGGCCGAACCGCTGGTGGGTCAGACGCTCACCGGCGTGATCAGCGGCGTGCAGAGCTACGGCTTCTTTGTGGAGGTGCCCCCCTCCCAGGTGGAGGGCCTCGTGCACGTGAGCTCCCTCAAGGACGACTGGTACGAGTACCGCTCCCGCCAGAACCGCCTGGTGGGCCGCAAAAACCGCCGCACCTACATGCTCGGTGATGCCGTGGAAGTAACCATCCAGAAAGTGGATGTGCTGCGCCACCAGATCGATCTGGCGGTGGTGCTGCCGGAGGGCTACGAGGAATACGTGCCCGATGGTGACCACGACGCCAACGGCGACGCGGGCGAGGAGTGAACGCTTGAGCGACGCTCGAGGCCGTGACCCGATTGTTCTGGCGGTGTCTGGCGCCAGTGCACAGCCCCTGGCCGAACGGGCCTTGCAGCTGCTGCTGCAGGCCGAGGAACGGGTGGAGCTGGTGGTGAGCCGCGGCGCCATCGGCGTGTGGCAGGCCGAGCTCGGCGTGCGGGTGCCCAGCGAGCCTGAAGCCCAGGAGCAGTTCTGGAGGGAGCGCACCAGCTGCAGCAGCGGCACCCTGCGCTGCCACCGCTGGAACGATCAGGCCACCGGCATCGCCAGTGGCAGCTACCGCACCCGGGGGATGGTGATCCTGCCCTGCTCCATGGGAGCGGTGGGCCGCATCGCCTCCGGCGTGGCCACCGATCTGCTGGAGCGCAGCGCCGATGTGCACCTCAAGGAGGGCCGGCCACTGGTCATCTGTCCGCGGGAAACACCCTGGAACCTGGTGCACCTGCGCAACCTCACCGCCCTGGCCGAAGCCGGAGCGCGCATTGCCCCGCCGGTACCCGCCTGGTACCACCAACCCACGAGCATCCAGGACATGGTGGACTTTCTGGTGATCAGGGTGTTCGATTGCCTCGGCTATGACCTGGGCAATCTGCAGCGCTGGAGCGGCCCGATCCAGCCCTGAGCCCCCGCCCCCGTGATCGTGCTGCACCGCATCCTGCTGCTCCCGCTGCTCTCGCCCCTGCTGGCGGTGCTGTTGGTGGCCGCGATCAATCCCAGGCCGGCGGTGAGCGTGCGCCTGCTCACCTGGAGCTCCCCCGCCTGGCCCCTCGGCGCCTGGCTGGCGGCCGCCGCCGGCCTGGGCGCAGCCATGAGCGCCGGAGGAGCAGCGCTGGCCCTCCAGGGGCAAAACGCTGCGCCGCCCGCGCGCCGTCAGGTGCGGCGGCGCAGCGATGGATGGGGCGGCGAGCCCCCTGGCGGCGCTGAAGCCGACCAAGGCGACACCTGGGACGACGCACCCGCCGCCGCTGCTGCGCCAACAGCGGCCTGGGCCGGCCCGGCCCGCGGCGCTGGCGAGCCGGCACCCACCGTGTCGGTGCCCTTTCGCGTGATCCGCAAAGGCGCCGCCCCACCACGCACCGCTGCCGCTGCCGCCACCCCTGCTGCCGCGCCAGCCGCCACCGCCGATGCCAGCGACTGGGACACGCCACTCAGCGAGGACTGGTGATCTCTAAAGTTCGCCTGCATCCCCCACGAGGCCTGCGACGGTGACCGATTCCGCCCAGCCCGCTCCGAGCAAGCCGGCTGAAGCGGCCCCTGCCAAGCCGGCCAAACCCCCTGCGCCGGAAGACAAGCCCTTCGCCGATTTCGTTCCCAACCTGCTGATCCCGGCAATCGCCAAGGAGATCGAGGCCTATGGGGGTCCTAGCTGTGAGCTGCGCTTTGAGCAGGGGGCGATGCCGGTGGTGGGGAGCCCCTGCTGGATGGTGATCGGCGAACTGCCTCAGGCCCGCCGCTTCTGGTTGTGCTTCACCAGCGATGCGATCAGCTCGGCCAAAACCATTGCCGTGGCAGAAGCCGGCGCGGAGCCGAGCCTGCTGGAGTCGTTTCTGATCGATGAGAAGAAGATGACTCTGGCGCTGCTGGTGTCGCGCCTGGTGCAGCGGCTCAACGGCCAGAAATGGCTCGGAGCCAACTAGACCGATCAGGCCCGTGCCTGGGCGCAGCTCTCAGTTCCAGCTGGTGAAGCTGCGCCTCGGCGCCGCCTCAGCCCCCCCTACGATGGATGCTCCGTCCAACGTTGCATCCCGATGGTGCCTCCCGCCGTTGCCACACCCGACGCCGCAACAGCCATCGGCACACCTGACGCGCCAGCGATCAAGGATCCGGTGAAGGACACGATCCTCACCCCGCGCTTCTACACCACGGACTTCGAGGCCATGGCGGCCATGGATCTCAGCCCCAACGAGGCTGAGCTGGAAGCCATCTGCGAAGAATTCCGCAAGGACTACAACCGCCATCACTTCGTTCGCAACGAAGAATTTGAAGGCGCCGCCGACAAGCTTGATCCCGAGACCCGCCGCGTGTTCGTGGAGTTTCTCGAGCAGAGCTGCACGTCTGAGTTCTCCGGCTTCCTGCTCTACAAGGAGCTGAGCCGCCGCATCAAAGAGAAGAACCCGCTGCTGGCTGAGTGCTTCGCCCACATGGCCCGCGATGAAGCCCGCCATGCCGGCTTCCTCAACAAGGCGATGAGCGACTTCGGCCTCCAGCTCGATCTGGGCTTCCTCACCGCCAGCAAGGCCTACACCTACTTCAAGCCCGAGTACATCTTCTACGCCACCTACCTGAGCGAGAAGATCGGCTACTGGCGCTACATCGCCATCTTCCGCCACCTCGAGAAGAACCCCGACAGCAAGATCTTCCCGATCTTCAACTTCTTCGAGAACTGGTGCCAGGACGAGAACCGCCACGGCGACTTCTTCGATGCCCTGATGAAGGCTCAGCCCAAGAGCGTGACTGGCCTGAAGGCACGCCTGTGGTGCCGCTTCTTCCTGCTGGCCGTGTTCGCCACCATGTACGTGCGCGACGTGGCCCGCAAGGAGTTCTACGAAGCCCTTGGTTTGGATGCCCGCGAGTACGACAAGTACGTGATCGCCAAGACCAACGAAACCTCGGCTCGCGTCTTCCCCGTGGTGCTCAACGTGGATCACCCCAAGTTCTACGAGCGCCTCGAGCAACTGGTGCGCAACAACGCTCAGCTGGCGGCCGCCGATGAGAGCGGTGCCATTGCACCGCTGAAGCTGCTGCGCAAGCTGCCCTACTGGGTGGCCAACGCCGCTGAGATGGCCAAGCTGTTCCTGATGAGCCCGATCCGCAGCGAGCAGTACCAGCCCGCCGTGCGCTGATCGCCTCAGCAGCACCTCTGCACGCGAGAGGCCCCAGCCCTGCGGCTGGGGCCTTTTTGCTAGGAAATCAGCAGCTTCAAGCCCGGTAGGGCTCCACCCTCACCACCCGCGCCCGCGTGATCGCCACCGCACCGCCCACCACTGGCGTCCTCGACAGCCACTGGAGTCCAGCCCTTGAGGACCTCCTGGCCTGCGGCCGCTCGGCCGGTGCCGATCTGGTGGAGGTGTTTCTGGAGCGCACTGATCACCTCGGCGTGCTGGCGGAGCAGGACACCATCACCAGCGTGACCCCCGCCTTCGGAATGGGAGCGGGGATCCGGGTGTTCCTGGGCCATCGCGACGGCTTCGTGAGCACCAACGACCTCAGCCCCACCGGGCTGCGTCGCGCCCTGGAGCAAGCCCTGGGGATGCTTGGCCTGGCCACCAGCAGCCATGGCCGCAGCAGCTTTGATGGCCTGCCGGCCCTGCGCGATTTCGGCACCAGCAAAGGCGACTGGCTGCAGCGTTGCCCCCAGATCCAGGAGGCCACCGCCCGCCTGCTGGAGGGCACCGATCAGCTGCAACGCCAGGGCAAGCACCTGCAGGCCCGCCGCGGCAGCTACGCCCGCGACTGGCAGGAGGTGCTGGTGGCAGCCAGCGATGGCACCTTCGGCCGCGACATCCGCCTACACCAATCGGTGGGGTTAAACGTGCTGGCGGCCGACGGGGAGCACCGCGCCGGCGTGGGGCGCCGCTACGGCACGTCAGACCAGCCCGATGATCTGCGCCGCTGGGATGCCACAGCCTCTGCCGCCGAGGTGTGCGGCAGCGCCGGCACGATGCTCTATGCCGACTACGTGGAGGCCGGCCAGATGCCGGCGGTGCTCGCCAACCGCTTCGGCGGTGTGATCTTCCACGAGGCCTGCGGCCACCTGCTGGAAACCACCCAGGTGGAGCGGGGCACCACCCCCTTCGCCGAACGGGTGGGTGAGGTGATTGCCCACGAGGCTGTCACCGCCATCGATGAAGGCCTCACCGGCGGCGCCTTTGGCTCCCTCTCCATGGACGATGAGGGCATGGAAGCCCAGCGCACGGTGTTGATCCAGAACGGCGTGCTGCAGCGCTTCATCAGCGACCGCGCCGGCGAACTGCGCACCGGCCATGCCCGCACGGGAAGCGGCCGCCGCCAGAGCCACACCTTCGCGGCCGCCAGCCGCATGCGCAACACCTACATCGATGCAGGCCCGCATACCCCCGAGCAGCTGATCGAATCGGTGGAGAAGGGGCTGTACTGCAAATCGATGGGTGGCGGCAGCGTGGGACCCACCGGCCAGTTCAACTTCGCGGTGGAGGAGGGCTACCTGATCGAGAACGGTCAGCTCACCAAGCCGGTGAAGGGCGCCACCTTGATCGGCGAAGCCAAGGAGGTGATGCCGCGCATCTCCATGTGCGCCAATGACCTCGAACTGGCCGCCGGCTTCTGCGGCTCGGTGAGCGGCAGCATTTTTGTCACCGTGGGCCAACCCCACATCAAGGTGGATTCGATCACCGTGGGAGGCCGTTGAGCATGAGCACCAGCAACACCTCCAGCGCCAGCGGCCTGAACGCCGAACAGCTGCGCAACAGCCTCGCCAGCATCGCCGCCGCCAACGGCATCCGCCGCTGGGATCTCGGCGCCGCCTGCTCCACCGACATCTCGGTGCAGGTGGATCGCGGCGAACCCAAACAGATGAAGGGCGCCCAACGCAGCTCGATCACCGTGCGCGTGTGGAACGACGGCGGCCTGGTGGGCGTGACCAGCACCTCCGACCTCAGCGATCAAGGCCTGGAGCGCGCCCTCACCGGCGCCAAGGAGGCGAGCGCCTTCGGCAATGCCGACGACATCCCCGCCTTCTCGCCCCTGGCCACCGCGCCGCTCGCAAGCCTCGATCAACCGATCCATCAGCCCCAGGGAATCCTGCGGCTGCTCGACACCCTGAAAGGCGCCGAGCAAGAACTGTTGGCGCGGCACGACGCCATCGGCACCGTTCCCTACAACGGCCTGGCGGAGCGCAGCAGCGAGCGGATCTATCTCAACAGCGATGGCGCCTGCCGCCAGCAGCAGCTCAGCACCGCCAGCCTCTACCTCTACGCCCGCGCCGAGGAAGCGGGCCGCAAACCGCGCAGCGCCGGAGCCGTGCGTCTGGCCTACGGCGCTGGAGATCTCGATGTGGCCGGCTGCATCAACGAGGCGGCTGAACGCACCATCAGCCATCTCAACTACGCCCCAATCGCCACCGGCCACTACACCTGCGTGTTCAGCCCCGAGGCCTTCCTCGATCTGATCGGTGCCTTCAGCGGCTTGTTCAATGCCCGCGCCGTGCTGGATGGGGTGAGCCTCAGCAACCGCGACTCCATCGGCGAGACCCTCGCGGTTCCGTTCCTCGACATCCACGACAACGGCCTGCACCCCGGCAACATCGGCGCCTCGGCATTCGATGGCGAAGGCACCCCCACGAAGCGTTTGGCGCTGCTGGAGGGCGGCGTGCTGCGCAACTTCCTGCACTCCGAAGCCACAGCCCGCGCCTTTGGCGTGAGCCCCACCGGCCACGCCGGCATGGGCGCCAAGGTGTCGGTGGGACCGGACTGGTTTGAAGTGAGCGCCACCCCCGGCAGCGGCGGTGGCCAATCAGGCCTGGACCGTTTCAAGGCCGGCGAACCGATTGTGTGGATCGATTCGCTCTCAGCGCTGCACGCGGGTGTGAAGGCCAGCCAGGGCTCGTTCTCGCTGCCCTTCGATGGTTGGTTGATCCAGGGCGGTGAACCCCGCTCGATCGAGGCCGCCACAGTGGCGGGCGACATCCGCCAGGTGCTCAAAGCGATCGTGGGCTTTGAAGGCGAGGCCAAGATCACCCCCGATGGGCTCTGCCCGATGGTGTGGGTGGAGGGCCTGTCGATCACCGGCGAGGCCTGAGTCCACTGTGAAAGTCCTGTTCTGGGGCACCCCGGCTTATGCCGTGGCCAGCCTGGATGCACTGGTGGCCGCGGGCCATCAGCTGGTGGGGGTGGTGAGCCAGCCCGACCGGCGCCGCGGGCGCGGCAAAGCGCTGATGCCGTCGCCAGTGAAGGCTCGGGCGCTGGAGCTGGGGATTCCCGTGTTCACACCCGAGCGGATCCGGCGTGAGCCGGAATACCAACAACAGCTCGACGATCTCGGAGCGGACATCTACGTGGTGGTGGCGTTCGGCCAGATCCTCCCCCCCGAGATCCTGCAGCAGCCGCCCCTGGGCTGCTGGAACGGCCATGGATCCCTGCTGCCCCGCTGGCGTGGCGCCGGCCCGATCCAATGGAGCCTGATCGAAGGCGACGCCACAACCGGTGTGGGTGTGATGGCCATGGAAGAAGGGCTCGACACCGGGCCGGTGTTGCTGGAGCGCGCGATCCCGATCGGCCTGCGGGAAAACGCCCACCAGCTCGCCGAACGCCTGGCACAGCTCACAGGCACCCTGCTGGTGGAAGCGCTGCCCCTGATCGAGGCCGCGGGGCCGGGCCTTGAAGCCGAGCGGCTGCAACGACTCGGAGTGAAGCTGCAAGACGACGAGGGCATGACCTACGCACGCATGCTCACCAAAGAGGATGCCCAGATTGATTGGAACCAATCGGCTCTGCAGATTCACCGCAAGGTGATGGGGCTGTATCCAGGGGCTACGAGCAGCTGGCAAGGGAAGCGGCTGAAAGTGCTGGCCACCGAGCCCCTGGTGAAGCGCATGGCGGCTGAGCTGAGCGCGGAAGCCGTAGAACTGGCGCACCGCTGGGGACACGACCCTGGTGAAGGGGCAACCAACCCCACACACCAGGCAGGCTGCGTGCTGGACATCGTTCCCGGGATTGGGATGGTTGTAGCGAGTTCAGGTTGTCCAGTTCTGATCAGGGAAGCCCAGCTGGAGGGGAAAGGGCCAGCGGCAGGAACCGTGTTGATCCAGCAACTCCAGCCAACAAGAGGTGACAGGCTGGGGACCTGAGCCTGAAACAGGATTAAGGAATGCCACAGGGCGGTGACGCATGCTGACAACGCTCGCAGATTGTGGAAGTCAAGACACCTCACAATGAAGCGTATCGACAGCTGCGTCAGCGTTTATCCAGCCTTTCGGATCAAGGAAGGACAAGAGCAAGCGATTCGCTCTCTGCTCAAGGTGATCATCGGGCGAGCAGAGAACGAGCCAGCCACAGAGATTTTCAGCATGGCCTACACGGGCAACAAGCTGTATTTACGAGAGAGCTATACGAACATCGAAGGATTCAAGGCTCATCTGGAGAGCGTCAGCGATATTATTGCCGACTTTTTCTCGATGCTGGAGCTGGAAACCCTACATGTTGTGGCACCCGAAAGCGAGGCTGAAGAAATGAAATCACTGATGAATTCGATGAACATGCAGGCTGATCTGTTCGTCCTGGAAGGAGGCTTTGCGCGGTAGCGAAGCCAGAAACCGGCGGCAGCCCTAACGTTGGGTGGTTCTAGAAAGCGGGCGCACGGATGAAGGGAATGTGGCAGCGGCTACAGAACGGCGTGCTCGGCGTTGCATGGGCGACCGGAGTATCGGTACAAGCATCCCCGATCCCACAACAACAACCGATTGGCAAGCTGGAACCAGTCGCTGAGATCAGGGGTGCGATGCCCACGGGGGTTGCCGTATCAGCCTCAGGGCGTGTGTTTATCAACTACCCGCGCTGGGGTGATGCGGTGGAATTCACGGTTGCAGAAATCGTGAATGGCACGCCTGTAGCCTTTCCAAGTGTCGCCCTCAACCGCCAAGGGGCTGTCAGTACCCAGCAGAGCAGGATCGTGTCGGCACAAAGCGTGGTGATCGATCCAACGGGCATGAACCTCTGGATCGTCGACACCGGCAGCCTCAGACCGCAGCCGATTTCTTATGGAGGGCCAAAACTGATCAAAGTCGACCTGAGAACCAACCAAGTTGTCAGGACGATATTGATCGATCGAGAAGCGCTGGAGCCGGAGACCTACCTCAACGACGTGAGGTTTGTGCTGCCTCCAGAATCTCCCGGATACGCCTTTATCAGCGATTCATCCGCGAAAGGTGGCATTATCGTTGTTGATCTGGGTAATGGAGAAAGCTGGAGAAGACTGAGCAACACACCATTCACGCGCTCTGACCCAGGCTTTGTGCCGATTGTGGAGGCTCAGGTGCTGATGCTGCGAGAACATGGAAAGCCCCCAAAGCGCTTTGAGGTTGGGTCTGATGGAATTGCTGTATCAGCAGATGGGAAAAAGCTCTATTTCAGGTCGCTCACCAGTCGACACCTTTACAGCGTTCCTACGAACGTCCTGATCGACCGGAACATGGGTGAAAGGGATATCCAGAACCTGGTGGTTGATCACGGTCAGGTCTCTGGGGCTTCCGACGGTCTGGAAGCCGATGCGAGTGGCGGAATCTACCTCACTGATTATGAACACAATGCCATTCACCGGTTCACTGGTTCTGCGGCAACGATGGAAACCATCATGTACAAAGCTGAAGCGGTTTGGCCAGACAGCTTGTCGCTTGCAGACGATGGGTACCTATATTTCACCGCAAACCAGTTAAATCGGCAGGCACAGTTTCACCAAGGGATCGACAAACGAATACAACCCTATATGGTTTTCAGGATTAAGACAAACCAAAAGCCGATACGACAAGCGGATCATCGCAACAGCACACGAGGGATACAGCCTTGAAATCGCCGGCAGGTGCGCCATCGAGCGAGCGCCTCCGACACAGAGATCGCTGGATCCTGGCCCTTCTAAGTGTTGCAGGAGTGCTGATCACCTTGAAAGCGCCCACGCTCTTTCTAGGGATCAGGATTCTGCTGGGGTCTTGCTGTTCATTGATCGCTCTCCTGTTGTATCGCTCCTACTGGGGGCTGGCGGTAGCCGTGCCCTCATCGCTGGCCACCATCTTGATGTTTGGTGATCCGCTCACGGCGATCAGGCTCCTTGGAGAGATGGGAGTGATTAGTTGGATTAACAGAAAAAAAGAATCGGATCACGCCATCAGAAGCGGGCGAGTAATTCGGCACGTGGTTGCTTATGCACTCTTGATCGGATGTCCATTTCTGTTTCTCACGGAAACCCATCTGCATGGCACCCCGAGCGATGTAGCACTGACCCTCACGTACAAGAACTTTATCAACAGCACATTCAATGTTCTCCTTGCCTATGCAGGATATTCATGGATTGAACTTCGCCGCAACAAACGCGTCGAGGGCAGCGAACACAGAATCTCAATCAAAACACTAACGAGTGTCATCTTGATGCTCGGATGCATCCTATTAAGCTACAGCTTGATCACACGTGAGTTCCTGATCGCATCCGATCGTGGTCAGATGATGATCATTCAAAGAAACCACAGCCTGGCCTCGCTGATTCAGCGGGTCCATCTGACCGACCCCATTGAGGAGGTCAACGATCTCGCCGATTTACTCGTGGAACCGGTCAATGAGGCCGCTCCAAAAGAAAAGCCGAAGCGAAACAAACAGAATGAATATGACATAGACTTACGAAACGGCCGACTCGTGATCTCCAAACCCAAAGACGAAAGGGAGGTTTGGTACACCCTGAAGCTAAAGGGAAAGCAAGAGCCATTGACCTATACAGACTCGTTCTTCTCAAAGAAGCTGCCAAGGCTCTCAGAGTATCAGCATCTCCGGATGATCAGCCCACAACTGAAGATCATGACCCCAACCGTTGGCTCAAGGCTAGACAGGCTGATGGGTGGCTACTGGGTCTATTCACATCCAAACAACAACTATGGTGAGCCCAGCGATATCAAGATTTACACGCATCTCGATGGCTTCATTACCAGCCTATCCGCCTCAAGTAATGCCGCTTTAAAGCTATTAGCGGAGGTGGTCCTAATCGCACTGCTGGTTAGCAATGTGATCGCTAATCGATTAACGCATGAGTGGATCGCAATCATCCCCAAACACCAGGGAGAAAGCGCCGCAGGAAACCTGGAAGAGCCATACAGGCAATCACCCATTGTTGAAATCAACTCGTCTGTTAAAAGCATCAACGAACGCACAGCCGAGATTATTGCTGCAAAGAAACAGATTGAATACCTCAATGCAATCACACAGCGCCAGCTGAGCACTGCCGCTGAAATCCAGCGCTTCTTTCTGACTGGATCCTTTCCGCAGAACCTCTCTTATGAGGTGAGTGGTTTAACTAGGCCCGCATACGATGTGGGGGGAGATTGGTATGACGCGTTCACGATGAATGGACATTCCTTCTTTGTTGTTGCTGACGTTTGCGATAAGGGTGTTGGGGCCGCTCTATTCATGTCGGTCTTCCGCACGCTCATTCGCTACAGCACTCTGTTCAGCTTCAAACAAGGCCAGATTCCCGACGTGCAAAGAGCAATGGTGGATGTGATTAGCGATGTCAACCACTATATGAGCTCAAATCATGGAAGTTGCATGTATTTCGCAACCGTCTTCTTTGGACATGTTGACGAAGAGACTTCAGAACTCAGCTACGTTTCGGCAGGCCATGAAACAGCGCTGCTCAGAAGGTGTGATGGAAACTATTTGCAACTCGAAGCAACCGGGCCAGCCCTCGGAATTTTTGATGGTGCCGTCTACGGCAGCTCTTCGGTGCAGTTTGAAGCAGAGGAGACTATTCTCGCCTACTCCGATGGAGTGACAGACGCCCGCAACCCAAGTGGAGAGCGGTACGGCATGGATCGGCTGAAGCAGTTTTTCGACAGCCACCATCTGCAAACAGTAGAGGATATGCAAAAAGATCTCCTCCAAAGCCTTGATGAATTCATGCAAGGTACTGAACAGTTTGACGACATCACAATGATGTTCATCAAACGAACGAATTCTGATCATCACTAAACCATCACCAGGCCCTTGACGACCGATCTTCCAAGCGCAGGATCAGGTGCCTCAAGGAAACATAACCACAACGTAAACTTCTGAAGCAGTCAGCCCAGACCCATTAAAGTGCAAGGATATTCAAGCCAGATGCAATGCCTACACCGGGTACTTTTGAGGCACTTAAAGCAGCGAAGACCATCGGCTCCGCCAATCTTTCTGCCTGGGGCGAGGGATACAATGCAGATGAATACTTGAATGTGTTACCGAATCCGGATCAACAGCTCATCATGAATGATGGCTGGAGCCAGTGGCAGAGGGGAAATAACGGACATCGCAAGGGCAAGTTCTCAAAAACATCGCGAAACGGTAGTTACTATTCAAGCTGGGGGCCAAGTAAGAATCTGGATGTAACCCTGCGAATGTCAACCCTGGATCGCCAAACCATTCAGGGCCTTGGCAGAATCATGGCTAATCAGGATGGAGGAGAATTTAATAGCGTTTATGACACTTCATTCTGGCAATACAACAAACAGGTCGCAGGACCATTGCTGGTTGCAAATCCAGGAGATCACATCAGGATTAGACTAATTAATGATCTGAAGGTCGAGCAGCAGATTATTGAGGAAAATCCTCATGCTTACAAAACTAATCTTCATGGACATGGTCTGCACGTCTCACCAGGAGGGAACAGTGACAATGTTTTGATCACACTGGATCCAGGTGAAACATGGGATGTTTCGTGGAAGTTGCCGAAGAATCATATGAGCGGCCTGAACTGGTCACACCCTCACTACCATGGATCAACGTCACTTTCTATTGCCAAAGGTCTTGCGCTGCCACTTGTCATCCTACCGAAATCGTCAGAAGCGAAGAATGCGTATGACCCCACTCAGGAAGATTTCTTTCTTCTCACCCTGCAAACATGGGCATTGGCGCAACAGGAACGAGCAGCATCTCCAACTGACCCACTGAACCAAGACCCAAGTGGCAAAAGCTGGACCATCGGTACGCCTCCAAAGAAATACAAAGATTCGAATGGTGAGTATTACAAGTATTCGCCAGCAAGATTCAACGGAAACAATTACTATCCCGTAGACAAATATAATCCCGCCAAGCCCTCAACTTACGGTGATGGCGTTGGGCTGATGCCGAATGAAAACGCGATACATACCGTTAACGGCTACTACAATCCCACTCTGCAGGTTGAAACTGGGAACTGGGCAACATTTCTATTTGAGAACTTCTCCCTTAACTCAACACATATTATTCAACTGATTCGACGCGATGAATCAGGCAACTTATCACTTGAAAACACCACAATTCTGGGTACTGACGGGGACCTATCACACTGGGTTTCACCTGAGCAGATCGACCAACTACCGCTCTTGATGCCGGGCGGGAGAGCTGGAATCCAGCATGCATTCAAGAAACCCGGGGATTATTTCTTTATCTCGAACGCCAGCCAGGAAGTGCTTGGCGACTTGGCTCCAGTGCTCAGCAACGTTCCCATTGGTGATGGTTCAACCTACCTGGGATTCAATGATGGTTTTCAGATCACACCATCGCAGGTTCTGGCCACAGTACGAGTCACGGGCGAGGAGCTCACAGAAGTTCCACCCCAGCCCAAGCCATGGACGTCCCTTTACCGTCAATACGATCAGAGCCAAGCGCTGCGAGCAGAGGTTGCAGAAAACAACGTTAGCCGAGAACGTCAATTTGATTGGCTAAGCGGTGCACCCAAAGGCAAAGAATTCAATAATCCCGAAACCTGGGAAGGAACTTGGACCATCAACGGGCAGTACTGGTCGCATGCGGCGGATAAGCAACCAACGCTGACGACCACCATGCTCGACACTGTTGAGCGTTGGCGCGTCAGAAACCTCTCGGCCGGCCGTGTTACCACCAACCTCAGTGGGAGTGAGTCATACAACGTGGTGGGCCAGTCTCATCCCTTTCACATCCACGTCAATGAGTTTCTGATCGAAAGTATCAATGGTCTCAACGTTTCTTCTGACCCCAATCTCAACCAGGTTGGCGATAGCTTCTACAGTACTTACCTGGATAATCTTCTCCTAGGTCCACGCTATCTCAAGGGGACAGCAACGGCCGACAATCCCTACGGAACGCCAGGGTCGAATGGTTCATCCGATGAGCCCTTTGTGGCGGATTTACTGCTGGAATTTAAAGATTTTCCGGGTCTTTTTATGGATCACTGCCATCTTCTCTTCCACGAAGATGCCGGAATGATGGTGGCTGTTCAAACGATTCTCAATACCAACTCATCCTGGCTGGTTGCTGATTCTACTGCGAATAACAACGACATCACCATCAGCTTGGCCAGTGATACTAAGCAAGCATTTAGCTTTAGTCCCTATCAACGCAATGGCGAGGACGCAGGGATCAAAGGTATCAATGCGAGCTCTGGCGACATCAATGCCGATCCTCGCAGGTTCACCTCAGGAGCGAATGGGAACACCGTCAACGTTACTGACAATATTGCCGATATTGCTACCCTTCAAAAGTCGCTGACCAAAGATTCAGGATCCTTCTCGATTCATGTTTACGATGGTGCCGCGCTCAAGCGTGCCTGGAATCGCCCCAATGGTAATAACCCGAGCCCAATCTGGACAATCGCTCCCTTCAAAACCATCAATACAACCAAGCGAGATGCAACAGATTTAGCGGTCGGCGACATCAATGGTGACGGATATGACGACATTGCAGCGTCACTGGGAAGCCGTAGCCGCCGGGGAATCGTGGAGATCTATAGCGGTGAAGATCGCAGCCTTTTGGCACGCCTGACTCCATTCTCAAGAGGGAAGGAAAAGACAGCCATCAACCTTGACATCGGCGATGTCAACGCCGATGGATTTGCTGATCTTCTCACGGGCCAAGGTAAGGGAGGCCGAGGACGGGTGGAGGTGTTCAGCGGCATCAAACTCTATGAACAGCTCAAGCAGGCTGGAGGCGATCCTCTGACCGGACAGAAAGCCACACGTGAAGCCCTGCTATTCGACGATGTTTTTCAGCCTTATGGAAAGACTTACAAAGGAGCAATCGATGTGGCAGCCAGCTACGCTCTTCCCAGGGGGTTTGACCCCAATCAGATTCACCAGACTCCATCAGCCAATATCACCACTCTGAAGGTTGGAGCTACTGGAAGTGCAACGAACCCGAGTATTCAAAACTGGCTCTTTACGGGTGGGGGCCATGGTGAGGCGGATCATCAAAGTCATGACCATGCCGGGCATCAAGCTAGTGCGACCTCGAGTGTGACCTACACCAGCGGCTACAACACCAGCACGCCCTACGTTGCACTCCGCGCGCAGTACATCGACTTGCCATCAGGCCTGAGGGGCCAAGCAACACTCCTTGGCACAACTGCCAATGGTCAGCAGGACATCCTTTACCTGCCGGATACAGCCATGCAGAGCGGAAGTCGCAACACCTTCGACAGCACCACTACATCCTGGAACCCATCCCTCTTGGGCTGAACAACTGGCTCAATGGATTAAGAGCTGATACGCCGCATTCACCTGGCGAAAGACAGCAGCATCCCCACCGACATCGGGGTGATGCTGCTTGACTAACCGGCGGTGGGCCTTCTTGATCGCCTCGCGCGAGGCGCCCCAGGCCAGGCCCAGCTGCTGGTACGCCGCGGCGCGGCGCGGATCGCTACCGGGGGGTGGACCAGGGGGCGAGGCCCCGGCGGCTTGTGGCCCGCTGGAGCGAGCCCCCGCCGCCCCGCGTGAACGGCTTCGCTGCTCCAGCCGCTGGCACTGCTGCCGCAGCTCGGCCACCACGCGGCGAGGCTCATCCGCCAACCACTCCCGGGCGCTGACGCCATACACGGCAAAGGCCGCCCGCAGCGCCTGCTGCTGCTTGCTGTTGAGGCCATGCAGGGCCTGTTCCAGATCACGCCCCAGCCCAGGTGCCAAACGATCGAGCCGCTGCTCAAGGCTCAACTGCGGCAGAAAGCTGGAGCGATTCAGGTGAGCGATCAGGCCCATCAGCCCATGGCCTTCATCCCCGGCCCGCAGCTGCGTCCAGCCCGGTTGCTGGGTGAGCTGGCGGGCCCAGTGCACCGCCTCAGCGTGGCTGACCCACTGGGGTTTAGCCGTGGCGGCACGCGGGTCACGCTCCAGTCGCTCATAGCGATCGAGCAAGCGGCGCAGGCGCAGCACCTCCTGCTTGAGGGCTGCGTTCTCCTCAAGCAGGGCATCGAGATTGCCGGTGATCGGCCGCGACGAGCGCCCGCCAGACGGCCAATCCCGTGGATCAAACCCCATGGACTCCCGCCGCCAGCCTCAACGCTGCCGGGTTCGGGACACTGCGCTGCGCGCTTCACCGCGGGGAGCGCGTCCGCGCCCTGCCGCGCCGCCGCCGCCACCACCGCCGCCGCCCGGGCCACCGCGACGGCCACCGCCGCCGCCGCCGCGGCCGCGACCGCCACTGAGATCCAGCGGAGGAGCCGAGTGGATGGTGCGCTCAAAGCCCGGCACCTCCTGCTTCGGCAGGGGGTTGCCGATCAACCGCTCAATCGCGCGCAGCAGCTCATGCTCTTCCGCCGCCACCAGCGACACGGCATGGCCATTGCAGCCAGCGCGGCCGGTGCGGCCGATGCGGTGCACGTAGTCCTCCGCCTGGTTGGGCAGATCCAGATTCACCACGTGGGGGAGCTGGTGGATGTCGATGCCGCGGGCGGCGATATCGGTGGCCACCAGCACGCGCAGCTCACCGCTCTTGAAGCCGGCCAGCGCCCGGGTGCGGGCACCCTGGCTCTTGTTGCCATGGATCGCCGCGGCCGCCATGCCCTCCTGGGTGAGGCGATCGGCGATGCGGTTGGCACCGTGCTTGGTGCGGGAGAACACCAGCACCTGCTGCCAATCGTTGCTCTTGATCAGATGGCAGAGCAGATCGGGTTTGCGCGCCATGTCGCACGGATGGAGCAGATGCTCCACCGTGGTGGCGGTGC
>Ga0194113_10000336_pt1 | contig 60138 bp, 37 predicted proteins | sample TA2MahC200mmetaG_FD_146193 | JGI IMG/M metagenome (GOLD analysis project Ga0194113, IMG submission 146193) | Freshwater microbial communities from Lake Tanganyika, Tanzania - TA2015017 Mahale Deep Cast 200m | ecosystem: Environmental > Aquatic > Freshwater > Lake | place: Tanzania: Lake...
GTTACGAACAAAAAATCGAGGGGGATTTCGTCAAACTGGCATGGATTTACGAGGGTAATGCCTTGGACCCACATGTGAATCGTCGTCGACTACGGGAGGTATATAGTGCTTAACCGAAGACCCATGGGTTATTGTCCCAAGGCCGGTCCCGGCTTTGCATGTAAGGTCGGGTCGCCCGGTAGATGGGTCGGGGCAGTCAACCACAATCCTTAAATCCAGCCAGCCCGCTGATACCGTATAGAGGCGGAAATATGCCGGAAGCGGCGGAGGCGGCGGACGGACCGGCGGCCCCGGAACAGACCTACTCCGAGTACCCGGCGCCGGAATACCCGGAGCAGGACTACCAGGCACCCGAGGCCCCGCCGGGCTTCCTGCGAAGGTTCATGGCCAACAAGGTGATGCTCCTCGGCACGGTCATAGTCATCGTCGTGATGATAGTCGCCGCGGCGATGATGGCCGGCGGCGGCGGTGGATTCCTCGGCGGGGGCCAGGCGCCGCCGGCGGCGGCGAAGCTTATGCCGATGGACGGGACCATCCCGAAAGCGGACGCCCCCCAGGTCAAGACCGGCCAGACCTACGAGGTGCCCCTCTCCTTCGGAGACGGGAACGACACCTCCGTGTCGAACATCTACGAGGTGTCCGTGGCCTGCTCCTGGACCGACGACTACGCCGGCTCGGACCCGGACACGATGAAGTTCGAGCTCCTCTCTCCCGACGGCCAGAACGTCAGCCAGACCTCCGAGGGGACGAGCGGCAGCGCCCAGCTGACGATAAAGACCAACGTGACCGACAAGAAGCTCGAGGACAACACCCAGGGCTGGGTGCTCAAGGCCACCTGCGTGAAGGCCGGCGGCAAGCCCGTGGGCCCCTTCGGCTTCCTCATATACGTCGACGCCGGCAACAACTTCTCGGCGACCGTCACTTACAAGTACTACGGCCACGAGGGCGCGAAGACGAACTCGACGAAGTGATGGGCGGGAAGGCAGGAAGGCAGAAAGGGAAGGCAGGAAGGGACGACGCCGTCCCCTTCCTGCCTTCCTGCCTTCCCTTTCTGCCTTCCTGCCCCTTGTTGATCAGGCTATTGATCGGGTTCGGCCGGCGGCGAGAGCAGGTCCGGCTTGAGCAGCGTCCGGTGGCGCTCCCGGGAGGGCAGGCAGTAGTCCCGGTCGCACTCCTTGCCCACCTTCTTGTTCGTGTAGTGGTAGGGGAAGCCCATGAGGTACTTCATCGGGACGCCGATCTTGCCGCCGTGCTTCCAGAAGAGGTAGGAGAAGAAGTAGAGCGACGCCGCCACGCCCACGGCGCCCCGGATCTGGGGCATCCAGAAGTCCATGTTGTTCCTCCAGCACTTCATTATGAACTCCCACTGGAGGCCCGTGAAGTTCTTGAGGTCGGAGCGCCTGGCCTTCGACAGGATGGCCTCCTCGAGGGGGATGAATATCACCGGGGTGTAGAACATCCTGGCGCCGCTCGCCCGCAGGTCGTCGACGAGCTCCAGCGTGGCGATGACGTCGGCTTCGGTCTCGTCGGGCATCCCCGTCATGATGGTGCAGAGCGGCCACCAGTCGCTGTCGTTCATTACCCCCACGCCCTGCACCACGAGCTCGGGCCAGTTGTCCACGCTGAAGGGCAGCGCCTTGCCCCGCATGTACTTCTGCATGAGCCGCACCGAGCCGGTCTCTATGCCCACCTCGACCGTTATGAAGTCCTGCCTGTAGCCCTGGGAGCGGTTCCAGGGGGTCTTTGCCAGGAGCAGGGGCGCAAGCTCCGCAGGTATCTTCGGGTCGTACACCACCGGCGCGAGCGAGGCATGCGACAGCAGTATGTAGTCCAGCCCGGGCTGCCGGGAGATGGCCGTGTAGAGCTCAACTATCTTCTCGCGGTTGGGCACGAACCGCGGGCCGCACTCGTAGAGGAATATGTCCTCGGAGGTGGTGAACACCGCCCTGGAGCCGCATTTTACGGTCGTCCCGACCTCCCTCATCACCTGCTCCACCGGGACCGAGCGCCGCTTGCGCATCGTCGGGGTGCAGAAGGCGCAGCCCCGTCCGCAGCCGCGCATTATCTCGACCGTGCCGTAGGTCGCCGCCCCGGTTATCTGCGGGACGTCCTCCCACTTGGGCTTCCCGGCGACGAAGTAGGGTGGCAGCTTCTCGCCGGCCAGAAGCTTCCTGACCAGCCCCACGAGGTCGCGCTCGGACTCCCCCTGGAACAGGAGGTCTATCCCGAACTGGGACTGGGAGTTCGTGTCGCGTATCTGCCACACGCCCGAGCCACCGACCAGCATGCGCGGGCGGTGCCTCCGGAGCGCCGGGTGGTTCATCAGCCGGCGGAACTCCACCGCGTTGAGGGACTCCCCGCCCACTCCGATAAGGGAGTTGTAGGTCGTGGACACGTAGGCCAGTCCCATCGGGTCCATGCTCGTGGCGGCGAAGACCCTCGTGGCGGGGCCCACGAAACGGTCGAGGTCCGAGTAGTGCGACACCACGACGTTTTCGGCGCCGAACTCGGCGGCGAGGAGCGCCTCCACCTTGCGCAGCCCGTAGGGCGCGAAGCGGGCCCGCCCGTCTGGCAGGTCGTCGGGCGCGAAGTACTTCTGGAGCACGAGCTTCGTGAAGGCCTGGGGGAAGGTGCAGGTGAAGGCGATGAAGGGGTTGTACCCGAAGTGGCTCATCTCCGCCCGCGAGGCGGAAAGCACGATGGGCACTCCCTTGGTTGCGGCGGGGGCCTGGGCGGCCATCCGGGTTGATAACAGGATATCCGTATTTATTGGTTGTGCCAACCTAGGCAACCGAAAACAAATAAATATCCGTTCCGCGTTGGGCTACCCGCCATGAGAGGCTCCGTGGGCCAGCACATCCGCCGCTTCGCCCGGGAGGTCACGCGCGGGCTGGGCATGCCCCGCTCGTGCGCCCCGGTCATCGAGGTGCTGGCCAGGCACCGCCGGCGCCTGAGCTTCAACGAGCTCTCCAGGCTCCTGCGCATGTCCGAGCGCAGCCTGCGCACCCACCTGCGGGTGCTCGTGACCCGGGGGATACTTCTCCGCAGCGTCTCTGTGACCCGGACCCGCCGGCTGGCCTACGAGTACTACATCGCCCCTCTGGGGGACATCCTCGGCATCGTCCGCCGGGACCTCGCATCCAGAATCAGGCGGCTGCACCGGCTGTCCTCCGAGGTCCGCCTCGCCCGGGCGCCGGCCCCCGCCTGACCGCCCGCCCGTCGCGCCGCCCTCACGAGCCCCTCAGCAATTCTTCCAGGGGGTCCTTTGCCTCCCCGGTCTGCCCCGTTCCTGCCCGTTCCCCGGTCGTCCCCGCCCCGGTGGCGGCCTTCCCGGCCTCGACTTCGACCAGTAGCGCCTGCCCCGGCCGTGACGCCCTGCGCCGGAGCTCCTCCCCGGCGGCCTTCTCGGCGCGGTCCGCCTCCACGGCCTCGCCGGGCAGGGCTATTCTCTCCTCGGCCCGCCGGCGCTCCAGCGCGGCGCGCTCGGCGCGAGTGAGCGGCCGGGATTCCGGGGGAGAGAAACGGTCGGGGCGCCCGCCCTCGGAGCCGCCCCGCAGCCGGGCGCCGCCCAGCCGGGCCATCACCACCCCCTCGAAGACCTCCTCCTCGGTGAACTCGCCCCCGGGGCCCATCACGGGGCCGGTCTCGCGCAGGTACTTGCGCCGGAACCACTCGACCGCCAGGGCGCCGGCGGCCGCCAGCACCACGATGACCACCCAGGTGGCGCAGGGCTCCACGGAGGAGGTGGAGGTCTTGTCCTTGATCCTTATGTTCACCTGCCGGGAGTCGCTCCCGCCGAAGCCGTCCTCGACGGTTATGTTGAGCAGCAGCCTCTCCGGCCGCCCGGCCTGGTACTCCACGTAGGCCGTGTTCCCGCGGGCGTCGAGGGGGACCACCGGGAAGCGGGGGTCCCCCGAGAGGAAGTACAGCGTGTCGTTGTCCGGGTCCGACGCCCTCACGGTGAAATAGAGCCGCTCGCCGACGTGGACCATCTGGTCGGGGACGGGCTCGAGCACCGGCGGGTGGTTGACGTGGTCGACCGTTATCCGGAAGGTGTTGCTTGCGGCCCAGAGCCCGCCGCCGTCGTAGGCCCGGACGCGGAAGGTCCCGTTGCCGTGCCAGTACCGGGCGACCGCCTCGAAGCCCAGGTGGCGGCCCTCGGGCAGGGCCCTGATCCGTGAGGGGTTGCTCTCGAAGACCAGCTCGAACCGCAGGTGGCCGTCGTCCCAGTCGTCCCAGAAGTACCGCTCGAGGTCTATGAGCCGCGGGGCCGAGGTGTCCTCGGCGAAGCGGGCGTCCGGGATGGCCTCGATGAGCACCGGGGGAAGGTTGATGATGTAGGTCAGGTTGAGGCGGTCGAGCCTCATCGCCCCGGTGGAGTTGGCCCAGAGGCGCAGCGGTATCGTGACGTCGGGTGGGGCGCGGCCGCTGGAGTCCGCCTGCGCCATCAGCTCGTTGAGGGTGCCGCTGATGTTGTCGAGGCGCACGGTCAGCGTGTAGGAGACCGTGAGGTTGCGCACCTGCACCTCCGACGGGTAGATGGACCGGATGGCCACGGGCAGGTCGCACATCTCGTTGCCAAAGCGGTCGCGGGTGCGGGGCAATGCCGCCAGCGCCCCCTCCAGCGCGTCGGCGTAGAGCGGCACGACGACGTTGGTCGAGCCGAGCTCGGAGGGCCCCCAGTCCGCCGGGGGCCGGTCGCCGGCGTCGAGCTCGAGCTCCACCGGCCGGAAATCGATGTTGCGCACCACGATGTCCCAGGTCTCGATGCCGCCCGGCGAGGCCGGTTCGTAGGGGTAGGCCCAGCCGCAGTAGAGCTTGCCCTTGAAGACCGCCATCGCCGGGGAGTTGGCGTTGTCGTTCTCCTCGCCCGGGGTGAGCTCCATGAGGTCGCTCCAGCCGTAGCCGTCATAGGCGCGGATGACCACGTCGCCGAATGTGTTGTAGATGACGATGGTGGAGTTCTTCTCCTCGGTGGTGTTGGTGCCGGTCACCCAGACGGCGTAGAGCCGGCCGTCGTACTCGAGGAGCTCGGCGCCCATGTTGTCCTTCTGCTCGCCGGGGGTGGTGAGCTCGGTCACCGCCCCCCAGGAGATGCCGTCGTATCGGCGGACCATGATGTCCAGGTCGTGGAGGCCCGGGCTCCCGCGTATCCAGCAGGCCCAGAGCTCGTCTTTGCCTGTCACAGGGTTTCGGTACACGGCGGTCTTGGGGATCTCGTCGAGCTCGGCGTCGGGCTGGGGGATTATGTTGTAGGGGGCGCTCCAGCCGGAGCCGTCGAGGTAGCGGTAGAAGATGTCCACCGTGAAACCGTCGGTGAGGTCGGTGTCCATGTCCCAGAAGGCGAAGAGCTTGCCGTCGAACTGGACGAGGTTGAGGCTCCAGTCGATCTGGGAGTCCCAGTCGGGGGTGAGCTCATTGGTGCTGGACCAGGAGTCGCCGTCGAAGGTGCGGTACACCATGTCCATGTCGCCGGTGTAGGGGATTATCTGCGCCAGCCGCTCGTCCGTGGTCCGCCAGAAGACGAAGAGACGCCCCTGGAACACATCCATCTGGGGCCAGTCGTTCATCCGCGTGAGGTCGTTCGGCGTGAGCCTGACGAGGTCCTCCCAGCGCGAGCCGTCCCAGGAGCGGATGAAGATGTTAGAGTTCGAGAACTGGCTCTCGTTCTGCGCGCCCGACCAGGCGACGTATACCTTCCCGCCGTAGGCGATGATGTCGGGCGAGTCGTCCTCGTAGAGGTCGCCCGGGGGCGAGATGTCCACCGGGGCCGACCAGGCGGTCCCGTCGTCGCTCCAGCTCACCACGATGTCCCAGTCGCTCCCGCCGACCAGCGCCGGGTCCTTGGAGGCCCAGGCCACCCAGAGACGGTCGCCATCGGCCAGGAAGGAGGGGCTGTTCTCGCCCGGCGACTGGCCGTTTCGGGTCACCTTGACCGGGTCGCGCCAGAAAGGCGTCGGCCAGCCCCCGAGAGTGACGGAGGCGGCGCCTATGGTGGCGTTGGCCGGCAGGCGCGTGGGGAGGAGCACCCGCTCCCCGCTGCCCATCGTCAGGTTGTACCCGGCGGCGGTCTCCCGGCCGTCGTGGAAGGAGGTCTGGTGCCCCATCGGGCCGTGGGCGAAGCCGCTGAACGCCCAGTCCACGGTCCCGTCGGCGCCGATGTCCAGCGTGGGGTCCAGGGGGTAATCGGTCCCGCCGGGGGTGTAGGGCAGGGCCGAAAGCTCCAGCGAGGCGTTGATCACCTGGGCGTTCGAGGGCAGCGTGATGGAGACGGAGTCGTCGGTGGTGCCCGGCTCGAGCCGGACGGTGCTCCCGGTGAGGTTGCCGTCGAAGGCCCTCACCTCGAAGATCGACTTTCCGCCGGGCTGGGTGGACCCGCCGACCGGCGCGAGGCCGGAAAGCAGCAGGAGCGCCGCAACGAGCGCGCCGGCCAGAAACGCCCGCCCCATGTTCCTCCCGTTCAAATTGGGGGCCGGCGTATATATTGTTTGTGATAATGTTGGCGAACAGCCTATCAACCTTCCGGCAGCAAGGATTATCACGGCGTCCGGCAATGCGCGCCCGGTGCCCGCCATGCCCGGCAGATCGGCCCGGAAGACCGCCCCTTCGCCCCCCTCCCTCCTTGCGAAGCTCGAGAGGATGCACCCCGGCGCCCGGACAGAAATCGATTTCTCCGGGCCGCTGGAGCTTTTGGTCGCCACTATTCTTTCGGCCCAGTCCACCGACCGCCAGGTCAACCTCGTGACGAAGGAGCTCTTCAAGAAGTACCGCACGGCCGCCGACTACGCAGCCGCCAAGACGGAGGAATTGGAGCGCGACATCCATTCCACCGGGTTCTTCCGCGCCAAATCCCGGCTCATCCAAGGTGCGGCCCGCATGCTCCAGGACGATTTCGGCGGCGAGGTGCCGCGGACCATGGAGGAGCTGACGAGGCTGCCGGGCGTGGCGCGCAAGACCGCCAACATCGTGCTAACGGGCGCGTTCGGAATCGTCGAGGGCATGGCCGTGGACACCCACGTCGGGCGGGTGAGCCGGCGCCTCGGGCTCTCCAAGTGCGAGGACCCGGCGAAGATCGAGCAGGACCTTTTACGGTTCTTCCCGAAGGAGAGCTGGGCCCGGGCGACCAGCCTGCTAGTGTTCCACGGACGGTACCTGTGCAAGGCGAAGAAGCCGGAGTGCGGGCGCTGCCTGCTTAAAAGGGAGTGCCCGTCGTCGTGTGTCTAGGAGGCCGGAGGATGCCATCCAGAAGGAAGCCAACGACCGGAAAGGGCCGCCAGGCGACCCTGGACGCGCCCGGGGAGGGTCCGGAGAAGGAGGAGGCGAAGGCGGAGCGCGAATCCGAGCTCGGCTCCGAGTTTGCCCGTCGGTTCAGGGAGATGGAGGTCGACCGGGAGGCCTTCCGCAATTTCTACGTGATCCACGAGCACCTCTCGCGGCGGCTGCACTGGGATCTGCGGCTCGAAAAGGACGGCGTCCTGAAGAGCTGGGCCGTCCCCAAGGAGCCCCCCGCCTTGGAGAACGTGAAGCGCCTGGCCGTTTCCGTCGAGGACCACCCCCTCGGCTACGGCACCTTCGAGGGCGACATACCGGAGGGCAACTACGGCGCCGGCACGGTGAGAATCTGGGACCGCGGCAAGTACGAGCCCCTGGACATCAGGGAGGGCAAGTGGGTGTTCAGGCTGGAGGGCAAACGGCTCTCGGGCAAGTACTGCCTGATACGGCTGCGGCAGCGCCCCGGGGAAAAATCGGAAAACTGGCTGTTTTTCAAAACGAAAGAATGATGGGAAGGCGCAGGGCGCAGGGCGCAGGGCGCAGGGGAAGGAGTAAGGCGCAAGGCGCAAGGGAAGGCGCGAGGCGCAAGGGACGTGGGACCGGGCGCGGGGTGCAGGGTGCGGGGTGCGGGGGCGGTTGGAAGCTAGATACCCCGGACTTGAGTCCGGGGTTCGTCACAAAAGCAAAGCGTGGATGCCCCGCAATTCATTGCGGGGAGGCCGTTTCCTCGACCGTAAAGGTCCTCTGAAGTTTCCGTTTTCCGATGGTCGCCCGGGCCGTGGCGACGGCGGAGACCCGGGGCGCGTTCACGAGCGTTATCGCGGCGGTCTGGCCCGGCCCCTCGACCAGGCGCAGGTCCCGGTCGTGGCGCCATTTCAGCACGAGGCCCTCGGGCAGCGGGCACCACCGGCCGTTCTCGTCCAGGCCGCGGGCAAAGACCGTCACCGTCTCTCCCAGGGCCAGGCGGGCGTGGTCCCTGGGGACGCCCTGCATCTGGGTCCCGTCGGTTGTGAGGTTGAGCGCCTTGATCGCCGGCCCGGAGGGCTCGCACTCCTCGCCTCCGGCTGGCGCCCCCGCCGCGAGCGATAGCTCCGGCGGGGCGCGCGCCCCCCTGAGAAGGATGACCGGCCGGAGCCCCTCCGGGAAGGGCTTCTCGGGGTAGCACTCGTCGAGCGGCGGCCCCACGACGGGGCGCGTCCCGCGGGCCCCGCACACCTCCCGCTCGCCCCGGCGCGGGCCGCACCTGGGACAGTGCGAGGCGGCCAGCGCCGCCGAAAGCAGCTCCCCGCAGTTGCGGCAGTTGGAGACGACGGGGTCGTGCTCGTCGGAAGCGCATCTTTGGCATCGGCGGGGCGCTCTGGGCGGCTCGGGCGTCTCCATGGTCGGTCCCGGCAGTGACCGCGACCCTTATCGACATCTGGTTATTTCAACTTCTTCCCGGCCGACCAGGCGTCGGCCGGGCGCCTGCCCATTGACCAGTGGCCCCGGTCGCCCGCAGATGTCGTGGCTCGGGAAGTCCACCGTGCGCTCCGGCCGGCACTCCATGTTCACCGGGCACTCCTCGATCATGGGGGCGGTCTTGAGCTTCCCGGAGAAGGTCTTGAAGGGGGCGCCCTTGTCCACCTTCCTCCCGGAAACGAGGCCGCGGTGGTCGGTCTTCATGACCAGCGGTTCGTCGGGCAGGTTGACGCTGAAGGTGCCGTTCTCCCTTATCCCGGCGTTGGTGTAATGGGCCCTGTTCATGCCCAAAGACACAGACCCGGGGTCCATCATGCCCGGGGCGCTGTGGCGATGCAGTTGGGCTTCCCGCCCACGAGCGCGCCCACGAGCGCGGTGGGCATCGGGTACAGGCAGTTTCTCGGTCCGAGCTCCCTCTTCACGGCGTCACCGGCCGGGGAATGCGGCCGGGGGATAATCAATCCTGCGCGGCCGGGGCTTTATGGAATCCATCAGTGGCATTTCCTCCGGTATTTTCCTGCGCGGTACATGTCCACTCGGCGGGGTACACTCCAGTATGAGCGGGATAACGAGGAGGCCGCCGCCGGGATAGGCGGCGCCGGGCGGTCCGGAGGCCCCGCCGCAAAACATTTTTCTACCCCAATACCATACAGCGGGCCGGGTGGATTGTGGAGAGGACCGACAACCTGATGGTCTTGCTCGGAACGGTCATACTGATGATATCCCTTGTCGGCTCGGCCCTGGGAGGACAGCCCGAGGGCCCCAGACCCCCGCAGCCCGACGGGGTCGGCGGCTTCGAGCTCGTGACGATGCAACAGACCATCACCGGCTCCGGCCAGGAGAACTCCGAAACAGAGCACGGGGTCGAGGCCAACGTCACCAACCTGGCGACCTTCACGGTGACGCTGAGCTGGCAGGACGAGCCAGAGAACCGGCCCGGGCTGACCAACCAGCCCGACACGCTGGGCGTCACCGTGGCGAGCCCGGCCGGGGAGAGCCGAAACGAGATGAAGAGCGCCTCGGAGGGCTCGGTCAAGGTCGAGTTCACCTTCCCCGTGACGGAAAAGACGGCCGCGTCCAAGCCCTCGAAGGCCGGCATGGGCCGGTGGGTCGTGACCGCCGAGGTGGGCCCGTGCGGGGACCAGACGCCGGCAGTGCCGGACCCCCTGGGGCTCCGCACCGTCGCCGACAACGGCAACGCCTACACCCTTGAGATCACCTACACCCATTTCGCGAAGGCCAAGGGGGCCTAGCGGTGCCCGGGGAGTTCGTCCCGTACATCCCCCCCGAGAAGGTTCTCCCAGAGCTCACGCTCAAGATGGTCGTCACGGGCATAATACTGACCATCGTGATGGCCGCGGCCAACGCCTACCTCGGCCTGTACGCCGGCATGACCGTATCGGCGACCATCCCGGCGGTGGTCATGGCGCTGGTGTTCCTGCGCCCGCTCAAGGGCACCGTGCTCGAGATAAACCTCGCCAAGGCCATGGCCGTCACGGGCGAGGCGCTCGCCGCCGGAGTGATATTCACCTTCCCCGCCCTGCTCGTGCTCTACCACAACAACTTCACGAAGGGCGCCGCCGGCTGGTCCAACCTCATGGACCCCCAGAACCTCGCCGTGATGATGGTGTGCTCGCTCATCGGCGGCCTCCTGGGCATCCTGCTCACCATCCCGCTGCGCCGCGTCATGATCATCGACCTCAACCTGCCCTACCCCGAAGGGGTCGCCAGCGCCGAGGTGCTCAAGGCCACCGACAAGGGCGGCAAGGGGATGAGCTTCATATTCATAGGGCTGGGCATCGGCACGCTCTTCAAGCTGGCGGCCTCGAGCTACGGCCTGAGGCTCTGGAAGGAGAAGCTCGAGGTCGTCATCGGCGGCGCCGGGGCCCGCCTCTACGGGGGGCTCAATTTGTCCCCGGCCCTGCTGGGCGTGGGCTACATCCTGGGCGCCCAGATAGCGTCATGGGTGGTGCTCGGGGGCATCATCGGCTGGATAATCCTCATCCCGCTCATCGGCGCCATCAACGGCTGGCCCACCTCGGGCTTCTACATCAACGACCCGGCGGGCCCGATGCTCGGGCCGATGCTGGGCGGCGTCTACGAGCTCTGGTTCACCCAGACGATGTACGTGGGCGTCGGCGCCATCGTGACGGGCGGGATGCTGACCCTCTGGAAGCTGCGCAGCGCCATCGGCAAGTCCCTCAAGGGGCTGGGCGGCTTCGGGAAGAAGGCCGACGGGCCGGCGCCGCTTAGGACCGAGCGCGACTTCCCGGTGAGCCTCCTCTACTTCGTCGCCATCGTCGGCGTCATGATCGCGGTGTACTACTTCGTCACGAACAACGCGGTGGTGGCGGTGGTGGCGGCGATAGTGCTTCTGGGCTTCACGTTCCTCTTCACGGCAGTCGCCGGCTACCTCGCCGGCGTGATAGGCAGCTCCAACAACCCGATATCGGGGGTGACGGTCGCCACGCTCCTGTTCACGGCGGCGCTGCTACTGGGCCTGTCGTACGCAGGGCTGCTCAACATCTACGTGGGCATGACGGCTACAATAATCGTTGGTGCCGTGGTATGCTGCTCGGCTGCGATAGCCGGCGACAGCATGCAGGAGCTCAAGACCGGCCAGCTCCTGGGCGCGACCCCTTACAACATCCAGATATCGCGCTTCATCGGAGTGCTCGTCGCCGCCATACTCATTCCACCCATCGTGGCGGCGCTGGCGCAGGCCTACGGGATTGCGCTGCCCGACGCCAACCACCTCACGCCCCTGCCGGCGCCCCAGGCGGTGGTGATGGCAACCATCTCGAAGAGCGTCTTCGAGCTCGACATCAACCTGCCGATGATCGCGCTGGGGGCGGCGCTGGCGTTCGTCCTGCGCCAGGTGGGGCTGTCGCCCATGGCCGTGGCCATCGGCATCTACCTCCCCTTCACCCTGACGCTGCCCATCATGCTGGGCGGGCTCATCAAGCTCTTCACGGACAAGTTCGTGCGCACCAAGGTGGAGAAGGACCTGGCCCCGCTCGCCGAGGAGGAACGAAAGACCAAACTGAAGACCACGATGGACGAGAACGAGAACAAGGGCGTGCTATTCGCCTCCGGGTTGATAGCGGGCGAGGCCATCATGGGGGTCATCATCGCCGGCATAGTGCTGGCGAGCCTGCACCTCAACCTCACCGGCGTGCCGGCCGAGTGGCCGGGCCTCCTGGTCTTCGTCTACGTCGGGATGTTCCTGGCCTATCTCCTGCTCCGGGACCACATACGCTCGATGGACCGCCACGCCTTCGTCGCCCAGTGGAGGCTGGTTTTGGGGGATTTCGGGGACTATGCCCTCAAGAAGCTCCGCCTCGGGAAAGGTTAGGAAGGGAGGCCCCAACCTCCTGGACCTCGTCCCCGTCCGGTCGCCGGATTACAGGTTCAATATAAGGAAGCTTCCGTCCCGGCAGGCGAAGCACCACCAGCCGGGCGCCGCCGGGACGGTCTCCATATCGGTGCCGCGCTTTTCGGGGAGGCTCGGCCGGGGGTTCTGCCGACTGGCGCGCATCCGTCCCGAGTTCGACCTCAACCTTGATTCCTACGGCTCCTTCGTCTGGCTCCTCATCGACGGCAAGACGACGGTTCGCAAGCTGGGGGCGCTGCTTAGGGAGGAGTACGGCGAGACGGTCGAGCCCCTCTACGGCCGGCTGGCGCACTTCCTCTCCCTGCTGGAAAGGAACCGGCTCATATCGTACCTCAACCTGGAGGCCGCCGGGAAGAGGGCCGGCGCCCGTCGGAAAAATACGGCGGGCCCTCCAGACAGGTCACCGGAACCGCGGCGCTAGGTGACCTTTTCCGGTCGAAAGGATTATATCGTTCCCAGACGATTCAAGTGACGCGGGGCGAATGTACCGGGAGAGGCAGCGCTGACCGGGACAGGGCGCCGTCGGCCGCGACCCGGGTCGAGTGGGGATGGACACGGTGAAGACGCAGAAGGAGTACATGGTGGACGGGCGGATAGACGAGAGGATAATCTGGAACTTCGCCAAGGAGATCCTCTCCGACAGGGAGATACCCTGCGGCTGGTCCTGGGACCTGACCTGCCAGCTCGAGTGCCCGCTCCGGGACCGGTCCGATATCAAGTGCCAGAGCTCGACCGAGGAGCGGCTCAAGTGCATGTTCGACGGCGCCCTCATGACGGAGCCGGAGCGCCTCTTCCTGGCGCGCACCTGGAGCGCGGTGCAGCTCATGGGCATGGAGCTCGAGGACGAGAAGTGAACCCCCTGTATCGGTGCGCCCCGGTTGGGATTTGAACCCAAGCCCAAGGCTCGACAGGCCTCGATACTAGACCACTATACTACCGGGGCACCGACGGCCGATTGCCATTCGGGTATTAATTGCTTTTCATGCAATTCGTGAAAGGCATCGGGACGGAAGGGGAGCGGGGTGCGGGCAGCGGGGAGCGGTGGACGGCGATTTCCGTTTCGTCACCGCTGCCCGCTCCCCGCTCCCCTTCCCTCTACTTCGCTTCCTTCTTCAGCCGCTTGGCGAGCTCGTCGTCCACGCCGTTCTTTCCATCGTCCGGCTTGGCCGGCTCCTTGGGGCCTTTGCGGAAAATGCCGTAGAGCCCGCCGGTCCTCCTCTGGCCGGGAGCGATTGGCGCTTCCTTGGAAGGGGCCTTTGCCACCGGCTCTGCGGGTTTCTCCAGGGCGGGCCCTGCCGGCGCCTTTTCGGGTTCGTCCGGCGGTGCCTTCGGGGCCGGGGGTTCCTGGGGCACCCCGGGCAGCGCACCTGGAGCGGGTGCCTGCGGCTTCTCCGGTTGGGCTGCGGGCCGTTCCGGCGCAGGCTCGGTCGGTCTTTCGGTTTCCGCGATGGCTCCGGGCGCGGCCTGTCCCTCATCCTCGGCGGGCGCCCTCGGCGCCGGCTTCTCGGGCGCCGGCGGCGGCGGCGGGAGAGGGGGCGCGCCCTTCCTCGGCGCGCCCTCTGGCGGTATGATCTTGAGAAGCGGCTGGGAGTAGATGGGGGCAATCACCTTGTCCGTGATGGGGGTGGCCGCGGGCTCGGTTTCCGCGGCCTTCGGCTCGGCGGGCTCCGGGGGCTCGGCCAGCCCGGCCTTGGCGAGCTCCTCCTCTATCTCGCGCTCGAGCCTCTCCTCCTCCTCCCTTGAAAGGGCCTTGTCCTCGAAGGCCTTGGGAGGGGGAGCGACGGCCTTGGGCTCCCCTGCCTTCGGCTTCGGCGGGACCGCCTTCTCCGGCACGGGCTCCGGCGGCGCCTTCTCGGGTTTGGGCCTGACCTTCTCGGGCTCGGGGGCCTTCACGGGGGCGGAGGGCGGGGCCTCCTCGATGACCTCGACCACCTCGGCCTCGTAGACCTCGACCTCGACCGGCTTTTCGGCCCTGGGGGTGGCGACCGGCCGGGGCGCGGCCTTTATCCTGGCGGTGGCCGCCGGGCGGGAGAACTCGAACATCGGCGCGCCCGGGATGGTCTCCTCCTCCTCCTCCTCGAACTCGATCTCTATCGAGAAGGTGTCGGCGCGCTTTTTGGGCTCGAGCTCGATGAACGTCTGGCCGCGCTCGCGCTCGTGGCGCAGGGGGAAGAACCTGCATGTCCGGGCGACCGTGCCGTTTATCGAGCCGCAGACGCTGCAGAAGCTCGGCGGGGGCGGCACGAGGCACGGGTGCGCCGGCGGGCGGTCCAGGAACTGGGTCAGCTCGCCGTTCCAGTCGTCGTTCGCCACGGCCATCTTGCGCCCTCGGGACGACAAAAACGGTTGCGGCTTTAAAGAACTTTCGGTGGTCGCCATCCTGACCGAAACTATGGTGTGAGGACCTGTTCGGGGTGGAGTCGCCTCAGCCGGATGGCCTCCAGCCTGGAAGCGAGCTCCATGGTCCCTATCTTCTGGTCCATGTAGGCCTTGACGACCTCGACCGCTTCAGCCGGAAGCGCCTCGACTATTGTTATTTCCGGTGTCACGAGCCGTCCCAGCGGGCCTTCGGGTAGCTTCCCGGCTTGCTCATCCAATATCTCAGCCATCTGTGGCCGGTCGTACCAATCCCGCATGGCCCCTCCAGCGGCGCTGTCATGGCCCATGAGAAGGGCACTGGCCTGCTTGCTCAGGTCGGCCTTCCGGCATTGCGTCGCCACCCAGTGGCGCATGTCTTTAGGCCGGAGCTTGGGAAGCCTCCATTTGGCCCGGGTTTGCTCCCATAGCGTATTGGTCTGGGTGTGTTGCATTTCCCGGCCCGGTTCCATCTTTCCCCATTTCGACCGGAACGGGAGTATGTATGCTTCCGGAATGGTCGAAGGGCTCTCTTTCTTCCAGTCCCTTAGGGCCTCCGCCACATCGGGCGCAAGCCTGGCCGCCACCGGTGCCGAGGTCTTGAAGTTCTCAGCAACCCCATCGGCAACGATGGCAATCGGCTTCCCCTTGCCGTCATACCGCACGTTCCGCCATTTTATCCGCGTCACATGGGAGGACCGCCATCCGTGCTGGGCGATCAGCAGCCACAGGAGTCTCGCGTATGTGTCCGGCTCGTGCCGGAGGGCTTCGGCCCATGCTTTCACCGGCTCGTCCGGAGGGCTTTCCCCGGCCCGCACCTTCGGAAGCTTTCCCAGCTCCGATTTGATGTCGATTGGCCAGGGAAGCCCCAACCCGTTGAGCCATACCGTCCGCAATACCGCCAGGATGGTCCGCCAGGATGGTCTGGGGTATCGGTCCAGATAGGCCAGCAGAAGCCGCTTCCCGGTGGGTCCGGCCAGTTGCCTCCGGGTATAATTCTTCAATCCGACGAGATCGGCAAATGTCCGGAGCCTCTGGGCGTAGTCCCTGCGTGTCCGGTCCTTCAGCCTCATCTTGGTCGCTTGCTCGAAGCGCTCGACGATGGCGGCCACGTCTACCGTGGTATCGACCCCGGTAGCCGCACCGCCGCCGCCCGTGCCTGGATTGTCCTCGCCGTGCCCCGGACTGGTGTTTCCTTGCTCCGGGTCTTCATGTCTCCCATCCATCCCGGGGTGGTTGTCCCCGCGTTGGGGCGCAGTTGTCCCTGCCTGCGCCGGACTCAATATCGGTATCCTCCTATATATCCAATCGGCAAAGGTATTAAATATCAATGTAAAGGAATCATCCAGGCATGCCTCCCCCGCCAAGCCGAAGGGGCAAGATCAACTGCGTCCACTGCGGAGCGCTGTTCCATCCCTACGAGCAGGGGGACATCCGGTTATGCAAGGTATGCATCAGGTCCGTGAGGCTGCACTTCTGGAAGGGAACGGTGTTCCACGGCATGCCACACCCGAACATCGACCCGCTGTCCGAGAAGGAAACAGCCGTGCTCCGGAAATGCGCCAAGCTGTCCACCGGAAGAAGCCTGAATCTCGAGAAACTCTGGGAGAACATCGATAGAAGTCTGAAAGAGAGCTTCTCTGACCGGGATCTCAAGCGGAACATAGAGCGGGAAGGAAGAGCGTTCCTCAAAACTCACAACAAATCGCTTCGGACCGTCATGAAGAAGGACCTCGCCAGGGCAATGGGCTGGAGCAGGCCGACACTCGACGCAAACATCAAGCCCATGTTCGAGTACAAGGTATTGCTGAGAACAAGCAGGACCGGCATCGTCCCGAACATCCCATTGGTGATCGAGCGAATCACAGGGAAACCGTATGAGAAGGCGGATGAATTCTATACGGCCATCAAGAAACTAAAATAGGGGCCCATAATAATGTCTGCAGATCGGAGAGTTTCAGAGGGTAATCGGTTTCCGAAACTTATAACTAAGGATTGATACATCTTGCTGAGAAATTGCCGGTCTTTTTACACCTGGAACTGGGCTTGTATATACCGGATTTCAATCCGTCTTTCGATTTCCAATTTGATGTTCAACATCCCTCAATCCTTTTTTCCAAGGCGTTTTGCTGCTTCTGCAATCATCTGGCGTTGGATCATTCTTGGTGTGATGCCATATTTGGCCAGTACATCATTCAGCTCTTCGTCAGTCAATATGTTTGTTTTATGAATATAGTGAATCCCGCATTTTTCGTGGATTACGTAGTTGAACGCCTTGGCGGCCCTTTCTCTCACTTCCCGTGACTTGTTGGGATATAATATCACCGGATCGTGGCATGCGGCACATGGTACTGAAAAGAACTCGACCTTCTTCTTATCCGCTATTTTAGTTGCCAGTTCATCGATGTTCGTCACGATCCAATCATACAGGAATTCACGATATGAGCGAGCGCCTTTCATTTTATCCAATAAGGCCCTCATCTCGGTTGTCAGGACGATGGAGATTGTTGGATGCTCCCCTTTGTATTTCAAGTAGGATGGAGGATAGTGACGGCCTTTTTCCTTCTTTGCCATTGCCACACCCGGCATTCACAATTCATTGACAGATATATATGGTTTATCATATCCCATACCATATCTTTTATCATATGGATTATCATATGGGATGGAATGCCAAAATGATCGAATTGGACCCGTTTTATTGCAATTCCTTTGACGGTGGAATCTTGGGATTTGATTTCCGTACGCCTGGAAGAAGAGATGTTTTTGATATACGTTTGAACAGCCGGTTGGCAAAAAGAGCGGTCACAACAAGGTCCTCGACGAACACGATGAAGAACTGAGCCATCACATTTTCAAAGGTCGCGGCAATGTACCCTGCTCTGACCAACAATACAAACGGCACGATTATCCCGACATTCGCTACCAACGAGATGTAGAGTATATACCTCGTTTCCCCCGTGCCGAAGAACAGGCTCTTTATGCATGAACCTATGGCAAAGAGGACATATGGGATCATCAACCACTCAAAGGCCGCGATGGAGAACCCCGTCAGATCCGGATTGGGGTTGAAGAACCTGGATATCGGTGCCCAGGCGACAATACCGATGAGCCCTATTCCTACCATTATAAGCGTCGAAAACAATATCGACGTCAATATGACCTTTTTCATCCCGTCATACTTCTTCTCGCCATACAGGTTCCCGACGGCCACGCTGGTCCCCTCGGCCAGCGCCAGGACCGGTATCAACAATGTCCACATGACCCACATGACCAGACCGTAGCCTCCGAATTCGTTCGTGCCTATCAAGTTCAGGACCATCAATGTCCCGATATAGCCCAGGTTCCTGGTAAGCGAGTCGGCCCCGGTCCACCCGCCGATCCTGAATATCGGCCTTACCATCCCCTTGAAGTCAATCCTGCCAATAAACGACCGCCAATCGATTCCGAGGATCTTTCCCAGATATGCCAGTGAGACGGCGGTCAAGGCCACCTTCGATATGACATACCCGATCGCCACACCCCTGATTCCCAGATGGAGGGAGAAACCCCTGTCCGATATCAGGAAGAGGTCCAACATCATGTTCAGGATGACAGAAAAGATCACGATATGGAGGGCCTCCTTTCCCTTCCTCATCGATTTGATCCCCATCAGCAGGAGATAGGACAACGCCTCGAACGGCAGCGCCAGTCCCTTGAGGCCCAGATAAACACGCGTCGTCTCCACTATTTCCGGCGGGGTCCCGATGGTATTGACGAATTGAGCAAGGAAACCCAGGACCAGCAGCATGAACGCCATCGAGAATGCCAGCTGCAGGACCAGGCCGGACTTCAGAATCCTCAAAATCGTGTCCCGGTCGCGCCAGTTCCGGGCCACCAGGGCCAGGATGCCGAAGGGAATCATCTCGTTGATGACCTCTATCGATACGCCGAGGAACTCGTATTGCTCGGTTATGGCCAGTGCCTCGAAGCCTATCTTGCCGATCCAGTAGACATTGGCCAGGTCGTAGAACTTCGGGACCAGAAAGACTAGGACCATGAACCCCATGAACGACCATGGGTAGGGTTTGGTCAGTGCCTTCCAGTTCATTAGCGTCATGGACATCATCGCGGATGTTGACCTTCATCTCTGGAGGAGTGACGCGTTTCCTTCCGGCATCCCAGGCCGGGATGTGGTCAACTATTGAAACCATACCTCGCTCCGGACTTTATATAGATTCCGATTCCAGGGTCCAGACAACCCGTATTACTTTTCCCCCCTATTTCTTTAGTGAATGGTGGTCATTTCCATGACCGGACATACCCAAATGCTTTATTTACTCAAGCCCATACAACTCCCAGTAATTCCGGTGTGGTTTTCCATGACCATACAAAGGTATTCGGTAACCCCGCATCCGATAGATACCCTGCTGACATGGGTCAAATCAGGCGAAGTCGCCATCCCAGAAATCCAGCGACCTTTCGTCTGGAACTCCACTCAGGTCCGCAATCTTCTGGACTCTCTATATCATGGGTACCCGGTCGGTTATCTCATCGCCTGGCGTAATCCTGATGTCCGTCTCAAAGATGGGACATCCTCTTCTGGCAAACGCATCCTGATCGATGGCCAGCAACGCGTGACCGCGCTCATGGCATCGTTATTGGGAAATGAAGTCCTCACCAAGGATTATGACAAAGTCCGCATTAGCATAGCATTCAATCCCATGGAAGAGAAATTCGAGGTGCTCAATCCGGCAATACAGAAGGACATCACTTGGATACCGGACATAAGCAGGGTCTTTTCTCCGGATACCAGCCTGTACGACCTCGTTAATGAATACTGCGCCCAGAACTCCGGGGCAGATCCCAAGAATGTCTCGAAAATAATAGAAAAACTAACCAAAATAACGAACAACCACGTTGGTGTAATAGAACTCAATTCGGATCTTTCAATCGAGACTGTAACCGAGATCTTCATCAGGGTCAATTCAGCCGGCAAGACCCTAAGTCAAGCCGATTTTGCCATGTCAAAGATAGCCAGCGACGAGATGCACGATGGAACCACCCTCAGAAAGGCCATTGACTATTTCTGCCATCTGTCCGTTGCGCCCGAGTTCTACGATCGGATACGCACAAACGATAAGGATTTTTCGAAAAACGAGTTCTTCCAGCAAATGGCGTGGCTTAAAAACGAGACTGACAATCTCTACGACCCGTCCTATACTGACATGTTGCGCGTTGCCTTCACTTCGAAATTCAAGCGAGGCAAGCTGGAGGACCTTGTCGCCTTGCTCTCCGGCCGCAATTTCGAGACGCGTCAATTCGAGGAAAGGATAGCGGAAGAATCCTTTTCCAAGCTCAAGGGAGGAGTGAGGGATTTCATAAACGAGACTAATTTCAAGCGTTTCGTGATGATGATTCGCTCCGGTGGCTTTGTAGACCCTTCGCTCATCGGCTCGCAGAACGCGGTGGATTTCGCTTATATAGTGTATCTGGCCCTTCGGGATAGTAAGATGCCTCCGGCGGATATCGGCCGTGCGGTCCCACGCTGGTTTGTTTTTTCCATGCTGACCGGCAGGTACTCGTACAGCCCGGAATCCACCTTCAACTCGGACATCCAGTCAATCTCTGAACGGGGCTTTGAGGACTTTTCAAAGACAATCATCGACAGCCAGTTCTCGGACGCCTACTGGGAAAACCTCGTTCCCCAGGACATGGAGACTTCCTCGATAGCGACACCGACATTCAGAGTATTCCAGGCCTCCCAGGTCAAGATGAACGACAAGGGTTTTCTCTCAAGGGACATTTCCGTCAACGACCTTATAATGCAAAAAAGCGATCTCCATCACGTCTATCCCAAAGCCCTCCTCAAGAAGGCCGGGCTGACAAAAGGCCATTACAACCAGATAGCCAATTACGTGATTGCCCAAAGCGAGATAAACATCGCCATCGGAGAGAAAGACCCGGCAGTCTATTTCAAGGAGCTCGTCCAGCAATGTCAGGGAGGACCGAAAAAGTACGGAGGAATCACAGATATTGAGGAGTTGAAATCAAACCTGAGAGCTCATTGCATCCCCATCCAAATGCTCGAAGGGGCCATGGAATACAACCACTTTCTCGAGGAACGACGCAAGCTGATGGCGAAAAAATTGAAGGAATATTTTCTTCTACTATGATACACAGAATAACATTATTTAACATGAGCGATATGCCGCTAGATGAGATATATGCCCTGCTGAATTCAAGGAGGGTTCTAGCTTGAATGTCTTTGAGCTAAGAAATCGGATCATCGATGACTATTCCAAATATGTCCGAAGCTTCATCCATATCAAGGACGACAGGATTCGTTCACTTATCGAACGAGAACTGGACGACGGTCTCATCTGGCCAGAACCCCTGATTCAACTGAATCCCGCATATAGTCCCGGTGCAACCATTGATGCACTAGTAAATGAGGGCATTCTCCATCCGGAATGTAGCAAGATCTTTCGAAGAAACAAGACAGAAAAAGGCGATTGCAGGGATGGGGAACCGCTGAGATTATACAAACACCAGGAGGAGGCCATTCGAAAATCGCTCAATGGACACAATTACGTCCTGACTTCCGGGACCGGTTCAGGAAAAAGCCTTGCATATATCGTCCCCATCGTAAACCACATTCTGAAGAACGGGCCGGGAAAAGGTATTCAGGCCATTATTGTCTATCCTATGAATGCGCTCGCCAACAGCCAGATAGGAGAACTCGACAAATTCCTCAAGACCGGATATCCGGCTGACCACGGACCGGTCACATATGCCCGATACACCGGCCAGGAAAAGGACGAGGAGCGTCAGGCCATCATTGCCAACCCTCCAGATATCATCCTGACCAACTATGTGATGCTCGAGCTGATTCTCACAAGAACGAGGGAACGATCGTTGATTCAGGCCGCCAAGGGTCTTCGCTTTTTAGTGCTCGATGAACTGCATACCTATCGCGGCCGCCAAGGCGCGGATGTCGCAATGCTCATCCGAAGGGCCCGGGAATATCTTGCCACTGAAAAAATCCAATGCATCGGCACTTCGGCGACCCTTGCCGGCAAAGGACACGGTGAAGACCCACGGACCGAGGTAGCCGAATTGACAACCCGATTGTTCGGGGGTAAGGTAGATACCGATGACGTCGTCATGGAGACATTGATCCGCGTCACACCCGAGCTTGACATTAAGGATAAAAAGACAATTCTGAAGCTTAAGGAGCGGGTTAAAAAAGGCGATGAAGCAATCCCCAAGACTGTCGAAGGGTTTGTGACAGATCCTTTATCCAGCTGGCTGGAATCAATCGTGGGTATAGAATATGACAAGGAGCTGGAACGGCTGGTGAGGGCACTTCCTAGTAGCATCAAAGAAGAAGGTGGTCTTGCCGATACTTTATCCAAACTGGTTGAAGAACCGCTCGAATCCTGCCAGGATGCCATAGAAAAACATCTCCTGGCAAGCTACGAATGTCAGAAGGAAACCAAACCGGACAATCCATTATTTGCGTTCAGGCTTCATCAGTTCATCAGTCGGGGTGGAACACCCTTTGCCAGCATGGGATACGAGGAAGATCGCTATATCACCGTTCAACCCCAGCGGTTTGTGCCTGGCCAAAGGGAAGCAATCCTCTACCCGTTGGTTTTCTGTAGGGAGTGTGGCCAGGAATATTACTGCATCAAGATTCACCATAAAAAAGAGGAAAATGGCCGCAAGGTCAACCCCCGTATTTTTTCAGACCACTTCAAAGATGAAGAGGGCGTCGGAGCTTATGCGTATGCGAGCAAATCGAATCCATGGCCGCACAATCCGAATGAGATCATCAAACGGCTCCCGGATGATTGGATTGAGGAAAAGGACGGTCGCCAGAGGATAAAATCCAACCGGCGGGAATACCTTCCAGTACACTACTGGGTTAACCCGGATGGTGAAGAAGGCAAAACTGGAACCGAATGCGTTGTAATCCCCTATCCATTCCGGTTCTGCCTCAACTGCGGTGTTTCCTACAACTTCAGGCAAAAAATCGATTTCATGAAACTTCTGTCCATGGAGGCGGAAGGCAGGAGCACAGCGACCACAATCCTGACCCTTGGGGCCATAAGATACCTGCAAAAGGATTCCAACTTGAGCCAACGGGCCAGAAAATTGCTAAGTTTCACCGACAACCGGCAGGATGCCTCCCTCCAGGCAGGACATTTCAACGACTTTGTCGAAATAGGCGTTCTGAGATCCGGCGTATTCAAAGCGGTCCAGAACTCAGGTCCGGAGGGCCTCAAGCACGAGGAAATCGTTCAAAGGACATTCGATGCCCTGGATCTGCCCCTCGATCTTTATGCCGTGGACCCTGGTGTAAAATACCAGGCCCTGGACGAAACAAAAAGAGCATTGAAAGAAGTATTGGGATACCGGCTCTACCGGGATCTGAAGCGCGGTTGGCGGATCACCACACCCAACCTAGAGCAGTGCGGGTTGTTGAAGATAAAGTACATGTCTCTGGATGAGGTCTGCAGGGACGATGAAATCTGGAAAGACAAACACGAGACGCTGGGGAGAGCCGCACCTGAGACAAGATACGAAATATCCCACACCCTGCTTGACTATATGCGTCGAGAGCTTGCCATAAAAATCGAATATCTCACATACGATAGGCAGGAACGGATAAGACTCAATAGCTTCCAGAGATTGAAAGCACCCTGGGCCGTCGATGAAAACGAGACCATGGAGACCTCGGCCGTACTCTATCCCCGCCCTTTGCAGGATGGGGATTATGGTGGAAATGTCCATCTGTCACCCAGAAGCCAGTTTGGCAACTATTTGCGCAGGATGCTTTCGAAGCCAAAGGAAAAAATCCCACTCAAGGAGACCTCCAAAATCATCATCGATCTGTTGGAAGCGTTGCGGGTTGCGGGGCTTGTGGAAATCATTCGACGGGCAAAGGAAGATCCCGGTTACCAATTGCCAGCCTCGGCAATGGTCTGGGTGGCTGGAAACGGCACGGAACCGTTGCACGATCCCATCCGGGTGCCATTCAAACCCGATACGGGTTTCAGGACGAACCCGTTTTTCATAGAGTTTTACACCATGATGGCCTCCGATGCCAAGGGCATCGAAGCGCATGAGCACACCGCCCAGGTCAACGCAGAGGTGAGGATAGAAAGGGAAAGGGATTTCAGGGAAGGCCGGTTGCCTATTCTCTTCTGTTCCCCGACAATGGAGCTCGGCGTCGATATCGCGGAATTGAATGTCGTTAATCTCCGCAACGTTCCTCCGACGCCGGCCAACTACGCACAACGGTCCGGCCGGGCCGGAAGAGGTGGCCAACCGGCCCTGGTCTTCACTTACTGTTCCCAATACAGCCCGCATGACCAGTATTTCTTCAAAAGACCGTACATGGTGGTCTCCGGCGCGGTCGTTCCACCCCGAATCGAACTCGCCAATGAGGAATTGATTCGAGCCCATGTCAATGCAATCTGGCTCACTGAAACCGGATTGAACCTCGGAGAATCCCTGATAGATCTCCTGGATTTGAGCGGTTCCGAACCCACCCTGAAATTCCTTCCTTCGGTTGAAGATTCAATACGGTCGGATTATTCCATTAAAAGGGCATTGGATAAAGCCCGGCAGATAATGAATAACCTTACAGCTGAACTTGAGGAAACCGAATGGTACGATGAAAAATGGCTGGAGGAGACGCTTAACCAGACAGCCATCCGGTTTGACCAGGCCTGCGAACGCTGGCGCGGGCTCTACATGGGAGCATTCCGTCAGCAAGCCCGGCAAAATAAAATCGCATTGGACGCCTCGAGGCCTCAACCAGAAAAGGAGAAGGCGAAACGGCTTCGGGGCGAGGCTGAAGCCCAGCTCGGGATACTAACGAAGAAAGAGCATGTTTGGGAGGCCGATTTCTATTCCTACCGCTATTTCGCCAGCGAAGGATTCCTGCCGGGCTACAACTTCCCCCGATTGCCGCTTTCCGCCTATATTCCTGGCAGACGCGAGAAGGGCGACAGGTCCGAGTTCTTGTCACGGCCCCGATTCATTGCGATAAGCGAGTTCGGCCCCAGGGCGATCGTGTACCATGAGGGATCCAGATACCGGATTAAGAAGGTCATAATGCCGGTCCCTGAAGAAGGGGCTACCGATGTCTTGACAAATACAATCAAGCTTTGCCAGGCTTGCGGATATCTGCACATCATGGAAGGCGACACAGGAGCCGACATCTGCGAGGTATGCAAATCTCCTCTGACAGAAATGATGACGAATCTGTTCCGTCTCCAAAATGTATCAACCGAAAGGGCTGACAAGATCAGCTCCGACGAAGAGGAACGGCGGCGTATCGGTTACGAGATCAAGACTGCAGTCAAATTCAGCAAAAAACAAGGAAGAACGGCTCTAATGACCGCCCAAATAATGGTGGACAGCAAGGAATGGGGCAAATTGTACTACGGACCTGCGGCCGACATCTGGCGCATAAATCTTGGGTGGTCGCGAAGGGCGAACAAGAACCAGTTCGGATTCAGTCTCGATGTCGAGAAGGGCTATTGGGTCCGAAACGAGCAGGATGACGAGGATTCCGATGACCCCTATAGTGCGAGAACGCAACGGGTAATACCGTATGTCGAAGATCATAGGAATATCCTGATACTCCAGCCGGCCAACACGCTTTCAAAGGGCGAGATGGCCTCCCTTCAGGCAGCCCTCAAAACAGCCATCCAGATCGAATACCAGCTCGAGGAAATGGAAATCGCGGCCGAGCCTCTGCCAAGATCCGATGACAGAAAGAGCATCCTCTTCTATGAAGCGGCGGAAGGGGGTGCCGGCGTTCTTCGAAACCTGGTCAAGGACGCCCATGCCCTATCAAGGGTTGTCTCCGGAGCTATCTTTCTTTGCCATTACGATCAGCTTGGTCATGACCGAAAGCGGAACATCAATATGACCGAGGACTGCGAGGCGGCGTGTTATGACTGCCTTCTGAGCTATTCCAACCAGAGGGATCATCATCTTCTGGACCGACAATTGGCAATACCCCTCCTCCAACAATTGTTGACCGCGAAGGTAGTGATTTCACCAGGCGGAAAGACCCGGGCGGAGCAACTGGCCGAACTGATGCGTCTGTCCCAGTCTTCATTGGAAAGGGAATGGCTTGATTTTCTGGAAAAGGGGGCTCATAACCTCCCGGACATGGCCCAGACCTTGATACGGGACTGCGGGACACGTCCCGACTTTTTATATAAGGAACACTGCATCGCAATATATATCGACGGCCCGCCCCACGATTTCAAGGACCGCCAGGACCGGGACAAGACGAACGAGGAATGCCTCCACGATCTTGGCTACACCGTGATCCGTTTCCACCATCAACAGGACTGGATGACCATTATCAAGAAATATCCCAATATCTTTGGGGTAGCGAAATGAAATATTCAATTGGGAGCCTGGTGAAAGCACGCGACCGGGAATGGGTCGTCCTCCCCGGCTCCGACGATATGGTCATCCTCGTCCAGCCCATCGGCGGCCATCCGGACGAATCAACCGGTATCTGCCTGGAAATTGAGAAGGTCGAGCCGGCCAAATTCGATCCTCCCACAGCCGACGAACTCGGCGATTATCTTTCAAGCAGGTTATTGCGGGATGCCGTCAGATTCGCATCCCGGAATACTTCCGGGCCATTCCGCTCATTCAGTCGAATCAGCATTACGCCACGGCCTTACCAACTAGTTCCCCTGCTGATAGCATTGCATCAGAACCCGGTGAGGCTACTGATTGCGGACGATGTCGGAATTGGCAAGACCATCGAAGCCAGCCTTATAGCAAGGGAATTGATGGACCGGAACGAAATCCAGGGAATGGCGGTTCTTTGCCCGCCGCATCTGGCGGAACAATGGCAAGATGAACTTATCACTAAATTCCATATGGACGCCGAGCTGGTCCTCCCAAGCACCATAAAACGGCTGGAACGAAATTGTGCCCCGGGCGAATCCATTTTCACACGATTCCCCTTCGTCGTCATAAGCATGGATTATATAAAAACCGACAAGAACCGGCACGAGTTCATCAGGAATTGTCCCGAGTTTGTCATAGTCGACGAGGCCCACACTTGCGCCTGGGTCGAGGGCGAAGGCCGCGGCCGGCATCAGCGGCATGAACTAGTCAAGGCCATCTCGGAAAAAGAAGACCGGCATATAGTCCTGGTCACGGCAACCCCGCATAGCGGTCACGAGGACACATTCCGTTCTTTGCTTGTTTTCCTGAACCCTGCCCTGAAGGATCTCCCTTCGAACCTTTCGGGAGACGAGAATATCACCAATCGCCGGAGTCTCGCCCGTCATTTCATCCAACGGAGAAGAGCCGATATCCGGTCCTACCTTAAGACCGAGACCCCTTTTCCGGACCGTCAAGAATCCGACTTCTCCTATGAATTATCAAAACCCTACAGGACCCTGCGAGACAAGATATTGACCTATGCCTTGGAAACCATCCAGAACGAGAAGGGCAAGAAAGAACAGCGAATCCGATGGTGGAGCCTTCTCGCGTTGTTAAGATGCTTCGCCTCGAGCCCGGCCGCACTTGCATCCACCCTGAGAAGCCGGGCCGGGGTCGCCGATGCCGAAACCCCCGAGGACGCAGATCATATCGGCGAAAGCACCGTTTTGGACCAGGAGATCGTCGAGGAGGCCGAAGGAATCGATGTCGCGCCCGGCGGAGACCCGGACATCAATAAGGATGAGCGCCGCCAACTTCTGGAAATGGCCCGGGAAGCCGAATCCCTCGAAGGGGAGGGAGACAACAAATTACTAAAGATAGTCCCGGTCGTCAAGGACCTCATAAAGGATGGTCATCAACCGATAATCTTCTGCCGGTTCATCCCGACCGCTGATTATGTCGCCGGGGAGCTTAGCTCTCGTTTGCCGAAGGACGTGAATGTCATGAGCGTCACCGGCGTCCTTCCACCAGCAGAAAGGGAAGCCAGAATCGATGACCTGGCCAAGGCTCCAAAACACGTCCTTGTCGCCACGGATTGTCTCAGTGAGGGCATCAATCTCCAAGACGTGTTCGATGCCGTAATCCACTACGACCTTTCCTGGAACCCGACCCGTCATGAACAACGGGACGGCAGAATAGACAGGTTCGGCCAGAAGAAAAAATTGACACGAAGCATAACCTATTATGGCAAGGATAACGGAATCGACGGAATCGTTCTCGATGTCCTGTTGCGGAAACACCAGGCCATCCGCAAGAGCCTTGGAATCAGCGTTCCGGTGCCTATGAACTCCAACGTGGTCCTGAAGGCCATCATGGAAAGCATTCTCATGAGGAAAGGAAGGCTCCCCGATCAGGCCACACTGGAGCAGTTCGGCCTTTCCGAGAGCGACAGAGCGCTTCGAAACGATCTGAACCTCCAATGGGAAAACGCCAAAGAACGCGAGAAACGCTCCCGGACGATGTTCGCCCAGGAATCCATACGACCCGAAGAAGTCCAATCCGAATTGGAGGAAGCCGTCGAGGGCGCCGGCAGCTCGGAGGAGCTGAAAAGCTTCGCCACCCTCGCATTGAAGCTGTACGGCGGCACGATCAAGGAAAAGGGCGAATCCTTCGAAATCGACATCCGGGGAACCCCGCAGGCATTGAAGGATTCCCTGCGTGAGTTCCTTGGAGGAAAAGACACCTTCAAAGCCAGGTTTGAATATCCTCCGGAGGAAGACGAGCTCTGGCTCACGCGAGCCCATCCGATTTCAGAATCCATCTCCACCTTCGTCATGGACTCGGCCTTGGACCCGCAAGGCGATAAATCCAAAGCCCGCCGCGCCGGTGTCATACGAACCAAGGCCGTCCCAACGAGGACAACCCTCCTCGTTCTCAGGTACAGGTTCAACCTCGTTTCCAAGGACGCATCTTCCGAGGCGAAGATGCTGGTCGAGGAAAGCCGGGTCCTGGCCTTCCGGGGAAGTCCGGAAAACGCCGAATGGCTTCCAGAAGAGGAGGCCCTCCGGCTATTGACCATTAATCCGGACCAAAATATCACTCCGGACATATCACGAGTGCAGATTCAGACGATCTTGGATAAATTTGATCAACTTTCAGCCCATCTGAATGATGAAGCCGCCAAACGGGCCGCCCATATCCTGAGATCGCATAACCGGGTCCGGAAGGCAACCAAGATCAAGAGAACCGTCCAGACGGTCGAACCGCACACCCCACCCGACATTCTCGGTGTCTATGTCTTCCTCCCAGTCCAGGAGGCAGGACAATGAAAGGCAAAAGCCGGGACATCTTCACCACAATCCATACCGAAGGCGGGCTTTTACCATCGGGCCTGCTCCAACGCATCCTCGAGCAGGACAGAGACCTCGGAGGTCTCACCTTCAAGGATTACCATCTCGACGAAGGCTTGAGGCTTCAGGACGCCACCACAAACTCCTGGAACCGCCTTGTCAAGGCCTGGTCCAACTTCCAAGAAAGCCTTGAAAAGCTCCCCGAAACCGACCTCGGCACCACCGTCACCCGTGAGAGATGGCTCTTGATCCTTTTCGATGAATTGGGCTACGGTCGCCTGCCACCTCATAAATCCGCCCTGCAAGTCCAAGGCAAGGACTACCCGATAAGCCACCATTGGGACCATTCCCCAATCCACCTCGTCGGCGCCAGGGTCGACATGGACAAGCGAACCCCGGGGGTCGCAGGGGCCGCAAGAGCCAGCCCCCACGGGATGGTCCAGGACTACCTCAACCGAAGCGAGGAGGACCTCTGGGGCTTCGTCAGCAACGGCCTGAAGCTCCGAATCCTGCGGGACAATGTCAGCTTGACCCGGGCGGCCTATGTAGAGTTCGACCTCGAAAGCCTGATGAAGAGCGAGGCCTACAGCGATTTCGTCATCCTATGGCTCGTCTGCCATCAATCCAGAGTGGAGGCCGATCCCCCGGAATCCTGCTGGCTCGAAAAATGGATGAACATAGCTCAGGAGCAAGGTACAAGAGCTCTTGATCAACTACGTTTGGGAGTTGAAAATGCCATTCAGATACTTGGTCAAGGTTTTCTCTCTCATCCAAACAATAAAATCCTAATAGAGAAACTAAGATCTGGTACCTTATCACCCCAGGAGTATTATCGCCAACTATTACGGCTTATCTATCGTTTAATCTTCCTATTTGTAACTGAGGATCGAAATCTACTTCTTAAACCAGATATACTTCGTGAAACCCGGTGGCGATACGATCAATATTATTCCATGAAAAGATTGCGTGAACTTGTAAGAAGACATAGAGGTACTCGTCATGTTGATGCATATCATTCTTTGCGTATCGTAATGATGGGTCTTCGTAGCAATACTGGATTACCAACTGTTGGATTGTCTCCATTAAATAGCTTTCTCTGGTCTGACGAGACGATACCTGACATTGAAAATTGTTTGATTAATAACCAATTCTTATTCGAAGCCATTCGTAAATTGGTATTTATAACACAGAAAGATGTTCTTCTTCCGATCGATTTTAAAAATCTTGGTACTGAAGAATTAGGTAGCGTCTATGAATCGTTGCTTGAATTACATCCAATAATAGATATTGATACCGGAACCTTTGAGCTAAAAACCGCGGCAGGCCATGAACGGAAAACTACAGGTAGTTATTATACCCCTGCATCACTCATTACATCTCTTTTAGATTCTGCTCTTGAACCAGTTCTAAAGGAAGCTATAAGTAAACCTGACTCTGAAAAAGCCATCCTAGCACTCAAAGTATGTGATCCAGCTGCTGGAAGTGGACATTTCTTAATAGCTGCTGCTCATCGTATCGCAAAAAAGCTTGCATTAATACGAACAGGTGAAATAGAGCCGTCTCCTGAAGAATTTCGCAAAGCGCTTAGAGATGTCATTGGGCATTGTATTTATGCGGTTGATATTAATCCAATGGCTGCTGAATTATGCAAGGTGGCTCTTTGGTTAGAGGCAATGGAACCTGGAAAACCATTAACTTTTCTTGAACATCATATTCAAGTAGGTAATAGTCTTCTTGGTACAAATCCCGCATTGATAAAAGAAGGTATTCCGGATACTGCGTTTAAGCCTATTGATTGCGACAATAATGAAATTGTAAAAGGTTTATTGAAGCTAAATAGAATGGCCCATAAAGGGCAAACGAGCATAGAGCAATGGAATATGGAGAATTCCCAAAATAATCTAGTTGAAATTTCTTCTTTAATCATAAGATTAGATAAAATGGCGGATAATTCTGTTAAGGATATTCATAATAAAACCATTGCATATCAAAGATTATTAGAGTCTGTCGAGTATAAAAGGGAACTATTATTGGCAGATTCATGGTGTGCAGCTTTTTTTTGGAAAAAGGATGGAAATTCAAAATATGCATTAACTGAAGATATATTTCGTTTAATTAAGCAGAGTCCAAATAAGGTACCTAATGAAATATATAAAGAAATAAAATCGATAAAAGACCAGTTTCAATTCTTTCATTGGTATCTAGCATTTCCAGATATTTTCATAAAGTCATCTCTAAGCGAGGAGACTGAAAATAAAAACACTGGGTTAAGTGGTGGATTTGATGTAATTATCGGTAACCCTCCATGGGAAAGAATAAAACTTCAAGAAAAAGAATATCTCTCGTCAAGATCATCTGAAACATCTGACACATATGATAGTATATCCAGAGAAAATGTAATAAAAAGTGATGCTGCTGTATATAAGGATTTTATACTGTTGAGGGGAAAAAAATTACGTGAGAAACATTTTCTCTCAGAGTCTGGAGTATATCCATTATGTGGCTCGGGAGATTTAACGACATATGCGCTTTTTCCGGAATTATTTATTAATATATTAAACCAAAAAGGACAAGCTGGGTTTATTACTCAGACGCAATTGATAACTGAAAAATCATATTCCCGTTTAACTAAATATTTACTTGAATCGCAACAAATAATATCTTGTTATGCATTTGAAAATGAACGGTTAATATTTCCTTCGGCACATCATTCAACAAGATTTATTCTATTAAGTATTGGAAAAAAGTGTTATAAATTTCCTTGTGCAATGGGATTATGGGATATTGAATGGCTAACTGATATAAGAAGAATTTATGAATTAACAAAAGAGGATATTATCAGATTCAATCCAATTACTAATAGTATACCTCAATTTCGTACAAAGAATGATGCAAAAATTGCTATTTCAATTTATAATGAATTTTCTCCCTTAAAAAATAAAACTATATTTCGAAGTCCTATTTCTGTTAGCCGTGTTATGCATGATAAAGATGATCGTGAAGCTTTCATATGGGGAGTCGATTCAATACAACAAAAAGATACATTACCCATTCTTGAATCGAAAGTTATCGAACAATATAATCACAGATATGCTTCTTATAAGGATGTTAAAACGATTGATATTAAAAAAGGGTATCCAAGAATATTGATGGATGAAGATTTAAAGAATCCAGAAATTTCCAGTATTCCTCGAAAGTGGGTCCGGTTACAAGATACACCGAAACGCTTTTTTAATTATCCTTATCGCTGGATCCTTCATGTTCGGAATATCACAAATAATATTGCTATACGCACAGTAATTGCAGCCATTACCCCAAAATATCCAAATACAGGTAGTTGTCAATGGATTCGGAATGATAATTATTCAGTTGATGATTATCTGTATTTATTAGCGATGCTAAATTCTATTCCTTTCGATTACTTAGCGAGGCAAAAAGTGGGTGGGATTCATCTTAATTCATATCATTTATATCAAATACCACTACCCGATTTTCCATCAGAACAATATAATTCATTTCATACAATTTTATGTCGACACGCCTTCGAATTATCATATACTTCAAATGATTTGATGGCGTTTGCTAATGATTGTGATTATTATAATGAGCATAAACAGGTATATCCACCTTTTGAATGGAATTCAAAAAGGCGACATTTGTTAAAATGTGAAATTAATGCAATCTCAGCCATATTATATAATCTTAATCAACAAAATTTTGAATGGGTTCTAGATCCAGAATATCCAGGCGAAACCTTTCGCGTTTTAAAAGAAACAGAGAATAAAGATTTTAACCAATATCAAACAAAAACCGATTCATTAAGCTATTTTATTGAAATCCAGAAAGCAATATCTGAACAACATATTTACACGTCAAGAATTCCGAAAATAAGAGATGATGAAATATTATATAGAATATTTAATAAGAACAATATTGAAAAACGAAGGAAAGAAAAGAAAATTCATTCTATAGATGGCAATTGGGACTCATCATAGTGTTCGAGCTATTGAGTCTATCTTTACAATTTGGACTGCACCCAATTTCGTCAACTCCCAGACTAATTACTTTTAGGTAGGAGGTTAGGCATGGACGGAACCCCTGAAAATGGATAACAAGTCAAAATGGACAAACATGAGTAGTTCAGTTTAGGGATTTCTAATGCTACGCGAATGCATTCGGCATTGGATTACATATACCTTACTTAATTTGAAAAAAGGCGACAGTTTGATAAGGTCGCTAATCTATAAATCTATGTGGAGGGGTTCACACCACACCAAAACCCTCCTCGTCTCCCCATCAACCATCCACTCCACCGTTGTCCTGACCGCAATCCCCAGCAACTCAGCGATCTCCTCTGGTATCGTCGACCTCACACTCCGTGGAACATCATTCTGCTAAAAAGCAGTCATCATGTAAACTGGTCAGGAGGACTCTGAGAAAATAGCTAGATATACATTTATGGAACCTGTTAAATAGTAGACAAGAGATTTCTTACACATGGAATGTCACCAAGCAAGAGGATATTTCCTAGAAGGAATAGTACAAACATGGTTGCAGGAATCTGGTTTTCTTGAGGTCAAACATGGTAAAGTTCGTGGCAGATCAACAGACCATGAAATTGATGCTTATGGTATCTCATCATTCAATCTACCCTTTATCTATCCTATTAAATTACTAACAGAAGCAAAATGGCACACATATTCCAATCAACACGACAGACATATAGGCCCTGATGTAGTAAGGAACTTTTTCGGAAAAATCATTGACATAGACCAAAACTATTTTCGAAGGAAAAGAAGCAGTATGAAAATGCGTTATCTGCATCATGGAGCGATTTTTTCTGTGACACCTTTTTCATCCGGTGCACAGGAGTTCGCATGGGGCCATGGAATTTACCTTATTCCGTTAGGTGGATATACAATTTTACGAAAATTCTTAGAACAGGCCCTATCGACGTTCCAGAAGCATTTCATTTCATCCAAACATCAAGATGATCTTTATACCAAGGCAAAATGCAGAAAACTTGGAAGAAAAATAGCAAAAGAAAAAAATCAGGATCTCTATTTTTATTCTGGCATTCTAAATCAACACGATTATGTTTTTATTGTCGCTAATCAAGAATTTTATTTTCAACCTGATACAGATCTAATAACCGAAAACCCGATTGCATCAAAAGATTTTCGCTTACCTGGAGAAGAAAGACTAGAAACACTATTCCATTTTTCGATTCCTGGAAGTGAGTTTGAGATATGCTTACCAAGATATCAATCTGATAAAATAATTAAATCAATAAAGCGAACACGTCCGGGAAATCAATTTGCTTTTATAGATATTCCAATGAATATTCTAGCCAATGGAAAAGCCGTCCGAAGATTATTTAGAATAAAGCTAGCATTGCCGGATTAGAAAATATTATTTACGCTCTGCTCTCACCCAAACCCTCCGCGTCTCCCCATCCACCCTCCACTCCACCGTCGTCCTATCTTCAATCCCCAGCAACACAGCGATCGGCTCAGGAATAGTGGACCTCACACTCCGTGAAACATCATTCTGCCTGAACGCGGTCGTCGTATACACCCTGTCCTCCTTCTTCGCCATCGGGCTGCTATGTTCCTCCCCACGATAAAACCTTTCGGTCACCCACTTTCACCTACCCGTTATGACCCTATATATATATCCTATATTATAGGGTTATATTATAGTCCAATCCATCAAGGAGGTTTAAATACCATGTACGCAAGCAACATCCCAGGAACCATCATCGAGCGCCCGACACTCGACCGCCCCCTCCGTTCAGCCCGTGTCCGCCAAGCCCTCCGACTCTGGCTTTCCATGTACCGGCTGAACAAAATCATGGAAGCTCTTGCCGCCCAAAATCCAGCGATTGCCCGTAACCCTCAGCCTGCCCGCGTTCAACAATCATATCCCCCCAATCCATCCAATCAAGCCACCTTCCACGACTGGCTCCACCACGCCTCCTTGACCGTCTTCCAGTCCGAACGTCGGCCACACGGGCCTATCTTCCCAATCGACCCCCCAACCGTGAAGGGATTGACTACCTATGGCGCTAGATGCGGGACCACGAAGTTCTACGCCGCCTGGGTGGAGTGGTCAGGAACATTCTTGGGTTGGATGCGTGTCCAACCACAGGTAATTGGGGTGGAATCGGACTACGCGGTTGGGGAAGTCCTTGAACGGCCATTGTTCAGGGGGATAACTATAGATCTCAGCGGGCATGACGCTCTAGACCGGTTCTCCGCAGCGTTGAGGAGTGCGGCCTGGGATTTGGGGGTGGCTGGCGGATAAACGCGATAGCTGGCGCCAGAGCGCCGGCACCGGTTTGCTTCGAGCAGCCCGCAAAGCAGTTTCCCCGGCGGCGGACCGCCGGGAACGGTAGGCTTCGGGACCAACAACAGGCCCCAAGCAAGCTCCTTGTCGGCCGGGGATGGGAACAAACCGAAGCGCTGGGGGGTCGAAATCCTCCCACCAGACCCCTCTGTTTCGTATGTTGCCGTCGTCAATCTTTCATGTCGTGCGCGAGCCGAGGACAAGCGGTCAGCTTGTCCGAGGCGAGCGCCCCGCCTGTATATTCGGTGGCGAGCCTTCCAGAGGGGTTGTTCGGACCTACCCGATCTCCACCTGCGGAGATTGTTTCCTGCACGGGCGGCCAATCGATTCGGAGGGGGCCCGATCATTTACCCCGCATCATCTATCCTTTCCGGAAAAAGCCCCTTACCTTGCCGACAAGTTCCTCGACATCTCCGATCATCCCGGGCCGCATCTCGGGCGGCAGGAACGATGAATACCGCGGCCCCGCGAACCTTTCGTCCAGCAGGACGATGACGCCCCGGTCCTTTTCGGAACGGATGAGCCGCCCGGCGCTCTGGACGACCTTGTTCATCGCCGGGGCGATGTAGCCGTACAGGTTCCCGGCCCCCTCGCCGAACCGCGCCGAGAAATGGCCCATCAGGGCCCTCACCTCCAGGTTGGGCGGCGCAAGGGGCATTCCGGCCACGGCGATGATCGACAGTATGTTCCCCTCGTAATCGATGCCCTCGCTGAGGCCGCCACCCTGCACCGCGAGCAGAAGCTGGCCCCCTTTCGGGTCGTGCAGCCTTTCAACTATTCCGGCACGGTCCCGCTTGCCCATCGACCGGGACTCGACGACGATGTCCCTGCCCCGTATCCCCGCTCCCATCCGGGAGGCGACCTCCTCCAGGAACCTGTAGGACGTGAAGAACGCCGCCACATTGCCCCTGACCGCCAGGGAAAGCGCCGTGATGGCGGCGGCATACCGGCCGTACATGGCCGCGTCCCGGCGGGTGTACTGCGTCGTGAGCCCGCCAAGGCCCAGGACGAGCCGGTTCTCCCTGGGAAAGGGCGATTCGTAGATTCTCTCGACCCTCCGTTCGGGGGGCACTCCCAGCATGTCGGCGTACATCCCGGGCGGGACCAGCGTCCCGGACATGAGCACCGCCGCCCCCACCTCGGCTAAGACCGGCCCGGCGGCGGTCTCGGCCTCGAGATATGCGATCCGGAGCGCCCAGGAGCCGTCCTCGTTTTTGGAAAATATCCGCGCCACGCCGGAGCCGCCCGACCTCCAGGCGTCCAAAAAATCCCCAAGCTCCATCGCGAACGACCGCTCGGCGCCCGACTTCAGCACGCCCTCGCCCGTTTCCCGGAGCCAGGAGACATACCGGTCCATATCGTCCTTCTGGCCCAGGACCTCCGAAAAGGCGCTTTCAAGCACATCCTCGAGCGCATCCTTCCCGACGTATTCCTCGGCGCCCGGGAGAAGCTTCGAGGCGCGCCCGTCCAGCCAGCGCCTGAGCGCCTTCGTGTAGCGCGCCCCGCGGGCGCTCTTGCCGCCGATCTCCACCATCGCCTGCTCCAGCTCGTACGAGGTCCTCCTCAGGCTGAGATTCGACCGTATCCTGTCCGGCAGGTTGTGGGATTCATCGACGACGAGCAGCACCCCGGAAAGGCCCTTGCCCGCTTCGGCGAGAATGGGCCCCGCTATGCCATCGAAGATGTAGTTGTAGTCGCACACCACGACATTGGCGTCGCCCATCGCCTCCTGGGCCGCCTTGTGGGGGCAGAAGCCGGCGCGAACGCAAGCCCTCTGCAATTCGTGGACGTGCATTATCCGCTTGAATATCAATCCCGCGGCCTCGCCGGCCGGACGCTGCTCGTAGGGGCACGATCGGCTCTTGGTCCGGGCCTTGCACATCTCGCGAAAGGCGTAGGCGGGCTGGGCCGAGGCGGTGTCGGGGCACATGGACTGCCTGGATATGATGTCGACGGCCCTGATGCGCCGTCCGGAGAATCGCTCGACCGTCCGGAGCGTGTCGATCACTATGGTGTGCTGGCTCTGTTTCGAGGTCACGAAGAATACGACCCTGTCGCCGCCAAGGGCGTCCTCGAGCATGGCGGAGAGCGTCGCGACGGTCTTTCCTATCCCGGTCGGCGCCTGTGCCAGGAGCACCTTGCCGCTGGCGACGGCCTGCCGGATGTCCTCCATGAACTCGCGCTGGCCGCCACGTATCCTGTCGTACGGGAAGAACGGGAAGTCCGGGTGGCGCGTCGACCCGGAGGCGCTGGCGGCCGACCGGGCGGTCCGGGCCTCGTAGCCGCACCGGCGGCAACGCAGGATCCTCTCGCCGCCTCGGGAGCTTCGCCCAAGCAGGGCGCTGCATTGGGGGCAGAAGGCTTCGGGCATGTTGCGGCCGCTGATACGCCGGCATGTTGAAATGAATTTCGGCCGGGACCGTGGACCCGTATCGTGGACCTCCCTCGGGAATGTCATTGGACGGCCCTTGTTCATGGGGATAACTATAGATCTCAGCGGGCATGACGCTCTTGACCGGTTCTCCGCAGCTTTGAGAAGTGCGGCCTGGGATTTGGGGGTGGCTGGCGGATGAACGCGCTAGCCGGCGCCGGGGCGCCGGCACCGGCTCGCTTCGAGCCGCCCGCAAAGCAGTAGAGTAAAGGAATGGCCTTGCGGCCATTCCCTCCTCATCGAACCGTACGTACCCATTTCGAGTATACGGCTCTCGTCCGGCGTTCCCCATTGCAGGTGGCAGGTTTCTGGGTCCTGAGCGAAACGAGCGAAACGAGATATTCCTCCTCTGGGAGACAACGGGTGATGACACGCCTGCTCCGCCGTTGGGCCTTGTAGCTCCTTACGCGAGCCCGCGTCCAGCGGTCAAGCAATATAAATGGCTTGACTACGGTCATGTACCCAAAATATCGTCCCCAGCCACGGATGACAGGATTGATGCCTTCTATGACCATTCGTGCGTTCCTTGGTTGGCATCTCCGGGTCCCGCGTCGTATCGAGTTCTTGTATCTGTCGATGGCTTTCTTGCTCGGCGCCATTTCGCCCTTGGTGAAGAGGAAGCCAAGAAACTCCCCATAGCACCCATCAGCATTGAAAATCCGGGTCTTCCTCGGGCTCAATCCCAGCTTCAGTTCCTCGCCAAGGATTCTTTCCGCCGTGCTCAGCGCGTTTTCCGCTTCCTGCCTGCTCTTGCAGAATATCAGGAAATCGTCCGCGTATCTCAACAGAAGGTATCCTTCCTCGCCCATCCTCCGGTCGAAGTGATTGAGGTAGATGTTCGCCAGCAACGGGGAGATGACGCCGCCCTGCGGCGTTCCCTCCTCCGTCGCCTCGTAATCCCCATCGGCCATCACTCCGCACTTCAGAAAGGCTTCCAGCAGGTCGAGAACCCTTCCGTCGGCGACTTTCTCCCGTACAAGGTCCATCATTATATCGTGGTCCACATGGTCGAAAAATCCCTGTATATCCGCATCGACGAGCCAGTGATAGCCTCTTCCCAGATAGCCCCGGACCTTTCGCATTGCCTGGTGCGCGTCTTTCCCGGCCCGATACCCGTGGCTCCCTTCGAGGAATATCTCCTCGAATATCGGCTCCAGGATGTCCTTCAGCACTTGCTGCACCACGCGGTCCTTGACCGTCGGAATCCCCAAGGGTCGCTGTCGCCCGTCCGGCTTGGGAATGTATACCCGTCTGACCGGTTTTGGCCCGTATCGCCGCTCTTTCAGCAGCCTGCGTATTTCCGCAAGTCCCAGTTCCTTTTGCGCCTCAAAGCCCTCGATGGTCTCCCCGTCGATTCCTCCGGTTCCGTGGTTCGCCCTGACCTTCTTCCACGCCGCCTCCAAGTTACGCAGGTCCATCAGTTGTCCGCTGAGGGAATGCCACTTGAACTTGTCGTGGTACTTCTCGTTCCATCTCTTCATTCGCTCTCTCCCGTTCCTGCCGGCGTCAGCCTTGGACGGTGTTCCGCTTCGCCGCTCTCCCCAGATGGCGTGTTTGTCCTCATGGCAACTACCCCGCTGGGTTCTCCTTTCCTTGCGTTATTCCGTTCTTCGGCTTCCGCTCGTTCCAGACCAGGACCCCTTCGCTGGACCGGCTTTTCCCCTCTTACAGTCGCCCCCTGCGGTCTTTTGGAGCCGCAGGTTCTGCATCTCATCGGCCCGGCCTTCATCGCTACTATGGGTCCATCCGACCCCTGTGGTGGCTTTGCTCCGGTTTTCCCTTACGGTTATGCCTCGGCTACCTTCGCCCGGGATGCCCCTACCAGGGCGCTTTATTATCTCCGGCCAAAGGACCACGACAGGTCTCCCCCGGTCGCATCGAAGGGCTTTCGCGACCATCCCGACCGTAATCACCCATCCAGGTTTTATCGCCACTCTAGCTTCCACCGGTAAACGGGGTGTCGCCAGCTGGACGGGCCACCTCTGGTTCGCTTTCGCTTCGGGCTGGTCACCGATACTCGGGAACTCCGCACCCCGCCTCACGACGGAGCACTTCCCTTTCTCTTCATACGAGAGTAGCATCGTATGGGGGGATTTGAACCCCGGGTATATTCGTATGTTGCTTATATCCGTTTCTTTCCCTCCCTTGCTTCGGGGCGCGCGTTTCCCCGGCGGCGCACCGCCGGGACTGGTAGGCTTCGAGCCCGGCAAAGCTCCCCAAACAGGCGCTGTGATGGGCAGAGACCGGGCTGCAAACCCCTGCACTGGCACCGTCGGCGCCTCAACCCGGACCCCGCAACATCGTTCAGTTTCGCCGTCAATCTTTCTTGCCGTGCGCGACCGCAAAGGAGCGCCGTCAGGCGCTCCTTTAGGCGAGGAAGAACCGGTCGCAACCGGTTCTTCCGGGGCGAAGGCCGTGCGTTGAGCCCGGCCGGAGCGAGCGCCACGAGGGCTTGATCGGTGGCGCGTCCCGAGACGGGGTAACGAAAAACATTCGTACCGATCCAACGCACATTGGACCCATTGAAGATGCCGTCCCTAAAACATCTTCCCCCGAAATGCGGTCTATCTGGACCAAGAACACCGCTACCTTTGCAATCTGGAGAGAGGCCTATTCTTTACGATACGGCACAATCATAGGCGACTACTAATATCCGCCTCGATAGCTTCGATAATACCATCGGCCTTTACCCAACATTTTGTTGTTCTGGAATAGATTTCACAATAATTCAAGTCAGCTAACAGCCCATTGGAAACAATAAGGAAGGTATTATCCGGCAAACCGTCCGTAAATTCCTTGAGATAATCGTCTTTATTAAATGGGGGCAATCGATTCTGATATTTGGTCCATATCATGATAAGGAACGGCAGCCCTGCTTGAGCACTTTCCGAATGTTGTCTTAGTGCTGTGTAGATGGAATTCCTCAAAGTATTTGGATTATCAGGATTCTCCTTTATCCTGCCATTTTCGAAGGCCTCGATCTGTTTGCATTCAACAACGATATCATACCGATTTTTCACAATATATTCATTTTTTGGCATTTGTCCTTTAATTCGTCTTACCTCTTTCGATTGTTGAGCGAGCAAATGCAGCACGGCCGCCTCATGATCCGTTTTCAGCGCAATACCCAGTTTCCGGCCCCGCCGGTAGCCTTCTTGGATGTATCTATCAGCAAGGGTCCCTTTTACCTTTGAGAGCGACATGTCCCCCGAAGCTTGGATATAAACGCTATCATCAACATCCACAAAATCACGGGGGTGCGGCAAGCAATAGTTTTCCACGGTGTCGATCGTATCATTCCCTTGCTTGATACTGACCATTGCCAAAGGTGCGCTACCGCAATAATAACAGCACCTAGTGCCGCTTCTAGAAAGGTAGTATATGAATTCTTGCCAAAAAAGCTAGATTATGGGGGCGCCATTCACCAATCATGGTAATCTCAGTACGTCCGATTACAAATGAGGAGGGCAATAAACTTCGCAGGATTGTCCGCCACGGGCGTGAACCCGTTGAAGTACGGAGAGCTCAGGTGATTCTGGCATCTGCTCAAGGATTTACCCCACCCAATATCAGCCCAATTGTAGGGATGAGCGAGGGATACATTCGGGAACTTATCCATAGTTTCAACGAGAGTGGAATGGCGATGCTAAAACCCTCCTGGAAGCCCGGGGGTAACTATAAATTCTCCGACAAACAGAAGGAGCGGCTGGTGGCATTGGCCACCAGCCGCCCACAGGACCTCGGATTGCCATTCTCCCAATGGAGCCTGTCCCGTCTGAGAGAGGCTGCCATGAAACAGGGCATAGTGGATTCAATCTGTATTGAATGGCTTCGCGTTATATTGGACGAGGCCGCCGTAAGCCATCAATCCATCAAGACTTGGAAGGATAGCAAGGACCCTCAGTTCGAAGAGAAGAGAAAACGGATTGAAGAGCTTACCAGGCAACAATCCAATCCACCGGTAGTTCTCAGCATGGATGAAATCGGGCCAGTCAGCCTGACCCCGCATGGAGGCAAAGGATGGTTTTCCGAGAAGCAATCAGACCGAATCCCATCTTTATACAAACGCCTTGGTGGAACGCGATACGAATATATGTGTCTCAATGTCTTCCATAAACAACTGAGTTTCAGGCAACATAAGTATAAGGGCGGGAAACCCTGGTTGGACTTTCTTAAACAAGAACGATCCAAACATCCAATTGACCAGGATGTTTACATTATCCAAGATGGGTTAAGCGCTCACTGGACTCCGGAAATAAAGGCCTGGGCGGCTGTCAGCCGTACGATATTGGTCCCGACAGCCACCCAGGCCAGTTGGATGAATCCGATTGAATGCTACGCTGGTGATATCCAGCGAATGGCCCTTGATGGAACGAATTTCCATGACTGGATTGAAGTGAAACAGGCCTTTCAAAGGGCGATAACCTATCGGAATAGAGAGCGTCGGGCTTGTGACAACCCGATTTGGGGCTCATTGCGTACCGATGGACGAAGTAAGTTTAGACGACCTGTCTGGAAGCGGCACTAGGGAGATTGGGAATAAAATTATAAAGAGGGACATGAGGTGTGCCGCATTTTATACACGGCTTCGGATTGCTGAAAATCGAGGTGTCCAAAGGAGGGATATTGGGAGGCGTTTTGTCCGCACTGTCACGTGATATCAAAATCCATCTGAGAAGAATCACCATTTTCAGGCATTTTTTAAGGCAGGCAACCGTCTCGTTGTATCTCTCCAGACATTCGGGGTCTTTTAATGAACAGGAATAGACCTCATCCAATTTAGAAATCTGTTCCATCCACCACGAATACGGTCTGCCGTCTATCTGGTCATCTGGATTGGGAGGATGCTTGATATGAATATCGATCTTCTTGTTTCTATCGGGATTTGACATCGCTTCCATCACAGTTAACGAGTACTGGATAATCAAATTATTGTATGACGAAGGGCCAAAAATAAAACCAAATAAAAGAGGAACCCTTCCATCGGCTTCCTTTGCATCCGGGTCGTTGTCCAGCTCACCACCTTCGCTGTCGTTGCGGCATGGGAAGATGCCGCTAAACGGACATGTCCACGCCCGGACTGGGCGGGAACACCATCCGCGCAGCGGCGGGCGGGGCATTGTCCATTTCTCCCTTCGGGTTCGCGGCGGAGCCTCCGCTTCTGTTCCGATACGGAGGTGAGCTGATGGACGAAACAGAATATGCGTCGGATACCGAACGGGACGAGGAACTCCACTCGGGTGAGGAATAAAACGCTCTGGGCGAGGAATTCGACCTCAATCACATTTCACGGCAATTCAAATCCGAAAGAATTTGAACAACACATTCTCTCAATATTCTGCAAGAAGCTCTCGAACAACCGACCCAAAACTCAGTTCCTTGACAATCTCCAGTTTGGTCATCCGCATCAGCCGCAAACCGGAGCCTTTTCCAATTCCCCGACGCACCTGCAAATCAGCTTGACGCGCGGCTTCCTCATCCCGGAAGAGCCCAACCATGATCCTTCGTCCGGAATCCGTCGCATCCAGAAACACCGGCACTGCCTCCAAATCCGTTTCCGGCTCCACCGGTCCCCGGCCTGAATCCTGTCCCTTTTCTACAACCCTCACGGAGAACCGTTCCATGGCCATTGCCAGGTTCCCCTTCGCGTGCTTCTTCCGCGGCCTGCCCCGCTTCCTTTTGGGAACTTGGGTCCCCCTCTGAGCCTTCCCGGCTGCCCCCCTCGCCGGCCTACCTTTCTCCACGGCAACCGCGACCGTCCCTGCCGGCCCGATCCGGTTCTTGGGCGGCCGCCCCCGCTTCCTCTTGACCGGAATAACGACCGCACATTTGGCATCCCCGGCCCGGGACCGCTCCATAAGCGAGGCCTGCGGCACATCCCCGCAGGTTGGCGCCGCCCCCTTCTCACCTTCTTCCAGAACGCCCCGTCCAGCCCCTTGGCCGCCAGCGGCCCCGTTCCCCCCTTCGCCCGTACCCCCCGCAGGAACCCGCCCGTCATCAACCGGCTTTGTCGGCCCGGAACCGCCTGCCTGACCGGTCCGGGCCGGCGCCGGAGAAATATCGCCCGGTCCCCACCGCTTGACCGGTATGACCCCGGCGTCCTGCAGAATCCGGTCCAGGTCGATGTCCCAGAGCCGCCGGTGCTCGAGCTCCTGCCTGGCGCGCTCCACCGCCTCCCTTGAAGGCCTGCCGATGAGCGTCCGGGCGATGTCCTTGGGCAGGGCCTCCATGCCCCGCTTGGCCCCGTACCGGCCCGATTCCCGGGATTCGGGGGCCTCGTGCCGGGGCTTGCCATGAGTTATCATCGGCGAATACTGCCAGGGCATCATCTCAACGACCGGTCTGGGCGCCTCCTCGGGCGGTCCGTCCCTGTTCCCGGTCGGGAGTTCCCCGGGAGGGCCCGCCCTGCCTTCCGAGGCTGCGCAGGTGTCCAATGGGACCGGCCGGACCGCCGCAGGCTCCCTCTCCTGTTCTCCGGAAGCACCTGGGTCCATGCGAAGCGGAGCCGCTTCCGTGTCGGCGGGGTCATCCTGGACCTCTGCTCCAACCGGTTCCTCCCGGCAAACGGCTCCGGCCATCCAGACGGCCAGCGTGTCCCGCCCTAGGAAGCGGATGTCGGGCACGACCACGGTCCGGTACAGCCGCTCGCGCTCGATTTCCTCGGTCCTGTCTTGGAACATCTTCACGGAGATCCCCAATCGGCGCGCCAGCGCGGTGGGGCCCTCGTCCGGGAAGTCCACCAGCGCCTGCAGGGCTTCCTTCTCGAACTCCAGGAGGGGCCGGAAGCTCCCGGCAGTCCCGATCGGCGGGCCTCCCGGTTCTGCAGCCGAAACCCCGGCAGGGTTCTCTAAAACTCGTGCAAAATCGAAGAAACTGCCCTTTTCAAGTGCCTCAATAGGAAGGACGACGGTCTCCTTTGCGTTCAGGCCGTCTGTCCTTTCCGACCGGGCGATACCCGCCATTACTTCCTCTCGGTTCTTGCAGATGCCTAAAACAAGGGTCTCGCTCCCGTCCGAAACGGCCCAGAAGACCCCGGGCAGTGCCTTTAGCGCTCGTTTTATTTCGTTGGATGACCCCTGACCCTTCCCATCGGAGCCCTTATCGAGGATACAGGCCCAGAACACCCCGGCGCCCAGCCGCCCGAAGGCCGGAATGCGCAGGTACCGGAAGATGCCGAGCTTTTGCATACGGATCCTCAGATAGGTCGTATTCTTCAAATCTAGGCCGGAGATCTCGCTCAGGCGCCGGTCGGTCTCCTCGGGATGGCGAACGAGGGCCGAGAGCAGCCGATTTTCCTCGACGGTGAGGCCGGTCAACGATGGATTGCGTTTCCGACGAGCCATGGCAGAGTCGCTATTTTTCACAACTTGAACCCAATATAAAGATATTTTGGAGACATTTCATACAATAAAACAAATAGCTACTTTTTGTATTATGGGCATAAGTATTGGATTGATAAATTGATCTTTGTAAATAAATTCTAAGAACCAATTATCATTGTAGGAATTTGATGGATTAATTCTGCTGCATTATTTACACAGGATTACATTATATTATTCACTATTTGTTTTTTTCTTTGTAAGCACGTAACTAAGGATAAATGCAATAATCACAACACTCAATGAATAATAAGGTTTTTCTTGGATTATTGTTGTCTTATCGTCGATTATATATATTTTGAATTGTTGTTCACGCACCGCTCCATCATTGTCTTCTACAATCAATCTAATTAGATATATTCCGATTTTTAAAAATCGGTGTTCAATCTTTGATCCATTCAGTACTTGACCATCTATATACCAATGTGTCTCTATTATTTTTCCATCAATGTCCCTAGACTCAGACGCATCAAATACAATATTAGTATTGACATTTACAGTAGTTTGATATTTTACATTTATTGTCGGGGCTCTATTATTGATAACGATTCTTGCGACGCTAATATTATAATCGAAATTATTATCGATCACTGTTAATCTGATATAATTATCCCCTTTTCTTGTAAAAGAATGTTCTACAACTCCCCCAGATAAGAAAATATTTTGATTTAATTCCCATTGTGTTGATATAATACTGCCATCCAGATCATAAGATAAACTTTTCATAACGAATTCAGTTTCAACATCTCCGGTTTGTGGAGTGATTTTCATAATTGCTATTGGAGGCTTGTTGTCATTACGGCATATTCCTTCGTTTAACACCCAGAATTTCAGAGGGGGTGTTAATATGGTATTATTCTCCAAACAATTATCAATATTAATGTCCGTCCCATCATGTTTTATGCAATTATTCAAACTCAAGGAATATCGCGTGCGCATATAATAATCATCAAATAACGAAACAGTTACATTCTTTGCTGCTGGTCGGAGATCCATTGTCAAAGTTCCGTTGCAAATCGACATGTTAATATAATATGTTCTACAATCAAGATAGTTCAATGATATTAGGGATTCTGAAGAATCCCAAATGTGTCCGGGTCCAGACCATAGAGTTGAGTTTTTATGACTCAAAATAAAATTTAAAGCGTCCAGCCCCGGAGCAACTCTAGGCAAATACACGCTATATGTATTCATGTTCATTATCGAGATCTTTAATAATAATGGACTGTTCTTCGAAATAAATGTTTTGTTCAATTGTTGAATTAATTGAATTCCATTCACGGTCGATGATGTTGAATACCCTGAATCATTAGGAGTATATTCTGTATCAGGCATCTCTCCAAAGAAATCATGAGATGTGATCATATATAGAATAAAAATAGAAAATATCGTTAATTCTAGCAAGTAAATATTTCTCAAGGTGTATATCTCCCTAGAAACATTTCATTAGCAACTATTCCGTCTGGGGAATTGGTATAGTATGATTGTTCTTTGAAACAGGGTATTGCGTCTCCATTATCATCCAACCATGCTCTTTCGTTGGGATTTATATTGCTATACATAGATAATTCTCCAATCGAAATTCGACCATCTTTATTTTGATCTGCATTAACCGGATGCCCTGTATGATATGTGTGGTGTTGTACTGCATCCTGATCCCATATTGATTCTTCTCCATTCAATATATTTAAAACGCGCCCAATCCAATCGCTATAACCATCTTGAGGATTTATATCTCCAGAGGACAGAGCGCACTCTTTTGTGGATGTCATAATGATCCTGTTTTCTCCACTGCATTCTTCGATAAATCCCCCACTATAACTAGCTTGTAAAATGATAATCATTTTTGAGCATTTTATATTGGCAAGATCAAAAACAAACCAGTCATCCCAATAATCCCTTTCCATCAACATAATTCCTTCATCCACACCACCATACACATTCTCTTCATATACCTGATCATCATCAAAGTCGTAGTGAATGTCTGTTTCACTGTGTTCATTTCCTTCATCATATGGCCAAGTATCAATCCTGCCTTCCTTATATTCATATGTTTCGTCTTCTTTTTTTAAGACACCACTCCCATACGCCGTAAAATAGATTAGAACAATATCGTTCTCATCCGATTTTGAGGCCAACCAATCACTCAAAGCTGGCCTAACGTTTGTTACGGTGGCCTCATTTTGATCAGTATATCCCGGATGGAGAGTCCTTATTTCATCGAACGAATAATGATCCTTTAATACATGATACCAATAATCCAAGGAATTTACAAAACGTGGGTATAGGTTTGTCCCAGATACCAACAACGCCCATTTCTGATTAAAAATTACAGGATCTGAGGAATAGTACGTTGTTTCCTCACCATCATAAAATCCATCATCATCAGTATCCCGCCCTGAATCGGGAATACTATCAGTTCTCGAATCAAAGCAATCTGGTATTATTCTTCCATAAGTAGCAATATCCTTTAACTTTGTTTCCGACAGGTCATAATTCTTTGTCTTGAGCAGCAATACCTTGTCTATCACCACGTTCGGTGCCCGTTTGGCATATGTACAGAGTGCAATAGTCGTATCGGAAAAGACCCCGAACGACTCGCTCCACATGTACCAATGGTACTCGTAGGATCCAATGTTGATATGACGATTCCTCGAATCGCCCTGCCCATTGACCCACACCGACAGCGGTTCATAATCCGAACTTGGATTGACGAAATTCGATGATATTCTCGCCCGAACATACAGCCGGTACTCGCCCCTCTCCGATTTCGAGAAAAACCGGTTCCGAACTTCAAAACCGGCACCCGGAAGCACGGGTATCAGCTCCCGCCCCATGCTCGCATCGGAAGAGGGGAAAATCGTCGCATACTTGTTTCCATACAGGTCATCCGGCGTTGGGTAATCCTCCGCCTCGAACCAGTACGCCAGTGGCGCACCATCATCCATGTACACCTCTCCGCCGTCCAGCACGCCATCCATATCGGTATCTATCATAGATATTATTGTCGTTTGCCTTGACTGCGATATCACATCATACCAGACCTTCTCCACCAACATCACTGCACACACTCTGATCCCGTCTGGCATGGGCGACAAGCCCCAGTAGCCCGTCTGATAGGGATTCTCACCGTATATCGTCACCGTTCCACCCTCGGCAACCTTGAATATCCCGCTCGAAACCCACTTGAAGTGAGAATCCCTCCCAACAGCCAATGCACGCCAGTGGCCACGATTCACATCCGTCTCGTCATAATTGTCGTAATATAGATTAATACGGGGCGACTGCCCGGTGGATCCCAGGCTTGTCACCAGATTCGAGGTGGCCCTTGCCAGCACATAGCATTGCCACTCGCCTGCGTCAAGATTCTCGATGTCGATTTCAAAAATCCTAGGTGTCGCGCCAGTCGCATGGGCCTCATATACCGTCTCACCGGAAATCGTTTCCAATGTCCGGTATGTCCATGTAACCCCTTCAGGTGGCACTATCCAATTCCCGCTCCCGTCCTTCCCCCCAACCACGAACGGATACTGGTGCCGGCTGCCCCGCTCCAGTTCCAGGCTGTCCGTCAGACCGTCCCCATCCATGTCGGTGAGCGTATAATCGCCGATCGTAACCGTCCCCACCGTGGTCGATTTCCCCCACACGTAGCAGTTATTCTTGTCCACATGCGTGAACTCCCCGCGAGCCGAATCCGCAAATATCCTTATCTCGTCCCCATCCTTCCAGTACAATGCCAGATTGTCTTCGGCAATCCCAATCGTGGCTTTATTGTATTTCATATGCACCGCTATCCAGGTGATCTTGTCGGCCAAGGAGGTCTCGCCATCCATAGCCTCTATCTCGTAGGTGTTCGTCGTCCCCAGCGGCTGCGTTATCGTGATCGTTCCCGAGTAGCCGGTATTGAAATCTATGCCCACGCTCAATTTGCCGTCCGACGACACGCCTGTTGCATCGGCGTCCATGGGCACATCGGGTTCAATATTGTATTTCCATCCGCTGCCATCCTTTTCATATCTGTCCGGAATGAAATCGGAATCCGTGTCCGGCAGGATTGGGCTCGTCTCACCGGCCTCCGGCACGCCGCCGTGATAACCGTCATTATCCAAGTCTTCTCCCCTGCCGGTGATTGGATTGTGGCCGTCCCACAGGCCATCCCCGTCCGAATCCTCGGAGCCACGCCCGACAGGTAGCGTGCCCCATTCACATTCATACTTGTTCCAGAGACCGTCCCCGTCCTTGTCGAGCGCCCCATCCGCCAGCAATGGATCGAATCCATACTGTACCTCATACCCGTCCCGCATGTCATCATTGTCGGTATCATAACCGCCGGCCTCGGTCGTCGGTTTGGTCCCACGGAGGAATTCGGCCAAGTTACACAGATCGTCGCCGTCACTATCGCCCAGGTCCGTATATCCCCCGCCTGAATAATAGAGGTCAAGCCACTGCTGGAATTTGTCATAGGGGCTCCCCATCGGGAAATCCCCTATATTCAGCGGGTCCGTGGCAGGAATGGCCGTTACCTCTTCCCAGTCCGACCACCCATCATTATCCGTATCCGCTATGGTCGGGTTTGTTTCACCGGGCCCAATGCCGCCGTTCCATGGCCCTTCATCGACCATGCCATCCCCGTCCCTATCCTCCGTTCCGTCGGACAGGCCATCCCCATCGCTGTCCGCCACCACCGGATCCGTGATGTGCGTGTATTCCAGTTCGTCGTTCAGTCCATCTCCGTCTGTGTCCGAGCTGACCGGTTCCGTGCCTATGCTCAATTCCCCGAAGAATGTATAGGTATCTTCTTGGGAATCATATGTCCAGAGAATAGGCCAATTATAAAACGTGGCCACCCTGAAATCATTCGATGGTAGCGTGATTGAATAGCCGTCAAGAAGACCGTCCGAATCCGTATCGATATTGTTGTTGGTGCACGTCTGCGTGCCCGGCGTGTGCGGGTCATAGTCCAGCTTCTCGGTCCCGGTGTTGAACCAGAGCCATATGCCGTAGTTATTGTTGAACCCGTTGTACCCGGTCAGCCCGTCGTTGTCCTGATCCACCGGCAAGGGGTCATCCTCGTCACCTGTCGTATCGCCATCAGTGTCGCCATTATAGGCGTTCGTCCCGCCGGTGCGTCCATCGAACTCCCCCACCGTGCATTTTGATTCTATTCTGTCGCCCAGGCCATCACTGTCCGAATCCAGAGACCTCGCATTGCACCAGCCATCACTGTCGGCGTCGTGATTCCGGCTGTCCAGGTTGATCCCCATCACCATCTTGTACTTGAACTGGAAATTCGGGTGGTCTCCCACTCGTTCGAGAATCAGCTCCAAGCCATCATTGCGCGCATCATTGTCGCTGTCTATTACATGCGGGTCGCTGAAATACACTTCCTGATCCATGTAGTCCGCAAGCGGCAGTGTCGTCGACGGCGCCAGCGCCTGTTCTCCGGGGTCCTTCACATGATACCTGTGCACGGTTCCTGTCCTGAGCCCCTCGAAGAATTCCTTCACCAGCGTCCCCGGTTCCCATACATATATCTCCGAGAAATCGGATTTTGCCAGAATCACCGTCGTGTCCTGAAGGTATGCCACGAAGTGCATGTTCGTCGGCAACTCACCGCTGAACAAGTCCGCATCCGGCGCCAGGTTGTAATCGTACGGAGGGACGCCGATCTTCGTATCTATATCAACATCCTCGTGTTTCTCGGCATACCAGTACTCGACCCCCTTGACCCAGACCCATTCTGTTTCCTCGGCTTCATTGATCGTTCCATAGCCCGTCCATTGCCGGCTCCCGTTGGGAACATTCGTCCGGACCTCCACACAATTGAAACCCTCGCCCTTCCACACCGGCACCTCTCCGCCGTCCATCAGACCGTCCCGGTCGCTGTCCTGTTCCCTCGGATTGCTTCCGCTGATGTACTCATATTTGTTGGTGAGTGCATCATCGACGGGTATCAGCTTTTGGGCATCGTTCCTTTCCTTGTAGAACCACGGATTCGTGTAGATGTACGCCGATTGTAACTCGATGTCATACACGTCCACTTCACCGTTGTCGCCATCATCGCCCAACGCACTTGTCGGGTCCAGGCTGAACCACCGCTCGTAGCCATCCGGCATCACATCGCCGTCGCTATTTGCTGACTTGGGGTTCGTTTCTCCTGCATCCACCTTCCCGTTGCCGCTCTGGTCCTCCCGTTCCCAAGGTTGTGCGATCCAGTCTTGCTCCTGCAAGATTATTCCGTACGGGCCCCATTCCTCATTGCCCTGCCAATACAGCCCGGTTTTCACTCCCCAGCCCTCTATCGAACCGTCCGGAAGACCGTCATCATCCGAATCCGGATCCTTTGGATCGGTTGCCGGCGCCTGCGTGTCCTGATCCTGATTCTTCACCTCGCTGGTGTCCCATGTAGTATATGGATCAGTATCCACAGCCCCAAGACCCAATTCCACACGGTCTCTGATACCATCCATATCCGTGTCGCGCAGCTCGGCGTTCAGGCCGTTCAACTGCTCGTTCTTATCGCTTATGCCGTCCTCGTCGCAGTCGGAATTCAAAGGAGGCAAGCCCGACACAAGTTCTTGCCCGTCCGCCAAGCTGTCCCCGTCCACATCGGAATCCAGTCCCGAATATGTGACGCGCTGAAGAATCAGGAAATCGCTGTTTATTTCGATTTTCTTGGGCACGATCTCATACTCGTTTGTGTCAACCGTAAATGTCCCTACTGAAGTAGTTAACAGAGAATCATCTATCCTTAATACCAACTCATGAACCCCCATTCCAAGGTCGTACTCCTGGTCGATGTGCCAGTACCTTGTTGCTATACTGCCGGTGATTGCACTCATCTGAATGGGTGGTTCCGCGGGATTTACCTTTGTCACCAGCGTCGATGACCTGAGCTCGCTCGTTCTGCCGGCAGGGTCTATTGCTGGTATCTCTGCGTTCGGATTGGGCGGGTTCAAAACAATTGGACGCTTGAGTTCGATGGTCACCGCCCTGCTTAGAACCGCGTTTTCCATTTCCCTCAGGTCGGCCATCGTGAGCGGGATTTCAACACCGCCCACCGGATCATATACTCCGTTGTTCAGAACACATGGCTGGAACTCGACGCTGCCAATCCCCTCGGCAAGTATGTGATATTTGCCGTTTTCCGGGATATTCTCGGTCATCTTGACATATGATGGCAAAATGACCTGGTTCCCACCGGCCCCCTTTGCCGTGCTGGTTAGATTGACATTGAATTGATGCCTTATTGCAGTTTTGATTCCGCCCTGGATATAGCATTCGGTATAGTCCTCGGTCTCTATTCTGTCCATTTTCCACGAGATACCCGTCTCGTCCCCGTCTTTGACCATATCACTGTCCGAATCGATCCCCAGTGGATTCGTCGGGATATACGGCGCCTGATACTGGGCGTGCCCGTTATTGCAACTGTCCATGCCTTCCTGGGGCCACAGATTGATGTTCCGGGTATAGATTCCTGCACCGTCAAGAGCGTATACGACGCCACCCTTGCTCACCAATATTTCCAATATACCATCCGAATCGATATCCCCGCAGACCGGAGAACTCCGTATCATATTGTTGTTGTTCCCAGGATTGGCGGTCCACACGACCGTGTTGTCGACTGAATAGACATTCTGGAGCAGTCCGGAATCCACGCCAACTATCACCTGGCCGTTCACAACTATCGGATACGACCGGACTGGCTGGTAGTTGTCGACATTCCTGCTCCATGAGAATACACCGGTATCTTCCACCAGGGAATATAGAAGACCGTCGTCCGCACCGAAAATAATCCTCGTGTTCGAACATATCGGCGTTCCCTGAATCGCCGAGCCCACATTGTAGGTCCATAGATTCGTGCCATCCAGCTCACTGACGGCATGGAGATAATTGTCAGATGCGCCGAATATCACCATTCCATCTGCGACCAGCGGCTGGGTCGTCAGTGCATAGTCGCTGTCCCATGTCCATAAAGGGTTGTGCATCGAATCCAAGCAAAAGAGCTTCGGGGGCGGTGGTGGCGGTGATGCAGAACTCACCCCGAAGAATATCTTGTCCCCGGACACTACTGGGGATGTTATGATTTGGTAACCGGCGTTGTAATCCCAATCCGAATCGCCGTCCTCTCGGTCCACCGCATGCATGTTATTGTCCGACCCGCCTATCAAGACCATATCGCCCAGTATTGCCGGTGTCCCTTTCAGGACATTGTCGTAGATTATTCCGGACCATATCGGATTGCCTGTTTTCTCATCCAAGGCGTACAGACCGCCACGATCCGGGCCCTGGGGCAGTGGAAAGATGTCCGCTGCGAAAAAGACTGTGCCATCGAACACCGCAGGAGCGTATTTGATGTCCTTGATATCTTGGTTCGTATAGCTCCATACGGTCTCCCCGGTGTCCTTGCTCAGGGCATAGACCTTGGGACCATCCGTGGGGTCGTTCGAACCTACTATGATATACTCGTTTCCGATGGCTGGTGATGTCTTGAAGTTCGTTGTCTCGCTCTGCCAGAGTTGATCTGTTCCCGTCTCCCGTTTTTGCACCAACACGGCACGGTCAGCGTATATTTGACCGGCACCGCTTATTGTCGCTGTCGCTTTTAGCTTTACCGATTGTTGATTCCCGTCCAAGGTGATTTCCGAGGATAAATACCAGTTATATGTGTCCGTTATCTGTGTTGTCAATGTCGATTGCATGATGTCATTGACATATATGTCCAATTGGATGCTCGGCGGGGACGTTGTCGACTGGGACCTCGCATTCAATTCATATTGGTAGATCCCGGCCGGAACCGCAACCGCCGGGTTTGGTATCGTGACGGTGTTTCCATTGCTCAATGAAACAGCTTTTCCGTTGCCCGCCGTAAAATCGTCCACAACCGTTAACTGCCCCGGTGAATCCTCGGTGTCGAACCAGTAGACATCACCCCTTGCTTCGGCTCCGTCCAGCAATCCATCCAGGTCCGTATCGGCCAATACTGGATCCGAAACTTGCCCTAATATTCCGGTCGGTTCATTATATGAATCCTTCAATTGTACCAACATGATCCGGTCTACAAATATTCTTCCGGACGTCGTCGCGTCCACATCTCCTAGCGTGACCGTAACATCGGCGTCCGATGCGAGCGTGAAATCCGGTGCAACTGTCGAATACCAATCGTAATTCAGAGAAATCTTGTGGAGTTCGTCGTCGACCAAGTGATTGCTGTTGGAATAGATGTCGATGCTCATCCTCGATCCGGCCGGGTCCGCTCGCGCACGGACATAGCACTTGTAGGTTCCTGCGCGGACGGTCGTTAGTCGTGAGTCGATAATCTCCGGAGCGTTCGTGCATTTAGCCAGTGCTTTACCGTTGAAGGCATTTTCATCATCGATGTCTTGGCCCGCTTCCATTTGGAATGCTTCGGCCTCGAATGAATAGATTGTGGTACTTCCTTCTTCGGAATCGTCAAGACCGTCGTTATCGGTATCTCCCCCGGCGCATATCCCCATTGTCATTTTTTGCGATATCGGCAAGATGAAGTCATTTGTTACTCCGTTATTTGTAACTTCGACGGTGAACGGAGATAGGTACTCGACGCTTGACGAATCCTGGGAGAGTTCCGTGAGCAGTATTTCTTCCGTCTGCCCCTCTTCATCCGTCTGTCCGCTGAACGCCGGGTCATCGTTCCAGTCCGTTATTACCACATTCGCATACTCGATTGGCTCATTATCCCCGTCTACGATAGTCGGAATGAAATGCCATTTTACATCCACCGTGCTGGTGTCTTGAATGGCCAGCGATCCTCGCGCAAAAGACGTATCTATGAGCGTCACATCTGAATCATTTTTCGCATAGATGGGTGCTGTTTGCGGGGCTGTAATGGTGCAGTCTGTTACCGTTGGCGACGAACCATCACAGTAGATTGCATAGTCGCAACCATCGAAATCCGAACCCGCAATGCTGGAGGAGGAATCCTCCAGATAAATTCCTTTATCGCATTGCGAGATAGAGCTTTCGACCAGCTCTGGAGGCTCCAATACGCCGTCGGACACCGATACAATCCCATAATCGCATCCTGTCACTGTGTTTCCTTGGATAACCGGCTTCGATTCGAGAATGTAGATTCCCACGCTCGAATCCGAGATTTCGCATTCCTGGACTGTGATGTCATCTGAAAGAATCTGTATGCCGCCCTGCAAGTTGCTGGGATTCTTCCACATCCCCGAGAACGTTGATTGCTCCAGTACCGCTGCTCCATCTATCCTGAACTTGTAGACATGATTGTTCTCCAGGATGCCGAAGGTGCAGTGGTCTGCGTACAATATACCGTCTTCGTCAACGAACAGGCCATATTCGCCGTCGCTCAGACATTTGAATAAAAGTGTAACATAGGAAAGATAGAGCGTTCCTTCGATGGTGACATCGTTGGCCATCTTGATGGTCTCAGGATTGGTATTTGACCCGCGGTAGATAGTGTCAGTTGACTCAATGACCCATTCCGCAGTATTGAGCGTTCCATCGGAGAGCGGAGACCCGGTTTCGCTTCTTGATACATTGACGCCGACATTGAAGATACTGACGACCATCAAGAAAGAGAGAGTGTAGCAATACAGTCTTTTCAATCGGAATTGTCGATGTCTACTATTTCGAGAGGGTATCACTTGAATACCTCCAGTCCCTACCCCCGTATCATTTTGGATTTATTTATTTCTTTCCCCTTTTCAAAATAATCTATGGTCAATCGCTTACATTAACAATATAAGTATATTTATCATACGTATTTTAATTCGTTTGTCTTCGCCAATTTATTTCGATTTATTTGTCCGCTTCATGAAACTTTTCCATTATGTTTATAAATATTTCTAATATGTCGTTTGAATGCGATTGATATAACAGGAATGAAAAAAACCAGATATTATTATGTTTTAAATAAATGCATTATCATTGATATTTTAAGCTCATGAATGGTGTACTGTTCGAAAATACATAGGAGTCAATCCGGCCTGCTATTCACTAATCATTGCTATTCCATCTAGGCCCAATAAACCTTCCAGTCCGGTTTATTAATCAATTCCTCCCAACCCCGATGCGAGCCGGCGTCGCCCTCGCGGCCGCAACAAGCCTCGGCCGCTCGGTCGATGCAGAATGAAACAGAATGATTGCCTACTCGTATCACGCATGTAATTCCCCCATTCCAGCCAACGTCTCAGATTGCATTGTGAATCACCTCTGTTGTCCGATAGTTTAGCGACATATGGAACCGGACCCTGTTGTATCAGTCCCGGAACGCGTCGAGGCTCTTTTAGAGTTCCAGGACCGACTAGGGATCCCTCCAGGTGAGCCACTCCTCTTTCAGGGTCCGTATATACCGCTCGACAAGCCCTACGCTTCATGTATGTGGGACGGCCCATGGCGCCACATCACGCTCCGCTCATCGAGATATGCAAAGGCGTTCCGGTGGTCGAACTCCTTCCCATTGTCTGTAGATACAGCCGTCGGGAATCTGTCCGAGAATGCCCTTGAATAGTAGTCAACCGTCGATTCTGCGGTCCTGTCCATGGCCTCCATCAGTGGCGGGCTGTATCTTGAAAAGGTGTCCACGCTTGCGTAGATCTGGACCTTCTGTCGTCAGATCCATCAAGTCGTCGTGTCGGTCACCAGAACCTGCCTCGGACCATCCACGACCAGTGGTTCGTACTTCTTTCTCGATCTACCCTTGCCACGAACCACCATGTGACCTAGCTGCCGGACCATCCTCCTGACAGTCCCCTCGCCCGGGATTATCCCTTTCGGCCTGATCACCATTCTTATCCACAGGAGGCCGGCCATTGGTGACAGCTCGTTGATAGTCACCTTGATAGCATCCTCGTCCTTGATCTCGTACCTGCGCTTCCGGCCGCTGCCGGCCCTTCTCCGCAGTACCCTCCGTTCCTGTGCCGACGGAACTTTTTGTAGAATGTCGATGAATTGAGCTCCAGCGCCCGTCTTACCAATTCGTGTGCCAAGCCGTGCCTGTCGATCTCCTTGAACATGTTGGTCCAGAACGCTAACGGAAAATGAAACCTCACTTTCCCATCCCCTCGTTTTTTTTACATAGTTGAGTTCCGCGTATAGCTGGCCGATGATCACCTTCAGTTCCTCGTTCTCCTGCCTAAGCTCCTTCTCCAATGGTCTTCCGTCATGCCGCAAGGTGTCCAAGTCCCCGGCGATGTATGTCCTCTTCCACATAGAATATGTTATTGGAGAAACTTTCCGTTCCCGGCATATCTCGGATGTCTTGTCGGGCGATCTAAGCACTAGGATGAAGATGTCGGCTTTTTCCTCAAGGGTGAAACGGCTCACGCCCGTAATGAATCATCTCCTCATTGGAATAATAAAGGAAATTGGGATCGTCCTCCGGTATTTTTTTGCGCAGTACATTGATAAACTCGCTAAAATTTCTGGGATCAACCGGCCAGAATTTCCAGAATCTACAGATATACTACTAGTAAAACCCAGACTAGTTTAAATGTTGATAGGGCCGAGGCCCCGATCCTAGCTTTATCTATTTGCCCAAACCGTACGGAAGATGGATTTTTTTTACATAATATGGGGTATGTTTTACATGAAATAGACAAAGGCAAATAAAAAATGCCGAGTGAATCTAATTATCGGACATTATAAAAAGCAACTGTTTAATTCTTCCTTTTTGATATCAGAAATGTAAATAGAATTGAAAAGAGGAAAATCGCGATAATAAATACATAGGTCCAGTCGAAATTGGAGTGCGTTTTATATTCGGCAGCATAAATGCGTATTTCCTTGTGGCTAATGCCATAATCATTGTCTTGAATCGTTATGTTTATTGAATGCCATCCTGATTTTTTGAAACTATGATTGATGATGTCGCCCGTCATATTGATATTGTCGATATTCCATTCTATTTTTTCTATTTTCCCATCTGGATCCGTTGATGACGAGGCATCCAAGATAAACTTTGTATTGATATGAATTTCATCAGGGATATCCACATTAATTATTGGCAAGATATTTAAAACTTCGATTTGTTTGGTGGATATATTAAAGTTATAATCATTATCGATCACAGTCAATATTATTCTGAAGATCCCCTTTTTATCATATGAATGACTTACATTCTCCCCGGATAGAAAATTATTATCGCCCAAATCCCAGTCCCACGATATTATTCTCCCGTCAGAATCTGAAGCCATGCTATAAAACTCAAAACGTGTTGTCATATCCCCAATCGATGGGGTTATTTTCATATCGACCATGGGAGGGTGGTTTTTATTTGAGATACTACCATTGTCTGCAATCCAAAATCTAAGTGGTGGTGTAGTAATATTTCCCTCCCAAAAATAACCAACATCATCTATCCCATCGCTATCGGAGTCTAATATCGTAAATTTTTTTATACTGCTATAAAGTGATTGTATGTAATAGTAATGGTAATTTATATCGAAATAGATGTTTTTACCCGCGGGTTTAAGATCCATTCCTATTGTATTGTTATTCATCAACATTGTAGAACAAAATGTAATATTTTCACCAGGTTTCAACTGTAAAAGCATTGAATTACTGTCCCAATTAGGACCGGGACCATCCCATATAGAAATGTTAAATACTTGGATTTGAAAATTTAAACGATTCCATCCCGGCCTTAAATAACTCAGGTTAACCTCATAATCATTCGTATTCGTTATTGATACCTCAAATGATATCGGGCTATCAGCTGAGATCCATGTTTTATTGAGCTTCTGTATTAGTATCAGTCCGTTTTCTTCCGCTTGTGTCATGTATGTCTCATTGTTAATTGAAAGACCGGTGTTTGTATCAGTCGCGGATGTCATTTTACTTTGAGTTATAAGCAACAATAGCATAAGAGAGAATAAGGTTAAACAGACTATTGTTTTTTTCTCTCTAACATCCTCATGGAGACATTGTCCGCATCGAAAATGCCATCCCTGCCCGGGCCAAATCATCATCCTTTTTTTAATGGTTCCTTTCGTCCGGAATTTTACGAGGATCCTTTGTTTGCTCTTATTTTGTTTCATGGATGGAACTTTCCTAGCGATATTTTATTGGCGATTAATATATCCGTGCTATCATATTTATATTCCAAATCTACAAATGTGGGTAAACAATTGCCATTTGTATCAATCCATAGGTTTGGGTCGCAATATGTAATTGCTTCACCTACTGATACTCGCCCGTCTTGATCAGCATCTGCATCCACTGGTATCCATGTGTGTTGCATATGAAAATGCGATGCCAATGTGTCCCAATAGGTATCTTCTCCATGAAATGCATCCATTATTTTTTCAATAGTATCACTGAATCCATCATCATTATAATCACCAATGGAGAGATCCTGTTCCTGTGAGGTGGTTATTATTATTCTATTCTCTCCTCCACAATCATCAATAAACCCCCCACTAAAACATGAAGATATTATAAGAATCAATTTCGAATATTTGGGGATATCATTGAGATCTTCATAAAGGTAATCATCCCACAATTTACTTTCCCCTATTTGTATTCCTTCATCGACACCTCCCCATACATCACTTTCTAATCCATTAATGCCATTGAAATCATAATTGATATCTGTTTCTCGATATTCATTTTGTTCATGGCCATTATCTCCATCCCAAGTAAATCTGGGTCTGCCTCCACCGCCTTCAAGATTATAATTTTCCCCATCACTATACATACCGGCTCCATGAGAACTAAACACTATCAATATTATGTCATTTTCATCGGATTTTGATGGCAACCAATTTTTTATAGCACTTCTGATATTATCAACAGTTGCCTCGTTTTCATCAGTGAATCCCGGATGCAGTGTTTTAACCCCGTCAAATGAATAATGGTCAATCAATAAATGGTTCCAATAATCGATAGTATTTGAAAATCTTTCCGCTCCCAGCCCTATTGTCCCGGCAACTAAAACTGCCCATCTATCATTTTTTATTATGATATTTGAGGAGTAAACCGATGTTTCTTCACCATCATAAAATCCATCATCATCCGAATCTCGCATTCCATCAACTATCCCGTCGGTTTTATAATCTAATGGATCTGGCATGTTCTTGCCCTTTGTCACCCAGTTCTTTACATTTGTTTCCGACAGGTCATAATTCTTTGTCTTGAGCAGCAATACCTTGTCTATCACCACGTTCGGTGCCCGTTTGGCATATGTACAGAGTGCAATAGTCGTATCGGAAAAGACCCCGAACGACTCGC